>Ga0310691_10001928_pt1 | contig 29638 bp, 19 predicted proteins | sample 176DNAGHGlowgp2_FD_203887 | JGI IMG/M metagenome (GOLD analysis project Ga0310691, IMG submission 203887) | Sheep rumen microbial communities from Palmerston North, Manawatu-Wanganui, New Zealand - 1766 DNA GHGlow gp2 (v2) (version 2) | ecosystem: Host-associated > Mammals > Digestive system >... | reverse complement strand
ATACGGCAACAAACTGTGCGGTATCTGTGCCGTTACAAATACGGGTAACGATTATAACTGGACGGGACACGATCTTGCGGCCGCAAACCTTTACGGGCTTGGAAGGCTTGCATTCGATCCCTCGCTTTCAAGTGAAGAAATCGCTGCCGAATGGATAAAGCTTACGCTTTCAGACGATCCCAAGGTTGTTTCAAACGTGACCAAGATACTGATGATGTCGTGGCCTGCATACGAGAAGTATTCGGCACCCTTGGGCATCGGCTGGATGGTGCATCCCGCGGACCATTACGGACCCGATCCCGACGGATACGAGTATTCGGTTTGGGGAACCTATCACAAGGCAACGTGCAAGACCGTGGGACTTGAGCGTAATTCAACGGGTACGGGTTACGCGGGACAGTACAACAAGCCGCTTTGTGATATTTACGAGGATCCCGCCACGACTCCCGATGAGCTTGAACTTTTCTTCCACAAACTTCCGTATGATTATGTGCTTAAAAGCGGTAAGACTGTGATACAGCATATATATGACGCTCATTTTGAAGGCGCCGAGGATGTTGTTGTGATGAACGGACTCTGGCAGGAACTTAAAGGACTTGTGCCCGACGATGCATTTGAACGCGTGACCAAGAGATTTGAGCATCAGTTAAGTCATTCGGAATACTGGAGAGATGTCATCAATTCGTATTTCTATCGTAAGACACTCATTCCCGATGAAAAGGGCAGGGCACTTTATTAAGGTGCGTACGGCAAAGCGGCAAAACCGTTTGGGCAGAGGGCTTGAAACGGCGATATGACGTAAATTGAGCATCATATAGCAAAAAATGAATAGTATGTGATGTCACACAAAAGATATTCTAGGAGTATGGAAATTCAAGGATTTCCATACTCTTTTTACTTTATAAGGAATTTCATCGAAATTCCTTATAAAGTAAAAACGCTCCGCGAGGATGCGCACAAGCGCGAGATGAAGATGTTGCTGACGCAACCGCGCTTGGCGCGAGCGTATCGCAAGCGATACGCTTTGCTCCGGGGTGATCATTGAGATTGAGAAACATGGCATTCCCGCATATGTGGGGGCCGTGTTTGCTCGGAACGGAGAAGGTATGAGTAAATTATATGAAGATGCGGAGGCACTGGTCTCCAAGATGACCATCGAAGAGGTGGCAAAACAGTTAAAGTACGATGCCGAAGCGGTAGACAGGCTCGGAATACCGGCTTACAACTGGTGGAATGAGGCACTTCACGGTGTCGCACGTGCGGGCACCGCAACGGTATTTCCGCAGGCTATCGGTCTTGCGGCAATGTTTGACGATGAACTGTTATTTAAGATCGCCGAAGTGATCGCCGATGAAGGACGTGCAAAATACAACGCACAGGCTGCAGAAGGCGACAGGGATATTTACAAGGGACTTACATTCTGGTCACCAAATATAAACATATTCCGTGATGCCCGCTGGGGACGCGGACATGAGACTTACGGTGAGGATCCGTATCTTACTTCACGGCTCGGTGTTGCTTTTATAAAGGGCCTTCAGGGAATCGACAACTATCCCGAGTGCGATACCATAAAGGCTGCGGCATGTGCCAAGCATTATGCCGTACATTCCGGTCCCGAGGGCGAGAGACATCATTTTGATGCCAAGGCCACAGCCAAAGATATGGAAGAGACTTACCTTCCCGCATTTGAAGCGGCTGTAAAAGAAGGTAAAGTCGAAGCCGTGATGGGTGCTTACAACCGTACAAACGGTGAGCCCTGCTGCGGTTCCAAGACTCTCATAAAGGATATCCTTCGCGGAAAATGGGGCTTTAAAGGTCATTTCGTAAGTGACTGCTGGGCCATAAGAGACTTCCACGAGAATCATAAGATCACAAATTCACCCGCGGAATCGGCTGCACTTGCCTTAAACAACGGCTGCGACCTTAACTGCGGAAACACATATCTTTGCATACTCGCGGCATTAAAGGATAAGCTTATCACCGAAGAGGATATGCGTAAGGCCTGCACAAGACTTATGGTTACGCGCATGAAACTCGGAATCTTACCAAGGACCGATGAGGAAGCGCTTAAAAAGACGGGAGAGTACGATAAAATCCCTTACACAAATTGCGACACTCCTCTTAACAACGCATTGTCATGCAAGGCATCTGAGGAATCAATCGTTCTTCTTAAGAACAACGGTGTTCTTCCGTTAAAAGAAGGCGAATATAAGACGATAGGTGTTGTAGGCCCCACGGCAGATTTAAGAAGCGTGCTTGAAGGCAACTATTTCGGTACTGCTTCCGAATATGTAACGAATCTAACAGGCATCAGAAGAGCTACTTCGGCACGCGTTCTTTATTCCGACGGAGCACATCTTTACAAAGACGGATTTTCAAACCTTGCAAAGCCCGACGATCGTCTTGCGGAAGCAAGGATCGTGGTCAAGAATTCGGACATCACGATACTTTGCGTGGGACTTGATGCCACAATAGAAGGTGAAGAGGGTGATACCGGTAACATGTTTGCCTCGGGCGACAAAGTATCGCTTAAGCTTCCCGCTTCCCAGCAAAGACTTATTGATTCCGTTATTAAGACGGCAAAAGAAAACAATAAGAAGGTCATCGTGGTGCTAAATGCGGGTTCCGCGATCGATATTTCCGACCTAAACGAATCGGCAGATGCGATCCTTGACTGCTGGTATTCGGGCGGACAGGGCGGAACGGCTTTGGCGAATGTTCTTTTTGGCAAGGTAAGTCCTTCTGGAAAACTTCCCGTAACTTTCTACAAAGACGGTGAACAGCCCGAATTTACGGATTATTCGATGAAGAATCGTACTTACAGATACTTCAAGGGCGAAACGCTTTATCCCTTCGGTTATGGCTTAAGTTACACGACGTTTGATACATCCGCATCCGTTAAAGCAACGGGATTTGTACCCGCTGAAGGAGCTTCTTACGATGAACTTCAAAAGGCTGCTGTTGAGATAGAGGTTAACATAACTAACACCGGAAGCTTTGATTCCGATGAAGTTGTGCTTGCTTTTGTTGACAAATGTCCTGCGGAAAAGCTTGCTAACGGACTCAACACAGATCCTGGCAAGACAAGACTTAATGTCGGTAGTGCCGATGCGACACAAGGAGAGCTTAAAGATCTTCTGCTGCCTGATAACCAGCCCATAAAGAGCCTGTGTGCATTTAAGCGCGTATCGCTCAAAGCGGGCGAGACCAGGACCGTTACGCTTCCCGTATCGGCTCATAGCCTTACGACCGTGCTCGAAAACGGTGAGAGAGTATTCTTAAAGGGCGAATACAGATTTGAAGCAGGCGGCAAAGAAGCGGTGATCAATGTGCAGTAACGGACTTCAGGGCAGTCAGCACTTGATTTAACGGTTGAAATATGTTTTAATTCTATTTACAGGAATTGATAGGGAGTAGTCAGTGCGAAGGCACTCCGTGTTTCGTCATCACGCCGCAAGGCCGGGACACGGACTCGATAATTCGATGAGACGAGACTATTATCGCACATTTGCGGTAATAGTCTCTTATTTTTTTGCTGTTGGAGGTTAAAAGTATGTTAGTGCATGTATTGTGGTTTGTCTTAGGACTCGCTCTGCTTATAAAGGGCGGCGACTGGTTTGTTGACGGTTCCGTGGGAATTGCCAGGAAGTTTAAGGTCCCGGATCTTTTGATCGGTGCAACGGTGGTATCTATCGGAACAACTTTGCCGGAACTGATGGTAAGTGCAACATCTGCATTTGAAGGGCACGGCGCAATGGCGTACGGTAATGCTGTAGGCTCCATAATCTGCAATACATCACTGATATGCGCGATCACGATTGCTGTGGCACCGTCGGTCGTTAATAAAAATACCATGAAGATACCGGTATATTTCTTCTTTACCGCGGCAGTAATATTTGCAGGTGTTGCATATGCATTCAAGGGATTTTCAAGACCCGTGGGAATAGTACTGCTGTGTCTTTTTGCAGTATATATCGTGATACAGGTTGTTAAAGCCGTCAAAGGAAAAAATGATAATGAGCCTGAAGAGCCGGCTGAAGATGCGGAAAAAGAAAAAGTACATCCCATGTGGTTAACGGTAGTTATGCTTGTAGTCGGTGCCGCCGCCATAGCGATTGGTGCAAGACTGTTGGTAAACCACGGAACTGCCATTGCAGAAGGTCTCGGAGTACCGGAAACCGTCATTGCCCTTACTTTTGTGGCACTCGGAACATCACTTCCCGAACTTGTAACCGCGATCACATCGCTTGTCAAAGGGCACGGTGCATTGTCGCTTGGTAATATCTGCGGTGCCAATCTCTTTAACATTGTCCTTGTGGCAGCCGCATCAACAGCTATTCGTCCTTTTAACTTTGAGCCCGGAACATTCAGTACTATAGTGATAGGCGGTAAAGAAATGTTTGCCTCACTTGTGATCGATACTCCCGTTATGTTCCTTGTAATGTTGATCTTAACGGTACCGGCTTTGATAAAAGGTCGTCTCTATCGCTGGCAGGGTATCACGCTCCTTGCAATCTACGCAGGGTTCTGCGCGTTCCAGTTTTTGGGATAATAATTTTTCAGGGTAAAAATATAACCCCGAGGCATATATATTATAAAAGCGGACCTTCCGCAGCGTCGGCACTTAGCGAGTGCGTTCTTTGCACGAGCTTAGTGCAGGTCGACCGAAGCGTCGACCGGCCGTTACGCGAGGGTGCAAAACGTCCAGTGGACGTTTGGTCTGCACCGACCGAAACGAAGTGTAGACCATGGCGCAAGCTTGTCCGCGTTATAATATATATGTCTCGGGATATTTATATTTCCGAACTGTTATTATTCCATGGAAAGCATCGAAATGTCCGTGTCGATGGTCATGGAGTAGTTGGTGTAGTAGACCGCGAATCCGGGCTTGGAGCCGGCCGGTTTTTTGACGTTTTTGCGGATCGTGTAGTCAATCTCTACTTTGTCCGCATCCCTGGCGGAAGAGTAGTGGGCGGCAAGTCGTGCGGCCTCTTCGAAAGCGCGGTCGGGAACCTCGCGGCCGTCGGTCTTTAAGATGACGTGCGACCCCGGTATCTTTTTGGCATGAAACCACCAGTCGCCTCCGTTTGCAAATTCAAAGGTCAGCTTGTCGTTCTGGAAGTTGTTGCGGCCGACATAAATGTCAAAACCGTCGGAGCTTATGTAGTGGAAAGGTTTTGATGTTATTTTTACCTTTTTGGTACCGGATTTAAAACGAATATATCCGGATTGAACAAGCTCCTCGCGTATTTCCGTAAGGTCGTCTTCGCATACCGCGATATCAAGTGATGTAAGAATAGAGCGAAGATGTTCTATCTCGGATTCCACGTCGACTATTATCTTTTCGAGATTCTCAGCTGTTCTCTTAAGTTTTCCGTATTTATCAAAATATTTCTTGGCATTTTCGCGCGGCGAGATATCGGGATCGAGCGGTATCGTTACGGTTTCGTTGGTATAGTAATTAAGTGCTTCAAAGGATCTTGCACCTTCTTCAAGGTTGTAACCGTAGGTATTGATGAGTTCGCCGTATATCTTGTATTTATCTTTCTTTTCGGTATCCTTAAGCTGTTTTAACTGAAGATCGTATTTCTTGACATTTCTTTCAAGCGCTGTGGTTACGATCTTTCTTAAATCGGCACTGCGCTGACGCATACGCACAACGATGCTCTTTTCGCGGTAGTATGATATCAAAAGGTCGGAGATCGTATCAAACTTAACTGCGGTCATATCCGCATATGAAGTAAGGGCAACAGCGCTGTATTCTTCGGGAATGTTACCCTTTAAATACTCTGTCGGTGTAAATGCGCCTTCTTTTACCGAATCTGTAATGTCCATGAATGCATCGGTGAGAGCCGAGATATCGGATGCCGAGAGAGAGGTCGCGGACCTGTCGCCGTCAATATCGGCGCGGTAACAGATCTCATGTGCCATCAAAGGCGATATTCCGGCAAGCCCCTGATAGACAGTCTTGACTGTATCGATATGAGATGAACTCAGCATTGAAGCAAAATCTTCGCGGGATATGCTTAAAGGATCGGCCTTTACGGTATTCTCGGGCACAAAATAACTGCGCCCCGGCAAAACTTCCCGGACCGAACTAACGTTGTGACTGATATGTTTGATGGAATCAATGATAGTTTCGCTGTCGTCGGTGAAGATTATGTTGGAATGCTTACCCATCAATTCAACGATCAGGTATTTCCTGCAGACATCGCCCATTTCATTAAGATGTTCCAGTTTGAACCGTATGATACGTTCAAGTCCGGGCTGGGTAACGCTTAATATACGGGCATTTGTAAGATGCTTTCTTAACAGCATGCAAAAGTTGGGTGCAACGGCGGGAGAGGGCTTGCTCTCATTCGTTATGTAAACCAAAGGAAGTGTAGCATCTGCCGACAGTACGATCCTGAACTGATCGGAGTTACCTTTGATCGTAAGTAAGATCTCATCGGTCTCGGGCTGTGCTATCTTATATATTCTTGTGTTTGCGGTCTTGTCGGCAAGTTCTTTTACGACCGCCGCAACCGTTATTCCGTCAAAAGCCATGATATTTCGTCCGATAATCGCTGATGTATGATCCGTTTTGGGGGAACGGATCCATATTTAGTAAAGTCTAACACAGAAAGTTTCATTTTACTACTGCGGTTGTGATTTAAACACAAATGCCGGCGATGATTAAACACAAATGCAGGATGGCGCATCAAAGTATTGATATTATCGTACGTTTCCTATTATACTGTTAATTGGTTTTGCACCGGTTCCGGCAATGGCTCTGGGCAATGGCTCTTGGTAATGGCTCTTGGTATTGGTTCCCGGCAAAACCGGAGAAAGAGTCAGAGCATCGGAACAACAACCGGTTATCAGTAAAGAGGATTAGCGATCATGCAAAAAGAAAAATCGGGACATATCGGGTTTAAGCATAAAACGCCGCATAGAAGCACATTTATATTAGCGTTGATAGTTTCTCTGACCGTATTCTCAGCGTGCGGAACCGGCAAAACAGCGGCAGAGCCCGCGACGCCGCAAACGACGGCAGATACGGCCGCTGAGAGCACGACGGCAGATACGGCCGCGGAGGGCACGACGGCGACAGATAATACGGCCACAGATGGCGCGGTTACAGATACGGTCTTTGAGGGCAACAGCGAAGAACAACAGGAGGAAGAAGATATGAGTAATCCGACATTACTTTATCAGGGACATGCGAGTTTAAGGATCGTTACGGGCGAAGGAAAGGTGATATATATCGATCCGTTTGCGGGAGAAGGTTACGATCTTCCGGCGGATATCATATTGCAGACTCACGGTCATTTCGATCACGGCGATATGAGTAAGATCTCGTCTCAGAATGCCGGGTGCACCGTTATCACACATAAAGACGCACTGGTAAAGGGCGATTACAAGTGCTTTGACTTCGGATACGTAAAAGTTGAGGCTGTGGAAGCCGGTTACAACAAGAATCATGATAAAAAGAACTGTGTCGGCTACATTCTTACATTCTCAAACGGAGTGACGCTTTATGCAAGCGGGGACACTTCAAAGACAGAGCAGATGCCCGAGCTTAAGGAAAGGAATCTCGATTACGCGTTCTTTTGCTGCGACGGTGTCTACAATATGGATGTAAAAGAAGCGGTGGAGTGCGCCGAACTTGTAGGTGCCAAGGTAAGTATCCCCTATCACACCGGTTCCGCAAGCGTTACACCTTACGATGCGGACAATGCGGCAAAGTTTGATGCCCCGGGTGCACTTCTTTTAAAACCCGGCGAAGAGCTTGAATTGAAATAATTTTTTAAGGAGAAACAGAAATGAACGAACAAAAGAAGTTAAAAAGCCGTCTTGGATTCATACTTTTAAGCGCCGGCTGTGCGATCGGACTCGGAAACGTATGGAAGTTTCCCTATATCACGGGACAGTACGGCGGCGGAGTATTCCTGATCATCTATATCCTGATGCTTATCATGTTCGGTATTCCCGTTATGACAATGGAATTTGCCATAGGACGTGCCGCACAGAAGGCTCCCGTCAAGATGTATGACGATCTTGAACCCAAGGGAAGTAAATGGCACTGGCACGGTGTAGCGGGAATGATCGGTTGTATCATGTTAATGATGTACTATGCGGTTGTTGCCGGATGGATCGTAAGGTATTTTGTAAAGTTCTTGACCGGTGCATTTGACGGTGCGACTCCCGATTCCATCGGCGCCGAATTCGGCGGTATGTTGTCATCGCCCGGTATCAATATAGGATATCTTGCGGTAGTGGTGGTTATAAGCTTTGTGGTACTCGCGATAGGCCTTCAGAGCGGACTTGAAAAGGTCACCAAATACATGATGGTGCTGTTACTTATCATAATGCTGGTGCTGGCGATCAATTCGTTTACAATGCCCGGCAACAAGGAAGGTCTTAAGTTCTTTCTGTTACCCGATTTTAAACGTACGCAGGAGATAGGTATTTTCAGTGTCGTAATGGGCGCGCTTAATCAGGCATTCTTTACGTTAAGTATCGGTATCGGTTCAATGGCCGTATTCGGAAGCTACATCAACAAGGACAGAAGCCTTCTCGGCGAATCCATAAACATTACGATACTTGATACTTTTGTTGCCGTAACGGCAGGACTTATCATGTTTCCCGCTTGTTTTTCATACGGTATCGACGTTAACGCAGGTCCGAGCTTACTGTTCATTACGATGCCCAACGTATTTGCCAATATGCAGCTTGGAAGACTCTGGGGAACGCTGTTTTTCCTGTTTATGAGTTTTGCGGCTCTTTCGACAGCGTTTGCGGTTTATGAAAACGTTATTGCAAACTTTATGGAGCTCACCAAATTAAACCGTAAGATCTCATGCCTTATCTGCGGAATAGGAATGTTTATACTTGCGATTCCCTGTGCGCTCGGTTTCAATAAATGGGCGGGATTCATGCCCTTCGGAGACGGTACGGGAGTGCTCGATCTTGAGGATTTCGTGGTTTCAAACCTTTTACTCCCGATCGGTGCGATAGTATATGTTGTTTTCTGTTCTACCCGTTACGGTTGGGGATGGGATAATTTCCTCAAGGAAAGTAACGCCGGAAAAGGCGCCAAGATGCCTAACTGGCTTAAGAATTACATGAGATTCTTTGTTCCGCTCGTACTTGCGGCAATACTTATATTGGGACTGCTTTCATTCTTCCATGTGAAAGTATTCGGAATACAGTTCTGATAAAGACGGGATCACTCGTTTAATATGATCTTGTCTTTGGGAAGATATTTAACCAGCATATCTTCAAGTTCTATGCCTTTGATGGGCTTTGCGAGATAATCCGTAAAGCCCATTTTGATATAATCGTCTTTGGCACCCGTCAGTGCGTTTGCGGTAAGCACTATGACGGGTGTTTCTGTATTCATGCCTTCCTTGCGGATCACATTGAATGTCTCAACTCCGTCGGGAGCGGGCATACGGTGATCGAGAAGTATGAGATCGTATTTGGTGTGGCTGCAAAGGTCGATCGCATCGTTACCGCCGGTCGCCTTATCCATGTCGATGCCTGTTTTCTTGAGCAGAGCCTCAACGACTTTTAAGTTAACCAGAACATCATCGACCACGAGTATCTTGGCCCCGTTGGACCTGAAGAGTTCGTGGTAGATCTTGCGTTCTTTTGCCTCGGTACGGATATATTGTCCCATAGGCTTACTGTCGGCAATATCCTGGGGAATGACGACTTTAAATGTTGTTCCTTCACCGATCTTACTGGTAACGTCAACCCTTCCGCCCATAAGATCGATAAGCTGCTTGGTGATGGCAAGCCCGAGACCGGTTCCCTGTATGGTTGCGTTTTTCTTTTCGTTGACGCGCAGGAATGCATCAAAGATAAACGGGATATCCTTTTCGTCGATTCCGATACCCGTATCTTTGATCTCAAAAACAAGTTCACACCTGTTCGGAGATATATCGTCATAAGTTACCGAAAGAGTGACACCGCCGTCGCGTGTATACTTTATGGCATTGGAGAGAATGTTCATAAGTATCTGACGGATGCGCTGCTCGTCACCGATAAACGTACTCGGAATTGTCTCGTCGTTTATTATGTCAAAAGAAAGCCTTTTGGTCCTCGCGGGCTGCTCGAAATAGAGCTGACAGCTTCTTAACAGATTGGCAAGATCGTATCTGTCGAGATTGAGTGCCATTTTACGGGCTTCGATCTTGGAAAAGTCAAGTATATCGTTTATAAGTCCAAGTAAGATATCGCCTGAGGATTTGATGTTTTCGGCATACTCACGGATCTCGGCATTTTCGGTATTTCGCAGGATCATTTCGTTAAGGCCGATGATGGAGTTGAGAGGGGTTCGGATCTCGTGGGACATATTGGCCAGGAATGCGCTTTTTGCACGGTTAGCATCATCCGCATCGTTTTTGGCCTGTTTAATTTCGTTAAGCAGGAATACTTCTTCGGTAGTTTCTTCGATCAGGAAGTATGATCCGAGAGTGTGGCGCTTTTTGTCGGAAAACTGCTTGTAACGGACCTTATAGTGGTGTGTAAAAGATTCGCCGTTGATCACATGTGTCGAGATGTAGGGTACTTCAGCAAATATTCTCTGAGTGGGTTCAAGTTCTCTCATTACCGTTGCCATCGGTTCGGCTTCAAGAACAGCCTTATCGGGATCGAGATCAAAATGAGTGCGGGCAAAAGCATTGATATAGATGCACTTGTTGCCGGCATCAAACAGGATAAGACCTTCGTTCATGTCATCGATCGTATGGCCTATGGCAGCATTCATGAGGCTTCTGGGAACAAATATGGTAACGCTGAAATAGATCAGTGTCGCAGCGACCGCATAAAAAACGACAGATGCGTCGAGGTCGAGCGAAAATGCCATATAAATGACGTTGAGTATCACAACGAGTACAAGAACCAGCAATATCATGAGATACTTGGCTCTGTAGATGCTGTAGCTTTTGATAAGTCTTAAAATTATAAGAGTGAAAGCGATCAATATAACGGCATAGTCGATAAAGAGGTGAACATAGTAAAACGTATGGAAGCCGGTCTTGAAGAATATGATCCCGGTATCGGATTTTACAAATCTATCCACGTAGAAAATGTGCCTTATAAAAGGGTTTAAGAATATGGATAAAGAATCTATCGCCATGACCACGGCGACGGGTATCTGCAGTTTCTTTAATACCTCATAATGTTCAGTATATTTAACACAGAATCCTGTCAAAAAGAAAATGATCCAGTCGATCAGTGCAAAATAAAAGCAATATGAAACTTCCGCGAACAATGCGGTGGGAGATATGGCGATAAAGATATTGGCGAGTATCGCAAAAGATCCGCATAACAAAGCCCTGTTAAGCCACAATGCGTAATCTTCTTTGATCTTTTTGGACGCTCTGTATGTAAAAATGATGTCGATTATGGCAAGCAGATCGACAAGTACATATACGTATTTTGTAAACATCTAAACCCCTCGTAACTTCTTGCGACCCCAAAAGAATCGCGAGAATGCATATAACAAAGCAATTATATACCATTTTTATTAATAAATAACTAAAAATGTCGCAATCCGCAAAAGAAAAATTTATTGAATAATTATCGTTTAAATGGTAATATACCATTGTTAATGTGTAACAAAAACGGAAAAAATAGGAAAGCAGGTTTGTTATGAAAAGAATCAAAACTTTAAAAACCCGTAATCTCTGTGAAAGCGCCAAGAAGGGCGGATGCGGCGAGTGCCAGACATCATGCCAGTCAGCATGCAAGACAAGCTGCGGCGTTGCCAATCAGAAATGCGAGAACACCGAGAAGTAATCCATACTTCATGATAATTGGCAATCAGACTAAATACCGCCTGTTTCGGCGGTATTTTTACTTGTATAACATGGCATTTTTCTGAAATCCCCTGTTATGTATGCAAGTTGTGCAGGAATGCGCATAAGCGCGAAAGGATTTATATGATACATGAGTATAAACTGAACGGATATAACATTGTGCTGGATACGTGTTCGGGATCCGTTCATGATGTGGATGAAGTGGCATATGACATGATAGGTCTTTATGAGACAATGTCACGGGAGGATATCATCAAGGCGATGCTTGAAAAGTATGCGGATCGTGATGATGTGACCGAAGACGATCTTAACGAGTGCTACGACGATATTACTTCGCTCAAGGACGAAGGGCTACTCTTTACACCGGATACATTTGAAGATATGGCCGGTACATTCAAGGAAAGAAGCGGAAATGTCATCAAGGCATTGTGTCTTCATGTGGCCCACACATGTAATCTCAATTGCTCATATTGCTTTGCCAGCCAGGGTAAATATCACGGCGACAGAGCGCTTATGAGTTATGAGGTCGGAAAGCGGGCGCTTGACTTTTTGATCGAGAATTCGGGAAGCCGTACAAATCTCGAAGTGGACTTCTTTGGCGGCGAGCCGCTGATGAACTTTGATGTAGTCAAGGACCTTGTAAAATACGCACGCAGCATTGAAAAAGAAAAAAACAAGAATTTCCGTTTCACACTGACTACGAACGGTGTATTGATCGATGATGACGTGATCGAGTGGGCAAATCGCGAGATGAGTAACGTCGTACTGTCGCTTGACGGAAGAAAAGAGATACACGACCGTTTCAGAGTGGATTATGCGGGAAACGGAAGTTACGACAAGATCGTGCCCAAGTTTAAAAAACTCGTGTACGCAAGGGGCGGCAAAAACTATTACATGCGCGGAACATTTACGCATGCGAATCCGGATTTTACCGAGGATGTCTTTCATATGGCGGATCTTGGCTTTACGGAACTCAGTATGGAACCGGTAGTCGGAAAACCCGACGATCCGATGACACTTACCGACGAGGATATCGAGATCGTCAAAAAGCAGTATGAGATACTTGCCATCGATATGCTTCGCAGAAAGCGTGAAGGAAAGCCGATCACGTTTTATCACTATATGCTGGATCTTACCGAGGGACCGTGTATTTATAAAAGGATCTCGGGATGCGGTTCGGGTACCGAATATATGGCCGTTACGCCCTGGGGCGATCTCTATCCCTGTCATCAGTTCGTGGGAGAAGAGGATTACAAACTCGGAAACGTGTTTGATGGCGTTACCAATGATGCTTTAAGAGAGTCGTTTCGTTCGTGCAATGTATATGCAAGGCCCGAATGCAAGGACTGCTTTGCAAAACTCTACTGTTCGGGCGGATGTGCCGCCAATGCATATCATGCCACGGGCAGTATAAAGGGTATATACGAAAAGGGCTGCGAGCTTTTCAAAAAGCGTATCGAATGTGCGATAATGATGCGCGTTGCCGAGGAAAACGACATTGATCCGTGAAAAAGAAAACACACCGATAATCGATTTTTTGCGTAAATATGCAGGGGCGGATCCGTCACGGCTTCATATGCCGGGGCACAAGGGAACGGCTCCTTTGGGTGTGCCCGAAGAACTAAAAGGCGCATATATGTACGATATCACAGAGATCGCGGGCGCCGATGATCTTTACGATCCTACGGGGATCATACTAAAAAGCGAGAGGATCGCAGGAAAGATATTCGGAGCGCCCACCTACTATTCAACGGAAGGCTCAAGTCAGTGCGTAAAGGCAATGCTTAAGCTTGCCCTGGATCGCGCAGTGGGTAACGACAACCACCCCTTAGGCAGAGACGGCCACACCGCTGGCAAGGAATGCCACACCGCGGGCAAGCCGTATGTTATTTGCGCGGGAACCGCACATAAAGCCTTTTTGTCAGGCACGGAGCTTCTGGGGATAGAAGTCGTGCGCGTTAAGGTTGCAGATAAACCGGATCGCGGCGATGCCAAAATGGGATCCCCCATTTTATCCGTAGACGTTATAACGGATGCCGTTGACCGCGAGATCTTTAAAAGAAGTTATTCTCCGATAGGAGTTTTTGTGACATATCCCGATTATTACGGCAATGTGATCGATCTGGCGGCTATAAAAAAAGAACTTTCAAAACGCGGCATTCTGTTGCTGGTTGACGGCGCACATGCGGCATATTTTAAATTTCTGGATCATTCAAAATATCCCGAATACATTCATCCCATCGATGCGGGAGCGGATATTTGCTGCTGCTCGGCTCATAAGACACTTCCGGCGCTTACGGGAGCTGCATATCTTCATATATCGGTTAACATAACACAAGACCTCCCTCAGGAAAAAGTATTAAAAGCGATGAGCCTTTTCGGATCGTCGAGCCCTTCATACCTCATCCTCGCAAGCCTCGATGCAGTAAACGGATGTATCTGTAATGCATGCGTTTTAAACGGAGACACGGAGAGCAATCCCTGCTTAACAATCAATCATGATATGAGCGATGCTGCCATAATCGATAAAAGTGATGCAAGCGGTGAAGAGGATTTCGCAGCGCTGGTTAACATAACGTCAAAAAAGGTGGCGGAATTAAAAGATAAATTGATATCCCGCGGCCTTGGGGTTCTTAAAAGCGATCCATTGAGGCTTGTGATCAGGGCCGGCGCGGATGAAACGGCAAATCCGGGCGCAGGCGACGCGCTTGCGGTAAATCCGGGCGCAGGCGACGCGCTTGCTGCGAAACTTCGGCGCGCGGGCTGTGAACCCGAATGTGTAAACGGCGATGATGTCATTATGATGCTGTCACCCTACAATACAGACCGGGATCTTGAACGGATATACAAAGCCCTTACCATTAAATCAGACGAACCTGAACGCCGTTTTACCGGCGGGGAAGAGAGTGATGTCGGTAATGATGCAGGTAATGGTACAAACAAAGGTACAGGTGCCGGTGCATTAAGAGGGTATGATATCTTAAAAAACTTTATCTGATTCCCGTTAAAACTGCGGACATAAAATTTTTAACCGCAGCCGCCGGGCATACAAATGAAGTGCTGCCATCGGCACACAACTGCAGTGCGGAGGCATACAAAAAAGTGTATGAATAGCCACGCTTAGATGGTATAATTAAACGATATATTTTTCATATCGGAAATTTAAAACGCTATATAAAGAAAGAGGTTTTTATGTGCGGAATAGTTGGATATGTAGGTAACAAACAGGCTGCTCCCATATTGCTGGAAGGGCTGGCCAGGCTTGAATACCGCGGATATGATTCGGCAGGTATCGCCGTAAGAGATGGTGAAAAGGAGGCCGAAGTCGTAAAGACCATCGGAAGACTCAAAAATCTTGCCGAAAAGACCGACAACGGCAAGGCACTTGCCGGCACATGCGGTATAGGCCATACAAGATGGGCAACTCACGGCGAACCGAGCCAGACCAACGCTCATCCTCACGTATCCGGCAACTGCACGGGTTCGGGTTCCGGTAAAGTTGAATCGCTTGTAGTCGGCGTTCATAACGGTATCATAGAAAATTACCAGGAACTCAAAGCCAAGATGGAACGCCACGGATATCAGTTCTATTCACAGACAGATACCGAAGTCCTTATCAAACTTGTGGATTATTACTACAAAAAATACAAAGTAGGTCCCATTGACGCCCTTGCCAAGACCATAGTCAGGGTGCGGGGTTCATACGCCCTTGCCGTAATGTTCAAAGATCATCCCGGCAAGATATTTGTGGCGCGCAAAGATTCTCCCATGATCATCGGTAAGACCGACAAGGAAGTGTTCCTTGCATCCGATGTTCCCGCAATACTCGACCGTACAAGGCAGGTATATTATATCGGCAACCTTGAAATGGCGGAACTTTCTGCGGGAGAGGTCATTTTTTACAATCTTGACGGTGATGTCGTAAACAAAGAACTTACCACGATCGAGTGGGATGCCGAAGCAGCCGAAAAGGGCGGTTACGAACATTTCATGATGAAGGAGATACATGAACAGCCCAAGGTTGTCATGGATACGCTTCGTAAATACATTAAAGGCGAAGCGGGAAACGAGACCATCGATTTCTCGGATATCGGCTTAAGCGACGAAGAACTTAAAAAGTTTTCTTCGATCTATATCGCTGCTTGCGGTTCGGCATGGCATGTCGGAATACAGGCCCAGTATGTGATTGAAGAACTTACGGACATTTCCGTGAGAGTCGAACTTGCCTCGGAATTCAGATACCGCAAGAGTAAGCTCGACAAGAACGCTCTTGTCATCATCATTTCGCAGTCCGGTGAGACCGCGGATTCCCTCGCCGCGTTAAGAATGGCAAAAGATGCGGGAATAAAGACTCTTGCCATAGTAAACGTTGTGGGAAGTTCGATTGCAAGAGAGGCCGATTACTGTATGTATACACTTGCAGGCCCAGAGATCTCGGTTGCCACCACAAAGGCATATTCGTGCCAGCTTATGTGCACATATCTTTTGGCCGTTAAACTCGGAACCGTACGCGGAACGATCGATAACGCCAAGGCTTATATCGACGAACTGATCGCGATCCCGGCCAAGATACAGAGTACACTTGAAAACAAGGAGCGCATACAGTGGTTTGCAGCCAAGTATGCCGCCGCCCATGACATTTTCTTTATCGGACGGGGCATTGACTATGCGATCTGCCTTGAAGGTTCGCTTAAGATGAAGGAGATAAGTTATATCCACTCCGAAGCCTATGCTGCGGGTGAACTCAAGCACGGTACGATCTCACTTATCGAAAACAACACTCTTGTCATCGGCTCGCTTACCCAGAGCGACCTTTACGAAAAGACCTTAAGCAATATGATGGAATGCAAGAGCAGAGGCGCCTATCTTATGGGTCTTACGACATTCGGAAAGTACGATGTTGAAGACAGCGTCAATTTTGCCGTTTATGTTCCGAAGGTTGACGAGCACTTTGTGGGCATCGTAGCCATCATCCCGCTTCAGCTTCTGGGATACTATTTAAGCGTTTCCAAGGGTCTTGACGTTGACAAGCCCAGGAATCTTGCCAAGAGCGTTACGGTTGAATAAAACGGGGCTTTCCGTATCATAAAACGGAACTTTCCGTATTTATGCAAAAGAAAATGAGAGGTTTTTAGTTTAATGTGGTGGGAACAATCGGTTTTTTATCAGATCTATCCGCTCGGTTTTGTCGGAGCACAGTTTAACAACGAAGATGCTGTTTATACGGAAACAGGTGTAGATCTAAACGGCGTAAATGTAAGCCACAGCATTTTAAAGGTATGTGACTGGATAGATCATTTTAAGCGCCTTAATATCAATGCGATCTATTTTTCACCGATATTCGAGTCCGATACTCACGGCTACAATACACGTGATTACGGCCTTATAGACAGAAGACTCGGTACCAACGAAGACTTTAAGGAAGTAGTGACAAAGCTTCACGAGGCCGGCATAAAGGTAGTCATAGACGGTGTTTTTAACCATGTCGGACGCGGTTTCTGGGCATTTAACGATGTTTTAAAAAGAAAATGGGAATCGCCCTATAAGGACTGGTTCAACATTTCTTTTGAAGGAAATTCAGGTTACAACGACGGCCTCTGGTATGAGGGCTGGGAAGGCAATTACGACCTTGTAAAGTTAAATCTTAGAAACGATGCGGTAGTTTCGCATATCTTTGATAAGATAAAGTACTGGACCGAATATTTTAATATCGACGGATTAAGGCTTGATGTGGCGTATTGCCTTGACAGAGAGTTTTTAAAAAGACTTCGCGGATTCACGGATACGTTAAAGCCGGAATTTCTGCTGCTCGGAGAACTTCTTCACGGCGACTACAAACAGTGGGTAAATCCCGAGATGTGTCACTCATGCACCAATTATGCGGCATATAAGGGACTTTACAGCAGTTTTAACTGCATGAACATGTTTGAGATAGTAAATACACTAATCCAGCAGTTCGGCCCCGAAAACTGGAGCTGGTTCAGGGGGATGCATCTGTTAAGCTTCGTTGACAATCATGATGTTACCAGGATCGCTTCGATACTTAACAATAAAGCACAGCTTCCGCTTGTCTATACGCTTTCTTTTGCAATGCCGGGAATACCCTGCGTATATTACGGTTCCGAGTGGGGCAGGGAAGGACGCAAGGAAGACGGCGATCCTTCGTTAAGACCGTGCTTTGACGCTCCGGAGTGGAACGCACTTACGGATCATATTTCCAAACTGGCTGAAATAAAGAAGAACAGTTTTGCGCTTAATTACGGGTCATTCAGATCTGTCGTTCTTACAAATCATCAGTGCATATTCGAAAGAAAATGCGAGGGCGAAAATTACGAGCGCATAATGATCGCCATAAATGCCGCGGATTACGAATATACCGCTCATTTTGATGCGGGATGCGGAAGGGCACTTGATCTTTTGACCGGTGAGTACCACGATTTCGGCGGAGGATCGGTATTGCCGCCTTATTCATCGGCAGTATGGAAGATGGAGAACTGATGAAGATCTTAAACAGAAAAGCGGCAACCCTTATCCTTGCAACGGTTGCGATGATCACGGTGATTGTTACGGCAGGATGTAATGGCGGCGCAAATGATATATCGGAAAATGCGGATAAGCCGGGGAACAGTTTGGAGAGTATTCCGGCAGATAAGCCTAAAGACGTGAATGACGATATTGAAATAAACAAAAGTGAGGAGCATGATATGACACCTGATTACGAAAAGATATTCAAAGAGATAACCCTTGAAAAGAGCGTTAAGAACATAATGGACAGAAACCCCGTAATGGTGCAGAGATTCGGAGCGGATCCGTATGCCCTTGTTTACGGTGACAGGGTTTATCTTTACATGACGGGCGATTCCATAATGTACAATGCCGACGGTACTGTCAAGGAAAACAACTATTCAAACATCTATACCATAAATGTCATTTCCTCAGCCGATCTTGTAAACTGGACCGATCACGGTACGGTTTATGCAGCATCCGATAAAGGTGCAGCAAGCTGGGGCGCAAATTCATGGGCTCCCGCGGCAGCATACAAAAACATCGACGGAAAGGATAAGTTTTTCCTCTATTTTGCAAATAACGGAAACGGTATCGCCGTACTGACTTCGGATACACCTTACGGACCGTTTACCGATCCCATCAATAAACCCCTTATATCAAGGCAGACTCCCACATGTGCCGAGGTTGCATGGCTTTTCGATCCCGCGGTACTGATGGATGATGACGGAAGTGCGTATATTTATTTCGGCGGCGGTATCCCTGCGCCCGATAAGGCTTCAAATCCCGGAACCGCAAGAGTTGCGCGTCTTGCCGATGATATGATAAGTCTTGACGGCGATCCGATTCCGATCGAAAATGTGCCTTATCTCTTTGAAGATTCGGGTATCAACAAGATAAACGGAACATATTATTACTCATATTGCTCGAACTTCTCAATGACTCCCGAAGCGGTTAAGGATCTCGGATTCGATCAGGGTACCATTATCGTTATGAAGTCCCAAGACCCAATGGGACCTTTTGAACTTGCCGGTCCCGTGCTTAACAATCCCGGATTTTTCTTTGGACGCGGCGGCAACAACCATCACTGCATGTTTGAGTTTAAGGGTGAGTGGTATATCGCATATCATTCAAGGATTCTTGAGGAAGCACTTGGGATCGACGGCGGTTACAGAAGTACCAATATCGATAAGATAAATCTTACCGATGAAGGTATGCCTACCGTTTCAACGGGAACCAGAAAGGGCGTTGCCGCAGTCGGAACGCTTGATCCCTATAAGGAAGTTTCGGCGGTAACGATAGGAAATGCGGCAGGTATCGATACCGTACAGTACGGTGAATCAGCCGTTAAATACGGTTCCGGCGATATGATCCTTACAGGTATTCACGACGGAAGCTACAGCGGCGTATTTGAAGCCGATTTTTCGGATAAAAAGGCATCGAGGATCGTGATGAGCGTTCGCGGAAACGGCAAAGGAGCGGTAAAAGTGGCACTTGACCTTCCCGGAAACGCTGCAATAGCATATATACCCGTTGATGTTTCTTCGGATGAATTTACGGAAGTAAGTGCTGAACTTATAAATGCACCCGAGGGTATACACGCCGTGTATTTTGTTTATTCCGGAGAAGGTTATGAGGTAAAGTCCTGGAGATTTGAATAAGAGGTGCAAAGGAGAACAATTGTGAAAAAAGGTTTAGAACTTCTTGGAAATGAATTGCTTCAGTTTTTTATCGGTCTTGTGATGACGGTGGTGGGCGGATACCTCTTTATGCAGAATGTCGAGGTAACTTCCATGAATTTCTTTGAAACATACCTTTTCGGACGCAGAATGAACGGTATAGTTTTTGTTCCGCTGATCGCAAGTCTGATCTATCTGTTTTTCAAATATTGTACGGCATCAAAAGTATGTCTGACATTAAGTATACTTATCATAATCGCCAATGTTATCGCAAATCTCAGGATGAGATGGATGACGGTTACTTTGTTTGCAACCATAGTGATCTTTGTGCTGTTATTCGGCGGTATCGGATTAATGCTTAAATGCATATTCGTTAATCCTAACGGAAAATACGGCAAGGATTATAACGAAGGAAAGAATAAATAAGTATATCCGTTGGGGTTACGGGTTACTTGGATCTTAAGAGGGTAGTTATTCAATGCTTTGTGTTGAGGGGCTTTACAAATCATACGGGGATAACAGTGTCTTAAGGGGCGCGTCTTTTAAGGTGCCCCGGGGCAGTATCTATGGTCTTATCGGCCGCAACGGCGCAGGCAAGACCACCATTATGAATATCCTGGCGGGACTTCTTACAAAGGACGCCGGCAAAGTGACTTTTGACGGTCTTGAATTTAAAGAAGGTCCCCGCACCAATATCGGTTATCTTCCCGATCTTCCCGTTTTTTATGAGTATATGAAAGCCGGAGAGTATATGGATTTTCTGCTTATGGGAAAAGAGCCTGCCGAAAGGGACAGGCTTCTTGACATGGTTGAAATCTCGGGGAAAACGGCAATCTCAAAAATGTCACGCGGCATGCGGCAAAGACTCGGTATAGCGGCAACGCTTACACACGATCCGGAGATACTGCTGCTTGATGAGCCTGCGAGCGCACTCGATCCCAAGGGACGTGAAGATGTCAATTCGATCCTGGAAAATTTAAAGAGCGACAACCGTGTCATTCTGTTTTCCACGCATATATTAAGCGATATCGAGCGGGTTTGCGATGATTACGGTTTCTTAAATAACGGTGTCATCGTGCCCGGTTCAGACCTTACCGACAATAATTCCGTAAGGTTCAATGTCATTTTTGATAAGCCGGCATCATTTGATGAGGGTGCGCCTGAGAATGTGACCGTCGAGAAGATAAGCCCAGTTTCGTACAGATTCATAACCTGCGATATGAGTGCCGAAGAGGCTCAGAAGCTGATATTTTCCATGGCAGCCGGAAGTGGGAGCATAGTAAAGAGCATATTCAACGAATCGCTCTCACCCGAATATCTTTTCAGGGAGTTAAACAGTCAATGAAGGGATTTTCGTGTTGTTTCAAAAAAGACATATATGAGGCTTTAAGACTTCACAAACTGCTGATATTCTCGCTTGTATCGGCAGGTATTATGATGCTTGTTTACTGTACCGCGATGCTTGTTCCAAAGCTTATGGACACACTTCTTGCAACCGCGCCTGAACTGGTGGTGGGAGCTGATATCATAACGGCATTTATAGAGTTTGCTTTTCCCAAGTCCGTATCGGGAAGTCTGATGTTGTATTCATCGGATGTGATGACGTTTTACCCGATCGTATGCATATTCTTAACAGTGGGACTGCTGCCCGGAGAATTTAAAAAGAATAAATGGGACGCGCCTCTTTGCAAAGGCTACGATCCGGGTGCTTTTGTAATGTCGAAAGCGCTTGTATACGGCCTTTTGACGGCGATTCCCTCAACTGTATGCTATTTTCTTTATTACGTGCTCATACGCGGTGTATATACCGACAATTTCGGATTCAAAAACGCCCTTTTTGAAGGGGCGCTTACGTTTGTCTCCATATTTTTGCTGATCACTTTTACGATATTTGTATCGGCCGTATCGAAACGTACTTATCTTTCAGCCGCGGGGATTGCTTCGTTTGTATTTATGGGCCCCGATATATTTTCTTTTTTCACTTTCGAAAAGTTTCTTCCGACCTATCTTATAAAAGTGATAAGAGATAATGCCAAGGCTTCGACCGCTCCGCTTATAGCACTTTTTGTGATGATCGCTATAACAGCAATTGCGGGAGTCCTTGCATTTAAGGCTCCCGCAATGAAAAAAGTCAAGGAATAAAACGGGCCTGCCAAGGCGCCCGGATTCCTACAGATAATCGTTAAGAACGCTCTTTAATGAGCCGGTCTGGATGGGTTTTGCCACGAATCCGTTCATGCCGGCTTTTTTGAATTCATCCTCAACGCCTTTTATGACATTTGCCGTACATGCCACGATAACGGAATCTTTGTTTACGTTGTCCGGGTCTTCACGGATCTTTAAGGTTGTCTCGATACCGTCCATATCCGGCATCATGTGATCCATGAATATAATATCGTACTTCTTGTCATGCGTCATCCTAAGCGCTTCTTGACCGCTGTAGCAAAGATCCGATTCTATGCCGTACTTTTTAAGATATGCATAAAGCACCTTAACATTAACTTTGTTATCATCCACGATAAGTACTTTTGCATTTTCAAAAGAACGCTCTTCGTTGTCGGAACTGCTCTGAGGTTTAACGTCTTCGATAAGCTTTTTGTCATACAGACGGAACGGTACCAGTTTAAGAACTCTTTCCGATTCTCTTTCACGACCGGGAGCAAAAGGCGTTTCATCGACAATCCTTTGCCGTATCGTGCAATAGAACTTACTACCGAGTCCGTATTCACTCGTTACGGAATATGTTCCGCCGCACAGTTCGATAAGCTGGGCGGAGATGGAAAGCCCGAGTCCTGTACCCATGATCTTACGGTTGTTGGCCCCGTCGACCTGAGTAAATGAATTGAAGAGTTTTCCTATGTTTTCGGGCTTTATGCCGCGGCCGGTATCTTCGACACAGAAGGAGAGTATACAATCGGCACCGTCTTTTTGGTAATCGGCACTGAACTTGATATGTCCCATATCCGTATACTTTTCGGCATTACTTAAAAAGTTTAACAGTATCTGCCGGACTCTTACATCGTCGCCGTAAAGAGTTGCGGGTATATTGGGGTCAATGTCTACATAGAAATCGATGGGTTTATCACCGATCCTCATATTTGTGACATTTATGACGGAATCCATTGTTTCCACAAAGGAATAATTGACGGGTATGAGTTCGAGCTTTCCGGATTCGGCCTTTGAAAAGTCGAGAATATCGCATATGATATCCAAAAGCATCTTACCGGCCGTTTCGATCTGCCCCACATAGTCGTTTATGACGGTATAGTCATGTTCGTCTTTGGACAGTTCGGCCATACCTATTATAGCGTTAAGAGGAGTACGGATCTCGTGGCTCATATTGGCAAGGAACTGTGATTTGGCCTTGCTGGCGGATTCTGCCCGTTCTTTGAGGGCTTCCATTTCTTCGAGCCTGTCACGCATCAAAGTGACATCTTTTATGGCGATGATATAACCTACGTGTTTTTGCTTTTCGTAAAGAGGGATAGCAGTGCTGGAATAGTATACATCGCCCTTTCCGAAATAGTAGTCACCTGTCGATGTATACAGTTTTTCGTCAAGATTTTTAAGACTGGCACCCGATTTGTAAGTGGTAAGTTCGGGAAAGATCGAATTGGCAAGATCGTTGGAATCTATATAGTCACCGTCGGATGTTGCGAGTATTATGGCATTTCCGACATACTGGTAAAGACTGTTGATGGCAATGTTCTTGATATCGTAAAGCCGTCCGTTTGTGAGAGTGACGATCAGAAGTGACAGCATGCATGCCGTAGTCGCAGAACCGAGATCCACCATTGTGACCTGGGGAAGGAGATTGATGACAAGACCGATCATCGGAAGCAGGGATTCGATTATCAGTGCCCTGTAAAGCCGTTCATCCCTTCTTTTTCCGATATTACGGTAATACCATAAGAGCACAAACGAACTTGCTATCAAAAGAAACGTCTGCTCAAGCGCAAACAGCATATAAAATATGCCTTTGGTTGTTACAATATGCGGAAACAGTCCTTCGGTCGTGAAGGAAACGGACGAATAGAAGAACGGAAACTTTTCGCAAAAGAAAACGAGAAACGCAACAATGATGTCAAAGACTAAAAGAGCGGAAATGATATACGGGGGAATGGGGTTAGCGTCGCAAAGTTCGGAAATGAACTTATAATAGCTTATCGCCATAAATGAAAGGCCGACATATTCGAATTTAACGGCAAGCAATACTTCACCGAGATCTTTGGCCGTAAGTTCGAAACAGTAGCCGGATGCATAGATAAGTATGCACGCAGCGGTAATAAGCAGAAACCTTGAATTGATAAAATTTCTGCCTTTGAAAAGCCTCAATATAGAAATGAACAGTATCACCGTGGCAGTGATCTGTAACCCTAAAATAACACCGTACATGTGGTATTCCCGATTTCTCAAAATATTCCTAAATAATTATATACCACACCATATTATCATATGATTAAAAAACGGGGCATTTTTGTGATAAATATCTTAATATCCGACATACCGAAGTTAATAAAAATAGGTATTACTGTGTAATTCGTGCTATAATGATATGCGATATTAACGCGCAGGCCCGAAACGGGCGTGTTACGGAGAAATTTATGAATTTCAATTCGATCGATTTTTTGATCTTTTTTCCCATAGTCGTTGCGGTCTATTATCTGATCCCCAAGAAGGCAAGACAGATCTGGCTTCTGGCCGCCAGTTACTATTTTTATATGTGCTGGAGCGTTAAGTATGCCGTTCTTATCGTCATATCAACGCTCATCACATATCTTTCGGGTATCCTGCTTGGTAAAATCGATGTCGAGGTAAAAAGAAAATGGATCGTCGCGCTTTCTTTTGCCTCAAACCTCGGGATACTGATGTTCTTTAAATATTTCCTGTTCATGTTAAGAAGTGTAAACGCCGTGCTCGGACTGTTTACGGACAAGGTCTTAAACGCGCCGTTTTCGATAGTGCTGCCGGTGGGAATATCGTTTTATACATTCCAGGCACTCGGATATACCATTGATGTATACAGAGGCAAGGTCGAACCCGAAAAGAACATAATAAGATACGCACTTTTCGTATCGTTTTTCCCGCAGCTTGTTGCAGGTCCTATCGAAAGATCGGGACATCTCCTTGGCCAGATCGACAAAGCCGCCAAAGAGAAGATGTTTGAATATGAGAAGTTTGTAAAAGGCTTTATACTCATGTCTTACGGAATGTTCATGAAGATGGTGATCGCCGACCGCGTATCGATATTTGTGGACGGTGTATATAACAGCCTTCAGGCGACAGGTTTTGCGGAAACGCTCATCGCCATGGCCGGATTTTCGATACAGATCTATTGTGATTTCGGCGGATACAGCCTTATCGCGATAGGCGCCGCGGGAATGCTTGGATTTGACATCATGGAAAACTTTAATGCGCCTTATCTTGCTGAGTCGATCTCGGATTTCTGGCACAGATGGCATATCTCATTAAGCACGTGGTTCAGGGATTATCTTTATATTCCGCTTGGCGGAAACCGTGTTTCAAGGCTGCGTAAGTATTTCAACATAATGGTCACATTTTTGGCAAGCGGACTCTGGCACGGAGCATCGTGGACCTATGTCGCATGGGGCGGACTTCACGGGCTTTTCCAGATTGTCGGCGATATATTAAAACCCGTAAAAGAGCGTATCAATAGGCTTTTAAAGACCGATACCGCTGCATTTTCGTATAAGTTTGGCAAAATCGCGGTCACGTTTTTCCTAACGTCTCTGGCATGGGTATTTTTCAGGGCGGCAACGTTTGGCGATGCTTTCCTGTTTTTCAAGGATTTCTTTACAAGGCCGAACCTGTGGAGCTTTTTTGACGGAACTCTGTTTAATTACGGCCTTTCAAGACAGGAGACCACGATACTTGTATGGGCGCTTGTGGTCCTGGTGATAACGGATATTCTTAAATACGTCAAAAAGCTTACGATCGCGGATTTTCTTTATAAACAGAATCTGTGGTTTCGGTGGGCGGCGATCATACTGCTGATAGTCGCATGCTTTGTGTTCGGCGAATACGGAATAGACTTTGATTCCGCGCAGTTTATATACTTTAGGTTTTAACAATGAAAAACATTATCAAATCCGTCGGTTTTACGGCCATTTTAATACTGGTGCTCGCGGCGACCTTAAGAGTGCTCACTCTTAAGGATACTTGCGGTGGCAATGATAACAATTATTCGGCATACGACGAATTGTATGATACTCCGCGCGATACTATAGATGTTTTGTTTATCGGCTCAAGTCATTGCTACAATTCGATCTACCCCGCCGTTATATGGCATAAGAACGGTATAGCTTCTTTTGACATGGCTGTATCAAGGCAGTCGAGAAAAGCTTCCCTCGGAGCGCTTGAGGAAGCGCTTAAAACGCAGCATCCGAAGGTGGTAGCCATTGAGATGTACGGCCTTATGGACGCCGACGAAGAAGAAGTCGGAAATCTTTACAGAAACTTCGTGACAATGCGAAGAAGCGTAAACATGATAAAGACGGTAAATGACGAAAATCCGGAGGCTTTCAAGGACAATTTCCTTAAGTGGCCCGTTGTTCATACGCGTTACAGGGAACTTACAAGATATGATCTTATGAGTTCGCCCGCTGCAAAGGTCGGCCGTGGCGAAGATATGAGAATGGGAGAGACAGGTGGGGACATCAATTACGGCAACATCTACAGTACGGAGTCTGAGCCGCTGAGTGATGACAATAAGGCCTGGATTGATGAACTTTATGAAATGTCGAGGGCCGAAGGCTTTGAGCTCATGTTCTTTTTGTCACCATATTTCGTGTTTGACAACGAGCGTCTTATCATAAACGGGGCAAAAGAATATGCGTCAACACTCGGGATTCCGTTCCTTGATTACAACAATGCCGATATCATAAGCGAAATCGGTCTTGATCCCGCGACCGATATGATGAACGATTTCCATCATATCAATATGTACGGAGCGACCAAGGCATCGATGTATATGGCCTCGTATTTAAATGATAATTACGACCTTGCGGACCACAGAGGCGACGGAAAGTATTCTGCCTGGGACAGCGACTATAAAAGGCTCATCCATCTTTTCGAGGAAGAGGTATTAAGCGGCAAGGCCTTCAATGACGAATATATGGAGGGTGTTGCCGGGCTTTCGGGCGGATATACCATAGTACTTTCGCTTGACGGTGAGTTCGACGACGAACTCGAATATATGTCGTTATTCGGAATACCGGAAAGCGAGTGCATGGAAGGCGGAAAGTGGATCGTAAAGAACGGCACGGCAAGGAAAGTCATGAGTAATGTTCCGGGAGAAAGCCATGTTGAGTCTCTTTCCCGATTTGACGCCGTTAAGCTGCAGTGCGCCGATGATCCTTATATGAACATATTCTACAACCTTAATCCGTGTGTTATGACCGATAACGGCCTTAATGTACTGGTATATGATGATTTCCTCGAATGCCTGATCTCTGCCCGCGGCATTTATTAGAAAGGCAACAGAAGTAAAAAATGTAATCTGGTAAAAAGACGCTCCGACCGCTGGGCCGGGGCGTTTTTTATGTTTCAGAATAGTTTGAGAATAGAAAACTACAATTTGAGAATCAAAAGATTACATATATTTGTAAAACGATATATTAAATTAATTTTAAGTTGGTCGCGTATGCGGCCCGGTTATCTTGGGAATGGTACCGTTGGGGTGATGGGTATCATAACACGGACACATTTCGGAGGGATCTGTCAGTGAGTAAGAAAAAAGAAAAAGCCATTGAGGAAAAGAAATTTCCGCGCACCAAGATCCAATGGATGTGGGATAACATGGAGGGGCGTCGGGCACTGTTTGTGATCGCCATTTTGGGAACGATAACTTACAACGCCATGCAACTCGTTATTCCCATGTTTTCGGGAAAGATAGTCGATGAATTCATATCCGGTGAAAATGCGGCATACAATCTTGCCAACAATCGTGACAGGCTTTTATTCCTGATCGCTTTAATGGTGGGTGCGACTCTTTTACGTACAGTGATCGTTTATCTTGACTGTATGTCATACGAATATGTATCGCAGACGGTTCTTTACAGAGTCAGAAATTTTCTTTTTAACAAAATAGAACGTCAGGACATGCATTTTTACAAGGAGTTCCGTACGGGCGATCTTATGACGCGCGTGACCGGTGACCTTGATGCGTTAAGACATCTGATCGCATGGATCGTCAGGATGATAGTCGAGGCGGTCGCCCTTATGAGCGCTACGCTTATCTATTTCTTTTATATGAATGTAAAGCTGACGCTCTGTCTTTTGGCGATAGCACCGCTTATCCTTATCATAATTTCGGGATTTCGTAAGAAAGTCCGTCCAATGCATGCCACACTTCGTGAAAAGCTTGCCGGCATGAATACCAATGCTCAGGAAAACATATCGGGTAACCGTGTAGTCAAGGCTTTTGCCAGAGAAGATTACGAGATAGAGAAGTTTGACGAATGTAACAAAGATTACCGCGATACCAACATAAAGACTCAGATGGTATGGCTTAAGTATTATCCCTTTGTTGAATCGTGTGCAAACCTTATGCCTGTAGTGCTTTTACTGGTAGGCGGCATATTCTTGATAAAAGGTGAGCTTTCGATGGGCCAGTACGTAGCCTTTTCGGGACTTATCTGGGCGATCTCGAACCCTATGAGAATGCTTGGTAACATCATGAATGAATTCCAGCGTTTCGCGGCAGCTGCCAACAAGGTTATGGAGATCTATTACTCCGAGCCCGAGATCGTGGATCACGACGATGCGATAGAACTCGATCACCGTATCAAGGGTGACATCGAATTTAAGAACGTAAGCTTTAAATTCGATGACGCCGCAACACCTCTGCTTAAGGATATATCATTCTCGGTCAAAGCCGGAGAGACGGTTGCGATCATGGGTGAAACGGGATGCGGTAAGACATCGCTCATCCATCTTATTCCGAGATTTTATGAGCCGACTTCGGGTGAGATCTTTATAGACGGTATCAACGTTAACAAATATAAGTTAAGGCAGCTTCGTAAAAACATAGGTCTTGCTACGCAGGATGTATTGCTTTATTCGGATACGATCGATGGAAACATCGCTTACGGCGATTCCACGATCTCCAAGGAAGAGGTGCTTAAGTTCGCAAGATATTCGCAGGCTTCCGAATTTATCGCCAAGATGCCCGAAGGGTATGAAACGATAGTGGGCGAAAGAGGCGTGGGACTCTCAGGCGGACAGAAACAGAGGATCTCCCTTGCCAGAGCCCTTGCGGTAAGACCGTCTATCCTGATACTTGACGATACGACTTCGGCCGTAGATATGGAGACCGAAAAAGAGATACAAAAGGCACTCAATCATCTTGACTTCGAATGCACCAAGATAATAATCGCACAGCGTATCTCAACAACAAAATCAGCCGACAAGATCATAGTATTAAAGGACGGTGTGATAGCCGAGGAAGGCAGTCACCGCGAACTGATAGAAAAGAAGGGTTACTACTGTGAACTTGTAAAACTTCAGGCAGGAGAGGAGGCGGTTTAAATGGCAGGAAGAAATACTTACAAAGAAGACGAGATCCTTGAAACCCCATTTGACTATCATCACCTCTTAAGAGCCGGAGGATATATAAAGCCCTAT
>Ga0310691_10001926_pt1 | contig 29641 bp, 39 predicted proteins | sample 176DNAGHGlowgp2_FD_203887 | JGI IMG/M metagenome (GOLD analysis project Ga0310691, IMG submission 203887) | Sheep rumen microbial communities from Palmerston North, Manawatu-Wanganui, New Zealand - 1766 DNA GHGlow gp2 (v2) (version 2) | ecosystem: Host-associated > Mammals > Digestive system >... | reverse complement strand
AAATACGGTATTACCCGCCCGCAGCGCCTGTTAGGCGTTGAGGTGGACGGCGTGGTAGGGCCTAAAACACTGGCGGCAATCAATAAGTACCCGAACCAGCGGGAGCTATTCGACAAGATTAAGGCGGACCGGGTAAGGTACTTTAACGAAATCTGCGAGAAAAGGCCCGCAAATAAAAAGTTTTTGCGCGGCTGGCTCCGTAGGCTTAACGCTATAGAATATGCGGACTAGGGCAAAAATAGGCGCCTTTGTGTGGATTTTGGCGGCCGTGCTGGCTTTTGCTTCCTGCGGCTGCCCCCGCCACTGTCCCTGCGCTCCGTCTTCCGTCCGGGATTCTGTCTACCTGGAAATCCGGGATAGTGTTATTATCCGGGACACCCTGCTACCGGTACAGCTTCCGGCAGATACTGCCCAGGTGGAGGCGCAACCGGCGGACACCGCCCGCGCTGAAACTTCCGCGGCGGCCGCTATTGCCTTCCTGGAGGGCGGCACAATCCGGCTAGAAATCTGGAATAAGCCCGCGCCTATTCTGGTGCCGGTACAACTTCCGGCTATGCGGATCCACTGGGAGCGGTCCGGGGAAGCGCATACTATTACGCGGACCGTTGAGGTAGAAAAGAAGCTTACGCGCTGGCAGGAAATCCGTATGGACGCGGGCGTAGTCTTCCTGTCTCTACTTGTTGTACTGATACTTTGGGGGATAATTTCGCTTATATTGAACCTAAAAGGCGTAAGTATCGGAAAAAAGTAGTATATTTGTACGCTGCCTGTGCAAAGGGCGGCTTTTCGCTAGAGAAGCGCGGCGGGCCGTAGTACCCGCTGCGCTTTGTTTAACGGCCGGAAAGTTTTACAAGTGTTTTACAGGCTTCCGGGGCGCAACTTTGCAACGCAGTAATAGTAAACAAGTTAGTAAGATTTTTAATTTTACTATCTTTACAAGAAACTATTTTTATATAAAAATATAGGTTTTACGGCCCTGGCGGCCCTCTTTTCGCGTTTTTTCGCTTTCCTGGCATTTGTGCGCTATTGCAAATTTACCTAAAAAATAGGTAATTTTGCGGTAGAAAGTTTTACAAGTGTTTTACGGGATCTAGCGAAAATGAAATCAAGGATAACACTTAATCCGGTAGTACTGGCGCAGGGAAAGCGGCCGGACGGCTCCTATAATGTAAAGATACGGCTTACCTATAAGCGGGTATCCAGAATCCTACCCACCCAGCTAACGGCGGCGGCCGTTGACGTAACGAAAACTAAGCCGGTACACATTAAGGCCGGTACCAACGTACTACTACGCGCCCAGGAGCTAATTAAGGAAATGTATACCGCCCTGTCCGGGCTGGAATACGCCGCCCTGGAATATATGGAAGCGGACGACGTGGCGCGGTACCTGTCCCGCAAGATCCACGAAGGTACGGCGGCCTTCCGGCTGGATTTTTTCGACTGGGCGGAACGTTACGCAGCCACGAAGGGAGAGAGCACCGGCAATACATACCGCGCGGCCGTGGCGGCCTTCCGGCGGTATATAGGTACGGACGCCCTGGATATATCGGAAATTACTACCGCCACTATCCGCGGCTTTATCGACTTTATTAACGCGGAGCCGGTACAGTCCGGGAGGGCTACGGAAAAGAAGGACCGGCGGCAGAAAAAGAAGGGGGCGGACGCCCGCTATACCCGCAGGCTGCAAACTGTCTACAACGCCGCAAAGGACACCTTTAACGACGAAGACGCCGGGGTAATCAATATACCGCGCGATCCCTTCCGGAAGCTGCCGAAATTTGCCCCGTATATCCCGCTGCAACGGTCCAAAGATACCGCCTTTATCCAGAAGGCTATTAGCTACCGCGGGGAATGCACAGACGAAGAGCGTACCGCCCTGGATCTGTTTATACTTTCCTTTGGGCTTATGGGTATAAATGCCGTGGACCTGCTAGAGGCGCAGCCGCCGAAAGCCGGGGTACTGGAATACCGGCGCAGGAAGACGCGGACGCGCCGGGCGGATGAAGCTTTTATAGCCGTGAAGGTAGACAGTAGGCTAAAGCCGTTTATAGAGCGAAACCGGGACGCCACCGGCGCCCGCTGGCTGAACCTGTATAATTACTTCCGGGACAGAAACGCCCTAACCGGTTTTCTAAATAGGCACCTTAAACGCTGGGCGGCCCGCGTGGAGGAAGAGCCGTTTACCTTCTACGCCGCCCGCCACAGCTGGGCTACTATTGCCCGGAATGACTGCCGGATAGATAAAGCCACCGTAGACGAATGCTTAAACCACGTAGGTAATATGCAGCTGGCGGACGTTTATATAAAAAAGGACTGGCGGATACAGTGGGACGTAAATAAGAAGGTTTTAGATCTGTTTACCTGGACGGAAAAAGGGTAGCCGCGCTGGCTACCCTTCAAAGTATCTGCGGTAGAGGTTTTCTACCAGGCCGTCCACTTCCCGGCCGATCGTAACGCCCCGGCTGCGTAGCCGGGCTATCTTTTCCCGCGTATCTGGCGAAATCATAACGGTAAAATTTACGCGCTTTCCTTCCGGGGCGGCCTTTCGCCCGCCGCCGGGCTGTCTCTTTCTGTCTTCCATATTAAAATAGTTTTAACTGGCGGCCCTCTTCCTCTATGTAGAGGATAAAGCGGTAGCAGTACTGGCTACGATACCCGCAGGTATCCTTACTTCGCTGGGGGAAGAAGTAGGGGCAACCGGCGCAGCTTTCCCGGCCGTGCTCTTCTAGCCACTTATTGTATAATTCCTTTTTGCGCATATTCCCACGTTTCCACGGCGTCCGCTATAGCGGCGGTTATAGTCTTCCTGGGGCAGGCCTTCCGGATGATCTGCCCGCGAAGGCAAATACAGGTATATTCCGCTGGCTTCTTTATAAAATACTTATCTTCGCAGACTAAGACGGCCTGCAAATGGGAGAACGGGGACGGCATATAGCCGCCTGCGTCCCTCCATATTTTACTACGCTGGATCTTCTGCGGCAGCTCTTTAATAATTAAATCCGCCAGCACCGCGCTATAGTAGACAGTACGGTACTTGCTATTTTCGTTTTCCAGATCTGAGATAGCCTGGGCGATATCCTGTTTTAACAGGTACCTATGAACTTTAAAGGTTTTCATTTCGCTAGAGGGTTGAGGCCCCGCCGAAACGGGGCCGGTTAACTATGATAATTTTATATATAAACTGTTGAGGCCGCAGGCGTCGCAGACGTCTATTTTATACCCAGAATAAGCCATACCGCGGAACCACTTAATAATAGTTTGATACCAGACATTATTAAGCTTTTCGCCTATAAATTCCGCGATAGCCCGTAAATCCAGCTGGGCTTCCTGTCCGTCGTTGAAATAATAGCCAAACTTGGAGACGTTATTAACAACTAGCGCCCATATAATAGAATCCATAGCGGCTTCCTCTTCTTTGCTGTGGTGGAAGTCAAACCACCAGGAAGAGAAATAACGGCCGAAAATATCCCCCTTGCGGTTAATATCCTCTAGTAGGTAGGTTACATCGGGGTTAAACTGGATCCCCCTAAGCTCTTTTTTTGTTATGTACTTTTTCATTTCGCTAGAGTTTTTAAAAATTATCCGGGCCTGGACTTTCCAGAACCCGGATACAAAGGTAAGAATTTTTCTTTATTATCCAAATGGAAAATAAGAAAAACAAGAAATTATTATTACTTTTGTCCCGTCAATGATTGAACAGAGGGGAACGCCGTAAGAATTGGTTATTAGTTTTAGTGTTAAGCACCCCGGAACGCTGCGAAGTCTTCCGGGGTTTTTATTGTGCCGCGCCGCTAAGAATAGCCCGCCCTGTGGAATCCGCGGGCGCAGGCTCCCAGCTAATCCCGTGGCAGTAGTGGTAAGCAACCGCGCCCAGATCCGGCGGGAAATAGAAGCGCGCATAGCAGAGGGTAGCGGGAGAAGGGGCCGCGCCGTTTGTGTAGGAATGATCCAGATAATACCCTACTATTGTACTATCTTCTGCGGATGCGTACAGAGGCGAGAGCGCCCCGAAGCCTACGGATTTGTAGCCGCTGCCGGTATAGTGGAGGATATAGCCTAAGTGGAATTCTGCGGCCGCCTGCGCCTTCTTTTGTGGCGTTGAGGCGCACCCGGTAAGCAGCGCTATAAATAGCACAAAGAGCGCCGCCCGTTTCATTTCCGCCCCCTTTCTGCCTCTAGCAGAGTTATAAGCCTATCTATTTGTGCCTGGCTCTTATCTATTTGCGCTAAGCACTTTTGCGTAATAGCCCGCTGTGCGTCCAATTCCTTAAGAAGGGCGGTAATAAACCCGCCGCCGTTAACCGTGGAATTATCCAGCCTGGATTCCTGGATATTGACGCCGCCCCCTTCCTGGATCTGGGCGTACTTCGGCCCTTCGCCAGTTAAGAGCCAGGACCGGCTAAGCGCCGGGCAGGCCCTTACTATCTTATCCGCCAGGGCCGGGGAAATCTGCTTAGTTTGGCCGCGGATTATATCGTACAGGTTTTGTGGCGTGGCGCCCACCTGGCGGGCAAAGCCTTTGACGGTACCGGCGTATTCCTGCGCTATTTCCTGTATCCGGTCCTTTGCTGTGGTGCTTGTATCCATAACAAGAAAATTTATTGTTTTATTGTTGGAAATAAGAAATTTTATTACCTTTGTTGTCGTAATTTATTGACAAAGTTAATAAAAGGAATGGAAAAACCGATATACAAAGAGCGGCAAATAGACTATAAAGCCACTATGGACGCTTTAGAGCGGGCCGGGGACTATATCGTAATCCCCGGCTCTTCCAGCGATATTTCCAGTATCCGTAGTATTGTCTGCCGCGCAGCAAAGGATATGGCGCCGCGGGCTTTTGAGGTCCACAAGACTATAAACGGCTTTAGAATCGACAGGACGGCGTAGTATGGAAACAGGCGCTAATATAGAACTGGAAGCCCGGTATATCCGCCGCCTTGTGGATACTACCGTAACCGCCACGCTTAAAAGCCTGGGGCTTATATCTGGCTGGCTGTCTACGAATGAATGCCGGAAGCTTTACGGCGTAGAATTCCGCCGCCTGGCGGATGCGGGTATAATCCGGCCGGTAATCCAGGGGAATAAGAAGGTATACAACCGGGAAGATATAGAAGCCGCGCTGGCGGCAGAACTGAAACGCGCCCGCCTACAAATTGCCAAAGCCTCTAAGTAAATCCAATCTAGCGAAAATATGGATAAATCTACAAACACACCCACAAAGCGCCCGCCGGTCCTAGATCCGGACTACTACGTAGTGCTGGCGCCGATGACTACAGTACTACGGCTAACCGGGTACGATCTTACGGTATTTGCCGTTATTCACTCTTTCACAAAGGACGGAAAGCACCGCTACTACGGCAGCGCGGAGCATATAGCCGAAAAGTGGCTGGGGGATATCAAAAAGGCCCGCAGTATAAAGGACAGTATCAAGGTACTGACGGAAGCAGGCTATATTAACAAGCTTAAAGAAGCCCGCGGCCGCCTTATTATCAATGCCTATACAACGAATTACACCGCGCTACTAGAAAAGGCCCTTAACGGCGAAGAATTGCCGATTTTGGGTAAAAAAATGCGTAATAAAAAACCCGCTACCAGTGGTATAATACCACCCGTGGTATCATACCCCCAAACCAGTGGTATAATACCACCCCAAACCAGTGGTATAATACCACCCAATAATTATATATTAAATATCTATAAAAATTATTCTTTGTCGGAGGCTGCCCCCGGATCCAAAGAAGAACAAGAACAATTTTTTAAAATTTTCTTTTTTAGAAATGCGGCTAACCCGGCGGCGGAGGTAGAGAAATTCTATAGCTATAATACCCGCGGGGGCTGGAACGGTGGAAAGCTGGATACCTTCGATAAGCGGGTATCCGTTGCGGCTACCGACTGGAAGATAGAGGCGGGCGGCCGGACTTCTGCGGCCTTCCTGGACGTATGGCGGCAGATCTACTGCGCGGCCGTTGAGGCCGGGGACGCCTTCGCGGCGGAGCTTCTTAACCCGAAAGTATCCGGAAAGCCGGATAGCTGCGGGGAGTACTACGTAGGAATAAACCAGGATATATATAACTGGCTTATGAGGCCGGAGAATAGGCCCGCCCTTTCCTCCCTGGAAGCCCTGGCGGCCTCTTTTGAAAATCGTAAACCCAGATTCAAAAAATACCTGTAACAATGGAAAGCAAATTACCTAAAGGCGCCGTAATCCCGGAAGCCGGTATTAAGCCCGTTAACGTGGCGGTACCAGTTGGCGCCGTTATTCCGGAGGATTCATTAAAGCCGGATTTTGCGGGAGCCGCCGCGGAATTCTGGAAGGAAGCAAACAAGCTAACCGCGGCGGTTGTGGATGATCTACAGCGGATAGAAGGCCGGAAGGACCTTTCGGATACGTGGGGCTACGGTATCCTGCACCCGGAAGATAACTTTATAGCCTGCACTATTGCCCGGATCGACGCGGAAGGACAGCCCACCGGACGCCCTGCTATTATCCTTTCCGTTGAGGTGCGCGACGGTAGCTGCACGGTAGGCGTTACGGGGGATGCAGTGGACGCGCCCGGCAAGTTTACCGCTACCGCTACCGCTTTCGTAGCATTTAAGGAATACTTAAGCGCCCAGCGATGAACTATAACACTAAAATAGCCCTGGATAAGATACCGGGCTACCGCGAAGAGTACCTACAGGACGCGGCGGGGAATACTACCGCCTACGCCTGTATCCCGCTTAATGATAGCCTGGGAATCCTTACCAACCACTACGTAGACGGCTGGAACCGAATGCAATTTACGGAACACGCCTATTTAAGGCTGGAAATCATAGAGACCAGGGAACACAAATTCGGAACGCATATAATTTTACCGGGAGTAAGCAAAGAGGCCCTACAGAGGACGGACGAACAGACGCTGCGCCGCCGTCCTATTCTGGGGAATCTCTACCCCTGGGGATCCAAACAACCGGAAGATAAATAGCGCAGTATGGATACTCTTAAACTGGTACTTAAGCGGTACTATTTCGATATGATTACAAAGGGTAATAAGCGGGAAGAATACCGCGAAATTACCCCGTACTGGGCCGCCCGCCTTTCGCTGATTAGTAAAACAGGGGCTGGGCGGGACCTGGAAGGCCCGCAACTGGTTAACCTTATGCGCGAATATTCCGCTACTTATATGCTTAAATGGTGGAACCGCGTTACGTTTTATATGGGATACGCTAAAAGCCGCCCGCAGGCTACCTACGCGGTTGAGGCTATTACGGTCGGTATGGGCCGCCCGGAATGGGGTGCGGTGCCGGGGAAGGAATACTTTATTATCAAATTCCGCGAATTATGAGCGCTAAAAATTTCTGCCTTTCCTGTCGCTGGTATAGCCGGGGGGGGGTATGTCTTAAACCAATAAATTACGGATACTGCAAGATCACTAGAAGCGTATAACCCTAACGGAGGGGGCAGGCCGGGGAATAAATAGAATACCCGGCACCCGCGAAAACTGCGCGCCGTGGGCTTTTGCCCTGGATTACTCAAAACTTGGCGGCGGCGCGTAATGCCCAGAGGGCCTAGGACTACCCCCCCCGTTTTATGAAAAGAGTATGAATACCAGCTACCAGCGTACAACGGCTTCCGATGAATGGTACACCCCGCGCGAAATCGTGGAGGCGCTGGGCCGTTTTGCGCTGGATCCCTGCGCGCCGGTACACCCGCTGTACCAGACGGCGGACAGAATGGTAAACAAGCTACAGGACGGGCTAAAGATTGAATGGGGGGGGGTACGGGTATGGTGCAACCCTCCATATAGCCAGCCTTTAATAACGCAATTTGTAGAACGTATGGCGCAGAATAACAACGGTATATTACTTCTATTCGCGCGGGTGGATAATAGACTATTCCAGGATATTATACTACCCAGCGCTGCTGCCGTGCTATTCCTTCGCCACCGTATAAAATTCCTTCGGGAAGACGGGACGCCCGGCGGTAGTCCCGGCTGCGGAAGTGTACTTATAGCCTTTGGTAGAGACAACGCCGCGGCCCTGCGGAATGCCGGTATAGAGGGCTTTTATATCCCGCTGGAACACGCCGAAAGAATCTACCCAAAAGAAGAACAAACACTGTTTTAATTATGGAAATTCAAACCAAAAGAAACGAAATTATTACCGTTACTTCCAACGTTGAGGAAATGATAGGTAAGTATTTGGCGGAGCCTCTTAACCGGTCCTGGAAGGAAGACTTTATAGACGAGGATAACGGGGAGGTAATTAGTATTGAACGATTCGAGCCTATATACCGCCGCGGGCAGATGATCGGCCCAGATGAAGGCGCCGTTATTTCCTTCCACCTGCAAACAGGGGACGTTAGGGAGGTAAAGGTATCCAACCAGTGCCGGGAAGGTAAGCTTAGCGAAGACGGGATATTAACGCCTTGGATTATTACGGTAGCGCTGGCGAAGTCTAAAGTAAAGCTGCTGCTTTACGCCCGTGGTATTTCCCAGGCGCTAGAAATCGCGGCAGACTACGCGGAAATAAACTATAAGGAAGTCTTTACGATCGTATCTGCAAAGTGCTATAATAGCTGCTTCTTTATTCTTACCCCGGAAGAGGAAAAAAGGAAGGATCCGGAAAAGCTTACGGAAATATACTTCTTTATTACGGCCTGTGTGAACTTTGAGGGCGAGAGCTGGGGAAATAATAGCTTTATGGTTGAGGCGTCCGACGTAGACGCCGCAAAGATTAAAATAGCGGATTTTGTACGGCGCCGGATAGAGGTAAACCCGGACCGCACAAACGAAGAGAAAAGCACCCTTTGCGCCAGCCTTACTATTAGCCTTACTTCCGCAAAGCCGGTAAAAATAGCCCGCGTTATTCCGGAAGAGTACGCAGAGGCTTATAACGAAAACCGCGCGGAAAAGGAGCTATAGGCTATGCAGCGTATTAGATTCTATTTGAGCCAGGATAAAACCGGCGGGGACTACCGGCCGGTAATCTGGCCTATTAAGTATCCCTATTGGTGTACCGGGGAAACCGGGGACGGGCAGTACTTTATACTGGTAGCCTATGTGGATTCCCTGGCGGACCTTCGGAAACAATGGCCGGAGGCGGAAAACCTGGAAATACAGACGGCGGCCCGCGTGGAATTCTCTACGCGCTTTCCCCGCCCGGACTGGTATAAGGATCCGGAGGTATGAGCCAGGGGAAGAAAATAGTATTAACACCCGCGCAGGAAGCCTACCTGCGGCGGCACTTCAAGGACACGGATAACGGGTACTTAGCGCTAGAGCTTGGGATATCGGAAACCGCGTTACATAGATTTGCCCGCGCCTATGGGCTTAAGAAGACAAAGGCGCACTGTAGGCAGATGCAGCGGGAAGCAGCCGCGGCCGCTAAGGCTAGCCACCTTGCAAACGGGACCTACCCACCCCGTGGGTATATTATTCCTGGAAGTGAAAAGTACCGCTTTAAGCCTGGGCACAAAGAAGGGAAGGTAGCAAAGCGCCACAGGATAGAAGCCAGCGCGGCCGCTAGGCGTAAGACGATCCAGGAAGAGAGGAAGAGAATAGCTGCCGGGAAGCCACAGCGGACAAAGCTACGGCTTACAGCGCAGCCGCCGGGGAAGATTAAGGACCGGTGCTACCTAAAGAGCCGCGGCTATATTCTAGACGAAGAGACAGCAACGGCTATTTACACTGATACAACCAGGCGAAGCCCGTACAAAGAGGCGGCCGCCACCTACTATAAATTTAAATCCGTGCTGGAATATGTCAAAGAATAAAGAGCCTATCGTAGAATATCCCGGAATGAACGGGAATATAGTAATAGAAGGCGCCCTGCGCGTTGAGGTTAAACCGGTTGAGGTTATCCAGCTTTATAGCAATACAAAGCTACTTCTTTCCGGCCTTAAGTCCGTTAATCAAGATTTAGTAACCCTGGCGCTGGGTAGGCTGGAAGCTATTGTTAACAGTATAGAATTACGCAGCTAGTATGCAGGTGGAGGAATTTACGCCGGTATCCTGTGAATCAATCCCAGAAAACCTGGAACCGGGGAAGCTTTATATATCGGAGGCGCAGACTACAGCCGCGCACCTGTGCCCCTGCGGGTGCGGGTGCGAAGTTGTGCTACCGTTTGTAGAGCTGGGCGGGAATCCCGGCGGAAACTACCCCGGCGCAGGTGGTAGATACCTGGTACTAACAAAGCCTGGCGCTGGCGTCTTTTCCTTCGCTCCCTCTTTCAATCCGCACAGGGGCTGCCGGTACTTTATAACCCGTAATAAAGTGCGTATGCTATGAAGCTTGCCTGGGATTCAAAAAAGCGGGTAGATAGCCACGACGGGGGCTACCACCGGGAACGGTCCGCGGATCCGTACCACTCTTACCGCTGGACGCGGCTAAGCCTGTCCTTTCGGGAAAGCCACCCGCTTTGCGAAAGATGCAAGCGCGCCGGTATAGTGAAGGCCGCTACTTGCGTAGATCATATAATACCGTTTCCTGTCTGCCGGGATTTTTTCGACAGGGCTAACCTACAGGCGCTGTGCGACGAATGCAATAACCAGAAAGGACAGGAAGATAAAGCGGTAATAGAAGCCTGGAGGAAACAACACTTAAAATAATACGCTATGAACGAAAAGAAAATTAAAAACATTTTTACGGCACTTATCGACGGCTGCGACGCCGCCACGGCCGCGCAAGTATCCCTTACTGAACGCCTGGCGGCGGTCCGCGCCCTGGCGCTGGATGCGCTTAACGAAACCCGCCCGGAAGTCCCCGCGGGCTTTGTGGATCTGGGCTTACCTTCCGGCCTTCTTTGGGCTGAAAAGCAGGAAGAGGGCTACTACGCCCACGAAGAGGCCGTAGAGAAGTACGGCGAAGCCCTGCCGCAGCCGGAAGAGTTTGTAGAGCTTTGGCGGGTATGTAAGTGGGACTGGGACAAGAAGCGCAAGGGATACACCGTTACAGGCCCTAACGGTAATAGTATCTTCCTGGCGGCGTCCGGCTATCGCAATAGCTCCAGCGGCGACCTTAACAGCGTAGGCAGCTACGGCTACTACTGGAGCGCAGCCCAGTACAGCGCAGACTACGCCTACAGTTTGTACTTCCTTTCGGGCTACGTTTACCCGCTGACCACCTACTACCGCGCTATCGGCTTTTTCGTGCTGCCCGTCCGAAGAATTTATTAAAAACTTTTGCCCGCGCCTATCTTGACGGGCGCGGGCGGTAATCACTATAGCTATGTGTATAAAGAATCTGTTAAAACTTATCCGCCGGTCCGGGTGCAGGAAGGCGGAAGACGTGGCCGCCCAGCGGGCGCAGGCCGCGGCGGCTGCCCAGGCCGCAGAAGTAGCAATAGAAAGCAAAGCGCAGGCCGCGGCAGAAGATGCGGAGACGGAGGGCCAGAGGACACCACCTAAAGCGGTAGACGTCTTTAAGGACGGCCAATTTATCCGGCGCTTTCCTTCTATCAAAGAGGCGGCGAGGGTTACAGGTGTAAACCGCAGCGGTATTACTAAATGCCTGTCCGGGCAGCGTAAAACCGCTGGCGGCTATGCGTGGCGCCTTGCGGAAGGGGGTAGGGGGTAAAAATCTCTTTGCCACTTTTGCGCCAAGACCACGCCCCCAGTTTTGCGCGCGCGCTGTCAAAATTGGGGAACCTATATAGCAGGGGCCGCCCCGGCGGCGCCCTGGCTGGGCTTTCCCCTTCGGGGGCTTTAGGCGCGCGTACGTGCGCGTATAGCAGCTTTTACTATGGCAAAAGGACGAAAAAAACTACCGCAGGAAGTGTTAGACCTGCGCGGGACCGCCAGGAAGGACCGCCAGCGCCCTACCGCAGTGAGCGGCCCGAAGATAGATAAATACGATATCCGGGCGTGGACTGTGCCCGGCTATGAATTGCTAACAGACAGGGCGCGCAAGATCTACGCCCGCGCCTGTCGAAACTGCATTACTATAAAGATTCTTTCGGCGCAGGACTTTAACCAGCTCTTAGCCTACGCCAGGGAATACGACCTATACTTAGACGCAGTGGAGGACGTACAGAAAAACGGGCGGACCTATAGCTACCTGGATAAATTCGACCAGAGGCACTATTACGACAACCCGGCAGTACACCAGGCTAATAACGCGCTGCGCAATATCCAGGCTATAGGCTCTAATTTTGGATTTTCGCCCGTGGACCGGCAGAAGCTGCATATAAAAGAGGCGGAAGATCCTATGGCGGCTATTAAACGGATAATGGCCGTACAGGTTGACTTTGAAAACGAAGACAGTGAACCGGATAACCAGTAAAGTACAGGCTTACGTAGATAGCATACTGTCCGGCAGCGTACCCAGCTGCGAGACGGTACGGCTAGCCTGTGAACGCTGGAATAATGACTGGAAGCGGAAGGATCTATATTTCGATGAAGCAGCGGTAGGTAAATTCTACCGCTTTGCCACCAATCTAAAGCACTACAAGGGCGAAAAGGCCGGGACGTATATAAAGCTAGAGCCGTGGCAGCTCTTTATAGCTGCTAATATCTTCGGCTGGAAGCGGAAGGATACTAAAAAGCGCCGGTATATCTACGCGGACGTTTTCGTACCACGAAAGAACGGTAAAACCACTTTTGCCGCTATTATTGCCCTGTACTGTGAACTTTTCGACGATGAGCCAGGCGCGGAAGTATACGCCGCGGCCGTGGATAAAGAGCAGGCGCGTATATGTTTTGGCACGTCCCAGGAGCTTATAAAGGGCAGCGTATTTGCTCCTGCCGTGCAGCTCTTCCGGGGATCTATCGTAAGCCCTTCTACCGCCAGCGTCTATAAGCCCCTTTCCAAAGAGACAAAAAACAAAGACGGACTTAACCCCCACGCTGCGGTATGCGACGAGCGCCACGCCTGGAGTACTAACGAAATCTACGAAGTATTAAAAACCGGTATGGGAGCCAGAAGCCAGCCGCTTATATTTTCGATATCTACGGCCGGTACGGATACTTCCTTACCCTACTTCCGGGATCTGGAAACCCTGGAAGACGTAATACGCGGTATCAAGGAAAAGGACAACCACTTTATTTTACTCTTCCGGCCGGACGCTACCGATAACTGGGAGGATCCGCAGACCTGGGCGAAGGTTAACCCGAACTTAGGCGTATCCCTGTCCCTGCGCTATATGCAGGAAGAGTACGAAGAGGCAAAACTAAAGGGCGGGACTACGCTAGCGGCCTTCCAGACGAAAAATTTAAATATGTGGGTGGACGCCCCGGAAGTATGGATACCAGACGACGACGTACAGGCCTGTAATAGCCCGTTGGATGAATCAAAGCTAGCCGGGGAAGATTGCTACGTAGGTATAGACCTTTCCAGTAAAACGGACCTTGCCGCCGTGGCGTTTTACTTCCCGAAATACAAGGCCGCTAAATTCCGCTTCTTTATCCCGGAAGAGAAGGTAAAAGAGAAAGAGGATACGGTAGACTATAGGCTATGGGCTAGCCAGGGATATATTACCGTTATGCCTGGGAAAATCCTAGACGAAGACTGGTTTATATCGTATATCCTTCTGGACTTTGACCGGTATAAAATCAAGTGTATAGCCTACGATCCCTGGGGTATGTGGAATATCTTGCAGAAATTCGGCAGGTACCGGGACCAGCTGCTAGAGTACCAGCAATCTATACGCTATATGTCTGTACCTACTAAGCAGCTGGAGGCTATGATATACCGAAAGGATATTACGCTACTGGGCAACCCCGTAATACGCTGGAACTTTAAAAACGTGGTTATTTACCGCGATCCAAACGCTAATATAAAGCTGGATAAAGCCCGGAGCCGGAATAAAATAGACGGCGTGGTAGCGCTTGTAGATGCTATCGGAGGGTACCTAAATCTTACCGCAGAGGACAATAAAGACCAAATATACAGTACACACACGCTACGCACTATTAGTATGGATGATAACTAGGTATGGATACAGTTAAACGAATAGTAACGGATTCCGGCTTTATAGCCGAATTCTGGGACCGCCTACGGCAATACCGGAAAACGGAACCGGCAACCACCCACAGGGCGGTATACGAAGAGTTAAACGCCCTTTTTGAAGCTGAATACGGAGAGCCTAAGTACAAATCTTTCGACGCCTTCCGCGTGAAGCGGGACCGCCTGCAAAAATCAAAATAGAACAAACGTTCACTTTTCCCGGCCGCCGCTTTTATATTTTTGCGGAAACTCTTACAAGGTATGCGGCTAATTGAACGTTTAGACAGGTGGATAGCACAGCGGCGCGGCTTAGTTGTTGCGCCGAAAGATTCCGCGCTAGCCACTATCCCGGAAGTTAATTTCGGGGTATCTGTCAATAATAATACCGCCCTTAAGATTACCGCCCTTTACGCCGGTATCCGTATCCGATCGGAGAATATAGCCAGCTTCCCAAAATACGTTAAACGCCAGACCGCAGAGGGGCTGATAGACGAACCGCGCCACCCGGCCTATAGCGTTATTAACGTTAAGCCTAACCGTTATACTAACAAATTCGATTTTTGGAACTGTATCTGTACCTGGCTGGACGGCTGGGGAAACGCTTACGCAATTATCGAGCGCGGCCCCTGGGGGGATCCGGTAGCGCTGCACCAGGTACACCCCTCCAACGTGCAGGTAACAGTAAGTAACGGGCGGAAGTGGTACCGCGTTACTATGGCGGATCCTAACTTATCCTTCCTTAACGGCACCTATTCGGATGAAAATATACTGCACTTTATGCTAGTAACCTTAGACGGCGTAAAGGGCGTTAATCCGATTATCTATAACGCTATGTCGCTAAGTAAGAATCTGGCTACGGAAAAGTTTGCCAGCGAATTCTACGAGCGCGGCGGCAATATAAAAGCCGTTATGGAGACGGAAGGGCACTTCGGGGACGATGAATATAATAACTTTATGTCGCACTTTAAAGCGACGTCTAAGAACTTCGATATACCCCTATTGGAGTACGGCGTAAAGTATAAGCAGCTTTCGGTAAACCCCGTGGCGGCCCAGTTGATCCAGTCCGAAACGCTAAGTATACAGGACGTTTGCCGTATTATCAATATCCCGCCGCATATGGTAGCGGAGCTATCCCACGCCACCTTTAGCAATATCGAGCACCAAACTATACAGTTTGTGCAGTATTCGCTACGCCCTACGGTTAAGCGGCTGGAATCCGAACTGGAAAATAAGCTTTTTACCGGCAGCGAGGCTGGCACCTATTCGGTAAAATTCGCGCTGGACGGCCTGTTACGTGGGGACACGCAGGCGCGGAGCGCCTACTATCATAATGCAATACTGGACGGCTACTTAAGCCGTAACGAAGTGCGCGAAATGGAGGGACGCGCCCGTATTGAAGGCCTGGACGATTACTTATACCCGCTTAATACCGGCGTAGTGGGGAAAGAAGACAATAACGAATAAAATTTAAAGATATGCCTAAAAATGAAATTAAAATCCGGGCATTTAGTACGGAATTTCGGAAGAAGGCAAAGGACAACGCGGAGGACCGTACTATTACCTTTGTCGCTTCCACTGGCGCCAGGGACAGCGCGCATACCGTCTTAAACCAGGATAACTGGGATTTAGCCCGCTTTAACGCTAACCCTATTATAGGCTACCAGCACGAAATTTACGGCGCCTGGAGCGCCGGGGACGTGGACTTTGTTATAGGCAAGGGACACGCCTACGTAGAAGATAAAAAGCTTATGGTAGATATCACTTTCGAGCCAAAGGATATTAACCCCCTGGCCGAGAAGATCTACCAAAAGATTTTATTTGGCTCTATTAACTCCGTTTCCGTGGGCTTCCTGCCTATCGGTAAGGGCGCCTGGGGTAAGGGCGAGGAAGGCCCCGGCGAGGCCCGCGAAACCTACTACTATGCCGGGCAGCAGCTCTTAGAAATTTCTGTAGTTAATATCCCGGCAAACCCGGAGGCTACAAAGAAGGGGGAGGATAGCACGGCGGCGGAGCTGGAAGAGCTGCGGAAGCAGGGAGCGCCCGCCACGGATCCCGCCCCGGATGCAGGCAAGGAAGCCGAGCTTAAGAGGAATTCTATTTTAACGATTGCGGCGGCAACGTTGCAATTATAAAACCAAAAACAATATGCGTAAAATTTTTGAAATCCGTAAAGATCTTTCCGCTAAGATCGCAGAGGTAAAAGCCCTGGATCCGAAGCAGAACGCCGAGGCCGTGGAAAAAGGCCTTAAGGAGATCAAAGCCCTTAGTAAAGAGCTTGAACAGGCGCAGCAGATCGAAGCGGCAGAACAGCTTGCCGCCGACGAACAGTTTAACCAGATGCAGAAGAAGGCGGGCCGCCCCTTCAGTATCGTAAAATTCTTCCGCGAGCTTGCCAGCGAAAAGGGCCTTACCGGCCTGGAGGCGGAGGCCGCGGAGCTGGGCGCTAAGGAATACGAGCGCCTGGGCCTGTCTGTCACTGGCGCCGTTATCCCTTCCGCTTACCTGCGCGCTGCCGCTGGGCAGAATGCCGGAACCGCCGCAGAAGGCGGAAACCTGGCGGAAACTATGTCTAACCGCTACGTAGAGCAGCTTAAAGAGCGCTTGGTAATTGCCTCTTTGGGCGCTACCGTCCTGGGTGATCTTTTGGGCACCGTGCCCGTTATTACCCGTAGCGGCCTTACTGCCGGTTGGGGTGCGGAAGCTGACACCGCCAGCGTAACTAAGGCGAATTTCGCCAAAGCTACCCTTACCCCGCACCGTAACTTTGTGGCCGGTGCAGTTACTAAGGACCTGCTTAAGCAGACTTCCGCGGACGTGGAAGCTATGCTGCTGGAAATGCTGCTTACCGCGCAGGCTGAACTTATCGACAAGGCGGCTATTGCCGGTACCGGCCAAAATGACCAGCCTACCGGTATTCTGAATACTGCCGGTATTGGTAGCGTGGTTATGGGCACCAACGGCGGCGCTATTACCTGGCCTAAAGTGGTAGCCCTGGAAAGCACCGTTAACGCCAACAACGCTAACCGCGGGAAGATGGCCTATCTTACCAACGCAAAGGTAGTGGGCGATATGAAGAGTACCGAGCGCTCCCAGGGTAACGGCCGCTACCTGCTGGACGGCGACTTTAAGAACCTTAACGGCTACAAGATCGACTGGACGAACCTTGTACCGTCCAATCTTACGAAGGGCTCCGCCACCGCTTGTAGCGCCCTTATCTTCGGCAACTTCCAGGACCTTTTCGTAGGACACTGGGGCGGCGTGGATATCGTGGTAGATCCATACACTTCCGCCAAAAAAGCGGAAGTGGAATTCGTGCTGAATTCCTGGGACGACGTTAAGGTAGTGGAGCCTAAGAGCTTCGCCGCTATTAAGGACCTTACTACTAACGCCTAATCCTACTAGGTTATGCTTACGCGAGAAATCATACATACTGAATTACAGCCCAGCTTAGCCGAATTTAAAAACCACCTGCGTATTACGTCTTCCGACCTGGACGCAGAGTTACTGGCTAAGTTAAAGGCGGCTATAGCTGCGGCCGAACACGAAGTAGGTATGGTTATCGCAAAGTCTAACTTTACCTATTCCGGAAAGTTTGCGCCGTCTATCCAACTGGAATACCCCGCTATTTCTGCCGTCTCCGTTGAGGTTGACGGCGCAACGATCCCGGAAGGTAGCTACGAACTGGAAGAAAACGCCCTTACCTTCGCAGCCGATATTACCGGCTCTAGGGTAAAGATACAGTACGTAGCCGGTAAAGAGCAGGTGGAATACGATATTAGGGCCGCTATCCTTCTTTACGCTGCCAAACTGTTTAACAACCCGGTAGATACCGTAGCCACGCTGCCTACGCAGTCCGCAAACCTGCTACGGCCTTACCGGTCCTGGGGGCTTAGGAATGGAAATAAGGGTTAATATAGGAGACCTGGATACGCTGGTAAGGATTCTACGCCCGGAGCAGTCTATAGGCAGCCAGGGCGAAACCCGCTTTACCTTTACGGAGAATTCCAAAGTATTTGCAAAGGTAGAGCGTAACGCCTCCGAATTCGTGGCTAATACTAACCTGGAAGAGGGCCGAAGTATTGAGCTAACCACCTACAAAATACCCGGACTTACTACGCGCTGGCGGGTATCGGTAGAGGGGGTAACGTATGAGATAACCGGAATAGATCCAATTTCCCGCGTTTCCCCTCTTTGTGTACTTTCTTTACAGGCCGTGGAAAATGGCTAGAACAAGCATAACTATAGAAGGGCTGGACGATTGTATTAAGTGCCTGGACCGCGCGCCGGAAAACCTGCTAAAAATGTCCCGTAAGGCTATGCGGGAAGCCGCAAAGCCAGTGGCTAGGGCGATCCGACAGCAGACGCCAAAACGGTACCGGAAGCTGGTACGCTATAAGGTTGTTAAAATGTATTCTGGTAATACCAACGTTTTAATAGGCCTTTTTAACGGACACCAGAGAGAGGGGCACCAGAACACAAAAACGCCCGTAGACGACTGGTTTAAGGCGTACTGGGCAAACTATGGAACCCTTACCCACCGGGACAGCTCCCACCAATTCGAGTACCCGGTAAAAAAGAAGACAAGGTACCGCAGGAACGACGTAGGACAGCCCGCGCAGCTCTTCTTTGAGGCGGCTATATCCAGCTACGAAGACACCTTTATAGAAGCCTTCCAGGCGTCCTTAAAAGACCAAGAAGAAACCCTTTACGACAGATGACGGAGAGTATAGGAACAAAGCTAGTAGAGCTAATTACCCCTATTATCCCGCTTATCCTTTCGGAGACGGAAACGGACCAGTACCCGTACTGTACTTACGAAATGACGACGCAGGAATACAGGGATAAAGACCGGCGGCTATATAAAATCCGCGGTACCGTGGCTATCCGTATCGTAAGTAAGGATTTTTCCGAGGCTGACAGCCTGCGCGAAAGGGTGGAGGCTGCGCTATTTGAAGGGATGAACGGCCCGCAGTACTTCTATACGCTAACTACCAGGGATAAAGACCGGGTAAACGGCGTTTGGATTCTAGAAATAAATTGCACAATAACCCAAAGATAATAATACACTATGGTAGGTTATAATATCGCACTTAAGCTGAATTCTAAGACGATCTTAGGCCGAACCCAAGACGATCTTACTATAGCTGCCCGTATCAAAGAGAGCCTTACGAAAGACGACCAGGGCGCTACCAGGCGTACCGTAGTTGCGCACGACGTTTCCTTTAGGGTATCCGCCCTTCTGGAAGTTACCGGCGGCGGTACAAACCAAATGAGCCGGGACGACGTTATAGCGCTTGCGCTGGAAACGGGCACTACCGCCGTTATTCCTATTCGCTACGAATGCGAAGGCGGAGACACCTACGGCGGTAACGCTATTATTACCGGCTATACGGAATCCTCCAGCGCCAGCGCAGAGGAAGACGCTAATATAGGCCTGGATCTGCAAATATCCGGAGAATTCGCAAAGATTACCGGTTAGTCTAACGCTATGCAAAAGGACTATATTACTATAGCCGGGAATCGGTACCGCGTGGAGGTTAACTGGAACGCCCTAGCAGCATACCTAGAAGCCCGCGGCACAGATTCTATGGAAGCACTTGCAAATATCGGACACCTTCGGGCGTCCGATATTGCCCCGCTTCTTGCCGCCTGCATTGAAGAGGGCGAAAGGCTGGAAGGCCGTACCGTTAAGCTTTCCGCCCTGGATATCGGGGCTAAAGTGGGGCTTACGGAGGTATCGGAATTCCTAAATATCTACCTTAAGCAATCTTCCCCGCGGATCCCCGCAGAGGGCCAAAAGCCAGCGGAGGGCGAAACAAAAAAAGCGTAGGGGATTCCCAGCCCCTTACTATTGGTAAAATTCGCGGCTGGGCTTTCTCTAGGCTGCATTTGAGCCGGGAAGACTTCTACCAGATGCGGCCGGGGGAATTCTGGGAAGCCCTGCTGGTATACCAGGAGGATAAGGCCGCAGACCGGCGACACCTGGGCGAACTAATCCGCGGCGCGGCCTTGCGCCTTTGGAATATCCAGGTATCTAAACGGTCCCGTATAGTGGATGCGCGGAAATTCTGGCCTATGCCCTGGGACGAGATTAGCGGCGAAGATGCAGCGGTAAAAGCTATTAAGGAAATGACTGACGAAGAGCGCAGGAAATCTGCGCGACGTCTACTTAAAAAATTTGGCTGGAATGAGTAAAGCACCAAACCTAAAGGTAAATATAGGGGCTGATACTTCCGACTTTGAGAAAGGCGCGAAGACTACTAAACAGGGCCTGCGGGACCTGGAAAAAGTAGGCGGGGATGCGCTGGGAAAGTTGGGGGACGCCTTCGGCGTTAATACCGGCAAGCTGGGGCAAATGGCTAGCGCCTTGCAAGGGCTAGGGGCTAAGCTTTCCAGCTGCGGGGACGCCGGTACAAAGGCTTTCGGATCTATGCTTACCAGCGTGGCGCCTGTGGCGGCCGCTATTGCCGGTTTGGGAATTGGTGCGGCTACACTTGCTTTTAAGGCGCTGAATTCGGAGGCGGAAAACTTTAAGACCACCGTACAGGGCGCTAATATCGAAATGGCTACCGCCGCCTATGTAGACACCTACCGCCAAGTATTGCACGACTTTAGCGCAGGAACTGGGCAGGCCGTAGCTAACGCCGGTAGCCAGTGGAAAAAGTTTTGGGGAGAATTCCGGGGGACGGTTAATAGCTTCTTTACGTCTGGAACCTTCCTTAACCCGGCCCGCGGGGCGCAGGCCTGGGGCGCAGCTGTGGCGGATGCTTCCAATAAGGCCGAAAGGGCAGAGCAAATAGCTAACCAAATCTACCAGCTAGAGCGCCAGCGCTCCGATAATCTGGTAAGGATTGCGCAGATAGACGCCCAGATAGCGGCTAACCGCGTAATAGCCACGGACGCCACGGAATCCCTGGAGGCCAGGGCCGCCGCTATAGCTTCCGCGGAGCAGCTTATTAACGAGAAATACGCGCTACGTATCCCGCTGGAAACACAGATAGCCGACCTTATGGAAGAGGCTAACGGCTTAGCCTCTTCTACCCCCGCCCAGATCGACGCAGCAAACCAGCAAAGGATATTAGCAAACAACCTGGCCGCCCAGCAGAGCCAGGAACTACGCACAATTAACCGCACTTCTAACACAATTACAAAGGCGGCAGAGGCAGAGGCGGCAGCCAGGGCAAAGGCCGCCCAGCAGGCGCGGGAATCCGCAGAGGCGGCCGCGAAGATGCGCGACACGGCTATTACCCGCCAGGTTGAGGGCGTAGTAAACAGGTCCATTTTAACCCGCCTTATTGATCCGGACGAAGCCCAGGTAGCAGAATTACGGGAGCACCTTACAAAGTCCCTGGAAGCTGCGGTACCCGTTAATTTTGTCCCGGATGAAGCAGGCCTGGCGCAGCTTGCGCAGGCCGTGCAGGATGCAGTACAAAGCTACGCAGACGCAAAGGGAATAGACCTTAGTAAAGCGTCCGTCCCGCAGATCCAGCCGGGGAAAGTGGAAGTACCTACAGAGTTGATAAAACCCCGCCCGGAAGAGGTGGAAGAGTACCGGCGGATAGTGGAAGCGTCCCTGGGAAGCGCAACTTTTACGGTAGACGTGGCGGTAAATGCAGACCAAATTATAGACGTTACCAGGCAGATAGAAAGCACAGTACAAGCCCTGGCGGAATCTACCGGCGAAGTGCTGGGCGAACTTGCGGGAAATCTTGTAAACGGTAGCGGCGCCTGGGACACCTTCAAAAATTCCGCCCTTTCTGCCTTTGGAGATATGGCGGTATCTGTCGGTAAAATGGCTATTAGTACAGGCGTGGCAACGCTGGGAATTAAAGCCGCCCTGGAATCCCTTAACGGCTACGCGGCTATAGCCGCTGGCGTTACCCTTGTGGCGCTTGGATCCGCCGTAAAAACCGGCCTTAGCAACGTGGCGGGCGGCAATTATTCCGCCAGTATGGGGACCTATACCAACGAATCCGCCACGGCTTCCGGCGACTATGAGCAAAGGGATATTTACGTAAACGTTACCGGCACCTTGCAGGCGGACGGGGACCAGCTGATAGCGGTAATTAACAACTCCGACAAGAAGAAGAATTTAACCACGTAGCTATATGGCGTTTGGAAATAAATACCGTTTCCGTTTTAACTCTATCTACGGGGTAGAGTATAATATATATATCGCCAAAAACGGCTACAGCGGCAGCGTAATACAGCGGGCGCTAGGCCGGGCGCCTGTCCTTAAGAAAAAGAGAAACGGCCCTATTTGTGGCACTTCCCTAGAGCTTTACGCAGAGTGTAGCGTAGACGGGGAGTTTGCGGAGCTGTATACGTCAGATCCTAAAGAGTACCGCGTAGACGTTTACCGCGCAGGCGCGGTTATCTGGACCGGGTTTGTATCCACAGAACTATACGCCGAACCCTCTATAGCACCGCCTTACGACGTGCAGATAATAGCAGCCGACGGCCTGGGGGAATTAAAGCTGGTAGATTTTGAGGCGCAGGGGGAAATATCTTTGCGCGCCCTGCTTACCTATCTACTTTCCTTTACCGGCAGCGATCGCGCCTTTTACTTCGCCACCAACCTACGGCACACTGGAGGAACTAAAGCCCAGCTGCTTAACTGGACTGTTAATATAGACTTTTTGGAGGGAAAGACCTGCTACGAGGTGCTTACGCAGCTACTAGAATCGCTGCACGCCACGATAACGACTTATAACGGCCGATGGCTTATAGCGCGCGAAACGGATATAGAAACGTTGTTAAACGCAAGCGGCGCCCTGGCGGTTATATCCTACCAAAACGGCACGGTAAACACTACGACTATATCCGGCGTCCGGCGGTCTGTTGGCTCTATGGACGACAGTACAAAGGATACCTGGCCTATAGACTATCTTTCCACGAAGATAGAGCCAGCGCGCAATAGTGTAACCGTAAAGGCGCCCTGGCACCTTGTGGGTGCTATGAAAGGATCGGACCTTAAGGCGGCCGCTTCCGTATCCAGGTGGAGCCGGGATAATTGGCAAACGTTGGATAGCAGGGATTTAAAATGGAAGGATTCTACCCACTTTTCGGAAAATGTAGGGTATTATATTGGGGACTGTCTAACCGGAAATAACTACGGGTACCTGTGCCAAGCCCTTTCTATGGCGCATATTACAGACGTGGGCTTTGAGGTTGAGGTAAGGGTAAAACCGGCGATCAATTATGATATTAACCTATGGAGTTTCCAAACAGGTAAGCTACTGGTATATCTAAAGTATACAGACGCTACCGGTAGTTTAATTTGGACGCAGGACGGGGGCTGGGTAGCTGCCGATTCTCCAGGAACTGCCTACGCTGACCTGGGGCACGTTGATACAAACCCGGAGCAAACAATAAAGCTAACGGTACCGGCCTTTTCCGGGCGTACTACGTCCGCCGGTACTCTGTCCCTTTACGTGCAGGGTAGGAATATTTTAGCTACTTATGCTAATCTTGGATTTACCCGCAGCGCTGGTTACCAGGATAATATTATAATCGGAAACGGCGCCCGCGGCGCCGCGGAAGAGGTAGAAATAATTGGCGGCCGAGCGCGTACCGATACTATCCAAAACCCGGACTTTTACCAGGGTATTTGGAAGTATGGCGGTAATGTACTCTATTCCTTCGCAGATAGCAACCATAGTAACGCGGACTTCCTGTCTATTCAAACGCTAGACCGCGCGGTATCGGTAGCACTCGCAAGGCGCAGCACGGAAGGTAAAGTAAATATACCCGCTACTATGTCTTCTATCCCGCTAATTATTCGCCAGGGTGCGCAGGATTCCTGGGTAGATACGTGGGAATGGGATCTAAAAGAAGAAGAAGTAAGTATACGGGCTATTTCTATGCCTAACGCGGCTATAGTGGTAGAATCGGAGACGGTTACGCCTATGGAAGACGGCGGCAGTAGCGGCGGATCTTCCGGCGGCAGTAGCGGCGGATCTTCCGGCGGCAGTAGCGGCGGTGGAGGTGCAAGCCTTATAAATGTTTGGCGCTCCCTAACTAATAATTATGAGCTGGACGATTACGACGCGGAAACTAAAATAGCTATGGCGCATATCCCGTCCTTTTTTGAAGAGGACGGGAACGGCGGCGTAAAATTAAAGGACCAGTATAACGGCCTTTGGGCGCGTGGTTACGGCTCTTTTGGGGGGCAGAACAGCTCCGGAGGTGAAGGCGGCGGGGTGGATCTTGCGCGCGTTTGGGAATCCCTTGTAAATAATACGGACTATCCGGATACGAAAATAAACGTAGCGCATATTCCGGCTATTCCAATAAGCGGCGTTACCGGGCTTACGGAAGCGCTGGCACAGGCTGGCCGGGTGCAATCTGTGGCCGGTTTAACCGGCGAGGTAACGACCGCGCAAATAGCAACTGCGCTTACGACGGCAGGGTATAAACTTACCGACACGGTGTACACCCACCCTACAAACGGGGCAAATACCACAATTTCTGCCGCTTCCGGCCGGGTGCTGTCTGCTATTACGGTGGATAACCTGGGGCACGTTACCAGCGTGGCTTCTAAGACGCTGGCGGCGGCGGATATTCCGGCGCTGGGATACCTTCCGCTTACTGGCGGCGAGCTTACCGGGGATCTGTGGTTACATACCGGCAGCTCTAATTATGGCAGTAAGCTATACTTTGGGGATAAGGGTACTTCCGGATATGTATACCTGCACGAAGACACGGACGACCACTTAACGATATACGCAGAAAAGGGTATTACACTTGGTACCGGCGGGCCGTCTTATGGTATTACGTTTGGTAACGGCGTACTAAAATGGGATAGCGATAATAACGCCTGGCACCTGGAAGGGAATTTTTACGCAGACGGATTTATAACGGCCGGGGGAATCGGCAGCGAAAATACGCAGCTTGTAACTATCGACGGCGCGCAGACTATAACGGGCGCTAAAACTTTTGAAGCGGCTGCGACCTTCCAGGCTGCGACCTTCCAGGCCGCGGTAAACTTCCGCGCCCAGGCGGTTTTTGGTGCTGGCGTGTCGATAGGCTCTATTAACATTATAGGAAATGGTACCAGCCCGTCTATAAATAACGCGCTGGATAGGATCTATATCCAGCGGAACAGCCAAACCGGTATTTCTCTTTGTGCTACCGCCGGGCAAGTGGTTATAGGCGCTCTTACCACTACCAACACTTCGCCTAAGCTTTACGTATCCGGCGACGCTTACGCTACCGGCGCCTGGAATACCGCTTCGGATCAGCGGTTAAAAGATGATATTACCGAGGTGCTAGCAGGCAGGGGCTTAGCGGTTATTATGTCGCTTAACCCTAAAGAGTGGATCTGGAACGAGAAAAGTAGCCTTTATGGAAAGCGCGGGGCCGGATTTATAGCCCAGGAAATAGAAGGCGTTTTACCCTTCGCGGTTGTTAATGACGGCGGGTTTATGGGGATGAATTACCAGGCGCTGCAAGCCTACGAGGTTGCCTGTTTGCAGGACCACGAAAAGCGGCTAGCCAGGGTTGAGGATGAAATAAAAAAGCTTGTAGGGTATGGCGCATAATAACGGAATCATAACTGCGCCTATAAGCGTAAAAGGGGATATAGGTTACGTCCTGGGATCTAATTCCGGCGACGTAAAAACACTTTGTCTGCTTCCGAATATTAACCCGTGGAGCGCAAAAAAGCCCGTAGAGCATAACAGCCCCGCGTATACGACGGATCAAAAGTTTGCAGAGTTGCTTTACGGCCTGGATAACCAAAAAAGGACGCTTGGGCAGTTATCCGCCTTTCCCTCTTCCTTTTATTGGAAGTATAATAAACCTTCCACGTGGTTTAGGGTTATGGATTTTAACGGATACAACCACGGCGCAACGGCCCCGGATATTTACTTACACCTGTACCCCCTATACGTGAACCACCCAGCGGAAAACGGGAGAATAGCGGTAACGTGGAATGCGGACGGAAGCGAAATACCGGTACTCGATATGCAGATAAAGACTACTACGCAGAGCGGGGCGCCTTCTGCCGCGCTGTCCGGGTGGTATTTATGTTTTATTGTGTATATGGGCGCAAATACGCCGCGGCTATTCAGTACGGGGCACCCGCTGACCTACTTCTATCCTACCCAGATCGTAGATATTTCGACCGCTATTTATAGTACCGACGTAGGAGAAACAGCGGATATAGTGCCGTGCCTTGTATATCCGGATAGCCAGTTAACGGACGGCCTGCACGAACTTTCGGGCGGCTTTATGAATCAATATTACGCTATTCCGCTTAGTTTTACGGACGCGCAGGAGGCCAATTTATCCGGCGAAGTGCTCTTATTTGAGTGGCTAAAGGGGATGACTATAGGACACTCCCAAATTATACAACCGCAGACGGGCGCGAATACGTACAGATTCTCTTCTATCGGTGTAGTTGCGCAGCAGAATAATACCGGTAGCGCAACCTGTAATTTTACCCTTAAACTGGGCTTACGTAGAACAGTAAGCGGCGTAACAAGGGTATATTATTCGCTATCCACGTTAAACGTAGATATTACCAGTACTTCCGTTAATCCGCCCCTGCTTTGGAGCTTTCCGACAGCGGCTAACGGCTATATTAACTTTACCCCGTCTTTTAGTAGTGTTTACGGAAACACCACGGCGCAGGCTGGCGATATCTTGTTTTTAGAGGTAGCCTATAGCGGGGGCCTCCAGACGGTAACGGCTGACGTTTTGACAGTACAATAAAGCTATAATACTATGATTAAAAAGCGAGAAATTAAAGCTACCCTGGAAGCTATGAAGGCTATACGGGTGCCTAAGATTAAGGACAAGGCCTTACGGAATCAATTTATAACGATTCATTTAAAACTATTGGGCGAAGAAAAGAAGTACGAGGCGGAAATAGAAGACGCCCAAATAGTCTTCCTGTCTTCCTATGGGGACGAACAGGCCGAAGTATCCAGGCTGCAAGAATCCCTGCGCGGCGAAATGGATCGCCAGCGCCAGGCGGAGATAATTAAAGAAATAGAAAGCCACGCCGAATACCTGGAAGCTGTTAAGGCTTTCAACGAGAGAGCCGCGGAAATGGGCCGCGCGGTGGTTGAGGTTGAGGCTATAGATATGGCCGCATTTATGGAAGAATACGAAGAGCAGGGCTACGAGCCGGGCGTAGTGGAAGGGTTATACCCGCTATTTGGAAACTAGATCTATAGATATGAGCACAGTAAAGAAAACCCGCTTAGGGACAAATGACTACTTTAATATCCAGCTGGCGGATAACGGCGTACAGGTTAACTGGCCGGACGTGGATATACAAGAAGTCTTTATGTATAGCGAGGACCAGCGCGTATATAGTGGGCGCTGTCTCTTCGCCACTGATTCGGAACACCCGGAAACCCTGCACGTAACCTACCCGGCCGAAAAGCAGGCCTATCTAGGCCCGCACCGTCTGACCGTGCGTATTTCCCTGGACGGGGCGGTAAACACCTACGACGCCCTGGCTATTGACAAAGTAGCCACCCTGGAAGAGTGCGGGGACGCTGACGAGTCCCCGGAGGTTATCAATATCGCTATATCGGAGGTTAATACTACGATTATGCACGAAATCTTAGCAGCCTGCCAGGCTGCTACCCAGGAGGCCTTAAGGGCTGCCGCTTCCGTGGACGTTGAGGCCCTAGAGGCCCTGGCGGAAACCGTGGCAGAGCAGAAGGCGGAAACCGTGGCCGCTTCCGTGGCCGCGCAGCACCTGCCGCAAGTCCGGGGCGGGTACTGGTACGTTTGGGATCCCGTGCAGCAAGACTACGTTAATACCGGCACGAAGGCGGAAGGGACGGACGGCGCCCGCGGCGCGGACGGTACGTTATACCTTCCCAAATTCCGTATTACGGCCGCTATGGAGCTACAGGTAAGCAAGCCCACCGCGGACGATATGGACCGCTTTAAGCTGGAAGACGGCGTATTAAAATACAGAATTAGCTAAATATATCTAGATATGGAAACTAACGAAGTTTGGGCCGCTCTTGGCAAAATCGGCCTTACCCCCGGCGGGACCTGGAACGCAGATACCGCCTACCCTGCCTTTACTTTTGTCCTGCGAAATGGCAGCAGCTATACTTCCCTTCGGGCGTCCTTCGCCGAAGATCCGGAAACCCACCCGGAAGCCTGGCAGCTTGCAGCCGCCGCCGGTAAGAGTATCTACCAGCTTTGCGTAGATGCGGGAACCTTCGACGGCACGGAAGAAGAATTTGTAGCGGCCTATAACGCAGCCGTAGCAGCCGCAAATACGGCCGCCGGAACTGCCAACGCCGCCGCCGGAACTGCCAACGCTGCCGCAGCTGCCGCCAATTCTGCCGCAGCCACGGCAACGGCTGCCGCTGGATCTGCTGCCGCCGCAGAGAGCGCAACGGCTGCCGCTGAATCCGCCCGCGTGGAGGCGGAGCGCCAGCGCGTCCAAGAATCGGAAAGGGTAATAGAGCAGACGGAGGCGGCAAAGGATGCAGCCAACGCCGCGGCCGCGGCCGCCAACGCCGCAAAAACAAACGCGGACACCGCCGCAGCCGGGGCTAATTCCGCAGCCGCAGCCGCCACGGAAGCAAGCGCCCAGGTAGTTACCTATAACGGCCGCCTTACGACGCTGGAAACGAAAACGGAAGACCTGGATAGCCGCGTATCCGACCTGGAGGCTAAGGACCTTTCCCGCCACGATATCTACGGTAATTTACTACACAGGCGCAGTACGGCAAACTGCTACGTTATCCGCAGCGCTGGCGGCTATATGCTGCCTCTTATCTACGGTAACGCAATTAAAGACGGCGAATTTAATACCGCCGCTTATACCAGCGAGGGTAAGGACCACCAGGCCGCGTTTGTTAACCACCTGGGAAACCTTATTACCGGCCCGTATATCGAGGACCACGCGGGCTGCGAGGCCAAAGACGCCGTAGTAGTCTGGGAGGAATCCCAGGGCCTTATTACCGGCCTTAAACTGGTTGAGGGCGACACCTGCCGCGAACTGGAATTCAAGGTAAATACGGTACCGGCTACCGGTGGAAATGCCGTTATAGCCGTCCGGGACAATAACGCCGCTATTATTTGGAGCTGGCATATTTGGCTATATCCGGATAACCTGGCTACGGAAAAGCTTACGAATCATACCGGCGTAGAGTACGACGTACTGCCGGTACCTATCGGCTGGACCTGGCAGAACGCCAATAAGGAGCGCGGCCGTAACGTTTTCTTCCAGTGGGGCCGTAAAGATCCTATGCCTTCCCCGCTGAACTACAACGGTACGGAGCGTAGCAACTTGTCCGGGCTTATTACCACCCTTACGAAGTCCGCAACCCCCGCCGCTTCCGTGGCGGAAGCTATCAAGAATCCGCATACCTTCTTTGTGCAGGATGAAAACAACCATAACGACTGGCAGAGCGCGGCGGAATTCCGCTACAACCACTGGGACGCCAGCTTAAACGCTGCCGGTGCTTCCGATGCGGTAACGGTTAAAACCGTTTACGATCCGTCCCCCGCGGGCTTCAAAGTCCCCGGCGGCCGCCTCTTTACCGGCTTTACCACCGACGGAGGAAACCACGGTAGCAGCGCCTTTGAATACTTTAACGTTATCGACGTTAACGAGGACGAACAGATAACCGCGGCGGACTTCCAGAACGGCTGGACCTTCAAGCGCAACAACGAAGACGCGGAGGGTATGTACCTGGCGGCGTCCGGCTATCGCTATAGGGCCAGCGGCGAC
>Ga0310691_10001925_pt1 | contig 29645 bp, 19 predicted proteins | sample 176DNAGHGlowgp2_FD_203887 | JGI IMG/M metagenome (GOLD analysis project Ga0310691, IMG submission 203887) | Sheep rumen microbial communities from Palmerston North, Manawatu-Wanganui, New Zealand - 1766 DNA GHGlow gp2 (v2) (version 2) | ecosystem: Host-associated > Mammals > Digestive system >... | reverse complement strand
TTGATGGCGACAATTCTCCGAGCGGTGCCCTCCTCAACAGCGGAGCACAGGCCATCTCGGCTCCATCAGCTGAGTTCTATACCTTTACCATCGATATGAACACTCAGACTTACACTTGGACAAAGCTCGATAATCAAACTCCTACAGAGTATGAGAACATCTCACTCATTGGTGAGTTCAATGGTTGGAGTGGCGACTTTGAACTGGAGCAGGTTACACCTCACAACTGGTATGGTGTGTTCACTCAAGAGTCAGATGGACAGCTGAAATATCGAGCTAACCATGATTGGTCCGTAAACTGGGGCTACGGCAATGATAAAGATTGGAACGTGGCTGATAGCTTCAACAAGATTGGTACAAATGGTGGTGGCAACATTTGGGTACCCGCAGGCACCTATGCTGTATATCTAAACGATATCACCAACTCTATGCTGATTATTTCCCAATAAAGTTATTGATATTATTTCAATCAGGCGAGCCGCATTCTGCTACGGCTCGCTTGATTTTTCCAAACTCCACAAGAAAAATGAGAAAAATACTATTATCATGCTTTCTCCTTTCGCTGCTGGCTGCATGCAGACCCGCCAAGGAAGCAAAGACGACTGAGGCCTTTGAATTGCCTGCTGTCGACGACATCGCCATGTATCAGGTCAATCCCCGCGTGTTTGCACCTGAGAACTCTCTCAACGCCGTAGCCGCCCGCATCGACTCCATCCGCGACCTGGGTGTCAACATCATGTGGGTCATGCCCATCTACCCCATCGGTATCGAAAAGGGCAAGAACTCCCCCTACTGCATCAGCGACTACAAGGCCATCGCCCCTGAGTTCGGTACCATCGACGACTTCAAGAACCTCGCCAAGGTCTGTCATGAGCACGGTATGGGCATCATCCTCGACTGGGTGGCCAACCACACGGCGTGGGACCATCCTTGGGTGAAGGAACATCCTGATTGGTACACCCGCGATGAGAGGGCCGACACCATCATCTGTCCGCAGCCCTGGAACTGGGAAGATGTAGCCGATCTGAACTACGACAACAAGGACATGCGCGAGACTATGATCGACGCCATGAAGTTCTGGATTGTAGAAGTGGGCATCGACGGCTTCCGCTGCGATGTGGCCGATGGTGTGCCTGCCGACTTCTGGAAGGATGCCATCGACCAATTACGTGCAGCCGCCGGCGAGCGCAAGATCTTGATGCTGGCTGAGGGCAAGAACGTTGACAACTTCACCGTTGGCGGCTTCGACATGAACTACGGTTGGGACTATAAGGACGAACTGGTGAAAGTGTGGAAGGGGGCTCCTGCTTCCGACCTCATCAAGGCCGATAAGGCAGAATACGACAGTCTGCCGGCAGGCAAGGTCAAACTGCGCTTCACCACCAACCACGACCATTCTACCGAGGCAACACCTTGCGTAGAGTTTACCAACGACCGTGGTGCTATGGCGGCTTACGTAGCCAGCATTTTCCCACATGGCGGCGCACTGATCTATGGTTCGCAGGAAGTGGGTTATCCCAAGCCTATCAACTTCTTCAAATATGTGCCCGTTGACTGGACGACCAAACCTGAAATTTACAAGGAATATCAGCACCTCATCAGCCTCTACAACGAGCATCCCGCCCTTCGTAAAGGTATGATGACCGCCTGGCCCGACGACGATGTGCTTATTTTTGAAAAGGCCGACAATAAAGAGCGCTATCTGATTCTCGTCAACGTCCGCAATGAGTCAAAGACCATCAACCTCCCAGAGGAATGTAATAAACTCGGTGAGTCCATCACCCTCGAACCTTTCGAGTATTGCATTGAGAAATTCTGAGCCGCTTGTTTCAAAGAGTACTTATACTCTCCCAAATCGCTAGCTTACATATTTCATTGGCTTTTATGCAAATATATTGTTTTATATTGCAAACAGCAGCTTATGGTCTCTTTTTGGGCAAAATATAACAGAAGAGGCTAGGCAGAGGGCAGCCAATGCAACCGTTTGCACAATGTAACTTGCATATTTATAGCCGTTTGTAGCAACAACGAATGTCATTTTTGCGTATATTTGCAGCAGTTTTAACAATCAAGGTAACAAAAACGCTTATGCAAAGATTTTACACGATACTCATTGCCCTTATCGCCACCATCAGCATGATGGCTCAGGGCTGGCCAGCCAACTATGGCGGCGTGATGTTGCAGGGATTTTATTGGGACAGCTTTTCCGACACCCGATGGGCGACGTTAGAAAAGCAGGCCAATGATCTGGCAAACAGCTTTGACCTGATCTGGATTCCGCAGAGCGGTAATTGCGGCTCGCAGTCCATGGGATACGATGACCTCTGGTGGTTTAACAACTACGACAGCTCCTTTGGCAACGAGAAGCAGCTGCGCTCGATGATTAATACCTTCAAACAGGCAGGGCTTGGTACCATTGCTGATGTCGTGATTAATCATCGTCGCAACGTCAGTAGCTGGGTGGACTTCCCCAAAGAGAGCTGGAAAGGTGAGAACTATGAGATGGTATCTACCGACATCTGTGCTAACGACGATGGTGGTGAGACGAAGAAGTGGGCCACGCAGAATGGCTACCAGCTCAGCGCCAACAACGATACCGGCGAAGGCTGGGGCGGCATGCGCGATCTGGATCACAAGAGCGAGAACGTGCAACGTATCGTCAAGGCATATCTCCATTTTCTACTTGAAGACCTGGGCTATGCCGGTTTCCGCTACGATATGGTAAAGGGCTATAGCGCTGGTTATACCAAATTGTACAATGAGGACTCGAAACCTCTGTTTTCTGTGGGTGAATACTGGGACAGCTCAAGCAAAATAAGCAGTTGGATTGATGGTACAGAAAAGACCAGTGCTGCATTCGACTTCCAGTTTAAGTATGTACTCCGCAATGCTACAGATAGACAAGACTGGTCGTATCTGAACAAGCAGAACGATGGTAACTGGCCACTCATCAGTACGAATTATCAGAGTGGCAATTATCGTCAGTATGCTGTTACCTTCGTAGAGAATCATGATACCGAGGTGCGTCCTGATGGCAGTTCGAACGGTCCCCTAAAAAAAGACACATTAGCTGCCAACGCCTTTTTGCTGGCTATGCCTGGTACACCCTGCGTATTCCTTAAGCACTGGCAGGCCTATAAGCCTGAGATTAAGGCTATGATTGAGGCGCGCAAATTGGCTGGGATCACCAATACTTCCAGCTATTCGAGATACAGTTCTCCGAATATAACTGCCTATTATGCCAATACCATCGATGACAAGTTGCTGTGCGTAGTGGGAAATACGGAAAGAATGACGCCAGAAGAAAACCAGTGGACGAAGATCCTCTCCGGCCATCACTACGCCTACTACCTCGCCAATGCGGCTGAGACCGCCTGGGCCAATTGCGGCAGCGGTGACTTCACAGAGCCCTTCGATGTCGAACTGACGGCCGTCTCTGCCACCGAAGGCGCCCAGCTCGTCTATACCCTCGACGGCTCAGAGCCCACAGCCTCCAACGGTACAAAGGTCGCCTCAGGCACTAGTCTCAAGATCGATGCCACCACCACGCTCAAGGCAGGTATCCTCGCGGGGAGCACCGTCGTCGGCATTATTACCCGTACCTTTACCCAGAAGGAGCCGGAGAAGGAACCCGAGGTCACCATCCCCGATTTCTGCAGCGTAACCGAGGGTGAGGTCTGCGCCTTCTTCGAGGCCCCCGCCGTCTGGGCGAGCACCATCTATTGCTGGGCCTGGACAGACTCGCCGGCAGACAATTTTACCTATGCCAATAAGAACTGGCCTGGCGTAGCCTGCCAGGAGATAGGCACAGCCCCTAACGGCAACAGCGTCTGGAAATGGACGTGGGACGGTACGAAGCAGAACAACTCTGCCGCCACTCAGCCCGCTAAGATTATCTTTAGCAACAACGGCGCACCGCAGACCGCCGACCTCGAGTTTGCCCAGGCAGGCTATTACACGAAGGATGGTCTCTTCGGCATCGTCACCGCCACTGCCATACAACCAGCGTCGTTCAATGCTCAACGCCCGTCCGCCGCTACATGGTACGACCTTCAGGGCCGCCGCCTCTCAGGGTCGCCCGCCGCGAAGGGCCTTTACATCCAGAACGGCCAGAAGCGAGTGATCAAATAAACAGAAAACAGATAGCCGCCCGTCCAGGCGGCTATCTTGATGTTTTATCGGAAGATGTCATAGTCCTTGTTGTACGATGGCGACTCTATGGCCAACAGATTGAGCACGGAGTGGAACACATAGTGCTGCTCTATCACCTCCGGCAACTCGCCCTCAGCGGCCACCCTCCCGCTGGCCACCGGCTTGTAGTCCCTGAAGCCCTCCGACGTCCATACGAGGAACGGTATCTCATACTGCACCTTGGGCGCGAGCTTCATCGGCAGTCCGTGCATGAACATCTTGTTCTCGCCCAGCGACTCGCCGTGGTCCGACACGAAGAGCATCGCCGTCTTCCATCCACTCATGCCACGCAGCGTGTCGATGATGCTGTCGAGCAGATAGTCGGTGTAGACAATGGTGTTGTCGTAGGCATTCACGAGCATGTCTACATGCTTCTCGCCCTCCTCCACGTTTCTGGCCACAGGCTTGAACACCTCGAACTCCTTGGGATACTTGTCGGCGTATTTCGGTCCGTGGCTGGTGCTGGTGTGCAATATGACGAGCACCTTGCTCTTTGCGCTCTTCTCGATGCGCTCTCTGAGGTTCTTCAGCAGTATCCTGTCATACCGTTTGTCCTCGTCGGGATATATCCTCCCCATCTCAGTATCGGTGATGTACTCCCCCTCGGCGATATGTATGGGCGGCTCCCCCCAGTTCGATGTGCGCCACGTCACGTCTACGCCCGTCCTGTAGGCATAGTTGGGCAGCAGTTCGTAGAGCTCGTCGCTGTTTTTCGGCTCAAGAATGGCCTTGGTGCCGGCGGTGGTGTAGGTGGCGCACGCCGTGGCCTGATACACCCTCAGTCCCTCCACCTTCGCGAGCCTCGGGTTCGTCTGCCGGCCGTAACCGTAGAGCTGGAAGTTCGCCTTGCGTGCCGACTCTCCGATGACGAGCACCACCGCAGTCTTCTCTCCGTCGGCTATCCTGCCATCGGGCAACCTGATCTCCTCGGCCTGCTCGTCCTGGCTGAAGCTGATGATTCGTCCCGTGTTCACCACGTACGACCAAGGCTGCAGCAGTCCTCCCAGCTCCGTGTCGTGCTGGCTGATCCACAGCGTCTGGCCGATGTTCAACGCTGCCACGGCGAGTACGAGCACTAGCGCGCCGCCGCACCACGCCGCCAGCCGCTTCGCCCCGTCATAGACCACTGGCTGGAGCAGACAATACAGGGCGGGTAGCCCTCCGAGAACCAGGATGAACGCCCAAAGCGTCCAGCTGAAGAATCCCGACGCCTCGGAGTAGCGTGTGTTGAACACGTTCTCGATGGTTGTCGCGTCGATGATCACGCTGTAGGTGACGATGAAATACTCGGCTGTCGCATTGATCACGGCGAGCAGAGCCAGCAGTATGCGCCCTGCGCCCCTCAGCATCATCATCGTCAGCGCCGTCATCATGAAGTTCACCGCCAGCATCACTACCGCAAGCGATGCTATCAGCAGCAGCCTGCCGCCATCGCCCTCGTTTGAGTTGCGAGCCACATAGGAGAAGAATGGGATGTTGTATAGCAGCAGCGTGCCTATGCTGACGATGGCCGCAAAGGCCGCTGTCGATATGGGTTTTCGTAACAGTCGCTTCATCGCAGTTCGCTCATTTTGAGTTTCAGGACCCTTTTTCCAATGAGAAAGAACATGAGGCAGGGCGTGATGAATCCGATGATGCTGCCCACACACACGTCGGAGAGGAAGTGCTGTGAGAGGTATACGCGCGAGTAGGCTCCGAGGGCAGCCATCGCCAGCAGTGCCGTCACCGCCAAGGCGAAGTGTATCCAAGCAGCTCGGCTGTGGCTTTCCTTCTGCCTATAGCGGTAAGCCAGGAAGAGCACGCAGCATGTGCAGAACACGAAGAACGTGGAAGCATGTCCCGAGGGGAACGAATTGCCGGCATGCATGTTCACGCCGTCCACCACGGGCAGCACCATGTCGGGACAATTCTCGAACACGCTGAGGGGTCGCGGCATGCTGATGATGTGTTTCAACACCTGCAGCACTCCTCCCCCCGTCAGCTCGCACAGGGCGAAGAACACCGTCAGTTTGATCTTCTTCCAGAATATCGGGAGCAGCGCCACGACATACAGCGGCCCTTCGGCCAGCATGGAATAATACTTGAAGAATGTGTCCTGAATGCTGGTGTGATAGGAGTTCAACAGCAGATGCAACTCCTGTTTCGGATAGGCGTAGAGCAATCCGAAGACTATCGTGAGCAGTGTTAAATACGCTATGCCGTAAACTAAAAAAGCTTTCTTCATGACCGATTAATAGAAGCTTCGGGCTTCGTTTCTTGACAAATCATCCACAATTTGCCTGCAAAGGTAGGCAAAAATATGCTAACATCCAAGCTTTTCGCAAAAAATATGCAAATGAAACTGTCGGATGATAAACGCAAGACTCTCTTCCACCTTTCCTTAACATTAGAAACGTTAGGGTGCACTGGGACTTTAGATAGACTAAACTGCCGTTTGCCTACAGCCGAATGACCGTTTGCCTACAGCCGAATGACCGTTCGCCTTTAGCCAAACGCAAAGCGGTTTTTAAGAAGCCTTGCATTGACATGACGAGAACTTTTTTATCGCCCTTTTCTTGTTATTTTGAGGAAATGTTTGTATCTTTGCCAGCGAAAAAACGAACGAAAATATAACTATATGAGAAAAGTGATTGTTTCAACTATCTGCCTGCTGCTTATGTGCATCGGCAGCCGGGCGGCGGATTATGAGCATTATAGTGAGTGGATGGCTTACTCGGAGATCAAGCGGGTGCCCCATCCCTATAACCTCGACTTCTCGCCATACTGGCCGCACTGGTCGTATCAGGTGGGGATTGAGCTCGACGGTATGCTCGACGTGTATATGACCTACGGCGGTGACAAGTTAGGAGCGTATCTGAAAGAGTATCCCAAGACGATGATCGATGCCAAGGGGAACATCACAGGCTACAGCTATAATGACTTCAACCTCGACAACGTGCGCCCGGGCCACTTCCTCATGCGCTACTATCAGCTCTATCCTGAGAAGAAAGACTCGCTGGCGCTGGATTTGCTGATGAGACAGTTGGAGAACCAGCCGCGCACTGACGAGGGTGTGTGGTGGCACAAGGCCATCTATGCACGTCAGGTGTGGCTCGACGGCATCTTCATGGGTCTGCCATTCTATGTGCTTGCGGCGCCGTGGCTCGCGCCTGGCTACGAACAGGAATATTATGACGATGCCGTAGATCAGATTACGAAGACAGACCATCGTACCTACGACGAGGCGACACGGCTGTGGAAACACGCTTGGGACGAGACGCACCAGATGTTCTGGGCTAACCTTCAGACGGGGCTGAGCCAGCATACATGGGCCAGGGCCTTAGGGTGGTTCACGATGGCAATGGTGGAGGTGCTCGATGCTCTACCAGAAGACTATGCACGCCGAGAGGAGATTGTCAGTCTGCTGCAGCGGGCGATGAAGAGCGTGGCCGACTATCAGGACGAGGCGAGCGGCGTGTGGTATGACGTGCTCGACGTGGATGATCCCCGCAACTACTTGGAGGCGACGGCCTCGTCGATGTTCACCTATTGTATGTTGAAAGGCTGGCGGCTCGGATATCTCGACGACAGCTACCGTGACACGGGTATCAGGGCCTATCGGGGACTGGTGAAGCAGTTCGTGAAGCAGAATAGGGATGGCACGATGTCGTTGACGAAGTGCTGTTCGGTGTCAGGTCTCGGACCAGAGAACAAACCTAACCGCGACGGATCGTTTGAATACTATATGAGTGAGCCGATACGCGACAACGACGCCAAGGGCATCGGGCCGTTCATCTGGGCATCATTGGAGATGGAACGGATGGGATTCACCATCACGAACCTCGACACGCATGAGCCACAGCCGGCTGCCGTCAAGACCGTCAGACAAATAGAAGCGGCTGCGCCTTGTTACGATCTGCTGGGGCACAGAACGAAGGGGCACAGCCGCGGCATCCGAATACAGAACGGCAGGAAACTGTTATTCAGATAGCATCGTCACCTCGATACAGCGCTTGGCATCCAAAAGCTGGCGAGCCATGCGCTGCACGGCGGCGGGTGTCATCTGCTCTACCATCTGACAATAGTCGCGGTCGAAGTCGGCATCGTCGTCGAGCTCGTGCCAGATGATGTAGCTCCAATAGTCATTGGTGATGGCGACTTGGGCATACTGCTTAATCAGATACTCTTTCACTTTCTGCATCGACGAGGCGGCAGGGCCGTTTTCAGCAATGTTCTTCAACTGCTGGTAGACAATCGGATTCAACTCTTCGTAGCGGTTGGGATCGGCATTGTAAGAGATCTTCAGCGTAGTATTGGGGTGGTCGTCCTTGTCGAGGTCGAAGGCGACGCTCACGCCATAGGTGCCTCCCTTCTCCTCGCGCACCGAATCGGTGTAAGCGATGGAGAGACAGCGCCTCAGGAAATCGAGCTCGAGGTCGCTCTGTGGTGTGAAAGGCACATCGGCGGTGAGGAAGATGCTGACGTTAGCCAGCGGCGTGGCTTGCGGTTTACTGAACTTCACCTGTTTTTCGCCCCCCACGATCTGTGGGATGTGGCTGTAGTTGGTCTGCTCGTGCTTATTTGTGGCAGGCAGCGGAGCCAAGTACTGGCAGAGCAGGCGGCGCAGCTCTTGTTCGTCGAAGTTGCCGATGATAACGGTCTTGAAATTGGCGGCATCGCTGAAACGTTCCTTGTAGATCTCGAGAATGCGGTCGTAGCTCACTTTGTCTAGCGTCTGCTGCACCACGGGCTCCATACGTGGATGGTGTCCGTAGAGAATGGCGCGGATAGAGTCGTTGTAGTCGACCTTCGGCGAGGCATTACGGTTGGCGAGGAAGGCGCGCTGACGGCTCATGAGACTAGCGAAGGCGGCGGTATCCTTGCGGGGCTGGGTGAAGTAGAGGTAGGCGAGTTGGAACATGACCTCCATGTCCTTCAGTGAGGCGCTGCCACTGATACTCTGTCCCTTGCTGCCTACAGAGGGGCTGACACGCACGCTTTTGCCAGTGAGCATCTTGCGCAGGGTGACGGCGTCAAAGGTACCGATGCCGGCCTCGGTGATGCCGCTTGAGATGAGGGCGAAGTTGGGGATGTCTTCATCGCCATACTGCGAAGTGCCGCCATCGGCCTGCATGCGTAGGGAGACAGCATCAGCTTCGTAGTCGGTCTTCTTGGTATAGACCTTCATGCCATTGCTCAGCGTGAGTTCGGTGAATCCGTGGCGCCAAGGCTGCTCACTGACGATGGTGCCGGCCTTGGGCATGCTACTGATGAGCGACTCTGCCAGTTCGGCTTCCTCATAGGGAGCGTAGTCTTGCTGCTGGGCTGCGAGGATAATCTGCTCAAGCTGTTTTTCTGTGGGAATCTCGAACCCTTCCTTGTCAGGGGCGTACATCACCACCACCTGATTCTTGTCGGTGATAAGCTCCTTGACGGCGGCATTCACGTCGGCGAGAGTCACCTCACGGTCGAGTTTCTTGGCAATCTCTAATTTGTAGTCGACGCTGAGCAGAGGCTCGCCTTCAAGGAAATGGTCTACACAGACGTTGACATAGTGCGAGTTGCGGTAATCGCTCTGCATGTTGGCTCGACGCTCGGCAGCGTTCAGCCGCAGCTTCTTCGCACGATCGAGCTCCGTCTGTGTGAAGCCGTGCTGACGGGCTCGCTCGGCTGCTGCAACAGCGCTGACGATGCCGCCCAGGATATTGTCTTGCTTGCAGCTGATGGAGAGCGAGAAGGCGTCCTTCGTGCGACTGAGGAAGAACTGCGATGCGCGGCTCGTGGCACTCTGGAAGGGCGGAACGGGAAGCTGGCGAAGTTCTGCGAGCCGGTCGTTGAGCATCGCGCTGATGAGGGCATCGATATAGCTGTCGCGCAGGTATTTCTCCGTATTCTTCTCACTGTCGGGGGTAGCCTCGCGCTTCTGGTAGATATGGCAGAGGGCAATGGGCTGCTCTTTGTCCTTCTCGATGTCGATGATCATCTTCTCGTTGTCATCTACGGTGTAGTAGATACGCTCGGCAGCGCCCTTGGGCATGGGGATGGATGAGAAGGTCTTCTTGATCTTCTTCTCCATCTTGTCGACGTCGATGTCGCCCACTACGATGATAGCCTGCAGGTCAGGACGGTACCACTTATGGTAGTAGTCGCGCAAATCCTGATAGGCGAAATTGTCGACGATGTCCATAGAGCCGATGGGCAGGCAGTCTTCGTACTTCGTGCCTTTGTAGACCTTTGGCATGGCCTGCTCCTGCAGCCTCTGTACCGCCATGCCAGCCCGTCGTGTGCGCCACTCTTCGTGGATGACACCTCGCTCTTTGTCGATCTCCTGATCTTCAAGTAGCAGGTAATGGCTCCAGTCGTGGAGTACCAACAGGCACGAGTCGATGATGCCCTCGCGCTTCAGTGGTGCAGATCCGATGTGGTAGACCGTTTGGTCGATGGAAGTATAGGCATTCAGGTTTGCACCGAACTTCACACCGATGGTCTCGCACCAGGGTACGATGCCTAAGCGCTTACCTTTGCCCGGGAAGTTCTTGGTGCCATTGAAGGCCATGTGCTCCAGGAAGTGGGCCAGTCCGCGCTGGCGGGGCTCCTCTAGGATGCTGCCCACGCGCTGAGCAATGTAGAAGTCGGCCAATCCTGCCTCCTTGGCATTGTGACGGATGTAGTAGGTCATGCCGTTCTTCAATTTCCCCGTGCGGATAGTGGGGTCTTTGGGTAGGGGCTGTGCCTGCATGGCAAGCATAACCGTTGTTGTGCATAATAAAACTAATAGTCTTTTCATAAAAATAATGTTTGATGGTCAATTTGTGTGCAAAGTTACTAAATTTGTGCGCAAAGATACTAAAAATAACAGAAACATTGACATAAGAATATAAAAATACCAATAATTAGGTATTGGATATTTCGTGAAAAAGCAGTAATTTTGCAACTTGAAATGAGACTGGTACGAATGATGTTCATCGTGATGCTGACACTTGGCTTTTTTACGAAAGCCAAAGGGCAGAGCTATGTTCTGTCGGGAAAGGTTATCGATGGAAGCAATGGAGAACCAGTAGAGTATGCCAGCATCCTGATAGCAGAAAGTGGACAGTGGGCTATCACCGACGGGAAGGGCGCTTTTACCATCAGGCATGTGAAGTCGGGCAAGACCACTTTGACCGTACAGTGTCTAGGTTACCGTAAGCAGACATGGCCCATGACCATCCGCCGTGACGTAACAGAACTGACCCTCCGTCTCCAGCAGGAAACCTTGAAACTTGAGGGTGTGACCATCACGGCGAAGCGCGTTCAGGATGAGGCAACGACTAGCTATAACATCGGGCGCACTACGCTTGACAACCAGCAGATACTTAATATTAGTGATTTGGCAACCCTCTTGCCAGGCGGTAAGACGGTCAATACATCGCTGATGAGCGACAATCGACTGAGTCTGAGAAGCGGTACGCAGGAGAAAGGCAATGCATCGTTCGGAACGGCAGTCGAGATAGACGGCGTGCGCCTGGACAACAATGCTGTCATGGATGAGACCATGGGCGCCTCTACTCGTACAGTAAGCGCATCGAACATCGAGAGTGTGGAGGTGGTGACAGGCATCCCTTCTGTGGAGTATGGCGACTTGTCAAACGGTGTTGTGAAAGTAAACACCCGCAAGGGGAAGTCTCCTTTCATCGTTGAAGGGAAACTGAACCAGCACACGCGACAGATAGCCTTGAACAAAGGTTTTGACTTGGGCGGCAGTCTCGGTATGCTGAATGTATCGCTGGAGCATGCCCGCTCATTCTCGGATGCCGCCTCGCCATATACCGCCTACCAGCGCAATATCCTCTCGCTGCATTATATGAACACTTTCCTCAGGAACACCACGCCATTGACACTTAACGTAGGACTTACGGGAAACATCGGCGGCTACAACTCGGAAGCCGACCCCGACGAGGAACTGGATGACTATTCTAAGGTGCGCGACAATGTGCTGAGGGGAAACTTTAGTCTGCAGTGGCTACTGAATAGGAAGTGGCTCACCAATGTCAGCCTCGCGGGTTCTTTCTCGCTGTCAGACCGTAAGACGGAAAAATACACCAGCACCAGCAGTGCCTCTACGCAACCATATATCCATACAAGGGAAGAGGGCTATTTTATGGCTCAGGACTATGAGAAGGATCCTACAGCGCATATTATCCTTGGTCCCACGGGCTACTGGTATGTGCTTGGTTATAACGACTCGAAGCCTGCCACCTGGGCGCTGAAGCTCAAGGTAACGAGAAACAGCCGTCTGACGGTAGGTGACAAGCAGTGGCTCTGCCATCTGCTGGCGGGTGTTGAATATACAGGAAGCCACAACAACGGACGAGGTGCCTATTATGATGATATGCGCTATGCTCCAACTTGGCGGGAATACCGCTATAACGAGTTGCCAGCCATGAACAATCTTGCCCTCTATGCAGAGGAGAAAATCAGCATCCCCACGACAAAACGGGCTACGCTGGAAGTGACTGCCGGACTACGTGAAGACATCACACTCATCGGGGGCTCCGACTACGGCACCGTAGGCAGTCTCTCACCTAGGGTGAATACACGCTATGTGTTTTGGAGAGCGCAGCGCAAGAGATGGGTCACGGAACTGACGGTACATGCAGGGTGGGGAAAGAGTGTGAAGTTGCCTTCCTTTCAGGTGCTTTTTCCGTCGCCATCCTACACAGACCGTCTGGCCTTCGCGTCGACGAGCACCACTGAGAACAAGTCGTACTATGCCTATCATACCCACCCCTCGAAGGCCATGTACAATCCAGAACTGAAGTGGCAATACACCCATCAGGCGGATCTTGGCGTAGAGATGGACATCAAGGGGACGCGCATCACGCTGGCGGCCTTTCACCACAAGACATATCGCTCCTATATGGCGACAGACCACTTTACGCCGATGGTATATCGGTACACACCGCCGTCGGCGCTCAACGGGATAGGCATCGCTGTGGAGGACCGACGGTTCTCGATCGACCGACAGAAGGGCATCGTGACCGTCAGTGATGCGTCAGGCGTGGTGGGCGACATACCCTTGGCATCTGTCGAGCGGCGCACTTTCGCCGTCAATAGCCAGTTCCTCAACGCTTCACCCATCAGCCGCTATGGCTTGGAATGGATGGTCGACTTCGCCCCCATCAGGGCGTTGCGCACTTCATTGCGACTCGATGGCGACTATTATTATTATAAAGGTATCGACGACGTGTTGTTTGCCGATATTCCATTAGGAGTGAACTCCACGATGACGGGAAACCAGCTCTATCAGTATGTAGGCTACTATCGGGGCTCGAACGTGACCAGTTCCAGCTTCAGCGCCAACGCGGCTGTGGGCAACGGGGCGGTCTCGAAGCAGCTGAACCTCAATGCCACGCTCACGACGCATATCCCGAAGATAAGGCTCATCGTGGCGCTCAGGATAGAGTCGACGCTCTATAACTACCGCCGGCAGCTCAGCGAGTTTGACGACGGTACACGTGGAATAGTGCTCGAGAACAACAGCGACTACTTTGGTAAGCCTTACGATGGTACGGTCGAGAACCGCTTTGTGGCCGTCTATCCCGACTATTACACGACGTGGGAGCATCCCGAGGAAATGATTCCCTTTGCCGAGAAGTTCGCTTGGGCCAAAGAGAACGATCAAGCTCTCTATAACGACCTCTCGAAGCTGGTGGTACGTTCCAACTATGCCTATGTGATGAATGCCAATCGCATCGGCAGCTACTATTCGGCCAACCTCAGCGTGACCAAGGAGATGGGCGACCATGTCAGCGTGGCATTCTATGCCAACAACTTCTTCAACACGATGAGGAAGGTGCATTCCTCGCAGACGGATCTTGAGACCTCGCTGTTCGGCAGCGGCTATGTGCCAAGTTATTATTACGGACTATCGTTGAGACTGAAGATATGAATCGACTGACATGCTTCTTCCTGGGCCTGTTGATGCTTGTGGCCTGCAGCTACGACGAGACGCTCGACACTTGTAGGGTGAGGGTGAGGCTCGTCTATCCCGAAGGCAGCATAGAGCCCTATGCCGGAGCCCTCGTGGAACTGAAGGACGTCAATGCCAGTATCTTCGTGAGTGAGACGAATGCTGAGGGTGAAGCCGCATTCAACGTGCCGGCAGGCATCTATGAGACAAGTAGCACGGCGCAACTGCTTGATACGATAGGCGACACTTGGTGGCGCTATCAGTTCAACGGTGTGAGGAGCATGATCATCGTCTCGCCCGACAGTAGCAATATAGTGCCGCTAACGCTTACGATGTCGAAGAAAAGAATCGTTCACTAATATTGTCTAACATAAAAAAGAGTAACATGAAGAAAAGAACAGTAAGACTATTGACGCTCATGGCGATGCTTCTGCCTACAGCAACTTGGGCAGACACTGTACAGTGTCTGGTGCTGACGGAAACCAACGGCACAGTCAGCAGGTTCGCACTGACGGAAGCTCCTGTTGTCACCTACAGTGGCAGCGATATGATCGTCAGTTGCAAGGATCAGGAAATGACCATCGCACTGGAGGGACTGGTATGGACCTTTGGCGAAATGGAGGCCACACGTATTGGGGAGGTCGTCGGGAGTCAGGATGACGCCGCGCGACCTCAGTTGGCTTTCGGTGAAGCCCGGTTTGAGGGGTTGCAGCCTAGCAGCTGTGTACATGTCTATACGCTCGACGGCAAGGCACTGAGCACAGTGAAGGCCGACGGCAGCGGTAGGGCGAGTGTCGGGCTGGGAAACCTGCCCAAAGGGGTCTATATCCTCCGTACTCCCACCCGTTCGTTTAAGATCAAACATTAATAAACACACTAATCATCAAAGAATATGAAAAAACTGATACTTTCTATCATTGCCATCGCGGCAGTTGTAACCAGTGCCAAGGCACAGAGTGACTGGAAGATGGTCATTACCCAGACTGACGGTACAAAAGTGGAGATCCCGACAACCGAGGTGAAGGATATCCGCTATGTTGAGAACGGCACCTACACGGCTGATGCCAATGTGGACCAGATCGTGATCAAGGAACTGTATAATGGCGGCTGCCAGAAGGATGACGGCAAGGCCTTCCAGCAGGACAAGTGCATCATACTATATAACAACTGTCCGGAGCAGGCTGTGGTCAATAACCTCTGCATCGCTTTTGCATCGCCTTATAATGGCCATGCCAACAACAAGAACTATACAGACGACGGCAGGCTGACGTATGAGACCGAGAAGTTCACGCCGGCATTCGGCGGTTGCTGGTGGTATCCGCATAGTCTGGTGATCGAGCCTTATTCACAGGTGGTCATCAATATCTGCGGTGCCATCGACAATACCCAGACGTACAGCAACTCCGTGAACTATGCCCATGCAGACTACTATTGCATGTACGACCCTGCCAGCGGATTCAACAACAGCTCTTGGTATCCCGCTCCTTCAGCCGCAATCCCCACATCACACTATCTGAACGCCAAGCGGCTCGGTACGGCCAACGCATGGTCGGTCAGCAACAGTTCGCCGGCCGTATTCATCTTCCAGACGAAGGACATCGCTCCTGCCGACTTTGCCGAGAATGCAGACAATATCTGGTATGACGGTGGCGAGGCGAAGGACATCAACGCCTGCCTGAAGGTGCCCAACGACTGGATCATAGACGGGATCGAGGTGTATCAGGCATCGAGGATCAGTGACAGCCGGAAGCGCCTTACCGCGGATATTGATGCAGGCTTTGTGGGGTTGACGAACCAGCTGGGACACACCCTCTACCGCAACGTTGATAAAGAGGCTACCGAGGCACTGCCGGAGAATGCCGGCAAGTTGGTGCATGACTATGCCTTGGGTGTCGACGGTTCTACCGACGGCAGTGGCATCGACGCTGAGGCGAGCATGAAGAACGGTGCGCACATCGTGTTTATCGACACGAACAACTCCACCAACGATTTCCACGAGCGACAGAAGTGTTCTCTCCGCGACTGATGATGGTATCCGGGATCCTGGCCGTGGTCTTGACGTGCCATGGCCAGGACTCGCTGCTGCTTCGCAACTATCGGTTTGTGAAGCGGTCGGATGCGTGGCTCACCAGCCAGAATGCTGCGGGACTGACGAGACTGACGCGACCCTCCATTGCAGAGGCGGAGCTGTCGCTGACTAAAGGCAAGGGCGGTTTCGTTGACTGGTATCAGTCGCCCGACGACTTGCAAGCCATGGCCCATGTGGAGTCGTTCGTGCGGCTCAGCCGGCGCACTGTGGCCTTCGGTGCCATGACCTATGACAATTTCTCAGGGCGCGACATGGCGGGAACGGCCTTTACAGATCCCGGCAGGAAGCCCTTTGACATTGTGGAGGACTCGCTGGGGAACACGGGCACGAAGCACCGCGACACCTACAAGTTGACGGGGGCTGTAGGCGTCGATGTGTGGCGAGGAATGGCTGTAGGCCTCCGTTTGGACTATACCGCCTCGAACTATGCCAAGTACAAAGACCTGCGCCACAAGACCAAGCTGATGGACATGACCTTCACCGCGGGGCTCGGCATGCCTGTGGCTAAGTGGCTCAGCGTGGGGGCCAACTATCTCTACCGCCGCGCTACTGAGAGTCTCACGTTCAGTATCTACGGCCGGGCTGACAAAGTCTACAAGTCACTCATAGACTATGGTGTCTTCATGGGGCGTGTAGAGCAATTCGGCAGCAGCGGCTATACGGAAAAGGGACAGGAGATGCCCCTCGTTGACGATTACAATGGGGCAAGCCTCCAACTGTTGTTGCAGCCGACGGGTAGCCTGGCCTTCTATCAATCACTGACCTATGCACGACGGAATGGCTATTACGGACGGAAGTCGCCCTATACGATCACTTACACGACGCATCAGGCAGACTTGCTATCCTACGAGGCCCGTCTTTCGTGGACAACCCGGCACGCCGTTGTCGCAGCCGACGTGGCTCTCTGTAGTGAGAACCTTGAGAACCAGGCTAACACTTACCGTGAGCTCCAGAACGAATCGGGGGCTCACTATTATGAGTACTATGATCCTGTTAAGACCGCCAACAAACTGTGGCGGAACGGACAGGTGGCGCTGACGGCCGACTGGGGGATCAAGGGGGAGTTGCCAGCGTGGACTTTGACGGCCGCTCTCACGTGGAACAACCGTCGGCAGACATCCTATCTCTACCCCAATTACCGCCGTCAGCATCTGCATAGTACGGAGGCCTCACTCTCCGCCACCCGGCGGCTGCTGACATCGAGGGGTGTCTGGACACTTTCGCTGACGGCTGCCTATCAGAAAGGGAGTGGTGATCCCTACACCGACCTCTCTTTTGCAGAGACTGACACCAGGCAGCATGCACCAGGCCTTTCCGACAGGCAAAATAGCCCCGCCACCATGGATGCGTGGCTCTGGAGGGAGTACCAATATCTTGTGGCTCCGCAATATGGCTTGGGGGGAAGCGTTGAGTATGGATTCATCTTCCCGCATACTCGGCTGAAAACCCATGTGCGCCTTGCTGCGACGCACCGCAAGGCTAACCAAACCTATGAATACAGCCGTGGCAAAGATCGGACGGTGCTTATACTCGTCGCCGGGTGTATTTTCTGAGAGATTTACTATTTGAAGACGGAGCGCACGACGAACCAGCAGTGCATGAGGAATGTACTGACGGGACCGTAGTGGCGGGACATGACCTGATAGCGCTCCTTGAGCGATTCACGGTGGTGGAGGGTGGTCTGGCCCTCTTCGGTGTAGTTGGCCACGACCATATGAAGGTTCAGCAGGGGCACACGTTCCTTGGCGGCGGCTTTCATGATGCGGATGCACCAATCGACATCGGCGGAGTAGCGATAGCGCAGGTCGTAGGGCGTGGCGATAGCGAAGTCTGTGCGGGCATAGAAGGCTTGGTGGCAGACGAGCATGCCGTGGCGGAACGATTTCCACGTGAGGTGCTCAGGAGGGACGAGGCGACGATGGTGGAGGAAACGGCCTTCACCGTCGACGATATCAGTATCGCCATATAGTACAGCGGGCTTGTCACAAAGGGGGCTATCGCCATTGTGAGAGCGGTGAGAGAACGGACAGACGGCAGCGGCGATCCTCGAGGCGCTGTCGGTGGCAGGGAGGAAATCGCCGGCATTAAGGAAACAGACGTAGTCGCCGTCGAGCGAGCGGATGCCTTTGTTCATCGCATCATAGATGCCATGGTCGGGCTCGGACATCACTTGGATGCGGTGACCGTTCCCAGCCTCGTTAGAGCGACGGATATAGTCGTCGACCATCTGCAGGGTACCGTCAGTAGAGGCACCGTCGATAATGAGGTGGGTGATGAAGGGATAGTCTTGCGAGAGTATGCTGTCGAGGGTGCGCTGCAGGACGGCGGCGGCATTGTAAGTGACAGTGACATAGGTGATGGTCATAGCTTGTAGTGTTTGAAGGCCATGGCCTGTTGGTATACTTCTGCATAGCGTAGGGCCACACTCTGCATGGAGTAGTTGTGGGCTACTTTTTGGATGGCGTGGCGACTGAGGGATTCGTAGTCGGCCTCGTCGAGAATCCACCGGATGCCACGGGCGAGGTCTTCTGCATGACGATACTCTGCCACGTAGCCGTTGCGGCAGTGGTCGATCTCTTCGGGGATGCCTCCCACCTTGAAGCCCACACAGGGCAGGCCGCATGCCATCGCTTCCATGATGGTGTTGGGCAGGTTTTCCGAAAGCGAAGGCAGCACAAATACGTCGGCAGCATTGTAGACATCGACAATGCGCTGCTCGTCGTTGACATAGCCCAGGGGGTGGGCTTTCAACGGCAGTTGTTCCACTACCTCCTCGGCATGGCCGCCGAGAATGACGACTTCACACTGGCTGTCGCTCAGCTGCCGGCATGCCTCTATCAGGTAGTCCATGCCCTTGAGGGGCGTAGTAACTCGCTGCGAAGCAAAGAGGATGAGGCGGCGGTCCTGTGGTAGCCCGAGACGCTCACGAGCCTCTTTCTTGTTGAGTTTTTTATAGATATGGGTGTCGATGGGGTTAGGGATGGATGTGATCTTATGCCCTTTGAGCAGTGCACTGGCCTTTGCTTCCGTCTCCAGCCATCGGCTGCAGGCCACGAAGTAGATGTTCTCATCGGCAAGCATCCTCTGTTTCTGCTGCCAGACGGTGGTGGAGAGATCGTCGCTGTTACCCTTGCCTAACAGGCGGCAACCCCGACAACGGGTGGTGAAGCGACGACAGCCAAGGGTGACATGGCAGATGGCGGTGGCAGGCCATGCGTCGTGCATGGTCCATACTACAGGCTTGCCAGAGCGCAGTATCTTGCGGATGCCACTGAGTGAGAGCATGCCCTGATTGATCCAGTGCAGGTGGATGATGTCGGCCTCCTGGAACTCCCTGAGACGTGTGATATCGGTACCTGTATTGGCAAGGTCTATCTCAAAGAGATGCTTGCGAGAGAAGTGGCATCTGACGAAGATGACGAGGCGCTCCCAGAGGAAGTTCCAGCGCAGCCATGGCGAATGGGGGAGGACAGCGACAGTCAGGCCATCGGTCTCTTTGTCGCGTACCAACATCTTCGCCTTGATACCGTGGTTGTTCAAGGCTTTCATCAGACGGTTGGCTGCTACGGCAGCCCCTCCGGCACGTTCACTGGTGTTGACAATCAAAACCCGCATGAAGAATCAGATGGCAATTTACGAATTGGCTTCCTTCTCGCGGCGCTTCTGCTCCTTTCGGGCTTCTTTCTCTTTGCGCTTGGCCTCTTTACGGGCTTCTTTCTCCTTACGCTTCTGCTCTTTCTCAAGTTCGCGTTCACGCTTGCGCTGCTCTTTCTGTAGTCGCTTCAGCTCCTTGGCGCTTTGCTTGGCGACCTCTTTCTCGGTCTTGGCTTCTTCTTGCTCTTGGAGTGACTCCTCCAGTTTTTCGCGAATCATCTCCTTGTCGAAGGTGTAGACATATCCGAACAGCCCCAAAGAGAGTACTTTGTTTTCGCCCTGAAGGCGGACATAAGTGGTGTTGAAAAGGAAGTAGTTGTTTTCTTTCAGCTTTGAGTTGAGGGCTGTCTCGACAGTTTTCACGATGACACCCTTTCCCAGTTTAGCCAAGACATTGTCACCCAGACGATCCTTGGCCTCTTCATCAACATACTCCTCAATGGCCTTCATCATGGCCTCCTTGTGCTGTGCTTTGTCGGGGCGTGTCTGAATCATCAGAACGGCCAGCAATAGTACAATAAACACGCTTAATAGTTTCTTCATCTGTTCCTATTTATATTTTAATTGGCTGCAAAATTACGAATAAACAAGCGAAAAACATACATAAAACCGCAAAAAGTTGTTGTTATCGTACACATTCCCTTGATTTACGTCAAGAATAAAGGGTGTTTCTACACTTAAAACACCTAATTTCTTGTGTGGAAGAAAAAAACGTCGTACCTTTGCACCGTCAAAAGGTTAATAGATTGTTTTAGGTTAGTAGTAATATTTATAGTTTTAGGTTTTTAGTTATTGGTAAAAGAAAGTTTTCAACTGTAGGATAACAGGAGGTCGCTGTGAAGCTCCCTTTTAAACTTTCAAATTTTTAGCTCTTGTGAGCTGAAAATTTCTTTTAGAGAAAAGGATTTTTAGTTAAACATAGGCTTTTTCAGATGCCGCGGCTCGCGAGAGTCGCGGCATCACTTTTTTTCGTCCAGCTTTTTCCATACCTTTAATAGAGCAGCAACAGTCCTGCCAAGCCTGCATAGCAGATCATACGGATGGGGTTGATCTTCAGGTAGCCAGTACCAAAGGCGGTAGCTATCAGGAGGGCACAACTGATAAAGAACTGCCAGGGGTTCTCCAAAGGTGTGGAGAAATTCTCTTTGTTGCAGAGTAGCAGAGTGGCAGCGGCAAGTAGTCCCACGACGGCAGGGCGCAGACCCTTGAAGATCGATTGTACCAGCGGGGTATTCATATACTTCATGAACATACGGCTTATAAGAATCATCAGAATCAGTGACGGTAATATCAAGGCAAACGTGGCAGTGGCAGAGCCGAGGAGTGCCATCAGATGGCCGTAGTGTGCATTCTGGATAGCAGTATAACCGCAGTATGTAGCAGAGTTGATACCGATGGGGCCAGGTGTCATCTGTGAGATGGCGACGATATCGGTAAACTCAGCTGTTGAGAGCCAATGATGCGATTCCACAGTCTCATGCTGTATCAGTGACAGCATGCCATAGCCCCCGCCAAACCCGAAGAGGCCAATCTTAAAAAAAGTGAAGAAGAGGGACAAGAATATCATGAAACAGACAAACGATTTTAGACAGATTGATATAGGTAGGAGAACATAAGAGCAAATATTATTTGAGACGGCCATAGAGATAGCCAGCAAGAGCCGCTACTATAATAATATAAATAGGTGAAACGCCGAGAGCCCAGATGGCCAATGCACAGACGACGGGAATCCAAATGGTATAACGGTTCAACTGAGCACGTTGTCCTAAACGGAAGGTAGGTACGGCAATGAGGGCGACAACCGCAGGTCGGATGCCGCGAAAGATAGCAGCCACGTAGCGGTTGTCCTTGAATTGGCTGAAAAACACTGCTATGGCAAGAATAATGAGGAAAGACGGAAGCGCCGTACCAATGGTGGTAGCGATGGCTCCTCGCAATTTGCGTAGTTTGTAGCCGATGAAGATAGCGATGTTGATGGCGAATACACCTGGACAACTCTGGGCAATGGCTATCAGGTCGAGCATCTCTTCCTTCGACACCCACTGCTTCTTGTTTACTACTTCTTCCTCAATCAAAGGTATCATAGCATATCCTCCGCCAAGGGTGAAAAGCCCTATGCGGAAGAATGTGCTAAATGATTCCCAATATAAATTGTGCATCTTTACAAATGAGCCTCTACCCAACGGCGGGCATTGACAAAAGCCTCAATCCATGGTGTCACCTCATCGTTGCGACGATTGGCTGGATACCAGGCATTCTGCCAAGGGAAGAAAGCGCGCTCCAGGTGAGGCATCATGCAGAGATGACGGCCGTCCTCCGAACAAATACCCGCCACGTTATAGTCAGAGCCATTAGGGTTAGCTGGATAATCCGCATAGTTGTATTTCGCTATCACATTATATGCGCTCTCTGGCTCAGGCAGATGGAACTTGCCCTCTCCGTGGGCTACCCAAAGTCCAAGCTTTGACCCGCTTAGTGAACCGAACATCACACTATCGTTTTGGGGAATATTCAGGCAAATGAACTCGCTTTCGAACTTGTGTGAGTCATTGTGCAGCATCTTCGCACTCTTGGCTCCTGTAAGGCCCAGTTCCACCATCAACTGACATCCGTTACAGATACCCAACGACAGTGTATCTTCTCGGGCATAGAACTTATCCAAAGCCTCCTTGGCCTTCGGGTTGAAGAGGAAAGCGCCAGCCCAACCTTTGGCAGAGCCGAGCACGTCACTATTGGAGAAACCACCGCAGAAGACGATGAGATTCACTTCCTCCAAGGTCTCACGGCCTGTGATAAGGTCGGTCATCATGACGTCCTTCACGTTGAAGCCGGCTAGATAAAGCATATAGGCCATCTCGCGCTCACCGTTCGTGCCTTTCTCACGAATAATGGCTGCCTTCGGGGTATTCTCGTCTCTCTGTCCTTCTTTCCTCCAAGAAAGCCCGTACTGAGCAAGCTTGCCTGTGAATCCCTTGGGGAACTTCATCTCCAACGGCTGCTTCTTGTAGTTCTCAAAGCGCTCCTTGGCTTTGCCGTTAAAACTCTGCTTACGGTCGAGCAGATAAGAGGTTTTATACCAAACATCGCGGAGAGTGTTGATGTCGAATGTCATCTCTTTGTCGTCTGCCTTTACCACGATGTTGCGGCTTTCCTCCACAGGGTAGCCGATTTTGGCAAAACCAACACCCATCTCCTCCATGAAATCCTTGAAGTCCTGTTTGTGCTCATCGCTAACTTCAATCACTACGCCAGGGTTCTCAGCAAAGAGTGCCTTCACAACATCGCCGTCTTGGCAGATGTCGTGCAGGTTGATATGCATACCGCCTTTGGTGTTGGCGAAGCACATCTCTAACAGCGTCGTTATCAGACCACCAGCCGAGATGTCGTGACCAGCCATGATCCAGCCCTTTTTGATCAGTTCCTGGATGGCGTTGAAGGCATCACAGAAGTACTCTGGATTCTTCACTGTGGGCACATCATCGCCCACCTTGCCCAGACTTTGTGCAAAGGCAGAACCACCGAGGTGCTGGGTGTCGAAGCTGAAGTCTATATGATAGACGGAAGCATTCTTGTCATTGACGAGGACGGGCGACACAACCTTCTTGATATCTGAGACCTCACCACCGGCAGATACAATCACCGTTCCTGGGGAGATGATCTTTTCACCATTTGGATACTGCTGACTCAGAGAGAGTGAGTCCTTACCTGTTGGAACGTTAATGTGCAAGTCGCAGCAGAAGTCGCTCAGTGCCTTCACACCTTTATAAAGACGGGCATCCTCTCCCTCTTGAGAGCGGCAGGGCCACATCCAGTTGGCAGAGAGGGAGATAGAGTCCATACCATCAGCCATGGGTGCCCAGACAATATTCGTCAGAGCCTCTGCCACAGATAGCACACTGCCTGCAGCGGGATCAGCCAGACCTGCCTGAGGGGCATGGCCTAAAGCAGTGGCGATACCCTTCTCACCACGATAGTCAAGGGCTACGACACCGCAGTCACTCAGTGGCAACTGAATCTCACCCTGACACTGCTGACGGGCGATCTTACCCGTCACCGAACGGTCTACCTTGTTCGTAAGCCAGTCCTTACAAGCTACGGACTCCAGCTGGAGCACACGCTCGAGATACTCTTCTATCTTATCCTGAGTATAGGTGACATTTTCATAATGACGTTCTACGGTATTATCCTTCATGATGGTCTTCGGAGAGTGCCCGAACATCTGGGCCACATCAAGATCAAAGGGTTTCACACCGTCGCCTTGTTTGAACGAGAAATGGGCGTCGCCAGTAGTCTCACCTACGACATACAGCGGAGCACGCTCACGTTCGGCAATCTTACGGACATGCTCGATGTGCTTCTCGTCGATGAGCAGACCCATACGCTCCTGACTCTCGTTGGCGATGATTTCCTTCGAACTCAAAGTCTTGTCGCCGATAGGAAGCTTAGTCATATCTATCTCACCGCCACACTCCTCTACAAGTTCTGAGAGACAGTTCAGATGACCAGCTGATCCGTGGTCATGGATAGAAACAACAGGATTCACGTCTTCCTCACAGAGGGCTCGCACCAGATTATAGGCTCGTTTTTGCATTTCCGGGTTGGCACGCTGTACGGCATTCAGCTCGATACCGTTGCTATAACGGCCGGTATCCACAGACGAAACACTGCCGCCACCCAGGCCTATGCGGTAGTTGTCACCACCAACGACCACCACTTTATTCCCCTTCTGGGGCTCCTTTTTCAGGCAATCGCGCTTGGTGCCATAGCCCACACCACCAGCCAGCATAATCACCTTATCGTATGCATATTTCGTGGCATGAGGAGTATGGAGTGAGGATTGAGAACTGTCTGCTGCCTCCTGATGCTCGAAGGTGAGCACCGAACCGCAGATCAGTGGCTGCCCGAACTTATTACCGAAGTCAGAAGCACCATTCGATGCCTTGATTAATATCTGTTCAGGTGTCTGATACAACCACTGTCTCACCGGCATGATGTCCTCCCAATCCCTGGTAATCTCTTTCCTCGTTCCTCCTTCCTCGTTCCTCGAAAATTCCTCGTCATCAAGTCTCGGATAGGCCGTCATATATACCGCTGTACCGGCAATCGGCCATGAGCCGACACCGCCACCCATACGGTCGCGGATTTCTCCGCCCGTACCGGTAGAGGCTCCATTGAACGGCTCCACCGTCGTTGGGAAGTTGTGTGTCTCTGCCTTCAGAGAGATGACGCTCTCGATATCCTTCACCTGGAACCAGTCTGAGGTGCTCTGGTCCTTTGGCGCAAACTGTTCTACTATAGGCCCTTGAGCGAAAGCCACGTTATCTTTATAAGCCGAGAGAATCTTGTTGGGATTCTCCTGCGTGGTTTTCTTGATCATGGCGAAGAGGCTCGATTCCATTTCCTGGCCGTCGATGATAAAAGTACCGCCAAAGATCTTATGACGGCAGTGCTCAGAGTTAATCTGGGCAAAGCCGAAGATCTCAGAGTCCGTCAGCGGACGGCCGTTCTGCTTTTCTAGTCCGTGCAGGTATTCTATCTCTTCGGGCGAGAGAGCCAGTCCCTCCTGCTCGTTGTATTCTTCCAGATTATCCACATACTTGATGGGCTCCGGTTTGATGTTAATAGTGAAGACGGTCTGGTCGATGCCACTGTACATACGCTGCAACATCGGGTCGTGGTCGGCATCTTTGTTGCTGACGGGGAAATACTCCTCAATGCGGCTGATGCCTTTAAGGCCCATGTTTTGGGTAATTTCCACGGCATTGGTTGACCATGGGGTTACCATCTCACGGCGGGGACCGACGAAGAAACCGTCCAATTGCTCTGCGTCTAAGAGTGTGGCTTCACCGTACAGCCAGTTTAATTCCTTGATTTCCTGTTCACTTAGTGTGTGATCAACCTCAGTGGCAATCACTGTTTTTTGTGGGGTCTGAAAGAAACGTATCATATCTTATTAATATTGTTTTCTGAATTTGCGTGCAAAGTTACGAAAAGTAGAGCGCAAAACAAAGAAACGTGTTTCTTTTTTTTGCCGAGATGGAGGAATTTCGCCGAATTATCGGTAAAGAAACGAAAAAACGAATGAAATGCTCTATGATATTTGACTTTTCATTCGTTTTCTCTTTTTATTGATAGGTCTGCTGTTTCATTAGGAACCATGCTGCCTCGAGAATCTTTCTTTTTAGATGCTCAGGGTAGTCTGCATGATTGCTGATGAAATTCTCCACAGTCTGTTTGGCCTCCTTACTTTTGTGGGTGGTGAGTAAGGCATGTAGCCAGTTGGTAGGGAAGAATATGTCACTAGTCTGTTCGATATATTGTAGTGATTTGAGTCCAGCCTCGATATATATATTGCTCTGCGGCTCGTAAACATCGGCATTCAGTAGTCGTAAGGCTTTCTGTGCCCACGGCTCGTGTTCGCGGTTCTGAGGCTGTAGCATCTCGTTGAAGAGTCTGACACGCTCTGAGGGATTGGGGATGCAGACTCGGCTGATATAGTCGAACTCGCGCCGTTCGTCGTCGGTATTCAGACGCTTACGCTGTGCTGCCAGAACGGAAGCGTGGGTGTCGCTTCGTACGATGGCCAGCCGGTATGCCATGTTCATATAGTCCTGTTCGCTTAATAGGGGTTCGTCGTGGCGCTGCCATGTTGTGTAGATTCTGTCAACAAGCTCTGGTGCTGTGGCATTGGCGCCGAGTTTGCGAATCATCAACTGCCGCACATCCTTCGAAGGGTTCTTGTCTATGAGGTCCATCATGCAGAGTTCCAGTGTGTTACGCATGTCTGAAGGTAGGTCGAAAGCAATCTTGAACATGTGGTCGATGGTGGTGGAGATAATGAGTGGGTTCTGCTCCGTCATCATCATACGGTTGAGTTCTGCGAAGTGTTTGGGTGGGATGCGGCCTAAGAGGTAGTTGTCATGGATAGTCTGCAGCAAGGCATAGCGGTGCAGGTCGCTGCGGGTCGTGATGAGACGCTTGGGCAAAAGGACGGCATACTCTTTGTCGAGGGTGAAGTGGCCGTATCCCTTACCGTTGTAATTGGGTATGATATAGTCGGGTTTGCCATTGACACGGATGGTGTGAGTGGGCCTTTTCATATCAACCGTTATCGTACGGCTTGTATCCAAGTCATAGATAAGTCTCACTTGGAACTTCTGTGGCCAGACGATGCCACGATGATAGGGGTCATCTTGGGTTATAATGAGATTGCCATTTTTGTAGGCCGTGTGTATAGTGGGCATGCCTTTCTGTTTTACCCATACCTCACTGAACTGCCTGACATTGGCCGAAGGGGCTGCTTCTTCAAGGGCTGCGACGAGTTCATCCCACGAGGCATTGTTGAACAGGTGCCCCTTCAGATAATTCTGCAGGCCTGTCTGCATCTCAGGGGCTCCCATTACCTCTTCAAGCATCCGCAGCATCACAGGTGCCTTGTCGTAGATGATATTGTCATAGAGCAGTCTGGCATCGCTCATGTTTGTCAGTCCCTGAGCGATGGGGTGGGTACCTTCTGTACGGTCAATGGCGATTGCCGGTGTCTGGTAGGTTTTGAGGAAATTCAAGTCGTGATTGATATTTGTGAACGATCGCCTGACTATCTTCGAGGCCATGAAATTGGCCATCACCTCCTTTGCCCAGACATCCTCAAACCACTTCAGCGACACAAGGTCGCCAAACCAGAGATGGGCTGTCTCATGGGCAATGAGTTGCATGCGCGCCATTTTCTCTTCCTGAGAGGCATTTCGTTCCAGAAAGATGCGGCGGTCGTTCATCTGGATGGCTCCTGGGTGCTCCATGCCACCGAATTGATAACCGGGTAGCATGACAAGACCGTATTCGGTGAATGGGCAGGCAATGCCCGTATAGCCCTCCATCCAGTCCAACGACTGCGATGCCTCGTCGAACACTTGGTCAAGCTGTGCCACTTTGTCGGGGTCTGTCTCACGGTAGAGGGCACGCATGCGACGGCCGTTCCTGACAGTTGACTTCTCGTGGAACTTGCCGGCAACAAAGGAATATAGATATGTGGGTAACTGACACACGTTGTCACTGGTCATGATCTTCCAACCGTTTGGCACCTTGAGTGTCGTGACGAATACGGCCCTGATGTCGGGCTGGTCAAAACAGGGAAAGACAGAGCGTGCCATGTCAGGCACGAAGAGGGTGTACATATAGTCGGCATTCCTGTTCAGGGCCTTGTCCAAGGAGATGAACGGCACTTCAATCTTGTTCTTGCCAACCGTCAGCAGTTCCATGGGGATAATGATGTGCTCGTCCTGATAAAGTACATCTGTGGCATGACGTTTGTCTTTTTCGTCATAGATATAGCAGGTGCCGTCAATCAGCCCCATGAAGTCAAGGACAACATCCTCTCTCACTTCCAGATTGAAGGAGATGATTGCTTTCCCCTTAACAGGTTCACGGAGCGTGGAGGGTATGTGGAACGACAGGTCGTAGATGACTTGGCTAATGTTCGCTTTCCTGTGTTCTGCCAGTTCTTTGGAGACTCCCTTGCCCAGCATCTGAGCCTTGACGTCCTGTATGTTCAGAACTATGATTAGCAGGAAGAAAAACATGATATTTCTCATTGCATGTCGGTTTTTGTCTGCAAATTTAATTAAATAATTCTAATACTTGCTGATTTTTCATTGTTTTTTGTGGCAGATTAGTAATTTTGCAACGTGATAATATTAAAACGAACATGTCAGTTATGAAAAAGAACGTATTATTTATGGCTTTAGCCGTTAGTTTGCTGATGACCAGTTGTGCCAGCAAAAAGGATCTGGAGAACTGCCAGACAGAGAACAAGTCACTCACTGAGAGTCTGCAGGCCGCCAAGGAGGACTTGGCCGCCAAGAATGCGCGCATCGCCAGTCTTGAGGAGCAGCAGCGTGGCATGCAGCAGTTGCTCAAGAATGCCGAGGACAAGTATGCCAAACTGCAGGAGTCGCTCGACAAGAGTCTGACCAATGCTTCTCAGAACAATATCTCTATTGAAAAGCTTGTAGACCAGATTAACGAGTCGAACCAGTATATCCGCCATTTGGTGGAGGTGAAGTCTAAGAGCGACTCGCTGAACATGGTGCTGACGAACAATCTCACCCGTTCGCTCTCGAAGGAGGAGCTCAAGGAGGTCGACGTACAGGTGCTGAAGGGAGTGGTATACATCTCTCTGGCCGATAACATGCTCTATAAGAGTGGTTCGTATGAGATTAACAGCCGTGCTGCTGAGACACTGTCGAAGATAGCCAAGATTATCAAGGATTACAAGGACTACGACGTGCTTATCGAGGGTAACACCGACAATGTGCCCATCACGAAACCCAACATCCGTAACAACTGGGACCTCTCTGCCCTGCGTGCCTCCAGCGTGGTTCAGGCATTGCAGAACGACTATGGCGTGGATCCGAAGCGTCTGACTGCAGGTGGCCGTGGTGAGTACAATCCTATTGCCGGCAACGACACTGAGGCAGGCAAGCAGCGCAACCGCCGTACCCAGATTATCATTACGCCGAAGCTTGATGAGTTCATGGAGCTCATAGGCCAGGCTCCCGAGGAGAAATGACAGATAGAATAACAAATATCAAGTTGTTTAACATTTAAATGTTTTATTATCAATGATTTATTCAAAAGAAGTGGAAAACATGTGCAGCGTTTGCAAAGGCGCTTATCATGGACCTGCACCTATCCCTGAGGAGGGCAAGTGGGTGGCAGTAAAAGAAATCAAGGAAATCTCCGGTTACACCCACGGTATTGGCTGGTGTGCACCTCAGCAGG
>Ga0310691_10001924_pt1 | contig 29648 bp, 40 predicted proteins | sample 176DNAGHGlowgp2_FD_203887 | JGI IMG/M metagenome (GOLD analysis project Ga0310691, IMG submission 203887) | Sheep rumen microbial communities from Palmerston North, Manawatu-Wanganui, New Zealand - 1766 DNA GHGlow gp2 (v2) (version 2) | ecosystem: Host-associated > Mammals > Digestive system >... | reverse complement strand
CTGGCCAAGGTCACTCCGCTGGATGCAGGCTCGGGCATCATGCTCATCGGCAACGACAACCGTCTGCTGGGCATTCCCGTCATCGCCAACAACGCCATCAACCGTGCCACCCAGAAGGGTGCGCTCGAGGGTCACAACATCGGCCTGGGCAACTTCAAGTACCTGCCCACCATGCAGCACGGCAACATCCGTCTCTCGATTGATGCCACCTCTGCGCTGGCAGCCGACACCGACGAGGTGATCGTGACCATCAACGCCGACTTCTCGATGACCGTGCTGAAGGACGGTGCCGACGGTTTCGTGGTCTATAGCAAGACCGGCTCCAGCAGCAACGAAATCGGCGACTAACACTCTCACATCAAGTTCATAGTTCTTGATTCGGCCCCACGGTGAGGATGCGGAGGTCACAGCCCGCACACCGTGGGGCTTCTTTGTGCCCGTCGGTAAACCCCCGGCACGGAATCGGGGGATAAATAAAAGACATAGACAATGAAATACTTGACGCTGGAATACATCAAAGACCACTCGCGCATCTGCCACAATGCGGAAGACCGCTATCTGGAGCGTATCGGTGCGGCGGCAGAGAGGGCCGTGCTCAACCTGTGCTGGCGCACGATTGAAGACATCTACGAGGAATACGGCGAAGTCCCGGAAGACTTCAAGGAAGTCACGCTCCTGCTTGTTGAGCACCTCTACACACATCGCGGTCCGACGGAAAATATGTCGGCGAGCGTTGTGCCCTACACCTTCGACATGATGCTGAAGCCCTACATGCGACTGACCAATTACAGCGTAAACAATAACAACAACGGATATGGCAGACATTGCAAACTTTAGAATTAACTACAAGAGCGACTTTATCTTGACGCTCAATAGTGATGCAGGCTGGCTGACACCCTTCTGCATCAAGTTCTGGACGGGTGTGCCAAGTCGGGCATACTTCGTCGGCTGGGACGGCAAGGAGTACATCAACTGTAAGGTGGATGAAACGGACGCAAGCAAACTGATTGTGCTGTTCGATGACCACCAGCTGCCAGTCGGTCAGCTAAAGATGCAGATGGCCTACCACACCACCATTGAGGATTTCCCCGGCTCGGTTTTTGACGAGGTGACGAATGCCAGCGACGTGATTGTGGATATTGAGGGCACCGAACACCAAGTGATGCTTGATGTCAACGGCGAGACGGCACCAGAGATAGAGTTCAATCTGCCTGCTTACGAAGCGGAAGCAGAAAGACAACGTGCTGAACAACAAAGGCAGATCAACGAGCAAGCAAGGAATGCCGCAGAAACCCTTAGAGAGCAGGCAGATGGCAAACGTCAACAAGACACACAGACTGCCATACAGAAGGCAGAGCAGGCAACCTTAGAAGCAGAGAATGTCAACGCACGGCTTTCCTCTGACGGCGGTGTGGTAATGCTTACCATCACCAATAGACAGGGCAACCAGACAAGCAAGGAGGTGGGTTTCAGAATAGCCAAGACTTACCCCAATGTTGCATCCATGAATGCCGACATTGCCAACGTGGAAGAGGGTCGGTTCGTGATGATAGCTGGCAGTACGGAGGACGTAGATACGGGCAAGCTGTATGTCCGAGGTGCAAATGCCTTTACCTTCATCACCGACTTGTCAGGAGCACAAGGCATCAAGGGTGACACTGGCAATGGAATAGCCTCCGTCATGCTTAATGCAGACTATACCCTTACCATTGTCTTCACTGATGGTACAAGCACCACCACAACCTCTATCAGGGGCGAGAAGGGCGAACCTGGAACTACGGACTACAACGAGTTGAAAAACAAGCCCGTCCTTGCCGGAGTGGCCACCAGCGGCAGCTATAATGACTTGAAGGACAAGCCTAATATCCCTGTTGTCCCTACCGATGTTAGTGCCTTTAACAATGATGCAGGCTACATCACCAAGTCCGTCAATGATTTGGTCAATTACTATCTGAAGGCTGATGTATATAATAAGACAGAAGTGGCAAACCTCATTGCCTCTATCCAACAATTCCATTACGAGATATACGCATCGACAAGTGCTGTCACATCACCTGCTGGGAATGTGCTCTACCTCATTGGCCCGACGGGTGCTGGTGATGACAGATACGAGGAATACGTTTATGATTCCACCAAACAGGAGCCTTGGGTGAAGATTGGCGATACTTCCATTGACCTGTCCGACTACTACACCTCGCAGCAGACGGATGCAGCGATAACGGCAGCCCTGAACACTGCCCTTGCTGACTATACCACCACGGCAAACCTGACCAAACTGCTGTCAGGCAAAGAGGACGCGTCAAACAAGGTGACAAGCATCTCTGCCCAAAGCACCGACGCGCAATATCCAAGTGCAAAGTGTGTGTATGACGTGGTGGGAAATATCGTAACAATACTTGACAATATAAACGGAGAGGTAATATAATGGGGACGATAGCGCAGAAATTACAGGCGATTATTGACTCGAAGGCGGACATCAAAGCCGCCATTGAGAGTAAGGATGTGATGGTGGGGGATGCTCCACTGGATGAGTACGGCGACAAAATACGGAGCATCAACAGCAAGGAGACAACCTCGCAGAGATATTGCGTTGGCAGATGGCCGGCATGGCAGACGAACGACCCGACGGCTACGAGAGTGGATGGTGACATCAGTCTGGCATTGGACTGGTATCCCGTACTCTTGGATATGAGTGCCGTAAATGGTGAGGTGAAGAAGCGACCTGTCGGATGGTTGAAAAGAAACAATTTCCTTAGATTCGAGAATGGCGACTTTGCTCCTACGGTGGGAATCACCAACGCGCAGAAGGCGGAGTGTGACGTGGCTCTCTATCTGGATGACCAGGCAACCACATTGTACTGTGGCGCAGGTGAGTTTGACGCGGAAGCATTTTACAACCAATACGGAATGACACAGGCTCTATACGACGCGAACGGTAATGCTGTCCGCATCCTGCGACCTTGGGAGACCACAGAGACCAAGTACAGCATCGGCATTGCTCGTAAGGACACCGTGAAACTGATAGATAACCAAGATTCAAGCGATGGAGGCTTGTTGCGTGGTATCGTGGCTGATGATGGCAAGGTGGATGGCATCAAGCCTGACAAGATTCTCGTTCCGACGGCTATCATGGCAGATGCCATCACGGTGATTGATGGAAAGGCAAGATGTTTCTTCTTTGACTATTGTACAATGGAGACAGGTTGCATGGGGCAGACACCATTAGGCAACCTCGCAACGACGGGTGAAGCCTTCTATCAGGACGGGACATACCCGAGAGTGCTGGATAATATGATCGAAGGTGCGAATCGCGAATACCCAAACGACGACGGTATAGGCATGAACCAGCCGAAGAATGCAAAGGTGGCAAGGGCTTGCAATTATGACCCCACGCTGCCTTACCCCGTGGCCGAAGGTGGCTATCATGCGCTGAATGTGTTCCTCAGTTGCATGGAAGCGGCTTATGGTACCAAATATCTGCATAACGCCAGCAGGTTCTCGTCAGGCATATCAAGCAACGACGCGGCCAACTCCGAGGCCAACTGGCTTGAATATGGCGGCATGCGTTCCAAGGCGACCAGTGGGAGTGCATGGACTTATTCACAGTTCTCACAGACTAACAGCCCCATCAAATATACGTCGGCAGGAAGCAATACCAATGTATCGAACCTGCTGAACCGTTATGCGCCAAAGACTCTCTGCATGGAGGCTCAGATGGCACTCTCGATGGCTGCTGAGTTGAATATTGCACCTGATACGGAATTTCAGTTTTACGGAAAGACCTATCTCTATAAGACCCCGACAGGTGCCACAAGCCTGTTGAGTGGAAGAATGAATGCCAGAGTCTATCGCACTCGCGTGATGACCATTGACGGATGGAATTCCAGCAGGGTTGCCACAACGTTCGACGTAGAGGTGAGATTGAGGATGCCCGTCATTGAAGGCTTCAACCTTTGTGGCGATTTCTACTGGTATGTCGGCGGCGGTCATGAGGTGGTGGATGTGAATGCAGCCGGCGTCCATACTATACTTAATTACCTTGAGTGCGACCAAACGAAATGGGGGGCTATCACCTGGCCAAAACAGCAAGCGGCTGAATTCTCCTTCGAGGATACCTACGACATGATTGGCGAGAGTGTGATTGTAGCTGATAGATTTGTGATGCTTCGTCAGCCATTTGGTTCTTGGCCGTATAGTACTGGTACGAATATCAGTACGGGTGAGTGCGGTTATCATTATGAGGCAGCTCTTGCATCCAATAACCATCGTTGCAGAGCAGGTGTCCGTTTCCGTGGCTATACGTATTATGCGTCTTGCTCGGGTCGCAGTGTGTATTCGTCCTATTCGGTTGTTCATTGCTATGCGTGCTATGGCGGGTCTGCTCAAGTGCTTTTGGACATGGGAGACGCAGTAGCGACGCAGTCGCAATAAAGGGCGATGCAATCGCCCCGCCCCTTAAAAATCCAGTCGTCTCCCGACAAGGCAGGCATAGCGACCTGCACCACTGAAGCGGGAAAGGCTGGTTGCAAGAGCGGTGACAAGTCAAGGTGTCCGTTTCCGTGGCAATGCGAATAATGCTAATTGCTCGGGTCGCAATGTGAATTCGAACAATTCGGTTGTTAATTGCAATGCGAACAATGGCGGGTCTGCTCACATGCTATAACAGAAGGCTTGTCGTCGCGGCCAGGAGTGCCGAATATATAAGACGTGGCAGTTAGGAAGAGACTGCCGACAAAGGCGGTTGAAATGCCGCTGATGCCCAAAATGCTCAAGCACTTGCAAGAATGCTGACAAAAGAAGATATAGAAAAGGCGATGAAGAAGGCCACGATAGGACATCGTGGAAAGTGGGAGGTGGTGCGGATGCAGAAACACCCTGACGAGTATCGTGACAGGCTATATAAAGACCTGCTGACTGGCGAGTACGTCAGTAACATCCACTACAAGGAGATGGAGAATACAGGTAAGAATGGGAAGACAAGGCATCTCATGTCTCCGTCGCTCTACACGAGGGTGTTGCAGATTGCATGGTGTGCAGCGGTACAGCCTTACTACAAGCAACATGATCCGATGGATGGACTGAACTGCAAGGTAGGTTGTGGGATAACAGCACCCACACGGAAGCGAGGCGTGGTGAAGCGCATGAAGCATATTCTATACGACCGAAGGGACTTGCAATACGGCCTTATGATAGACCAGCGGAAATGCTACGACCACATCAATAAGAGCGTGTTCAGACGTAAGCTGTCACGGGTAGTTAAGGATAAGTGGTTGGTGGAGTTCGGTTGCAATATCGTCTTCACACCGGAAGGACGACTACCGATAGGTACACCATCATCACCGCTGGCACATCACATTGTGATGCTGGATATGGATTGCATGATACGCTCGTTGGCACCCATACATGTGAGATATGCTGACAATGTATTTTTGGCATCCAGCAGCAAGGAGGAGTTGCAGCGTGCGAAGTGGAGGTTGAAGAACTGGTGGTGGTATGACCTCGGAGTTCGGGCGAAAAGGCAAGACACAAGGATATTCCCGTTGAGCCTTCCATTTGACTTCTGTGGATACGTCTTCCACAGAAACGAAGACAAGAAGGTGAGCGACCACGACAAGGGCTACACCACCATACGACGGTCAATAGCCAAGAGAATAAAACATTGTAAGAACAACGCATCATACGCCAGTTACTTCGGCATCATGAAGCATGCAGACAGTTACCGACTGATGCAAGAAACAGAACAGAAAATGAAATTACAAGAACTATCATCAAGAATACGGATAGACCGTAAGATGGATGCCCAGCGCATCGAGGTGCGTGAGTTGGCAGACAGCGGTGTGGTGTTCGCCATTTACGACTACGAGCTGCGCCGAGATAAAGACGGCAAGGCCAACTGGATAAAGTGTTTGATTGGCATTGAGGAGGTGGTGGATGGTCAGCCGACGAGTAAGGTGCTTGCCCGTGAGTTTCACGGCAATTATTCCTGTCTGATAGAAGCCATTGAGTCATGGGAAAAGGAGTTCGGACGTTCTGCGATGCTTCCCATCGAAGATGTTACGATCGAGAACCAGTGCGGATATATCTTCCGAGGAAGTACTAACCAATTAAAATATATCGACGAATATGACTATCAACAAAGTGATTGTTCCGACATCAACAGGTGACGGGCAAGGTAGACTAAACTACCACAACGGAAAACTCGTAAGTTATGAGCATGGCTCAGTGGTGAATGTGTATCTCTTCCATGAGCAGGATGGAGAGGATGTAAGGGCGATGGAACTTACAATGACAGCACCGATGACCCGTGCCAAGTGCATCAACGCCGCAGAGATGAATGCCTACGGATTGCAGGATGCCATGGACGTGGCTTCATTTGCTTCTTCACTGAGCCGAAAGGAAAGAATCGGTGAAAGTGTAGATGAGGTCAGAGAGCATGACTTGTTCATTCAAGATGTGAAAGTTGAGCTCACAACGCTCGGCATCGTCTGAGTAAACCCTAAACAATAATTCATCAGATAATTGTACGGCAAAGTGCCGTATGTATAAGTTTAACAATTTAATTTCTTTTTGCTTATGGCATCAGAAATCATTCAGCTTCCTCAGAACGGAGGCAATCAGAACGGAGGAATGATCCTCCCAGTAGCTAATGGCGGCGGTATCTTCGGTAACAACGGCCAGACGAGCCTGACGGACATCCTCGGCTTCGCTGTCATCGCCAGCATCTTCCCCAATATCTTCGGCAACGGACAATGCAATCGTGGCGGAAACTGCAACTGTCAGTCTGTTGACAGCGCACTGGCTCTCCAGGCCGTTACAGCAGAGGGCGCAGCCAGCCGTGCAGCCATTCAGAACCTCGCTACGTCGATGGGTCAGAACTATAACACCGTGCTTCCCGCTGTCATGGGCGTACAGGCTGCTATCAGCAATCTGGCAAGTGCCAACGGCATGGGCTTCCTTCAGGTCATCAACGCACTCCAGCAGGGCGACTGCAACCTGGCTTCTCAGCTTGCTAAGTGCTGCTGCGACAACCGCTTGCTGACCACCCAGCAGGGCTACGAGGGACGCATCCAGACCATCGAGCAGACCAACGACCTGAAGGGCAGCATCAACGCACAAGGCCAGCGTCAGGTGGATGCTATTGCCGACCTGAAGACCACGATGATCAAGGAGTTCTGTGATGCCCGTGAGCGCGATATGCAGGCTATCATCGATAAGCAGGCCGACGAAATCAGCCAGCTGCGCACGAAGGACAACATCAACGCACAGACCTCACAGATTCTCGGCTACGTGAACGCACAGCTGGCTCCCATCCAGGCCACCGTCAAGGAGATGCTCGACAAGATGCCGAACACCGTACCCGTGCAGTACCCGAACCTTCAGGTGGTGAACAACACACCCAACAGCAACTGGCCAGGCTTCAACGGCTATCCTGGCTACGGCTATCGCGGCGGTTTCTAAACGAGAAAGGAGGCAAGACATGAACTGCTGCAACTGTAATTGTAACCAAGTGCCGTTCGTTGACGGTTATGTACCGTATCTCATGGTGACGAACATCACCGTGGGTACTACTGCCGTGAACCTCTCGATGGGCGACCGCAACATAGCACCGACCGGAACTATTTATGTCCGTATCGGTACGGCTATTCCGGCAGGAACCGATGCCGCGCTGCCCGTGACACTCTCACTGAACGGCAACACCCGCCAGTTGACCTTCTTCGGAGGCCAGCCCGTGACGGTGGCCGACCTTCAGGGAACAGGCGTGCTGGAAGTGTTCAACGACCTCGGCAACAACATCCTCCAGCTGATGAGCACACCAGCTCCGGCAACGACATAATTAACAAGAGTATTAACAATCAAAAGAACTATGACTATGAATAATTTTTCAGAACTCCAAATCGGTGCGAACTTCTACGTGATAAGCACCAACGGCGGACTGCAAGTGGCCGTCGGCACAGTGAAAGGCAAATCGGCACCCTACTGGCCGATGAACAACACGCTCAACTCCCAGTTGGTTGACCTCACCGTGAACATAGGCGGTCAAGACAGGCTGGTGCCAGGGCTACCCGTCGGCCTCGAAGTGGCAGGACGCGATCCTGAAATCTACACGGGCAACCGCGAGACGGCAGAGCGCATCATCGACGAGAAGGTGAGCGAAGCCGACAAGATTCTCCAGAATCTCAACTACTACAGGAAACTGAAGCAGGACGGCCCCAAGTGCAAGGAAGCCATTAATCCCGGCTATGCAGCCACCGTCCGACAGGCCGAGACCATCCAGAGCCTACAGGCAGAACTGGCAGCGACGAAGGGCGAACTCCAGGGCATGAAAGACATGCAGGCAAAGACGCTCGAACTGCTGGAGAAACTGAGCGGCGGCACACCGGCACCCGCAACGAAGGGAGGAAAGAAGGATTCATAGTCATGGCGACTGCGATAAAAAAAGATAAAGCAATGATTTACGATCCCAACAGTGGAACATTGATTTTGACCAACGACGGCCAAGACCTGAAGGAACAGATGCGCGAACAGATGCGCCACCAGTTCCGAACGGGCGGCACGGGCGGCAACTATCGCACCATGACCGTTGGCCGTGAGTTTGAACAGGGCTACCGTAACGGCTACCGAGAGGGCTACGAGCAGGCCATGCGCGACAAACACATGGAAGGCCAGCACCTCGACTACATGACTCCCGAGGAGCGCGAGGCCTACATGAAAGGCCAGCGCGATGCCTACGGGCGCAACGATTCAGAAAACCGCAACCAACTCTAAAGTGAATAGACGAATGACAGCACAGCATCTTGACATCGAAGGCTACTGGGACGTGACCGTACTCTACGACGTATGGCCGCAAGACCTCGGCGAAGTGGGCGCAATGCTCAGCTCGCTGGGTGCTCCACGGCAGATGGTGGAAGATGCCGTCAGCAACCTGCAAGGCTGGAACGCAGGCTATACGCTCACCTCGATGGGCCGGTGCGAAAGCATCGTATGTATTGGCCGCGCCACCAGTCTGCGGGAGTTCCTGAACACCATCGACCACGAGACCGACCACGTACAGGCGCACGTCGCCGAATACTACGGCGTGGCACTCGGCACGGAACAGGCAGCCTACTTGCAAGGCTACGTCGGTGGTCGTCTGCTGGAGTTCGTCGTAACAATGATTATTAACCAAAGCAACTGACAGCAGTATGAGCCTACTCACGGACAAATTCTTCTACAGCGCACTGACACAGAGCAAAGATGTGACCGCCATCGTGGATGACCGCATCTTCAATCCCGCCCGCCCTACGGTGGACGAGGACGAAGACAAAATCCCATACATCATCATCACCTTCGACGGTTTGCAAAACAATGCCGATACGAAGGATGACGGCGTGGAGGGCGACGAAGACCGCGTGACGGTCAGCATTCTGTGTGTGCATGAGGACTGCGACGCGCTGGGCGACATGACCGAACTTGTGCGTCAGACGCTATGCGACTATTGGGAAGCACACCAAGGCGAACCGCTGACACCCATCGGCTGGCAGTTCTCTGCGGGCCGCGTGGACTATGACCCCGACAAGCCCTGCTGCTATCAGTTGCTTACCTATCAATGCAACACCAATAAGTAGTTATGGATAACGGCATCAAAACCACACTCACCGAAGAGCTGCTCAGCAAGGGCAGCGTGAAGCTCACGGCCAAGAGCCGCGATGAAATCTACAGCCAGTGCCAGACATTGGTTGACTCTCTCCCAGAAGGCACCAAGTGGACGCGCACCATCTGCCAGTACCACCCCGACACCTTCAGCTTCGAGCAAACAGTAACAATCACCAAAAAGTAAACAACTATGGCATTAAAGAAACTGAAAGGTCAGAACTTTCGCGTATTCGTTAACGGCTCTGCCGTGCCGGAAGCCTCCAGTTGTCAGGTGACCACCACCGGCAACATGGAAGATTCAAAGACCAAGGACTCCGAGGGCAGCTTCGGCATGGAACAGATGACCTCGCGCTCATGGTCGGTGCAGGTGGACAGCTACGAGGCCACCGCCGCATCGCTCATCGCCGTCATCCAGCAGTTCGTCAGCGACGAGAAAGTGCAAGTCGGCTGGGATGAGACCAAGGAAGTGGCAGGCTCTCAGAACCGCACACCCAACAACGCCGCATTCGCCCGATCGGGTCTGGCCATTATCAACGATTTTACAATCGTCGCCAATAACCGAACATCCATCCAGGTCACGCGCCAATATATGGGTTCCGGGGCATTGGCATGAGTTCAACCTCTAAAACATTACGACTATGGATAAAGGACAACATCTCAGACTCTTCATCGTAGAAGGTAGCAGCAACAAGGTGATCGCCATGAGCACCGAACTCAGCCTGCATGGCTCAGCACAGACAGAGAACAGCACAACAAAGGACACCACCGACTCCAGCGGAGCCGTGTGGGACGAGAACGACGTGGTGGGCCGCACCTACGACATCAACTTCTCTGCCCTCGTTGCCAGCGGCACGGACACCGGCAAGACCTTTGCTGACATGGAAGGCAAGGTCAACGACGAAATCATCAACTGGAAGATAGCCCTCGCAAGCGGCGAACAGAACCGCACAATGGGCATCGTCATTTGCTCTGGTCAGGGCAAGCTCACCAGCATCCAGGCAACCGGGCAGGTGTCACAACAAAGCACTTATAGTGGTACAATTAACGGCTACGGGCCGCTGGTACCAGGCTCACTCACATAATCCCGCCAGCGGAGGGCGGGACAGCCGCCCTCTCCTTTTTTTCAGTATGTTGCGATTCCATCGCAACTCTAATCCAAAAATATCAAGCAACTATGATCAAGCAAAACGTAACATTCACCTGCCGCATCGACGACACCGACAAGACAGAGCAGCGCACCGCCACAATGGGCTACTGCTACGCCACCGAGATTGCATTCAAAGACCTTGCAGGTCAGGACATCTCTGACTTCTTGACCGAAGCCCTTCCGCTCATCCAAGATAACAAGATGCCCGACATCAAGAAGTCCATCTACGCCATTCTGTCGTGCATGATTGCCTACTACGAGAGCATTGGCGAAAAATCTCCCGTCAAGGATACCGACCTGATGAACGAGGCCACTCCGCTCGAAATCGGCACGGCCCTCGGCACCTTCCTCTCGCTCCGAGCCGAGTTCTACCACATCCCCAATGGCGAACCAGCCGAAAAGCCAGCGAAAGGAAAGGGCAAGGCAAAAAACTAAGTACCGCCCACGACATCTACCAACTGCTCGTGGGCGAGATAGGCATCCCTCGCCGTGAATTTCTCTACGACCTCCGCTTCTGGGAGGTACGCCGCATTATTCGAGGCTACCGCCAGCGCGACCGTCTGAAGCACCAACTCATCGCCGAGTGCGTCTATGCCGCCACCTATGCCATGCGCGACCCGAAGGGCAAGACCGTGTCCGACATGTTCCCCATGTTCTTCGAGGACGACGACGACTACGACGAGCCACCCATCAGCGAGGAGGATGTGGCCGACATGCAAGCCATGATGGAAGCATTCAACAATAATCTCAACAAACAAAACAACAAGCAACTATGATTAAGGTAAATTTTCACACCATCACATTAAAGGACATCGAGGACCACAACGTCCAGGCTGACTTTGCGCAAGAACTGGGAAAGCAGCTCTACATGCAGGGCAATGACATGGAAGAGGTAGAACTGGGCCGCACCGTCTACAAGTCACCCAAGGACAAGCCCATCGAACTGACCGTCGAGCAAGCCGCCATTATCTCCAAATGGGTTGACCGCTGGCCCTACGTCAGCCGCCAAGCCGTCAAAGACGCGCTCAATGCCGAACAGCCGAAACAGTAACCCCCCCTAAAAAGGGTGCCGACCTTTATAGTAAAAAGGGTCACACCCTTTATAGTATAAACCCTAAAAACCTTTATTTTATGATCGATTACAAAGGACAACTGAACATGGGCAACGAAGCCCTACAGAGTGAAAAAACCATTACCGCCAATGAAGTGCTCCGCACCTGCGACACGAAGGCACTGGCCCGTGAGATTTCGCATCAGAACGCGCTCATACCCGAGCAGGTGGCAGCAGCCGTGCTGGAGAACTTCTGCAAGGCAGCAGTCGAGAAGATGGCCGAGGGCTTTGCCATCCAACTGAGTGCGGGCAGCGACGTGGCCATCCGTATCTTCCCCGACATCCACATCAAGGGCGGCAACATCAACCTCGCCAGAGCCAAGGAACTCGACCCGACCGTGACCGAACTCACCGAGGACAACGCCGGCGAACTCATCGACAAGGCCGGTGGTGTGCAGGTACGTGTCCGTGCCACCTGTATGCAGAAATTCACCGACCTGCTCGAAGCCGAGCAGTACCAGACAAAGCGCGTCGGCATCGAGACCAAGGCCTACATCGCAAAGACCGGCAACGGCGAAAGCGGCGAAGGCGGCAACGGTGGCGGTATCGACACCAGCGGTGATATGGAGGGATAAGGTAAACCCACAGCAACTTAACGCCCGATTAGTAAAGCCCACTAATCGGGCGTTTTCATTATCTATGGCATTAGTAATCGACGACACCCTCATCAGCAATCAGGAGCAGAACCTACGGGCTGCCATGAGCACCGACCCGAAGATGCGGAAGGTGATACAGCAGCATATCCGTGAGGCTCTGTTCGAGGCTCGCCGCGACGTAATGAACAGCATGGAGTTCGACAACGGCGACCCACGCGGAGCTCGCCGTGCCATCCGTACATCGGTATATGAGAAGGTGCTGGGCGGTCAGATTAACATCCTGAACGGAAAGAAGGCGCACGGTTCCAACAGTTACGAGCCACCACGCAAGGGTAGTAGCGGACGCGGAGGCAACCGCCGTCCACGCTCGCAGCGCACACAGGAAATTATGAGCTATGCACCGATTGACAGAGGCTTCATCTTGCGCTTTGTCAACAGCGGTACGAAGACCCGCGTCATCGGCTTCCGCAACACCGTCAAGGCCAACCGCACACGTTACGAGAACCGCGTCTATCGCATAAATCGGGGCGACAAGTCGCGCACGGGCAATCGTGGTTCGATAGCGGCCCGCAACTGGTTCATGCAGTCAGCAGAGTCGGCAATGGCCAATGCAGCCGCCAACATCGCCGAAATGATAGCCATTGAAGCAGCAGCTATCGCACGGGGAGAATCATAAGAAAATAAAGATATATGGCAAACAGTATATTCAAACTGAAGGTCGAGACTTCCGAATACGACCAGAAACTGGCGAACGCCGCAAAGGGCATCCGTCACCTGGCAGATGTCGCCCACAAGAGCGAAGGAGACCTGACAGGACTGGAGAAGGCAGAACTGGACTACATCAAGGCCCTTGGCGACATGGAGACCAAGAGCCGCACGGCCAGCGGACAATTACGCGAACTCTCCGGCTCCTACAAGGAACTGAAAGTAGTCTATGACCAACTGAACGAGGTGGAGAAAGCCGACGAGGGCGGCAAGGCACTCGCTGCCAGTCTCGAAACGCTGAAGCAACGCGCACAGGAGGCCAAGGCGCAACTCGACACAGCCACACAGTCACTCAACGACAACGGCGAGGCAGGCAAAGGCACCAGCAGCGTCATGGAGATGCTGAAGGAAAAGTTCACCGTCAACATCGACGCAATCAAACTTTTCAACATAGGACTGCAGGCCGCAGAAGGCGCACTAAGCGTAGCCAAGGATGCTTTCTTCAACAATGAGGAGCAGCTCGACGAGTGGGGGCGCGTGGTAGAGTCTTCACACAGCCTATACACTGGATTCCTGAATGCTCTGAACACGGGCGACATCAGCGGCTATCTGAGCAATATCAACCAGATAGTGCAAGCAGCTCGTGACGCTTACGATGCACTTGACAACCTCGGTACTTACAATGCCTTCAACCAGATAAACGTAGAGCGCACCCGCACCAACATGACGGAGAGCATAGCCGACTATCGGGGCGGTAAAGGCACGAAAGAAACCGTAAAGGCAGCGGGCGAGGCATACAAGAAGGAATTGCAGGACCGCAAACGACTGGAGAACGAAGCCTACCTTGCAGCCGTAAAACGAGTGGCAGCAGAGCGCGGTGTCAGTGCCAAAGACCTGACCGATGCGCTCAGTGGCACATACGGACACTACCAAGACCTGAAGAACGTGCAGCCGACGGGAGTCCGTCAGACCGTAGTAGGTGCCGGCATGTTCGCCCGTACAGGTACGGAAACATTCGCACAGACCCGACAGGAAAAACTCGGCGAGGCTTTGCGCCATCTGAACGACACCGAACTACAATCACTGCAAGCCCTCGGCGCACAAGCACAACGCACGGGCACCGAGATAGCACAAGTTGACAAGCAACTGACTCGCGTACTCAATGGCCGACAGCCGGGTGCAGCAGGCGGCACCACCACTACACGCACCACTGGCACAACCAAGACTCCGCAAACCGAACTCCAGCAGAACCAAGCTAAAATCAACACGCTCCAACAGGAATACGTCCGTTTAGGTGATGAAGCTACGGAATCATCTCGCCAGCGTCAAGCCGAAATCCAAAAGGAGATACAGCTGCTGCAACAGCGCAACGGGCTACTTGCACTGCGTGGAGAACAAGCCATGGGCCGTTTGCTGCCAGTAGACACCAGCAGAGTGGCAGAAATCGCCAAAGATGGAATCACAGGCAATCCGTTCCTTTCTGACAACAAGGCTATGGAGTTCACTGGCTCGCTGAAACTCCAGCTTGACGAGAAGGCAATGGATGCCGTTGACAAGCAGATAAAGAAGCAGACCAAAGGAATGAAAGGCGGCTGGGAAGACGCTGCTGGAGCCATCCAAGCCGTCGGCTCGGCCATGAGCCAAATCGAGGACCCGGCTGCAAAGGTCGTAGGCACCGTAGCGCAAGCCATCGCCACCATCGCGCTCGGATATGCACAGGCAACCACACAAGCAGCAACAGCAGGCCCTTGGGCGTGGATAGCCTTCGCCGCAACAGGTCTCGCCACCATGCTCACCACCATCTCTGCCATCCATTCTGCCACCGGCTATGCACAGGGCGGCATGATCAAGGGAAACAGCTACAGCGGAGACAACATTGGCGGTATGGTAGACGGTGGCGCAGGCGGTTTCGTCGGTTTAAATGCAGGCGAAGTAGTGCTCAACCGTGCCCAGACTGGCAATCTTGCTTCACAACTCCAGGGCAACGGATTCGGCAACGCCCGTCTCGTCGGACGGCTGAAAGGCCGCGACATCCTCATCTCAATAGACCGTGAGCTGTCTGCCACAGGCAAAGGGCAGCTCGCCACATGGAAATAGCAACCGTGCCTCACGCATCTCCGTGAGGCCATAAAACGAAACGAATATGACAGGCAAAGACATCCTCATCTTCCTCACCTATAATAATACGACGGTAGGCATCACAGCATGTAAGTCGTCAGAGATTACTGGGCTAACAGAACTCATCGAGAAGGCCAGCAGTACACAGCAGAAGTGGCGCGAATACATTGCTGGACGCAGCGAATGGGGATTTACGGCATCCTACATCGTCATGCGGGCCGCACCATCCGTCACCAATCAGATAGGCGGCACACTGGCCGACCTGCTGAAGATAGGCACAAAGTTCGGTGTCACCATCCGCGACGTGGCCAATACCTACTCTCTCTCAGGTTCCGCATTCCTTCAGCAGGTCAAGCAAACCTACTCCGTAGGCAACCTCATCGCAGGCAGCTTCCAATTCAAAGGGACGGGCGCACTAACTTAACCGCCCGCCCCTTTATTCCTTTCCGTTTTGTACTGTGCCTTGCGGTTTTCCCGCAAGGTCCCGCTCGTCAGAACTCATACCTGTCTTCGCCATCCCAGTCGGCATTCACCACAAATGAGAAGTCCGTCATCGTAGCCGTCCATTCCCCATCCCCGAACAGTTTCCCTTCATACGTCGTGATGCGGTTCCGCTTCACCGGCACATCATCAAACGTCCGTTGCCTGAGCACCGTCCCGTCCGACGTAGTAGCCGATATAGTCATCTTCAGTGTCCCTGTATCGCTCATGTATGGAAAGGTGAAGAACTGATGCAGGCGCAAGTCATTCTTGATCCTACGTTCCGACTGTTTCGACTTCGTAATCCCCTCCAGTGTCGTAGGATTCACATTCGCCGACCCGCCCGAATAGTCCGCCTTAATATACCATACATCCTCCGGCAGCGTCTCATCCATCAGGTGCAGCTGGACCATAGCCACAGCCCTGTGCATCGGCAGCGTGAACGAATGGCTATCACCCGACACCTCCACCGTGCTCACATGGCAGAACGTGTCCGTCAGCTTCTCGCCGTCCTGAGCCGTAAACTGTACCACCTCCGGCGACTTGATAGTAGCCGACCGTGCCGACGAATGAGCCACAGCCACCACGGTATAGACACCGTCAGCCAACTCAACCGCCATCCGCCCAAAGTCATCATCATCCTTCGTCTGCGTCCTGACCGACGAAAACACCTTCTGCCCGTCTTCATCGAACAGTTGCACATTCAGCTTAGACGCATGAGCCGCAATCCCTGAAGTCGCCCGTGTCGTATAGTCCGTATTTACCATTGTAAACTCCAGCGTCACAGCACCAGCCGCCGTGCCAGACGATTCTCCGTCTGGCAATATAGTCTTCTCACAAGCCGTCATCATCGCAGCCGCCATCACCACCGCCACCACTTTGTCCATTGCGCGGCATTTTATGCCGCAGAAACCGCTAAAACTCCACCGTCTCATAATCCATCCAGTCATTCGTCGTAAATGTCATTGTAACCACCCCGCTGGTAAAGAACGCACCGCGATACGTTGACCGATACCCAGCCCGAATCGGAACATCCTCAAACACCCGCTGCTGCACCACCGCGTCAGTGTCATCATAAGCCGTCACCGTAATGTCCCGCTTCTCTTCCTCACTGCCAGCCAACAGGAACACCGACAACGCAGGCGACGAACCGACAGCAGGAGTAAACGACGACACCCGACTGACAGCATTCACGCCGAACCCTCCGACATCCCACCTCGTCGGCGACACACCCACGTCAACCGTCATCCGCACAACGTCAGCAGGCACCGCGTCCGTAATCTCCAACCGAAAGTTCCCCACAATGCGCTCCATCAGACAGCTCAGCGTCGTAGTCGTAGCAGGGCTGAACGTCTGCGAGTAGAAGAACGAGTGCGTCACCTTATCATCTGGCCAAGACACCACGCCATTGCTCAGCGTAGCCGCACCAGCGGCCTTGTGCGCACAGGCATACACCGTGTACGTCTTACTCTTCTCCAGCCGCACTGACAGCGAGGCAAAGCCCTCGTCCGTGCTCTGCTGGTGTACCGCCTGTATCTCCGTGCCCCCCTCATAGAGCCACACATCCAGCCGTGTCGCATAGTCGCCCACAGCCGCCCGCGTCACGCCATCCGCCCGTGTCAGTCCGCTGGCACTATTCATCCGCGTCATCTGCTCCACCTCATAAGGCGAGAACGTCATCCGCACCTCCGCCGTCTTATCGTTCATCACTTCGCCCGCACTGTCATTCGTGCAAGCAGTCAAGGCAGCAATAGCCACCACCGCAAGGGTATAGAATTTCATCCCCCCATTAACAATCGCTAATCTTTTATGTATTTTCATTTTCTTTTTCATTTTTATGTTCCGTATGCCGCAATACGATTGCGGCTCTATTTCTTTTTTCATGTCACTTTGTTTATTGCCCCGCAATTTTATTGCGGCTTATTGTCATTATCAAACAACCGTGCCACCCGCCCGAAATCCTCATGCACCATCTGCGCAGTCACTTTCGCATACTTTTGTGTTTCCCGCGTCGTCGTGTGCCCCATCATCTTCGCCAGGCTCTCCATCGCCACCCCATTACGAAGCATCCAAGTCGCGAACGAGTGCCGTGCCAAATGTGAGTGCAACCGCGTCGTGATACCCGTCGCCATCTGTATCGCCTTCAGCGCATGATTATAATCAGCATTACCCATCTTCGGTGCCTGCATCCCGTACCGTTCCAGCACCTCCACCACAGGAGGCAACAACACCGACACGTAAGCCACACCCGTCTTCACCCTCTCTTGATTTGATGTCCACACACCATCCACCTTCTTATATTGCCGTATATCAAACCGCTGTGTGTCCGAATAGCTCATACCAGTGTAAAGTTGAAACACAAACAAGTCACGCGCTACGCACATCGGACTGCCAGCCATAGGCCGCAGACTCACTATTGCCTGCATCTCCTCATCCGTCAGATATTCCAGGTTCTCGCGCTTGCCCGTCTTAAATTCTCCCGTGCCAATCTTGTCGTAAGGATTGCGCTCTATCCGTCCGACCCTCATAGCACGGCCAATCATATACTTCATGTATTTATGGTAATTATACACCGCCGCGTCGCTCAACCGTTCAGCCACCTTGCCCGCCTGCTTGTCAGCCGTCCGCTGTCTGACTGGCAGCGCATGAAGCCAAGTGTCCCACTCATATATCCGCTCAACAGTCAAGTCGCACCACCGCGTCATCTTACCGAACTGCACCAGCCTGTCATACAGCAGCTGATAGTGTCTGCGTGTTCCTTCAGTCATATTCAGCAGCGGAATCTCCCGCGCCATCCACTCCAGCATCGTCTCAGTCCGAACAGGCTCCTTCGTACCCTCGAAGCACCGTTCCCTGACAATCGCCACGTCAATCGGCCTGCGTTCCTCGATGAACTTATTTATTTCCTCATTCACCCGCCGCACGATAATGCCCAGCCTATTGTTCAGCGCGTCCGCGTCAGGCCGTGCCACAATCGCCCCAGCCCAGTGCTTCGCCCGCACACGCATACCAGTATTTATATAGTACGACTTCCTGTCAACCGTCACCCTGACTTCGAGCGTCCCTTCTTGATTTTTATCTTTTTCAGCTTGACCCCTTCGGTCGAAAACTATTCTTGTCGAAAACATACTTTTCTTGGTTTTAATGTTATTAGTTGTTAATTATTCATTTATCCACCGTTTCCAGTCCCTTCATCCTCACTTTTTATTCATCAAGTGTAAAACATCGGTAAAACTGTAAAACATGTGTAAAACATTTTGGTGGAAAATCCGAAAATATCCGATTATATCCCGAAATCCCAAAACAGCCCTCCAGCAGCCTAAAACCCCGATAAACAAAGAAGATGCCGCCCTTTCTTGCGTCATCCTCTTGCATTTTAAGTGATTCCGGCGGGATTGGGCAAGAGGTCGGAATTATCCTTTGTTTAAGGAGGTTTTGAGTGTTTTACGAGAATGGGGTGTAAAACATTTGCAATCATTTTAGACATTTTTATTTTATGGGTTGGTTCGTTCATCGGCTGCACCGATGGGGAAGTGGTAATGGGAGAGGTCGTCGGCATTCACCTGGGCAATGCGGCGTTCAAGTTCGAGGATGCGAGAGTCACGGGCGCGGATGAGTGCGTCTTTGTCGGAGATGAGTTGATCCTTGGCCGCGAGTTGGTCACGGAGAGACTGAATGAGGTCGTCTTTGGCTTTTAGCTCGCGGGCATGTACTTCGAGAAGGGTGGCTTTCTCGGACTTCAGCGACTCGATGGTTTGCATCTGTGCGGCAAGGGCAGCGTTCAAGATGCTGGATGGGTCAATGGGCGAAGAAGCAGGAGTGGCGGAGTCGACGTAAGTCTGTGACTGCTGAACAATCACCGATTCGCTTTCACCGCGCAGGTAAGCAGGGTCTATGTCGCGGAACGTGGAAACGAGCTTGCGGATGGTCTCAAGCGAAGGCTGACGCACCTTGTTATTAAGTATGCGCGATATAGTTGCCTCGTTAATACCAGTCTTCGAGGACAGCTCTTGCTGGTCCACAATCATGCCTTCAGAATAGAGCCAATCGAGTGCTTTTTTAAAACGTTCGTTTTTTGTCATTGCACCAAATGTATTAAAAAGACTTAAAATTTGACACCGTTTTGCACGGGTTTCATTTTTAGTTTGTATATTTGCACCCGAAAGCAAGCAAGTAGGGCAACGGGCACAAGAATAGCCGTCAGACGTTTAGCCGTCTTTTCAGCAAAAGCGCACACGGCACTTTGCAAGACACTTTGGCGAGTGTATGGGTTGCAAATATACAAAAATATTGTGCTCGTTGTCCGAAAGCAAGCAAAGTTTTAAGATAATTTAGAAAATTATGGTTAAGGACAAGGTAACAAAAGAAGACTTGATGAAGTTCAACGTGGGCGACCAGAAGGTGTTCACATTGCCATCATGGGGGAAGGCTCGCAGTGCCCAGAGTTATGCCAATTCGATGAAGAAGGCGACAATGGGTACTAAGGACCAGCGCGAGTTCAGTGCGGTCATCGGCGACCCTGACCCAGAGACAGGACGCTGTGGGGTGACGATTACGAGAATTGCGTGATTGGTGTGACGAGAATTAAGTAATATCTAATAAAAGGAACTATGAGCAACGATTTGATTCAATTCGGAGAGAGTAAGCAGACGATGAGCAGTTTGGAGATTGCCAAGCTGACAGGTAAGCCACACAATGATGTGCTGAAAGCCATCCGTGCGATGGAGCCAGCATGGGAGAAAGTCAACGGGGGAAATTTTTCCCGCGTTGAATACAAAGATGCAAAAGGCGAGATGAGACCTTGTTTTGAACTGACCAAGACCGAATGCCTATACGTTGCCACTAAGTTCAACGACGAAGCCCGTGCAAAGTTGGTGCTCCGTTGGGAAGAGTTAGAGCAGAAGCAGCGTGCCAATATGCTCCAGTTGCCAGACTTTACCGATCCTGCCGAGGCTGCAATGGCATGGGCGAAGGAATACAAAGAGAAGAAGGTGTTGGCCATCGAGAACAAGAAACTGGAAGAAGAGAATATCCAACTCGCCGCCGAGAACCAGGAACTGAAGCACGACAAGAACTACCTCGACCTGATTATGCGCTCGAAGGCTCTGCTGACCGTGAGTCAGATTGCTCAGGACTACGGCATGAGCGGCAAGGCTCTGAACAAGAAGCTGGCCGACATGGGCATTCAGTACAGCATCAACGGCCAGTGGATTCTCTATGCCAAGTATAAGGATTGCGGCTACGTGTCGAGTCGTTCTATCGACATCACACGTGCCGATGGTCGCCCGGACGTGGTGCTCCACACAGAATGGACGCAGGCAGGCCGCAAGTTCCTGTATGAGGAACTGAAGAAACAGGGTATCATTCCAATGCTGGAAAGGGACTGAGCTATGGATAGGAAGCTGAGAGAGGAGATAACAGCCGAGGTGCAGAAGGCTTTGCAGATTCAGGCATTAAGCCTTCAAGAGCAATGGCTGACGGGCGAAGAGCTGTGCAAGCAGTTTCAGATGTTCACGAAGGATTGGTTGCAGAACTATGGCGATTGCCTGCCAAGGAAACGAATCAGGGTGACTCATTTGAATGGAGAGACGCGAGGTTCGCGGTGGGCTTATCCGCGGTTCAAAATAGCGCAGAACATCGTAGACGGTGTGTATGACGATATGAAGCTGCTGAGGTAGCGAGGCCTTGCGGAGAAGCGCAAGGCACAGGAACAAGAGACGGAAGGATGGCTGAGTAGTCGAAGGCAACACTGGAATAAGCCGCTGAATGGATAGTGCCTTGGATAGGCGGCGAAAGAGCGTATGACATCGCGGGTTCGAATCCCGCTCCTTCCACAAAAGACAGTACGCGCCAGCTGTATAAAGACAGGGCGAAGGGCCGGTGAGTGAAGACGGACGGAGTGATGACATGCTGAAGCAACGACGATCTAAGGTGAGCGAACGTGGAAATAGAAAGCAGAAATCAAAACAGAAAACACAACGGAAACCCACGATAAGCATCAGCAACAGAGCGACGGAAGACTGAATGAGAGAAAGGGCAGCGACAGCCTGGATGAAACGGCATCGAAGTCGCACCATTAAGCGGGAGTGAGTTGCGCAAGGCATAAGCTCCATCATAGCCGAGGTGCAAGAAGTACATCACAGTATTAGATTACGTGATACGCAGAAATGCGGGGCGAAAGCAATCTGATGGCGACGACGCACAGGCGGAAAGTCTGTGAAGAGCCAGGACAGCAGCCGGAAGACACTAATGCGGCCATTGCCGATTGGCAATGCGTGTCCCAAGCCACTAACGCAGAGGGGTGTCGATACAGTAATAACTAAAAAAGAAGTACAGCTATGAAAGAGTTTTTGGAAATCATGGGGAAGGACATCATGAAGGAAAAGTTCACCAAGAAGGAGTATTTGGTGTATGGCATCGTGGCACCGCTAGTGCTGGTGATTGTTTGTGGGCTGGCTGGAAGCATGGCTTGACGGATTGAGGGCCGCAATGATATTGCGGCATACGGGACAACAGACCTATGAAGTACGACGGACTGAGGCCGGGGAATGGATGGTGGAACTGTCCGTTCCCGCCTGAGTGGGTGGAGCGCATGAAGCGGGCCGCGAAGGCGTGCGAGAGGCTGACTGCTGAACAGGTGGAAGCGGTTCTGACACGGACAGAGATTCATTATGTGCTGCCGCCGGGCGACTTCCTGAGCGAAGAGCAGGATGAGCGTGGGCTTCCGCTGTCGTGGTGTCGTGAATACGAAGCGAGGCATGAAGGATGGCCGGAGTGCTGCACAGCAATATATGACTACGACAGCATACCTGAGATAGTGGCGACCAACGGCGAGGATGACTGGCCGCTGATGCTGCATGAGAGGGTGCTGATGGCGTGATATGGACGGCGATAGAATCGCCTTGTAATGGACGAAGAATTTACAATTAAAAAATTAGATAGGATATGGAATTAGAAGGAAAAATCTCGGTGGTGATGCCAGCGGCAAGCGGTGTCAGCCAATCAACAGGGAATCCGTGGATGTCACAGGAGTATGTGATGGCATACTATTGGTTTCCGAATCAGACAAACCCATCGTATATCGTGATGCGAGTCTTCGGTGAAGACAGGATCAAGCAGTTCAACTTGCAACCCAACGACGAGGTGCGTGTGCGCTTCCACATCGAAGCCCATGAGTACAATGGCCGTTGGTTCAATGAGACGCGACTCGACGCTGTGACATTCATTGGAGCCAGTGCATCGAAGAACCAGCAGCCCGCAAATCAGCCCGCACAACAGGCGAACACTCAGGCAGCGGGACAACAGCAGGCACAACAGAGCCAAGGCCAGCAGGAAGCCCAATTTCCCCCGAAAGTTGACGCAAACGGCAATCCTGTAAACAACGACGGAAATGATGACATTCCATTCTGAATACTACAAGGAAGACCAGCCGATGGGCTGGCCTTCGCTTTCTCGTGATGCGATGCCAAACAAGGCGTGGGAATGCTTGCGGCAGAAACGCAAGGCATGGGGATGACGGACGGCGATAGAATCGCCTTACAACGGACAAAGTAAAACAGAAGAGACTATGACAAAAGAAAATTTTGACGTAATTCCTGAGTTCACAAAGAACAAAAACGGAGTGAGCATCAAGAAGTGCTGCGCCAGTTGTGCTTTGCACGATATGTACGACTACGAGGGGCCACGACGGAAGTGCAAGCTAAACGGCAAGGTGGTGGACAAGAGCGACTGCTGCAGCAAGTGGGTCATCAGTGATTTTATCAACAATATCAAATTATCCCGATGACCAGGCAGGAGCGAAACCGCGACTATTACCAGCGCAACCGTGAGCGCATCTTGGCACAACGACGGGAGTATTACCGGGACTATATCAAGAAGGGATTGCGCAAGCCGAAACCGCCTGCTCGAGGGCGCAAGCAGCGCGACCATGAAAGGTATTTGGAACAGCGCGAGAAGATATTAGCCAAGCAGAAGGAATACCGCGATGCTCACCGTGACGAAATCAATGCCAGAAGGCGACAGCGAAGCAGCGAGAAGACGGTGGAGAGACTGAGGGCGTTATACCAGACCGCTAAGTAAAAAATGGGCCGCTATGGTATAGCGGCATACTTGACAATTGAACTATGAACGAAGAGAACAATAATACCCCACAACAGCCGATTGGTGTTGAAATGCCGGGTGAAGCTGACGCGATGAAGGAAAGGCTGCGGGAATTGCAACCCTACCTGCTCGACGCTACTGAGAACTACCCAGAGCCCATCTATCTGTTGGAGTATAACGGCGTGCCGTTCTCCACCCTTGGCGGTGTGCAAGCATTGTCAGGTCAGAAAAAGAACGGCAAGACATTCCTGCTGGCTCAGCTGATGGCGGCGGTGCTCGGCATCGACTCTGAACGGGTGAAGACCTATCTGCCAGGGCTACGGGTACCACAGCGCACGCTCGATTATTGGGGACACCTGCCGACGGTGCTCTATGTCGATACAGAGATGGAGAAACTGAATTCGGCAAAGGTTCTCCGGCGCGTGCATTGGTTGTGCGGCTGGCAGATGGATTTGCCCTGTGAGCGTTTTCACGTCCTATGGCTGCGATCTGTCACAGACACCAAGGATGACAAGGGTAACGTGAAGGAAAAGGCATACCAGAAGCGTTACAGGCTGATACAGCAAGCTATCGACATACTGAAACCCGACGCGGTGTTCATAGACGGTATTCGTGACATTATCGGCAACTTCAACGACAACGAAGAATCTTCCGCACTTGTCACAGACCTCATGGCATTGGCAGAGCAGCGACAGATATGTATCTGGAACACCTTACACATGAATCCACGTATGAAGAACGATGACGAGTCGAAGATGCGCGGACACCTGGGCACAGAGCTGGGCAACAAGGTCACTGACACACTCGTCTGCATCAAGCACAAGAACGACAAGACGGGCGAGGTCTATTTCACCGTCAAACAGGACGATGCCCGTGGTAAGGATATGGAAGACTGGGAGTTTGTCGTGACAGGTGCTGCCGGTGCGCTTGGTGTTCCTCAGATGCGAGCCGTAGCCAGCGAGACCGATATCACGGAATCGAAGAATCAGCAACTACGCAATGAAGCCGACGACATCTTCAAACTCTACCCGTGGACATCCAGTGGAGCCACATGGACAGACCTTGACCGTTTTATCCGTTCAAAGGGCATCACAAGCCAGCGACATATCAGCGACTTGTTTAATATTGCCGTTGAGAACGGTATCATCTACAAGTCAGACAAACGTAAGTATCACTATGCCGGACTATCCAAGCAGGTACCAAACGACAAGGCTGAAGATCTGCCGTTTGCACCGCCTACGAATGATAGTACCGACTTCTAACCCACAAACGATATGAAGAAACAAAAGAAACCTACCGTATCTCAATACTCCTACATGGTCACTGGGCTGCTGTCAGCCTGTGTGCAACGTACAGGAGTAGTAACAGAGACGGACGTAAAAATGGCCATAGAAACGGCTAAGGTCGCCTATCAGATGATTTCCGAACTGGTAGCCGACCAAGACGATGAAAAGCCAAAAACGGGCACGAAACAGGGCAACACGCCACCCGTTGACCACTTCGCCGACTATCCTTGGGACGGCCAGACGGCTACCTACACTCAACTGGCCAACTGGCTGAAGGATGAGAAGGGCATCACCTCCAACCGTCGTATCAGCAACATTTTCCATGAGTGTCTTGATAACGGGTTTATCACTCGCAATCCTGAGACACGAAGATATGACCACCCACTCCCGTAGGCCGAATTTACCTTACTACCACATGGGGTACTATGTACCCCTGTGGATAGTAAAGGCTAAACACGCATACGGGCGACGCGCACACACGCGCGTTATCTCTATCACACACGATTTTTCTTTTTTTTAAGACGACACAACTCATGGCGCGGCACATCGACAAAATCATCGTTGACAAAATCATGGATGCGGCAAACGTCGTGGACGTGATAGGCGACTTCTTCGACCTCCGTAAGCGGGGTGTAGAGTACGTCTGTCTGTGTCCATTCCATGAAGACAAGACGCTCGGCAATTTCAGCATTAATCCGAACAAGGGCATCTACAAGTGCTTCGCCTGCGGTGCCGGTGGCAATGCGGTGGACTTCCTGATGAACTATCGCGGCTCGCGGCTGAGTTATCCTGATGCCTTGCGATATTTGGCAAAGAAGTACAGCATCAGCATCCCAGACGATGACGACGACCAACAGCAGCGGTGGGCAAACGTAAAGCCCGCCAAGCCGCGAGCCATCATCGAGACCAAGAAGCAGCTGCTCATCATGCCGCGCGACATGGTGACTCTGACAATGGGCAGGCAACCGAAAGACGAGCGACTGTTCCCATTGATGGATAAATGCAACAACCGACGGCCCAACTACTTCATCGACTGGCTGCGGTCACTGCCTTGGGCAACCCATCAACGGAAGATGCTCGAAGACGTGCTGTGGCTGTATTGTGTGGGACGCTTTCAGCATCGCGTCGTATTCTGGCAGATAGACGAGCAGGGGCAACCGCACAGCGGCAAGCTCATGGCTTATATGCTGAACACCGGCAAGCGGGTGCGTGATGGAATAGACAGCAAGCCAGGATGGTTGCACAATCAGGACGGCATTCGCCAACTGCTCGACCTCGAACACTATGGCTACCAGCCTACACTCTTCGGACTCCACCTGTTGAACCGATACCCAAAAGCTGACATCAACATCGTGGAGAGTGAGAAGACAGCCCTGCTGATGACCATCTTTCAGTGCGACATAGAGGACCACCTATGGATGGCGTGTGGCGGTCTTGAACACTTGAAGGTTGAAAGCCTTCGCCCGCTCATCGAGAGTGGCAGACGTGTATGGGTGTGGCCCGACAAGGACGGTGTGGAGAAGTGGCGCGAAAAGGTGAATCACCTGCTGTCAGACAGATTCAGCATTTATGTCGGATTCTTCGACCGATACTGGATAGAGGCAGACGGCAAAAAGGCCGATATTGCCGACATACAACTCCGACTGCTATGCCATCCTGAGACTGACCGACAGGCGAAAGCCGACTACGAGGCTCGGATGAAGGGTAAGGCGCAAGACATTGCCCTCCAGTTTAAGCCCGACGGCGTGACCGACGAGGAGTGGCTGGAGCACTCGGCAATCATGCAAGCCATTCATACGTGGAATCTGGAACACCCAGGAGATGAACCATTCCTCAACGACGATGAGATGCGAGACCCGCAACTCCGACGCGACAGGGATATACTGAGACAAGCATATAACTTTAACAAACGAAAGAACAATGAGCACAAAGCAGAAAGATGACAAACATGTAGTCTATTCCGTGAAGGTCAGCCCCGACCAGGCAGCGGTGCTCGACAAGATCTGTGAGACCATCGGTGTGAACAGCTATCAGATGTTTCAGATGTTTGCCTATACGATGGCACGGGCGGCAGCACCCCAGCACGAACTCGACCCGCGCATCCGCAAGGTGATGACCATGATGGAGACCGATGCTTCGTGGGCCAAGGCGTTCAACCTCGCCAACCCCAACGACCTCGACGTGGCACAGGTGGTGCTCATCCTTCAGCAAAAGGACAAGCGGGGCTTCGGTGCCGTTATGATTGACAAGCCGTTCATGGGCGAGGCTCGCATGACCGAATGCACCGACGACATATTGGAGCGCGTCTGCGAAGTGACCATGCACGGCATCTACAGACGGCTGCGACTGATGGGCGGACAACTCGGATGCAACAACCTGAGCGACGTGCTGCTGACCATGATCGACGCGCAAAGCATCATCGAACTGGAGGAAGAGAACCGCATACAGATGAACGGCGAAGCCCAGTTCTCCGAGAGTGGCCGACGTATCGAGTACGGCAAGCGCACCAAGGCCAAGCACCATCGCACACCAGATGGCGAGGCCATGCGCCAGCAGCGCATCCAGTTCACGGATGAAGATGCAACCACGACTGACACGCCGGACGAAAGACCCTATGGCGAAAAGGCTGACGAGTACATGAAGAACCTCGAAGAGCAAGCCAAGGCAGATGAAGCCGACGATATGGAGAAGGAAATGGGATTCAAACCACACGGAGAAGAATGGTAAACCGTAAACTACCGACATCATGGCGATGCCGAAACCCCAAGCAGCAGAAGGACAAGGCGGAGATATACAACAGCCGCGAGTGGCGGGAGTTGCGCATCATGAAGCTGAGAGCCAACCCGCTGTGCGAGGTGTGCGAGCGTGAGGGTATCGTGACCAGTGCCCATGCGGTACATCACCGCCACCCTATCGAGGAATCGACATCGAAGGCTGAGATGCGCAAGTGGGCATTCATGTGGGACAACCTCGTGAGCGTCTGCGATGCCTGTCATGCGAAGATACACAAGGAGCAAGGCAAAGGCACTAAGGCACTGGCCAAGCAACGCGCAGAGCAGAGGCAAGAGCGATGGAAAGATGGACTGATGCAACGATTTTTACGACCAACTAATCAGAATGAAAATGAAAATAATTCTTAAAAGAATGACCATTTGTTTGCAAGTTTGGATAATGTTGCTTATATTTGCACCGTCAAATCATTCATGCGGATGGAATAAGCCGCTACAACAAGCGGCATTTTTCATGCCCAGCAAACAAAAGAAACAACCCATACCGCACCGAGTGGAGATACAGAAATGCCTCCAAGGTTACAGCATGAATGAACCTGACAGCTCGTAGTGCGGTATTCTTATAGTCAAATCATTCATGAGTAACGAAGAATTTAAGAAAAAGCAAGAGGAGCAAAGAGCAGCTCACATGCTGATGGTGGAGTTCGTAAAGAGCAATGCCGACTTGATGGCAACAGTATTGGAACCGATAGTGGCAACGTGGGGCGAAGTAACCTACCCATCATTAAAGGACAACATGGGCGTTGTCAGTCAGGTGTTCGCAGGGGTAGCCTTGGAACTGATAGACCACAACAGCAATCTTGAACCAGAGGATGCCAACAACATGGTGCTGCCAGTAGGTGCAAAGACCATGAGCAGCACCATTGAGGAGTTATCCAAGTTTATTGCTGCCGTTCGCTATCTGTTTGTACTCTTCATCGACAAGAACATCGACCACCCTGCCATCGATATGGTACGCAGAGCATTCTACAAGTACGAAGCGCAAATGTAAGACTATGGAAGAAGTTTGGAAACCGATTGAAGGAACCGACGGCAAGTATGAGGTGAGCAACTTCGGACATGTGCGCACCAATGGCAAGCGTCCAGGACTGCTGACACTGACCAAGCAACCGAGTGGCTATCGCTATGCCATGATAGAACTGAGCAACGGCAAACAGAAGAACTGCCGAGTGCATCGGCTTGTGGCTGAACACTTCCTGCCGAACCATGACAACATGGAGGAAGTCAATCACAAGGATGGCAACAAGGACAACAACCGAGCCGACAACCTCGAATGGTGTACCCGAAGCCACAACGTTAAGCACTCATTCGACACAGGACTGAAGAAGCCACACCGATGGACACCAGAAGAGCGCAAGCAGATAGCCGACAAGGTGAAAGCTACCATCAAGCGAAAGAAAAAGCAAGACTGATCCATGAGGGACGGAGGATAAACACCCCCGCCCCTCATTTTTTCTCCGACCCCTCAAATATTCCCAAATCTCCTTTGCCCCCTTCGAGTTGACACGGTAAATTTTGAAAGTTTTGTTTTTCTACCACCACAGAACAGGTGTGACGCGGCAGGATTCCACAACGCAAGAGACGAAACCCACATGACAGGCTTTCCCCCACTTAAATGAACGAAAAATTTTCCAGACTATGGCGAACCTCAAAAAGAACTATAAGCGGCTGACACCGGAGCAA
>Ga0310691_10001923_pt1 | contig 29669 bp, 23 predicted proteins | sample 176DNAGHGlowgp2_FD_203887 | JGI IMG/M metagenome (GOLD analysis project Ga0310691, IMG submission 203887) | Sheep rumen microbial communities from Palmerston North, Manawatu-Wanganui, New Zealand - 1766 DNA GHGlow gp2 (v2) (version 2) | ecosystem: Host-associated > Mammals > Digestive system >... | reverse complement strand
CCGTATTGAAGAGCACGAAAAGAACCTTATGGAAAAACTTCATAATCTGTTTGGGGACAAATAGGGGGCAAAAATGAACGGCGAATTAAATAATAATGGCAGCTTAATGATATACCAGAACGAAAAAGGCGATACAAAGGTTGATGTTCTTTTTCAGGACGGCAATATCTGGATGACGCAAGCTTCTATAGCGGAGTTATATCAAACAAAGCCTCAGAACATCACCCAGCATATAAAACATATCTATGAAGATGGCGAGCTTGATGAAAATCGAACTTGTAAGGAATACTTACAAGTTCAAACTGAAGGAAAAAGACAGATAAAAAGACACACAAAACATTATAGTTTTGATATGATACTTGCCATTGGCTATAGAGTACGCACTCATGTAGGCATTCATTTTAGGAACTGGGCAACAAGTTTAATTCATGAATATACGCAAAAAGGTTTTGTCCTGAACGATGAGCGTTTAAAAAGTCCAAAGCAGTTTGGCGATGATTATTTTGACGAACTCCTTGAGCGAATTAAAGACATTCGCGCCAGTGAACAGCGTTTTTATGAAAAAGTAAAAGCAATTTATGCCACAAGTATAGATTACGACAAGGATGATAAACAAACAAAGCTATTTTTCAAAACGGTTCAAAATAAAATGCATTATAGCGTTCATTCTCATACTGCCGCAGAAATAATAGACAGTCGCGCCGATGCAACAAAAGACAACATGGGCTTGACTAGCTGGAAGGGTGCGGTTGTTCGCAAAGGTGATGTAGACATTGCTAAAAATTATCTTTCAAAAGATGAAGTCGAAGCTTTAAATCGTATTGTTGTAATGTATCTGGATTATGCGGAAGATATGGCAAAACAGCGTGTTCCAATGCACATGGCAGACTGGGAAAACAAATTGAATGAATTTTTGAAGTTTTATGGGCGAAATGTCCTAGATAATGCAGGCACCGTTTCCGCAGAAAAAGCAAAACAGAAAGCTTATGCAGAATACGAAAAATTCAATAACGCTAGAATCGAAAAGCAAAAGGCTGATTTTGACGAGCTTGAAAGCAAAGTTGAATCTTTGCAAGGTAATAATAAATGAAGCAGAGCGGCATCGATTGGATTGGGGAAATCCCTGATGATTGGAAAACACGACAAATAAGATATTTGTTTTCTCTGCGCGATGAAAGAAACTATAAGCCCCTTTCAGAAGTCAATCTGATTTCGGTTTACACAGACAAAGGCGTTCTTCAACATAGCGATATTGAACAAACAACAGGAAACAAAGCGCAAAATGCAGACGGCTACAAGCATGTCTACAAAAATGATTTAGTTGTAAATATTATCCTCTGTTGGATGGGCGCATTGGGAATTTCTGATTTTGACGGAGTAACTAGTCCTGCTTATGATGTTTATGCTCCAAATGATTTAAATACAATTTTGCCGAAATATTATCATTACCTTTTCAGAACTCCACAATTCAATGGAAAATGTTATACAGAAGGTCGTGGAATTATGCAGATGAGATGGAGAACATACTCGTCTGAATTTAAATCGATAAAAGTTCCTCTTCCGCCAAAAGCAACTCAACAACGTATAGCCGAATATCTCGATTCAAAGTGCGCGCAGATTGATTCCATAATCGAAGAATCAAAAAAATCCATAGAAGAATACAAGGCGTGGAAACAGTCCGTAATCTTTGAAGCCGTAACAGGCAAAAACTTGAACTGCAAAAAGAAAGACAGCGGAATTGAATGGATTGGCGAAATTCCAGATGGATGGGAAGTAAAACGATTAAAATTTGCTTCAAGAAATCGTATTCAGAAATATACTTCTGATTATGGAATATTAAATTATTTTGCACTAGAGAATATTGAGAGTCAGAGTGGACGATTTATCGAAACAGAAAATGAATACGATATATCACAATCATTAATTTGCCAAAAAAACGATGTTGTCTTTGGTAAATTACGCCCATATTTGGCGAAAGTATATAAAGTTAATGAGCTTTGTTGTTGCTCAGGCGAGTTTGCTGTTTTTTATGACTTTGAAGGGTGTCCATCGTTCTTTAAGTATTATTTTTTATCAGATGGGTTCATTAAAATAGTTGATTCATCAACTTATGGAACAAAAATGCCTCGTGCTAATATTGATTTCATAAAAAATATGTTAGTTGCAATTCCACCTCTCTCCGAACAAGAATCCATTGCAAAAATGCTCGATTCAAAATGCGCTCAAATTGACAGTCTAATTGCTGAAAAGGAATCTCTTATTGCAGATTTGACGGAATACAAGAAGTCACTCATTTTTGAAGTAGTCACTGGGAAGAGGAGTGTGTAAAGAACTTTTGTGTTTTAATCTTGAAAGTAATTGAAAATTTGCATAAAATCTGCAAAAATAACAATACTTTTGATAATTCTTGTCGATAATAGATTAGATACCAAGGAGTTTCTATGATTATTGATTTTTCTATTGCAAATACATATTCAATAAGAGAAAAACAGACTATAAGTTTTGAACCTACCAGTTATGATGAATCCGATAAACTTCATTACATTGATGTTGAAGGAACAAAATTACTAAAAACAGCATGTATTTATGGACCGAATGCTGCAGGAAAGTCAAATATAGCTCTTGCCCTGAGATTTTATTTAAATTTCATGGTGTATTCATTTTATTCTGGTCGGCCCGATGCAGATATTCCATTTGTCCCATTTCTTTTTACAGACAAAGAATTAGATTCAATTTGTGGAGAATTTGATCTTAATTTTTTTGTTCTCAATTCTGAAGAAGAGCGATATGTAAAATACAGTTATCATTTAAAACTGAATCGAAAACAGATTGTTGAAGAATCATTAACATATTATCCAAAGAAACTTCCTAGACTGATTTTTTCTAGAACTGCAAACAGTATAGAATGGGGAAATTCTGTAAAAGGAGCTAAGAAATCTATACAAGATATAATTCTCCCTAATTGTACTGTAATATCTGCAAGCTCAAAAACTAATTTATCAGTTATCAAAGATGTTTTTTCTTATATCTCGATTAGATTTAAGGGCTATTTGGGAATATATTCGGATGGAGTTTCGCAAACTCTCCTAAAAAAACTTGATGAGGATTTATCTTTTAATAAAAAAGCGACAGAAGTTTTATCTTTTGCAGATTTTGGTTCGATTTCAAACATAGATAGTAAACCTGAAAAGAAAGAATCTTCAAATCCTGATACAATCAACAATGAACAAAGCGTTACACGTCAGGCAACTGTATTTCATCGTTACAATGGAAAAGATTATCCATTGCCTTTAGGTTTTGAATCTTCTGGAACTTTAAGGATGCTTGAATTAGTTGGTCCACTTGTGGATACAGATGTAACCAGTATGTCGATTATTGATGAATTGGAATCTTCTTTGCATCAAGATCTTGTAGAGGCTTTCTTAAGGTTATTTCTTGAATTATCAAAAGATTCTCAATTATTATTTACAACACATAATCAAGAATTACTGGAATCTGGTTTATTAATTGATGATGAAGTTTGGTTTTGTGGAAAAACTGAAACAGGAAATAGTGTTTATTCTTCAATTTCAGATTATTCTGGAATAAGAAAAGAAACTTCTCGTAAAAAATTGTACCAGGCTGGAAAATTCGGTGCGCTTCCGAACATTGATATTCAGAAACTAAAGGAGTTGTTCAATGGCGAGAGCGAAGAAAAATAAACCTTTACCTAAGAGTATTTTAGTCGTTGTTGAAGGTGAAACGGAGCGGATATATTTTGAACGTCTCAAAGGTTTTGAAAGATATACTACATTAAGAATAAAACCAGACCTCCCAAAACACAGTAATCTAACAACTTTGTTGGATTATGCAAAGAAAGAAAAAAACTCAAAAGCCTATGATTATGTTTGGATTTTATTTGATAGAGATGTTTTATTAACACAAAATCTTCCTAAAACAACTCTTGATTTAATAAATAATCCAGAAAAACTGAAAGGCAAAGGAATAAACATTGCTGATTCCATGCCTTGTTTTGAAATATGGTTTTTACTTCATTATTGCTTACCAAAACAAACTTATCAAAATCAAGATAAACTGATAGAAGAATTGTGTAAATATATACCTGCTTATTGCAAAAAACAAGAATGGCTTAATAAAAATGATATTTATGCAATGCTCAAAGATAAGATTGATATTGCATTAAAGAATTCAGAGGCATTAAGAGGACGAAATAAAAATGCAGATTCTTCGGATTACAGTATGTGCAATGTTGATTTGCTGATTGAAAAAATACAAGAACTTGGAAAGAACTGAGAGTAAAACTATGGCAGACAGCGAAAAACAATTTGAAAGCGACATCGAAAAATATTTAATTTCTTCCGAAGGTGGCTGGATTCAGGCTCATGATTCTGGCTACCGTGCAGGAAATGCCGACGGCTATGCACTTGATATTGCAACTTTAATTGGCTTTATCCGCGATACTCAGCCAAAAGCCTGGGCTCGCTTTGAAAAGATGAATCCTTCAAACACAGAGCATGCTTTCTACCAGTCTTTTGAAGATGCTGTAAATAATGATGGACTTATTTCTGTTTTACGCCATGGCTTTAAGCATCTTGGAATTGAATTCAAAGTCTGCTATTTTATGCCCGAAAATACATTGAATCAAACTGCGACTGAGCATTACAAGCAGAATGTCTGTCATTGCATCCGCCAGTGGCATTATACGACCGAGAATAATAATTCAGTTGATATGATGCTTGCCGTAAACGGTATTCCGCTTGTTGCAATTGAATTAAAGAATCAGCTTACTGGTCAGAGTTGCGATAATGCAAAATTGCAATGGATAAACGACCGTGATGCCCAAGAGAACTGTTTTAAGCTCAATCATCGTATTTTGGTTTACTTCTGCGTTGATTTATATAACGCTTTTATGGCTACAAAAAAGCCAATGAAAGAAGATGACTTTCTGCCATTCAATCAAGGTTCAAACGGAGCTGGTGTTGATGGCGGTGCGGGTAATCCACAAAGCACTGATAATGATTATGTCACATCATATATTTGGAAAGAGGTTTTGCAAAAGGACAAACTTCTGGATATCTTAAACAAGTTCATTCACTATGAAAATTATCAGGAAACATATATTGACGAAAATGGTGAAGAAAAAACAAAAACTGTAAAGAAGGTAATTTTTCCTCGCTATCATCAGCTTGATGTTGTTCGAAAATTGATTGCGGATGTTCGCGAAAAAGGAAGCGGAACTAACTATCTTGTTGAACACAGTGCTGGTAGTGGAAAAAGCAACAGTATTGCTTGGGTTGCGTATCGTTTGGCTTCTCTCTTTGATGAAAACGATAAGCCTATGTTTAATTCCGTTATCATTATTACTGACCGCAAAGTTTTGGATCAGCAGCTTCAGGAAACTGTAAGCGGCTTTGACCATACAATCGGAAGTGTTATTACAATTGATGACAAGACAGAAGTTGACGGCGAAAAGAATTCCAAGGCTCTACGAAATGCAGTCAATGATGGAAAGAGAATCATCATTACAACACTGCAGAAATTCCCTGTTATTTATGAGCAGGTTGAAGGTGTTAATGGCAAGAAGTTTGCTGTTATCGTAGATGAAGCTCATTCAAGCCAGACTGGTGACAGCGCCAAAAAACTTAAGATTGCCCTTGCTGATAAAACTGATGCCCTCAAAGAATGGGAAGAAATAGAAGCCGAGAACGAAGAAAAAACTCCAGACAGTGAAGACGAGCTGATTAAGGAAATGACAGCTCACGGAAATCACAAGAACCTAAGCTTCTTTGCCTTTACTGCAACTCCTAAAAACAAGACATTGGAAATGTTTGGCACTCGCCAGTCTGATGGTAGTTTTAAACCATTCCACGTGTATTCTATGCGGCAGGCTGTGGAAGAAGGTTTTATTATGAACGTGCTGGAAAACTACACGACATATAAAAACTGCTACAAGATTTTGCAGGAGTCCAGTGACGACCCGCAGGTGTTTGCTTCTAAGAGCGTAAAACTTATCAAAAGATATGAGGAACTTCATCCGCATAACTTGCAACAAAAGTCCCAGATTATTGTTGAAACCTACATGGACAGAACCCGCCATGCAATTAACGGTCGCGGTAAAATGATGGTTGTAACAGCAAGCCGTCTGGCAGCTGTCCGTTACTACCATGAAATCAAACAGTATATTGAAGCGCAGGCCGCAAAAGACGAAGCCTATAAAAATCTTGAAATCTTCATCGCTTTTTCTGGAAGCCTGAAAGATCCTGAAGACCCGACAGAAACAGAATATACAGAAAGCGGAATGAACCGCGACCACAACGGAAGGCCTGTTAGCGAAGCACAGACAAAGAAAGTGTTCCATGATGAAGGAAACATTCTGATTGTCGCAGAAAAGTACCAGACAGGTTTTAGCGAAGATTATCTTCACACAATGATTGTTGATAAAAAACTTCGTGATGTAAAAGCCGTGCAGACTTTAAGCCGCTTGAATCGTACTTGCGATGGAAAGGAAGACACCTTTATCCTTGATTTTGTGAACACAAAAGAACAGATTCTGGAAGCCTTTCAGCCATATTTCCAGACTACAGAATTAAAGGAAGAACTTAACAAGAATCTTATTTATCAGACTCAGAAAATGCTCCGTGCATTTAAGATTTATAATGATGATGATATTAAGAATGTAACGGACATTTATCTGACTCAAAGGAAGAATCCGTCAAAGCAGTCTCTTATTACAAACGCACTACTTCCAGTCGTTCAAGGCTATAATGCTTTGAATCAGGAGCAGAGATACCAGTTCCGAAAATTACTTCGGTCATTTGTAAAATGGTACAACTTCATCACTCAAATAATCCGTATGTTCTCAAAAGACTTGCATAGAGAATTCCTTTTCTGCAAATATCTTGAACGGCTTGTTCCTGCTGACAAAGAAACGATGATAGACATTACCAACAAAATAAAACTTGAATATTACAAGCTTGAAAAAACTTTTGAGGGTAGAGTTGAGCTTAAAACAGAAAACGGTGTGCTTGAACCGCAGAGAATAAAGAATGCAGTTGGCCAAAAAGAAAAGAAGACTCCGCTTTCGGAAGTTATTAAAAAGATAAACGAGGAGTTTGGAACAAAGTTTACAGAACGCGACAAAGTTATTTTTACCGATGTTTTTAATTCTATGGTAAAAGATGATAAGCTAAAAACATCTGCTCGTTCCAATGGTCAGCAAATGTTTACAAACAATATTATGCCAAAGAGTTTTGACGATACTTTACAGAAATCTTATTTTGAGAACGTGGAAGCTTATGAGTCATGGCTTAAGGATAAGGAAAAGTATGATTTTATGCGTAAGATGATGGCAGAAGCTTTATATAAGGCTTTTTTAAGAGATTAAGTCTCTTTGTGGTGAAGTGACCCAAAAACCAAGCCTACGCCCGATTGGAGGGGCCCGCGCAAGCGGGTTGCCGGACTCGCAGCGTAGCTTCGAGCGGGCAATGGAGGCGAATGCCGGAACCCCGGAAAGCGGGTAGAAATTGCATCCATGCAATTTCTACCCGTGAGTTTTCTTCGAAAACTCACCGATTCTAGCCGCAAAGAAATGACGCGCCCTCCATGGCGCTTCTTGTTTGCGAGAGGGTAGGAATTGCATGGGGTCTGACCGGTTCCGTAGGACCGGGCACAGTTTAAGTTGGCATGCCGTCCAGAAAGAGAAGAAGAGTTTTAAGATTAAGTTTTTCCTTATAAAGCCTTTCTGTGGAAACTTGACCATTTTATTTTCTGCTAGTATAATGGTTTTATGGGTGGAAATAAAAATAGTAAGACGGCATCTAAGACATCAAAGGCTTCTTCTGAAAAGAAGGTGACTTCTGCAAAGAAAGTCAGTTCTGCAAAGGTGCCTGCCGTAAAAAAATCTAGTGTAAAGAAAGAATCTTCAAATAAAAGTGCGGTTTTGAAAAAGAAGCCGGCTGCATCTTCTAAGGCTATGGCTGCGGAAAAGCCTCTTGCTTCTGCAAAAGCGACCTCTTCTTCTAAGGCGGCTGTTTCTGCAAAGGCGGTAAGTTCTGCTAAGGCTCTTGCGTCTGCTAAAGCGGCGGATTCTGCAAAGGTGGCAACTTCTGCTAAAGCTGTACCTTCTACTAAGCCAGCGTCTGTTCCTTTGCCTGCTGCAAAAAAATCCAAGGTTTACGACGAAAGCCAGATTAAGCACCTGGACGCGCTTGAGCATATCAGGCTTAGAAGCGGTATGTACATTGGCCGCCTGGGAGACGGTTCAAACCAGAACGACGGTATTTATGTTCTTCTAAAGGAAGTAATCGACAATGCCGTGGATGAATTCATCATGGGCTACGGCAAGCGCATAGACGTTGAGGTTGTGGAGAATACGGTTAAGGTTCGCGACTATGGCCGTGGTATTCCTCTTGGCAAGGTTGTTGAGTGTGTTAGCGAGATTAACACCGGCGCAAAGTATAACGATGACGTTTTCCAGTTTTCTGTTGGTATGAACGGTGTTGGTACAAAAGCGGTCAACGCCCTGTCTTCGCATTTTAGGGTTGTTTCTGTGCGTAAGGGGGAGTGTACCGAAGCTGTGTTTGAGAGGGGAAAGCTTGTAAGCCAAAAGACTGGAACCCTAAAGCAAAAGCAGGCAGACGGTACTTATTTTGAGTTTACCCCGGACGAGGGCATTTTTGGCAAGTACCACTTTAACATGGAGTTTGTGGAAAAGCGCATCTGGAACTATGCCTACCTCAATTCAGGCCTTACGCTGCGCCTTAACGGTCAGGACTTTAAGAGCGACAACGGTCTTTTTGATTTGCTTAACAAGGAAATAGACGACACCTGTCTTTACCCAATCGGAAGCTATACAGGTGAGCACTTGAAGTATGCCTTTACCCACACTAATTCTTATGGCGAGACTTATTTTTCTTTTGTAAACGGCCAGTATACGGCGGACGGTGGAACCCACCTCAATGCCTTTAGGGAAGGTTTTGTCCGCTGCATAAATGAATTCTATTCTTCTGACTACAAGGCGGAGGATGTTCGCGAGGGTATTGCGGCTGCTGTTCTTGTAAAGATTAAGGATCCTGTTTTTGAAAGCCAGACAAAGAACAAGCTTGGCAATACGGACATTAGGCAGTGGATTGTTGGCGAGGTTATGTCTGGTCTTAGCGACTGGCTGCACAGGAACCCCCAGGCTGCGGAAAAAATCAAGGAAAAGATAGAGGCTAACAAAAAGCTTCGCACTGAACTTAGCGAGGTAAAGAGCAAGGCAAAGGAAGCGGCTAAGAAAATCAGCATACGCATTCCAAAGCTAAAGGACTGCAAGTACCACGTTACGGATGGGGCAAAGGGTGAAAATTCAATGATTTTCATTACGGAGGGAGACTCTGCATCCGGTACCATGACCCACAGCCGTGACGCTTCTTTTCAGGCAATTTTTTCCCTTCGCGGAAAGCCCGAGAACATGTACGGCAAGAAGCAGGGCGACATTTACAAGAACGATGAGCTTTACCAGCTGATGATGGCTCTTGGAATAGAGACCAGCGTGGAAAACCTCAAGTATTCAAAGATTGTTATTGCAACCGATGCCGATAACGACGGCTACCACATTAGGAATCTTGTGATGACTTTCTTCCTTGGCTACTTTGAGGAGCTTGTTACGAGCGGGCGTGTCTTTATTCTTGAAACACCGCTTTTCCGTGTACGCAATAAAAAGGAGAACATCTACTGCTATTCGGAAGAGGAAAGGGACAAGGCTCAGGCAAAGCTTGGTAAGGGGGCAGAGACCTCCCGCTTTAAAGGCCTTGGAGAAATAAACCCGTCTGAATTCCGCCAGTTCATAGAACCGGAGACCATGCACCTTACTCCGGTTGAAATAAGCCAGCTTAAGGTTGTGCCTAAGCTTTTGAGCTTTTACATGGGAAAGAACACTCCCGAACGCCGCGAGTTCATAGAAAAGCACCTGCTTGGCAATGCGGACATTGATGCGTAAAAGGGGACTTGAATGGCATTTGTAAAGAATTTATTCGACAAGAATTTTATTGAATATGCGAGCTATGTTATACGCGACAGGGCAATCCCGGATCTTGAGGACGGTCTTAAGCCTGTTCAGAGGCGCATAATGCACACCCTCTTTAAGATGGACGACGGACGCTTCCAGAAGGTTGCAAATGTTGTTGGTGAGTGCATGAAGTACCACCCGCACGGAGACGCTTCTATTGGAGGAGCCTTGGTTGTTCTTGCAAACAAGGGAATATTTATAGAAAAGCAGGGAAACTTTGGCAACATGTACACTGGAGACGGAGCATCTGCACCCCGTTACATTGAGTGCCGTGTTCATCCGCTTGCAAAGGAGTTTCTTGTTACGAATCCTGCCGTTACCCACTACATTCCCAACTACGACGGACGCAGCACGGAGCCGGAAGTTTATCGCGCAAAAGTGCCGGTTGCCCTTATAATAGGAGCAGAGGGAATTGCGGTTGGCATGAGCACAAAGATTCTGCCCTACAATATTCGGGAAGTTCTTGAGGCAGAGATAAAGGCCCTTAACAACGAGCCCTTCGAGATTTACCCCGACCTTCCCACAGGCGGTTTGATAGACGTTACCAACTACAACGACGGCAACGGAAAAATCGTTACCCGCGCCAAGTTTGACATGAGCGATGAGAAGAAAATCATCATCACGGAGCTTCCTGTAGACACAACCTCCGAAAGCCTCATGAATTCAATAGAGAACGCATATAAGGCTGGCCGCATAAAAATCAGTTCCATCGACGACTATACGACAGACCACTGCCAGATAGAGATAAAGCTTCCCCGCGGTGTTTATGCCAAGGACATAGAAAAGGCCCTTTACGCCTACACCGACTGCGAAAAATCCATCTCCTGCCAGATGCTTGTTATCCGCGACAACATGCCTGTTGCAATGACCGCCACGGAAATAATCAAGTACTACGCAAAGAAACTTACAGCAATCATCAAGGACGAACTTGAATACGACCAGGGCCGCCTTACCGAGGAACTTCACGCGCGTACACTTGAGCGGATCTTTATTGAAGAACGCATCTACAAAAAGATAGAACAGATGAAGACAGCGGAAGATGTGGTAAAGGCTGTAAAGAAAGGCTTTGTTCCATTTAAGGCAGAGCTTGTCCGCGACATTTCCGATGAGGACGTGGAAACTTTGCTAAGGATTCCTATCCGCCGCATATCGCTTTTTGACATAAACAAGAACAAGGACCAGGTTGCCGCAATCAACAAGCAGCTAAAGGAAATAAGCCGCAAACTCAAGCACCTTAAGGACTGCGCTGTTGACTACCTTGAAGGCATGCTAAAGAAATTCAAGGAAGAGGAGCTTGTCCGCCACACCCAGATTCAGAAATTCAACGTGGTGGACGTAAAGGCCGTTGCAAAGCGCGACATTCCCCTGCGCTACGACGACAAGGGCTATCTTGGAACAGGTGTTTCCGGTGGTGCGGAAGTGCTGCGTGTTACACCTTACGACCGCATATTCATCTTGCGAAGAAGCGGCATCTATACTGTGTGCGACGTTCCACAGAAGCTTTTTGTGGACACAGGCATGTGGTACTGCAACCTTGCGGAAAAAGACGTTATCTCCAAGGTGCTGTTCACTGTCATTTACCGTGACCCAAAGAACGGCTACTGCTACATAAAGAAGTGCCGCATCCCCAGCTGGATTATGAACCGCGACTACCTTATGGCTCCAGACGGCATGGAAGTGCTGCACGTTGACACAAGGGAAAAATTCACCTTTACCCTCAAGTACAAAAAGAAGCCACGCGTAAAGATTCTTAGCGAGGATTTTGACTCTGCAAACTTTGAGGAGAAGGGCCACAAGGCACAGGGCGTAAGGCTTAGCGACCACGATACGGAGAGCATTTCCGTCCAGAGCGCAGATGCCCAGATAGGCCTTTTTGAAGGAAGCAAATAAGAGGAAGTAAATAGTTGGAAGGTATAGTAAAAAAGCCGCAGTACAAAATTATGCGGGCAGTTTTTGACCAGTGCATAAAGCTCAACCATTCAAAGGCTCTGTTTACGGTCTTTTTGTTCACGATTATAGAGACATTGCTGAGTGCAGTTCCCCTTTCCGTGGCAATGGGCTCATCCCCAAATGGTACAGCCGCTTCTGCTGCCTTTAATTCTCCCGTGCTAAAGGCGGCCGCATCCTTTGTCCTTAGCCTTGCCTTCTGCATAGTCCTCTTTATGATGCTCTACGGCATGTTCTGCGTAACGGCCCGCATGGTTCAGAAAAAAAGAGTTACCGTGGGCTGGCTTTTCATTGCCTTTAGAAAAAAAGACAGGCGGGTGCTTGGCTCTTCCATTGCATTCACCCTTTTCTACCTGCTGCTTGGATTTTTAATATCTTTCCTCTTTTCTTTCATAATAAAAAAAACGGGGGCTTCCCTTGGCATTTCTGGCGGGGACTCTTCCTACATCATGTATTTTTTTGCGGTAGCGGCAATAGTTTTTCTCCTTGCATTCATTCCATTTTCATTCGTCCACCTTATCTTGTACTATTTTAAGAACGTCAGGACACTTGCCTCCTTTGCATTGAGCATACGCATACTGCGTGGCCAGATAGTTCATTTTGCTGCCTTTGTCATCAATGCGGCTGGAACGTCCCTCCTGAGCGTCATCCTCCTTACTGTGGTGCTTGCCTTTATTCCCAAGAACCTAGGAACCTCAGTGGGCATACTTGCCATGTTCCTTTCGATTATGCGCCTCTTTGAATACTACAAGGTTATGGCACGCGTTCTGATTGCAATACCGGTCTATTTCTTTTTTACGGTCGGTGCAGTCCAGGTCGTCGTCAGCCAGGAGCAGGTGCCGGTTCAGGCGGAAGAAGAGGGCTCTGCGGAAGAGAAGGACAGTTCCGTCCAAGAGGGCGAATGAAAATTCTTTGCCAGAATCAGGCTCCGCTTGCGGAGCTTAACATAAAAAACTCCCGCTTTATTGCAGAAGCCTTTACCGTGCACGACTCCCTAGAGGCAAGGGAAAGACTCCACGAGCAGAAAAAACGTTATTCGGATGCAACCCATGTATGCCATGCCTTTGTCTGCGGAAAAGATGGCGGAATAAACGGCATGAGCGACGACGGTGAACCAGGCGGAACTGCAGGAAGACCAATGCTGGACGTTCTTAAGGGCAGCGGAATTACCGATATCCTTGTAACAGTAACGCGCTACTTTGGCGGAACCCTTCTTGGCACAGGCGGCCTTGTCCATGCCTACTCAGACAGCGTAAAAGCCGTCCTTGAAGCATGCCAGACCGAAGAGCTTGTAGAAAAATCCACCTTTACCTTTAGCGTGGAATACCCCCTTTACGAAATTGCCATGAGATTCCTTTCTTCATTCCACACGGATTCCATAAAAGAAGACTTTGCTTCCCAAGTCCTAATCAGCGGCTGCATCTGGGCAAGCGAGACTTCCTCCCTGGAAGAGGGCATACGAAACCTTAGCAAGGGAAAGTCGCAGGTTCAGTTTTCGCAATAAAAACTGTCCCCGGTTTCAATCTTTATTTTTTTTAATCTTTTTGCGGCGCTTTTTCCTTTTTACATCTTACTTTTACGCTGCCAAGCATGCCCTTTGTGTGGCACTTCCGGGGTTCCGCCTTTCGGCTCCATTGCTCGCTCGAAGCTGCGCTGCGAGTTCGCAACCCGCTAGCGCGGGCCCCTCCAGCACCTGCCGTGCCTCTTTCTGCTGCCTTTTTATAGCTTACAGGCTTAATGGAAGAATTTTACCGAAAAACACCATCCCGTCAGTGCCGTGCGGTTAGTGACCCAGTCCAACCATGACACGGCAATCTTTAAATGCCAGATGGTAACACCAAAAAAGAAAGCCTTGAGATTTTGCAATCCCAAGGCAAAGGAGAGAGTTTATCAGCTTTTTTACAAGCTAAGATTATATTAACGTATTGCTTCTTATTTGTCAATCAAATTTTGATGTTTTTAGTAAGAATTTTATAAAAAATTTTGAATTTTCTACTCAAATTTTTAGTGAAATTTGGGCTGTGTTAATCTTAATTGTCCAAATATCTTGTCCAAAAGGGCGTGTTCAGATAAAATGCAAGCATGTTTTCAGACACTCACTTTCACCTTCATTATATTAGCGAAAAGACAGGAATTCATGAGGCTTCTGCTATTCTTTCCGGCATGGCTTTGGCTGGGGCGGAATTTGGCTTGGACATAGGAACCAAGGCTGATGATTTGCTTTGCAGGCGTGACGCTGTTATGCAGGCTATTGCCCTTTTGCCGGCTGGACAAAAAGATGCTGTGGAAAAGTTCCTTTGCTTTAGCGCGGGAATATGGCCCGGAGTTGATTCAATAAAAAACAGGGAGGCTTGCGTATGCGAATTGCGCTCCCAGATAGAGGCCTTTACAAAGCCGGGTGAGCCCTTTTGCAAAAAGCTTGTTGCAATCGGGGAAGGGGGAATAGACCACCACTGGAACCCTTCTGGAGTGGACGGAAGGTGCGAGGATGACTTTGACGCTGGCTTGTACGAAGGGGAAAGGGAGCTCTTTATGATGCAGCTTTCCCTTGCAAAGGAGCTGGGCTTGCCCTTTATAGTTCACAGCAGGGACGGCTTTGAGGACACCCTTGACTGCATAAAAAAATCAGGCTATAACCGCGGCATTATCCACTGTTTTTCATACGGAATAGAAGAGGCAAGGACTTTCTTGGACATGGGCTGGCACATTGCCTTTGGCGGGGGAACAACCTACACAAAAAAGAGCAAGATGCCCCAGATGGAAGAACTCTTGCGCTTTGTACCGGAAGACAGGCTTCTTTTGGAAACAGACGCACCTTATCTGGCTCCGGTTCCATTCCGTGGTCAGATGAATACCCCCTTGCTCATAAGGCACACCTACGACTTTATAGCAAAGATAAGGGGAATTTCCACGGAAGAATTGTGCCGCATAGTAGACAAAAACTGCGCAGAACTTTTTGGCATACAGCCGGCTGGAGTGTAACTTTATGGAAGAAAAGTTGCGTGCAGGAAGAAACAGGACTCTGACCCTGCTTCCTGGAGAAGAAGAAACTCTTGCAAAAGGACTCTCCGGCATTCAGGACATAAAGAATGATTCTGATTCTTGTAAGGACAAAATAATAAACGCCGACCTTTTTGAAGCCCTGCCTCTTGTACCCGACGGATTTGCAGACCTTGTTATTATTGACCCTCCCTACAACTTGAATAAAAACTTTAACGGATTAAAATTCTCTGCTTCTAATGATGAAGACTACGATGCCTACCTTGACTCCTGGCTGCCCCTGGTCTGTCGCAAGCTTAAGGACAATGGAAGCCTTTATTTGTGCGGGGACTGGAAGTGCACGTCTTCTTTGCAAAGGGCTTTGGAAAAGAACCTTACTGTAATCAACCGCATTACCTGGCAGCGGGAAAAGGGGCGGGGTGCAAAGTCAAACTGGAAGAACGGAATGGAAGATATCTGGTTTGCTGTAAAAAATCCTTCTGACTATTATTTTAATGTTGAAGCTGTAAAGATGAAGAGGCGGGTTATTGCCCCCTATAGAAAGGACGGTGAACCCAAGGACTGGGAAGAAAGCGAGGGCGGAAACTTCCGCATTACTTACCCTTCAAATTTTTGGGACGACATTTCAATTCCATTTTGGTCCATGAGCGAAAATACCGACCACCCAACCCAAAAGCCTGAAAAGCTTTACGCAAAGCTTGTGCTTGCCTCTTCCAAACCGGGAGACATGGTTTTTGACCCCTTCCTTGGATCGGGGACTGCATGTGCGGTTGCAAAGAAACTTGGCAGGCATTACTGCGGAATAGAGATTAACAGGGAATACTGCCTTTGGGCTGCAAAGCGTCTTTTGATGGCGGACTCTGACGGCAGCATTCAGGGCTACGAGGACGGAGTTTTCTGGGAAAGGAATACCCTTAATACGTTCCAGCAGAAAAGGAAGAAGACGGAAAGCTCTGGCTGTAAAAAGGAAAATTCCTCTGGTGAGCTTGAATTGTTCCAGTAAAAGGATTTCAGTGGTGCAGGCATGGTAGGCAGGAGTCTTCCAGTTGTTTTTTTAGCAGTTTTTTTGCCCAAAATATTCATCTTTTAGGATTGAATAATAGGCTACGTCTACAATTCCCTGGTTGCATTTGTCCGACTGCCTGAGTGTGCCTTCGTATTTCATGCCCATTTTTTGCATTGCCTTTCCTGAATTGGGGTTGCCGCTTGCATGCTTTGCATATACCCGTCTTGTACCGACTTCTTCAAAAAAGAATTTGATAAGGGCTTTGCCTGCTTCTGCGGTGATTCCCTTTCCCCACCATCGGCTTCCTATTCCGTAGCCAAGTTCCACGCTTTCTGTATCCTCGTTGATTGCTATTACGGATATGTCTCCAACAATGTCACCGATTTCTTTTAGCTCTATTGTCCAAAAGTAAAAGTCGGGCTTGGAATAAGAGGCTACCCATTCCGCAATCATTTTTTTTGTGTCTTCAACGCATTTGTAGGGCTGCCAGCGCAAAAACTTGGTCACTTCTTTTTCTGCTGCCCAGTTGCTGAACATGGCTTCTGCGTCTTCCAGGGTGTGTCTTCTTAGAACTAAGCGTTGGGTTTCTATTCTTATTGTTCCTTTGTGTTTCATGGATGTTCCTTGCGCTTCAATATAGCAGGCATTGGCGTAACCTGCGGTTACTCTCCGAGTTTCTGCGAAACTCGCGCATTTTTATTGTTTGCCATCACCAATTTTGGGGCGTTGTCCGCTCGCTGCGCGAGCTACCGAGTTACTTTGTAACTCGCAAGATTTATCTGTTAACACCAACTCATTTAAGCAGGCGTTGGCGTAACCTGCGGTTACTCTCCGAGTTACTTTGTAACTCGCACATTTTTATTGTTTACCATCAACAATTTTGGGGCGTTGCGGGGTATTTGCAAAGAGACTGCCCCGCAGAGGGGGTAGTGGAAGACACGACAAAGTGGAGCAAATGACGGAAGTGGCTGTTTCAAAAAAATGTATTTTGGTAGTGGCACAGACCCTGAAACTAGTTCAGGGTGACGGTGTTTGCTTTGAAATTTTGCCACTTACGGCATTTGCGGAACGACTCGTGGCTGGAGCGAGGGGGAGACTTCCCCCCCTTTTTTTATATATAACCTTATTTAATCAGAAGGCCTGCGTAAGCCTTGAGAGTTGGCTCCATGTCGTTTGCAAGAACTGCCTTTGCCAGTGTCTTTCCAAGCTGTACGCCTTCCTGGTCAAAGCTGTTTACATTCCAGATAAAGCCCTGGAACATAACCTTGTTCTCGTAGTGGGCAAGAAGTGCGCCCAAAGTTTCCGGTGTTACCTGTTCGCCGTAGATGAGGCTAGAAGGTCTGCCGCCCTTAAAGAACTTGTTGGGGTTGTCGCTGTCCTTTCCGCAGGAGAAGGCTACAATCTGTGCGGCAACGTTTGCGCAGAGCTTTGTCTGGCTTACGGAACCCTGGATTGTTACGTCTTTGCCTGTCTGGTTCTTGTTGAATGCGATGAACTGGAGAGGAATAATGTCCGTGCCCTGGTGCAAAAGCTGGTAGAATGAATGCTGGCCGTTTGTTCCCGGTTCGCCAAAGATTACGGGTCCTGTAACGTAGTCAATTTCCTTTCCAAAGCGGTTTACGCTCTTTCCGTTTGATTCCATGTCCAGCTGCTGAAGGTGGGCTGGGAAGCGGCTGAGTGCCTGTGAGTAGGGAAGAATTGCCGTTGTTGGGAGGCCGAGTACGTTGCGCTCGTAAACGCCGATGAGTGCGTCCATAAGTGCTGCGTTCTTTGTTACGTCCTTTTCTGTTGAATTTTTGTCTTCTTCTGCGGCACCCTTAAGGAAGCGGTCAAAAATGTCTGCGCCGAATGCAAGGCTAAGGATTGCTCCACCTACTGCGGATGTTGAAGAGTAGCGTCCGCCGATGTAGTCGTCCATAAAGAATGCTGCCATGTAGTCTGGATTCTTTACGAGGGGGCTTGTTTCGCTTGTTACTGCAATCATGTGCTTGGAAACTTCACAGCCTGCGTTTTTGATGTATTCCTTTACGAAAGATTCGTTTGTAAGGGTTTCCAATGTTGTTCCGCTCTTGGAAACAAGGATGAAGATTGTCTTTGCAATGTCTATTGAGTTGAGTACGGAAACTGCATCGTCCGGGTCTACGTTGGAGATGAAGTGGGCTTCCATCTTGAACTTGTTGTTTGCCTTTGCCCAGTTTTCAAGTGCAAGGTACATTGCGCGCGGGCCAAGGTCGCTTCCGCCAATACCAATCTGGCATACGGTTGTGTATTTTTCGCCCTTTTCGTTTACAAGTGCGCCTGAGTGGACTTTTTCTGCAAATTCAGCGATTTTTTTCTGCTGCTCAACGTAGAAAGCCCTCTTGTTTGTGCTGCCTGCCATTACGTCCTTGCCAAGCTGGCCTCTTGTAAGGTGGTGGAGAACCATGCGGCCCTCACCTGTGTTTACAACATCGCCATTGTAGAGAGCCTCGAACTTTTCAAGAAGCTGTGCCTCTTTTGCCAAGTCCTTGAATACCTGGATTGTGCGGCCGTCAACTGCCTTTGCGGCGTAGTTGTAGGTGAGACCTGCGCCCATCTTGATTGAATATTCTGAAACGCGTTTTGCGGCGCCTTCAGCCTTAAGCTCTTTTGCTATGGAAACTGAGTCTTTGAGCGACTGGAGTTTCTTAAAGCTTTCGAGAGATGTTAGGTTGTTCCATGCGATTTCTGCCATTTTAAAGCCCCTGATAAAAATTGTTAGCTAAATATACCAAAAATCAAAAAATTATGCTATACTAAAGTTAGCGGCATTTTTCTGCAAAAAGCATTGTGCAAGGCTTTGTGCAAAAGCATGATGCAAAGCGGAAAACACTAAACTGCCGTATGGAGGAATTTTTATGAATCTTCTTATTACAATCCTCGTGGGTGCCCTTATCGGTTGGCTCGCAGGAATTTTCATGAAGTCTGCCCACGGATTCTGGCTTTCATGCATTCTGGGTATTGTCGGTAGCGCAATCGGCGGCTGGCTGGCAAGTGCCCTTGGAATCCACATCGGAAGCGGACTTGTAAGCTCTCTCATCGTAGGCGTTGCGGGAACCTGTCTCCTTATTGCAATCGTCCGTGCAGTCATGGGCAAAAAGTTCTAATTTTTTTTATCAAAGGGGGAGAAGCACCTGCTTGAAGCTTTGCTGCGATTCCCCCTGGCCTTTGCCATCAGCAGTAAGCAGCTGCTTCTTTGGCACACCCCCACCTAACTTGACAAAACATTTGCAAATGCCCCTCGGCATTATAACGATGAATTGTAAAATTATGCGGTAATGCTATCGAAATTGATTTTGAAAAGGAGGCTATTTTTATGACTATGGCAGCGGTTTCTATAGATGTTCCAAAGAATATGGTGGAATATATGGTTTCTGATGATGAAAAAACAAACCTTATCCGCAACGCAATGATTTTGTTTCCTTATATTCAAAACGATACTATTTCTCATGGCAAGGCCGCACAGATTCTTGGTATTCACAAAATGGATTTGATTGCATTGTACAGCAATCTTGAACTTCCATATCTTAATCAGACAAGCGATGAACTAGAAAGTGATGTTGCTGTATTAAAAGAGCTCCGGAGAAATGTTGTATGACGATCGTTTCTGATACTACTCCGCTGATTTCTCTTATAAAAATAAACCGCCTAGATTTGCTAGAAAAATTATTTCACGAAGTATTGATTCCTGAGGCTGTTTACAGAGAACTTACTACCAATCAGAGTTTTGCTTTAGAGGCCGAAGAAGTAAAGAAAGCCCCTTTCTTAAAAGTTTCTCTAGTTCAAAATAAGCAGTCTATTCAGATTTTGCAAGCCGTAAGCGGTCTTGATGATGGTGAAAGTGAGGCTATCGTTCTTGCAGGAGAAAAACTGTCTGATGTATTGATTATAGATGAGTGCGAGGTAGAAAAGTTGCACAACAGCTTGGAATTTCTATTACTGGAACTGTGGGTATTTTGGTTCAGGCTAATGATGAAGGTATGATTTCAAAAGCAGATGCAAAAAGTTGCTTTGATTTTTTGAAGCAGAGCAATATTCGGTTGAGTGAAAACCTTATTCAATCAGCATTGGACATGATGAAATAGCTTACGGCATAATCTTGCAGTCAATAAGGTACTCTTCTTTTAGCGAGTATTTCCTTTCAAAACTATGGGTTGCAATATAGTGGGTACCAGGAAAGTCGCTTCCGAAGAGGATTTTTTCCTTGTCGGTAACAAGTGAGCGGAGTTTTTCCAGGTTCTTTTTTTGAATGCAGGCGGTGTCGCAGAAGATGTTTTTGTGGGTGTTTGCAAGTTCTGCACATTCTTTTACAGGATTTGAGTGTGCCAAGATTAGGACGGAATTTGGGCGTTCAATTGCAAAGGATGAAAACCTTGCGGGTAAGTCATCTGGAATTGTTCCCGAATGAACTAAGACTGGCTTTTTGTTTTGGGCTGACCAGTCAAAGATTTCTTCCATGCATTTTTTGTGGCGGGGGTTTTTTAAGTCCCATTTTTGTGCTGCCGGATGAAGCTTTATTCCGCAGTAGTCGAATGTTTTTGTTGCGGAAAAGACGGAGATGTTTTTGTCTGCGTAGGACGGAACAAACCAGAGGTAGGGGCGCACTTTTAGCTTGCCTGTGTAGGAAAGGGCGTAGGCTGTTTCCTCTTCAATCTTCAAAAGCTCTACGTCGTCCCTGCAGCTTGATGTGGAAGAAAAACGCGCTTCGTCTATGCTGTATTTTGCCCCAGTTTCCTCGATTGCCTCAAAAACTTCCAGTGCGTCGTAGTAGAGTTCGTTGAATTGGCCTATGTGGATGTGGTGGTCGGTCATGGGGTGTTATTTTGCAACGCAGGCATAGATGTCTCCTACAATAACCGAAAGACCTCCTGCTATGAATGCAATCTTTAAGATAGTTGCTGTAACGTCGTTCAAATTTGCATAGCGGATATTGTAAAATTTTGTTAGGCTTGCAAATTCGAATGCTAAAAATGCACAAATTACATTAAGGCAAGTCGTATCACATTTTGCGCCGTAAGCTCCCCCGGCTGCACAAAACAACCAAAACCATCCGGTCAATACATACCATACTGTAAACGGAATCCTGATAATTGTGAGTAGAATTTTAAATACTATCATGTTGATGCTCTCCTTATTGTAGTGATTTAACACAGTGCCATTGTCGGTGTCTGCTCGATAATGGCACTGAATCGAATAATTATTTGCTTCTGTTTTTATGTATAATTAAAGTTTCCCCTTTGATTTCGTAATTCGGATTGTCAATATACAAGTCGCCATTTTCAACTCTAATGCCATCACCTTCTATTGTAATAGTTCCGTCTTCTGATTCTTTAATTATAACAGTTTCACCATCGACAGTGGCATTTTTCCCTAAATCTACTACTTCGTCTTTTACTGTTGCTTTTCCTGTTAAGTCAACTGTCTTATCATTATTTGACATGATTTATTCTCCTGCGTTATCTTCTGTAGGGTTCTGTTTGTTTACACAGAGATTTCTTTAACATTGTGAATGTGAACAAATCGCTTGTTAAAATTCCTGTAAGGAAAGTAACAAGCGAATTTGTTCATCGCTAACGCGATTCACAGTGGCATTTTTACTTTACCGCCAGTGCTTAACACTTAACCCAACTATGACTACTATGTCCCGATGTACACGGGAGCATATCATAACAGCCTGGTTTGCTCGGTGTATATGCAACTTTTCCGCAAAAACTGCACTGATATGTTGGCTGAGCTCCTGCAAACACACCTTTTCCCAACTGTACCGCGTAAGACGGCTTAATGTTCTTCATTGATTTCATACTGAAATCCTCCTTAGTAAAATGTTTTTTGAAAGCAAAACTTGCTTTGTTTGGGAAGGAATTGCTGATTAATCAGCTTTTCCTTAGCGTTCTGGTTATATTTTAAGTCCTATTTTATGCTCTGTCAAGTATAAAAATATTCTATAGGAAATTGGCGGTAGGCTCTATAGGATATTATTATTTCTGCATGACGAATGAAGAAATGCTTGCTTACGTGGCGGATTCGATACGCAGGATTAGGCTGGCGAAGGGATTTTCTCAGTTGGATTTATCCGCTGCTGCCAATATGTCTCAAAGTTTTATTGCCAATATTGAGAAGGGGAAGAAGGAACCGTCTGCAATGACTCTGATTCGCATTGCACATGCTCTTGAGGTAAGTCCCCGCGATTTTTTTCCGGATTCACAAGCTGGTAATTTGGCAAGCGTTAGGGAAGGGATAAAGAAAGAGATTATCGAGCTTTTGGGGCACTTGTAGAAAAAGCTTCTACTTGACTAATTTTGCATAAATATACATAATTGTGCATAAGAGGTTTTGCTTTGAAAGAGAGGCTTACACGGCTTAAGACCGTTCGCAAATTGATAAAAAACTACCGCATAGAGAGCCAGGAGGAGCTTTTGGGCTACCTGCAGAAGGAGGGCTTTGAGGTTACTCAGGCAACTCTTTCGCGCGACCTTAAGCTTTTGAAGGTTGGCAAGGTGAGTGACGGTCATGCGGGTTACGTGTACACTCTTCCTGATGAGGACGAGAGGCGTGAGAGCGAGCAGATTTATATTCAGGACTTTTTGCGCGGTTATGTTAGCATAGATTATAATTCAAGTACGGTTGTTATAAAGACTTTTGGCGGTCATGCGGATGCTGTTTCCAATGCGCTGGATTCTTTGAACATGGATGAGATTCTTGGAACTGTTGCGGGCGACAACTGCATTTTTGCATGTCTTAGGGAAGGCGTTTCCGGTGAGGATTTTATGGCGGCCTTAAAGCAGCGTATTCCGGAATTGGATGATGAATAATAGGATTATTTTTGAATTTAAGCAGTCCTGAATTTCTAAAAGCAGATTATCGGGTCTAGCCCGATAATGACACATCTTGTGCAAAAAGTTCCCTTCGACGGGCTCAGGGAACGGGGGCTTTCTTGTTTGGTATAACAATCACTATATTGTAAATAGATGCCGAATCAAGTTCGGCATGACAGGCTGTTTGGAGTAGGGATTTTTTTTGCACTTTTTTGTCCATCCGTAAAGAGTGAATGGATGGTGGTACAGACTCTGAAATTACTTGAGTGCAAGTGCGTTCCGGGGACTGCTCTTTGTGGGTGAAGGTTCTTTGCAAAAAGTTCCCTTCGACGGGCTCAGGGAACGGGGGCTTTCTTGTTTGGTATGACAATCACTATGTTGTAAATAGATGCCGAATCAAGTTCGGCATGACAGGCTGGCTAGGGGAGGGATTTTTTTTGCACTTTCTTGCCCATCCGTAAAGAGCCATAGATGGCGACTTACGCCGCCGTGGAGGGGCGCGCAGCGTTCCGAAGGAATGGAGCGATAGCGGAACCCCGGAAGGGCGGTGGCGCAGGGGCATGGGTGTCGAGTTAGCCAATGCGTGAATGGTAGAGCGGTTAACGGTACCGTCCAAAAAAATAGGAGATAGAATTATTTTCCGCAGAAGATTTCCTTGTAGCTGTAGAGGGCAGTTCTTGCTTTTATGGTGAGTTTTTTTCCGTTCCATTCGAGGGTGCCTGTGTCGTAGAAACATTCGGGGCTTTTTTTGTTGCTGAGTACGGAGCGGTCTTTTTCTGTGCCGCTGAAGTTTGTGAGCAAGAGTTCAACTTGGAATTTTACGGGTTTTTCTGCGAAGATTTTTTCTGCTTCTTCTGCGGATGAGGGCAATTTTTCCAGGCTCGTTATGGTTCCGATTGAATCTTTTAGGAGCACGATAATCATGGAGCCGTCGGTGGAGAAGAATACGTAGGCCGGTACAAAGGGCGTTTCCCTTGCTATCTGTACGCTTGCCATAACCCCGCCGTCCTTGTCTTTTTCTTCTGCGTAGTGGGGCAGGAAAATCGTGTCAAAGTAGTCTACGTATGAATCTTTTGCGTCTGAATTTAGCGTGGAGCTTATTTTGTTTGCGTCGAAGTCTTCTATTATTTTTGAGTAGTTGTGAATGCGACGCTCCACCAAGTCCAGTATGTTTGAATAGATGAGTTCTTTGTAGGATGCAAGCTGGGCAAAGTTTTCTGCGTTGCTTGTCATTATCTGGTTTCCGAAAGATGTTACCTGTTTTATCTTGGGGAAATTAAGGCGGTTTAGGAAGGTGATTCTTGTAATGAGGTCTATGATGCTGTAGCCCCAACGCGAAGTGCCTGCGCTGCTGGATGTTTTTTTGGATTCATTTATTTCTTTTTTTAGTTCGTCCGCGCATTTTTTGTTTAGGTCTATTACATTTTGAACTTGTGTTCTTTCTTTTATGGAATAGCTTTTTCCGTTTTGCAGGGTAAGTTCTGGCTGGAAGTATTTTTCCCAGTTCTTTCTTGGAAAGAGGGTTGCGGTTCTTAGGGTTATTGTGTTCCTTTGGAAGATTCCCCTTTTTGTAAGAAAGATTACGTATGTGTCCTGCTGCTGTTCAAGGGGCGAAATTTTTGAAAGGAAGCTTGCACCCTCGGAGCCGTTGATTGTTATCTGAAAGTATTCAAGTGATGCCTTTGCGGAAAAGACGAAGAGCTTGTGGTTCCGTTCGCCAAAGAGTTTTTTTAGTATGGAGGAGAATTCGGGGGAGTAGCTGTCGAATTCCTTTTGGTCAAATTCCGGGGTGATGAAGTAGTCCCTTAGGCTTTCGTCGCGGCCAGGGTCGTAGCGCTGCATGTAGGTCCACTTTTCTACCGCGAAGAGCCTGCACTTCCACCTTTCGCCTTTGTATGCTATGTTAAGGCTGCATTCGTCTTCTGAGCAGAGGCTTGCTCCCGAAATAAAGCATCTGAATCCTTCAAGCGGTTTTCCGTTTTTGATTAGGGGGCCTGAATATTCTATGTTGTCGCTTTTTCCTATTTCTTCTTGGGACGGGTCAAGGAAAAGGCTTTCGTCCAGAATAAGGTTGGCCTTGGTAAAGCTCCATTCATTGTCAAAAATCTGCTTGTGGTAAAAGCCTGTATTTCCGTTTTGGTCTCTTCCTGCAACCCGCAGTTCCCTTGCGGCGTTTCCGTGGCCGTTTTGCGCTATGCTTATCATTTTGGTGAGCCTTGCCTGTCCGTAGAGGGGAATCTTTGGCTGCTCCATCCAGTCTTCTGCGGGGAGTGCCCAGGGGGAATAGTTTGAAAGGTATTCGCTTCCGCTGTATTTTTGTTCCACTTTGTCGTATGTATATTGGAAGAACATTGGGTCGCATCCCATGGTGTCAAAGTCAATCAGGCGGGTGTACATGCTGCCCCTGCTTCCGATTAGGAATATGCTGTCTGCGGAGACGCTTATGTTTTGCGCTATGAATGCTCCGTTAAGGGGAACTTCCACGCTTCTGCTAAGGTCTTGTGGCAGGCCTGAGTCTGCAAACCTTATGTGCTGGCCGTCGCTTGTAAGGAAGTAGACTGTTTCTAGTCCCATTGTTCCGTAGTGGTGGGGGTTGCCGTAGCGGTCTTCGTGCCAAAGGACTTCTATTCTGCGGGCTCCCATGCTCCAACCCCTGTAGTTTTTTACAAGGTCGTTCATGCTAAGGTAGGTGTTTTTTGGAAAGCCGAATTTTCTTAGCCAGCTTCTGTCTTTGCGCTTGCCGTCTTTTGCAAGGTAGATGTAGTACTGGGTTCCTTCGCCGTCCCATGCGTAGAAGCTGTCTCCGTCCGCGCAGATTTCTTCTATTCTTGCTGGCGGGGTGAATTTGTCTGTTGAAGATGGGTCGGGGTGGGGTAGGCCTGTTTGCTTAAAGAGCTTCCATTGGCTTTCTCCTTTTTCTTTGAAATAGATTCTTCCGTCTACCAGGGCAAATTCTCCGTATGTGCAGTAGGACTGGGTTCTTGTTCTTATGTAGACTTGTTCGGGGAGGAATCCGTTTATGTCTTGTATTTGGCCTGAATGTGGGGAGGAGAAAAAGTCTTTCTTTGCGGTTGATTCTGCTGGGGCGAATTTTCCGGGGATTATGGCGGTTAGGATGGAGAATATTATGCAGAATGTCATTCCGAACTTGATTCGGAATCTGTTTGTTTGTGTGTGGACAGACCCTGAATCACGCTTCGACAGGCTCAGCGACCGTTCAGGGTGACGTGGGGCGATTTCAGGGTGACGGGGTGCAGGGTTGCGGATGCGGTAGGGCTTTGTGGAAACAGACCCTGAATTGCGTTTCGACAGGCTTAGCGACCGGCCGGGGTGACGTGGCGAAAGTATAGGACGGTAGAGACCCTGAATCAAGTTCAGGGTGACGGAAATCTTGTGTTTGTGAGTGAGTTCCAGATTGCTACCTTTTAGTTTTGTTTTGGGGGGTGCCAATTTCCTTTTTTTAGGTGTGAAGTTCAACATAGGTTTTTCCTGTTCCTCCGTCTTCCGGGCGGGCAAAGTGAAAGTCTTTTACCGCGGGGTGGTGCGAAAGGTAGTCGTGGACTCCCTGCTGAAGAATGCCGCTTCCCTTTCCGTGGATTATGCTGAAGTTTGCAAAGTTTGTTATTGTGCAAAGGTCAATCTGTCTTTCCAAAGACTTTATTGCGTCTTCATACCTCATGCCTAAAAGCCTTAGTTCAAACTGTGGGCGGGAGTCGCCTTCGGATGAGGCTGCGCTTTCAAGCACATAGTCTGCCTTTTGAATTGCCTGTGTTTGTCCGCTACCTGTGCCTTCTTGTGGAAGTGCCTGAAGCTGCCGGGTGGGAACACTCATGCGGATTGCCCCAAACTGTACGCTCCAGCTTTCGCCGTTCTTTTCTTTTTGGACAAGGGTTCCCTTTCTTCTTTCCCTGCCAGCCAAAACTTCTACGCCGGGTGCAAGCTGGGGGATTATCTTTTTGGGCTGCTCGAAAGTTTTTTTTGCGTAGCGGTCATTTTCTTCTTTTGGAATTGGCTTTGCGCTTTTAAGTGCCTCCGTGTTGGAGATGCGTCTTTTTGTTTTTTTGTATGACTTTGATGAATTTGAGTGCCTTGATTCCTTTGTGAATTTTATTCCGTTTTCCGCAAAGAAGGCCTCTTTTTCTTTTAGGGCATCCTGCTGTTTTTCTAGTAGTAGCCTTTCTTCTTCTATTTGGCTTTCTTTCTTTTCCGCTTCCTCTTCAAATTCCTTTATGAACTGGCGCACTTTAAGGTTTTTCTCTCTGGTGATTTCTCCTTCGCGGAGTTCCCTTACAAGGTTTTCCAGGCGGCTTCTTGCTTCCCTTAAGGATGCAAAGTTCTGCTTGGCTTCAAGTTCCCTAAGTTCTATTTCCCTCTGCTTTGCTTCAATTTCCCTTTCGGAAAGTTCCACTTCCTTTATTGCAAGCTTGTCACGCGCATCTTTTTGTTCGCGGATAAGGGCATCCATTTCTTCGTGCTTGGCGGTAAGGCCTTTTATGAGTGCGCTAACGTCTGCCTGCTGTGTGGAGATGTATTCTTTTGCCTTTTGGATGAGCTTTTTGCTTAGGCCTGAATGCATTGCTATGTCTATTGCGTGGCTTTCTCCGGGCACTCCCATCATAAGACGGTAGGTTGGGCTTAGGGTCTGCTGGTCAAATTCAACGCTTGCGTTTACGCATGAATGGTTTGTGTAGCCGTAGTTTTTTAGTATTCCGTGGTGGGTGGTAACTATTACGAATGACTTTCTTTCGATGAATTCATCCAGGGCTGCCATTGCGATTGCACCGCCTTCCTGAGGGTCTGTGCCACTTGCAAGTTCGTCCAAAAGGACAAGGCTTTTTTCCGTAGCGTGTCTTTCCATGGAGGCGATTTTTTTCATGTGGGCAGAGAATGTGGATAGGCTTTCGTCTATTGACTGCTCGTCGCCAATGTCTGCAAACACGCGGTCAAAATAGGGTAGCCTTGTTCCTTCGTCTGCTGGCAATGGGAATGCTGCCTGGTTCATTAAAGCGAATAAGGCTATTGTTTTTAGCGTAACGGTTTTTCCGCCTGTGTTGGGACCTGTTATTATTAGAACCCTCTTTCCATCCATAAAGTTTATGTCTACAGGAATTGCCTTGTCTCCGAGAAGGGGATGGCGTGCCCCTTTTATGCTTGGCGGTTCTTTTTGCAGGTCGCAGTTTTCTGCAAAGACACCGTGCACGCTTTTTTGCCATCTTGCGCATGCGAAGGTTGTGTCCAAGAGAATCATGGCGGTGTGGGCTTGTCTTGCGCTTTCCCTGCAGAATCCTATTTCCAGTGTGAGGTTTCTTAGTATGGTGCGGATTTTTTCTTCTAGCTCATACTGTGCCTGGACAAGTGAGTTGTTTGCCTTTACGGCTTCTTCTACTTCTATAAAGACGGTTTGTCCCGAAGAGCTTACTTCGTGGATTATTCCGCTTACTTCGCTTTTTCTGTCCCAGCGGACTGCAAGGAGTTCTTTTCCGCCTTTTAGTACGGGCACGTTTGACTGGAGGACTCCGCTAAGCCTTGTGTCTGATGTGTAGCGCCTTAATGCGTTTTCTGCCTCCTTTCGTAATGAAGAAATTCTTCCGCGGATTTCCCTTAGTTCTGGAAGGTCTTTTACGTTTCCGTCTGAATCTATGACGCTGAAAATTTTCTTTGCGGCCATATCAAGCTGGCTTTTGTCTATGGATGAAGAGGCTTTTAGAAGCTCCGGTATTTTTAGTTCTGTGGATGCTTCTTGCAAGAGGGAGACTGCTTTTGTGCAGCAGGTAAAAAACTGTGCCAGGGAAAAAAACTGGGCTGCGGAAAGCTGTGCTCCTTCTTTTCCCAAAAGTTCAAAGCTTTTTTTTACCGGTGGCCAATAGCTGATTGCCTGTGGACGGGTGGAACATAAGTATGAATTCCATTCGCGACCCATGGCCTTGCGTCTTTCCACTTCGTAAAAATCCGTGCTGGGGTTTATGCCTTCAAAAAATTCCCTGCCTTCATCGCTTGCGGCATTCTGGGCAACCAGGGAGCGTATTCTGTAAAAATCAAGTTCCGCTGCGGTCTTGTCAAAAGAGGAATTCCCGTCCTGCAAATTATTAAATCTTCCGTTAAAAAAAACTTTGTCCATGTAAACTTCGCCAAAAAAAATGTGGCTTAAGTATAAACATTAATAGAAGAAAAGTCCATATTGTTTTTGTTTTTGCAGCGAATTGGTGGTATAATAGTTTACACAAGTGATTTGGATGCATCAGGAGATTAGTTTTTATGAGTGAAAATGAAAAGTTTGAAGAATTAAGTAAAAAGGCAGAGCAGGGTGACGTAGAAGCACAAGTCGAGCTTGGTAAGATGTATTACAACGGTCATGGTGTGGAGCAGGATTTTGAACCGGAATTCGAAGTGGTCTCGAAGGCTGCCGAACAGGGGGATGCCTTTGCCCAACGCTGGCTTGGCGATATGTATTATTATGGAGATGGTGTAGATAAGGATTATGGAAAGGCAATCGAATGGTACACAAAGGCAGCCGAACAGGGATATTCCTCTGCACAATACAACCTTGGGTGCATGCATGCCAACGGTCAAGGAGTGGTACAGGACTACAAGAAGGCAATCGAATGGTGCACAAAGGCAGCAGAGCAGGGGGATTCCGGTGCACAATATAACCTTGGGTTCATATATGCCAATGGCGAGGGTGTGTCTCAGGACTACAAGAAGGCAATCGAATGGTACACAAAGGCAGCAGAGCAAGGGAATTCCAATGCCCAATACAACCTAGGGGTTATGTATTACAACGGTCACGGTGTAGAGCAGGATTACAAGAAGGCAATCGAATGGTTCACGAAGGCTG
>Ga0310691_10001920_pt1 | contig 29674 bp, 58 predicted proteins | sample 176DNAGHGlowgp2_FD_203887 | JGI IMG/M metagenome (GOLD analysis project Ga0310691, IMG submission 203887) | Sheep rumen microbial communities from Palmerston North, Manawatu-Wanganui, New Zealand - 1766 DNA GHGlow gp2 (v2) (version 2) | ecosystem: Host-associated > Mammals > Digestive system >... | reverse complement strand
ATGAACTTGACAAAAAATATAATTTAAATCAAATTATTATTTCAATAGTTCCTAAAAGTTTAGGTGGATATGAGTTATTTTATAAAGATTATACATTAGAAAAACCTGAAGATAGACTATTATGAACAGAGAAGAATATTTTTATAAACATCCTAAAGATAATACGCTTTCTACATTATCAGCATTAATTATGAAATATGGTGAAGATATGTCCATTAGACAGGTTATGGAAGCTTATAAATCAGAATTAGATCATAAACGAGGTAAATTTATATGTCCTAAATGTAATGGTAAAGGTTATATCGTAAAAGAATATAATGCTTATCCGGGTGGTTTGCCTGATAGTGGTTGGGTTTATAAACCGGGATATGATTATAATGAATGTGATTTATGTAATGGTGTAGGTTATACAAATAAAGAATATAAAGCAAAAACTGAAACTAAAATTATAGGATATGAAGAAGTAAAATAATATGAAAAAAATCAACCAGTATTTTAATGTTTTAAAACGATCTATAGACGATAATCCTGAAGAATTAATAACAACAATAAAAATTAGATATGAAGAAAGAATTTGGAAAAAACTTATAGAATCGTCATATTTGAATAATAAATGGTATGCAGAAATGTCTTATAAAGACCCTTATGGATCTATTTATCATTTAAATATTAAAAATTATATTAAGGATTTGTTTCCAGATGTATATGATTTTATAAAGGATGCTTTATTACGAGATAATCATGTTAATATTGATGATGATAATATTATCATTTATTTAGGTACTTCATATGATTATAGAAAAATAGATGAACAGTTTGATAATGAGATGGCATTTTTAGAATATGTTAATTCTGAAAAGGCTGAGATGGATAAGAATCGTAATATTACACCAGAATTTCTTATAGATGCAGGATTTGAATTTCTTGAAGATGAATCTAATTTTGGTAGAGCTGCTCATAAAGAGAATTTTGAATTATGTTGCGAAGATTATAGTGTATACAGAAAATGGACTAATGATAAAGTCCCTATTAAGTTAGATATTGATAATGGACCAAATAATAGAGGTACAAAATGGCATCTTCATATAGATAATGATGTATGTGATACAATTGGTTGTGCTGACATTAATACAATTTGGGAATTCAATACATTAATGGAAATATTTAAAAGTAAGTTTAGATTATAAAACATGAATTGGTTTAAGAAATTATTTAAGAAAAAAGAATCGTTACGAGATAAGTGTGTTGCAGCATATGGAGAGGAATTTGGAGAAATGTATGATGCTGTGAATAGAGGTGAAACTATTGGAGGTTTTACTGAGACATGTGCATTTCTTGATATGTTAGAAGCCGTTAAGAAAGGTAAACCTATTGATCTTAACAATCCCGACGATTCTAAAAAATCAGAAATAAAAGTGACAGGTGTATTCATTCCTGGACAACATGGACAACCCGACATAAATATATCTTTTGATGAAAATGGAAGTGCAATTAAAACAATCATTTAATCATTATTATTCAGATCTTGATGATTTATTAAATAGTATTGAAAATGATAAAAATAATTTAATGTCATTAATTTCTGAAATTCATAATAATACACAAAATAAAGAATATATAAGATCTTGTATTGATGATAAAATTTTTAGTTTTCATAATTTATTTCTAAATAAGTGTAATCTAATTATTTATGATATATATAATTCTCATGAATTTGAAATTGCTTCTACCCAAAATCTATTGTATATTACATTAGAAACTAAACAAAGGCTATTTGAATTTTATATGATTTATCAATATCAATTATTTTTGGATTATTTTGATAAAGTTATAAAAATCAAATATAATGATGATGATTATGATTTTATTAAAACTAATAATATACAAAATGACTATATTAAATTAGAAAATAATGCAAACATAAAAGTTGATCATAGAGTTATGATTAGTTATATATATCAAATTATAAAAAATCATGGAAATATTGATAGTTAAAATTATATTAATCATTTTATTAGTTAGAGTTATTGTATTAAGTATAGGTCATTTGACAATTGTATTTTATGATGAAGCTACTAAATTAGCTGTTAAGGAATTGTTGAAAGATCCAGAGAGATATTTAAAAGACGAACATCTTGGTATATTTTTTACTAATATGATATGGGTAATGATATTTATAAGTTTATTAGTATCTGCATTTAAAGGAAATATAATTATAAGTTGATTATGGCATTTGTAGATTGGAATGAAATAGAAGATACCGATTATTCAACACCTTATAAGACATTTGTTGATTTAAATACAAATGACGAAATTTATGAGATTGATTTTAAAGAATTAAGACTTATACCTATAAAGGTTGAAATAGTTGAGAAAAAGAAATCATCTTATAGTCATGAATTAAATCGTCAGGAAGTATTGTTTAATATTATCAATGAAAAAAATAGTATAACAAAAGTATATAATGGTAATCAATATTTATCAAAAGTATATATTAATTATAATGAAAGATTTTTATGTACAGATAGTCGTATAGGAGAAGTTATACTTGATATATTAAAAAGCAGGAATGATCATCAATGGGCATGTTTTGAAAAAATATTTGGGTACCCATTTACTGGAAAATATGAACCAGCACATATAAAATTATGTTAATTGAAATATGAAGAAGATTTATTGTATAGAAACATGGTGGTTAGAAGAACCAGATATTCATAATAAGTTTAATAATAATTGTGAATTTTGGAATTGTATCGAAGAACCTTGGAAAATTGGTTGTTGGGATTTTGTAGAAGAATATGATGATGAAGAAAGATTTAAAAATCATCTTTTAAGCGTTATTAATAGTGGAGGAATTATTAGTAAAGTTTGGATTAAAGAAGAACCAGATAATTATAATGTATCAATAAAACTGTGAAAAGATATATACAATATATAAAAAAGTATATTATATCATATAAGAAATATACTTTAAATGAATCTGAAAATATACTTTGGGAAAGTATTAAACAAAAAGCAAATAAGGGTTATAATGAATTCTGTGATGAATGTATAAAAGATCCTAATTATTGGGGTTGGCCTTGGATGTCTCCAAATTTAACTGTTGAAGAAAGATCATTAGTTAATAAAATTCATGCAATATATTTTGGTGAAGATTATTATTTGACAGATCCGATTGGTGTTGCTCAGGCTGATTGGCAATTCTATGATGATATAAAAGATAAAGTAAAATAATTATGGGTAATACTGCATCTATTGTTGCTAGTGCTGTTGGTGGAAGTATAAGTGCTAATCTGTGTGGTAATATATTACAAAATGATGATCAATGTTATCAATATATTCCACAAACATGTCATATTACTCATTTTCCAACAAGAATGTTATATGATTTATGTAAGATAGATAATCATACAAAAATTTGTGTTGGAGAATATAATCATGGATATTATGGTAAAAGATTAGCATTGTATTTATATATTAGAGATCCTAATTCTTTTCCAATATTTAGAAAATATGATAAACATTGGCATATTGAAAGAGAAATAGAACCTCACGAAATTGAAGAATATCCAGAATTTATTATAGAAGAAAATAAAAGATTGGAACAACAAGAAAAGGAATTAGAAGAGCAAGATAAAAATATATCAAGAATGTTTTATGCCACAATATAATTTTGATATTGAAACTTGGAATGAAGTTAAGAAGATTGAATTTCTAAGACATGGTGGGCCAAATTGGCAAATTGATTTTACTGAAGCATATAAGAAAATCAAAGAACGAGAAAAGTATGATAAAGTTTGGCAGCTAATTAAAAAGAAAAACAATTGGTAGTAATTATGGAAATAGATTTAGATAGGCCACAAACTGTTTATATTGTAAGAAATTTAGATGGCAGATATTGTTTACATTTTGATGAACCACATTTAGAAAAAAATGGTCGTTTTCATTCAGCATCTGGGCAATGGTCTGATTTGGAAGATTTTAGGTGGTTTTTGCATGGATTAAATAAAGGAGAATATTTAAAATATACATTAAATAATTAATAATGACAATAGATGAAGTAAAACAATATTTTGAAGATGAAAACATTAATGTAGTAACTCATTGTCTTCAAGTTGAACATACCTGTAGATATGGAGTAACATATGAATGTGGTTGGAGAGGTTCTTATGGAGAAATCTGGAGAGCATGGGATCTTATGAGAAGATGTTGTTGCTGGGTTTGTCATAATTATGATTGTGAAAAACCACGGAATGAAATAATTAAATATTGTAATCATAATTGTGATTTATGGACAAAAGTTCCTTATTGTAAAATACATCAACTAAAAGAGGATATTAAAAAATATAAATCTATACTTGATGATTTATACGAAGATTATGATAAATGTGGAGATCCTCATGAAGAAATACCTATGTATGAACAGTTGCTTAAAGATGCCGAAGATAAATTAAAAGAATTAAAAAATATTTAAACATATGAAAATATATAGAATTATTAGAAAATATCAAAATACAATTACAATATATCCAGAAACAGATTGGCATACTTCATATGAGTATTGTCAAAACTATTTAGATAATATTGAATCTGTAATAAAGGATTTTTATGGGTATCAAATAGAAACAAATGAACTTATAGAAGATTAAATATGAAGACAAAAGAAGAATTAATTAAAGATATTCAAGTATGGGTATTTCAATTTAACAAATATTGGGAAGACCCAATAACTGAAAGTGAATTTGTTAAGAACACATATGAAACATGTGATTTAATAATTGCTTATTGTAATATTATTAAGGCTAAACAAAAGAAACTTGGTAAGAGATATGATGAACATCCCAAGGATGTACAAGAAGCAATATCTAAAATTATTTCATTAGTTTCAGATGGTCGTGATTTATGGCATAAAGTTAAATACTATAATGTACAAGGAAACGTTTTTGATCCTCAGGAAAGCTGTCAAAAATATGACCCAAGAGAATATGATCACCATGTAAATAAGACAGGTTATCTTGATTTTGAAGATGATCCAATGGGTAGATGTCAGCAAATTATTAGAGATTGTGAATATCTAAAGGAAGTGATTGATTCAGAAAAAGAAACAGTAAAATTAGATAAATTTGTTGGAAAAATCCTTTATTGGGAAAATTATGAATCAGGTTCTGTAGCAATTAAAATAGATAAAATTAATAAAAACAATAAGGGAATATTTACTTTTGATGGAGTATTAATTACTTATGAAACAGTTAATGGTTTTTGTAATGGTGATGGATTTATTATGTCAGAAGTTGAAGATTACCCATTTAAAGAACTTCATTATTGTTATTGTGATTGGGACACCGAAGAGGATGTATATGAATCATTAGATTGTGCAGAAGAAAAAACTAAGAAAGATATATTTGAAGATTTGAAGTCAATAACAATAAATCTTGTTGAAAATTATTTATGTTGTCGTATTTATGATAAGGAAAATAAAGAATTAGATGATTATGAAGATGAATAAAGATGAAATTATTAATGAGATCATAAATTGCAAACTAATATCTGGTCATAATATTATGGGTGCTTCAGAAAGTTGGTATAATCCATATTATGCAATTAAACAAACATTTACTGAAGATGAAATAAAAAATATGTCATTGAATGAACTTAATAACCTTATTAAGCTTGCAGATAAATTATCAGAAGTATTTTATTAAATCAAATAATTATGGATAAATATGTAATTATTAAATTAGAAGAAAAGGAATTTGCAAAGACTTATGATGATATAAAAGAAGATAAGTATCTTTATGAGTTTAAATTAATAGATGGAAATCCTTATCCATATAAAAATTGGACATCTAGTTTAGATATGGCTATTAAATTCTTTGATAAGGAAGATGCTCAATGTATTTGTAAATTATTAAAAGTAAATACACCTTGGCCATTAAGAATTGAATTAATAAGATAATTAATTAATAAACTAAATTATATTTTTATATAAATAATATTTGTTTTATAATGAACAAAATCATGGACGAGAAAATAGAATGGACAGATTATCCTTATATAGGATTGGGTGAGAAACCATCAAATGGAAAAGGTGGTATTTCCGAAGATGAATTAGAAAAATTATCTTATTAAATCAAATGAAATCGTTAGAAGAATTTATAGTAGAACAAAAAGGTGATGATATTGATGATCAATGGCTTAATGATGAGAAACCTGTAATGACTAAAGATGGTCGTCAAGTTATGATCACAAAAATAGATTATGATAAAGTTCCAAACATAATCAAAGGTAAAGTAAAGTGGAATGATAAATTATTAGATTATGAATGGAATGATGAAGGAATTTGTGTAAAGGCTTTAGATAGATTAGGTAATCCAAAGAAAGCAGACGAATCAGATAAATTAGTTAAAGCGCAATGAATGGAACAAAATATGTAGATTTAAATGATCTTGGTTTAGCTTCTTATAATGAGTTAATACGTTTACAATTCATAGAAGATAAAGATAAAAGTGAATTGACAACTCATGAAAAAGAAGAGATTAGTAATAGAATTTATGAAAGACTTGGAGATACATTTTTATCAGAAGTATTAACATATGATAATAAAACAGGAAAGTTAAAAGGAATATCGTTTAATTTTACTGAAATTAATGCATTTAAAGAAATGATATTGTTATTTGCATTATGTTATATTAATGATATGAACTTTAATGAATACTTTAATTTAAAAATACGAGATAGATTAGATGAAATTGATAAATATTAATGAAGTTTGTAAATCATTTAATGAAAGATTTTATAATAATGATTTTGATTCTATAATGTATGATATTATAAACTTTAATAAAAAATTATTATTAGAGAATGAAGAAATAACAGAATATGATATTATAAAGGCGTATAAAGCTATCTCAGCATATTGTGGAATAAAAAATATAGATTTAAATAAATTTATTAAATTAAAAATTGAATAAATCATCGAGAATATACTATATTTAATATATATTAATAAAACAATAATAAATAACATAATTAATTAACATTTTTTATTAACTTTTTAAAAAATAAAAATACATGAAATCAAACAAAAATACTATTGGTGGTAAGTTACTAACTTATAAGGACATTGAGGGAGATATTTTTAATACAATGTCAGATAGAGAAAGAATTGAGTATACAAAGCGTGCATATGCACATATGAGTTTGGCGAAAGCAATGTCAGTATACTACGGAGAAGAGATTAGTAACGAACTTAAGAGTTCACCAATGATAAACAACATTGTTAATATAGAGTTAGGACAAGTTTATGTTGGTGTAGTAAATTCATTTAATAAGACTTCTATGACATTTACGATTCCTGGAGTAAAGGAAGAGTTGTATTGTAATGAGAATTTTACATCGTGTGCAGATTCAATTAATCAGTATCTCGCAACACATGACAACAAGATGGCATTTGAAGTTAGAGAGAAGAGAGACAATCGTTATTATGTATCAGTAATTCATGGTTATTACAAGTTATGGTCAGCTAAAATCATGAAGATGATTGATAAGATGCAACCAATTAGCGTACATATTGATGAGTTGGTAAAGGGTGGTTATATTTGTCATACTAAGATAGATGAACTTAACTCATTGACAGGAAGAAATTATACACATTCAGTCTTCATTCCAGGTTCGCATATTGTTTTGAATATTGAGCATGATTTTGAAAAGTGGATTGGAGAAGATGTAGATATCATCCCTCAGAAGTTTGTTGATTTTAAGACTATTGGTTATGGTCCTAATAAGTTAATTGAGAAATCACTTGTTGGTTCACGTAAGTTGGTACTCCAGAACATTGGAAATAAGAACTTATATGATATTTATAATAACTACCAATTGACTAATAAGCTTATTGAGAGTGGAAAGAATGTTAATATGGAAGCTGTTGTTTATGATGGTACAGTAACAGGTATTATTAATTCAAGTAAAAAGACAGGTGCTTTCGTAGAACTTGATGGATATTACATTACAGGTCTTATGCCTATCGATTCTATGGATATATTCAATTATAAGCCAGGAGATCATATTAAGGTTAAGATTAAGGAATTTGAAGTACAGGAAGGAAAGGACCCATTCATTGTTAATAAGAAGGGTATTGTAGTAAAATGTAATACTAGAGCAGTATTTGAATTATCATAAATAACATAGTTTCAGATATATAAATTAACTATATAACTTTATATGGTATTTGGGAATCACTATAGTGGTTCCCATTTTTTATTTAAAAAAATTGAATTTTTGAATATATTGTCTATATTAATTATGTAATTATTAAATGATTTTAATATGCACCACATTACATTAGAAAGAACAAACTTAATACGAACAATCAAATTAAATTTACAATTAAATGATGAAGCTTACAAAATATTAGTTGAAGGAGTTAATAAATATCCCAAAGATGATAATTATGCAATATTTGAATGGATGAAATCTGAAACATGTTCAAAATATCATTATAATAAAATTTGGCGGACATTTAATAATCGTTTGCCTGGAATTAAATTAACAATTTTAGATTAATATGCATAACAATAATAGTAAAAAGATAACACCGTTATCAAAATTTCCTACAGAAGTTATTCTTCATTTTTATCGTAAGAATAGACATTGTTTAACTGACCATTGGAAATACGTTGAACATTATAATCATAAAACTAATAAGAATGAATTTTGGATTCCTTTTTATGGACCGTATGAAAAGGATGGAATTAGCTATAATACTTGTTTAGGTTATACAAAATCTACTGGAGAGGAATGCCACAAATTGTTTACAAAAATTATGAGTAAACAGGATGCTCACTGGGATGAGGATGGATATTATTATGGCTATAATGAATGGCAATATGGTGATGAAATGAATTTTAGATTTGAAGGAATGTATTGGGAAGGTACAATCAAACAAATCAAAGATGAATTAGATAAACGTGAGCATGTAGGTATCTTTAATAATAAAGATTATCGTAAATGGTTGATTAAATATAGAAAAGCAATAAAAAAATAAAACTTAATAAATTTTCAGAAGATATATGCGTCCTAGAATAAACAATTTTGGAAAAATAACTAGAAAAGAGTTAGATACATATCTTATAGAGAATTATGTATTTGGTTTTATTGTAACTGTTAATAAAGATGAATTAATATATTCCTATAACATGATGTTTCGTAGTAACAAATTGAAACCTGAAATGTTATATGTTAAAGTATCTCCAACATCTAAATTAGTTTTAGGTGCATGGACTAATCGCGGTACGAAATTCAATAATATTGACGAACTTAAAAAATATACAAAAAAATGAAAAATATTCCGGATATTAATAATGTAAGAGAACGTGCAATTTCAAATATTCTTTATACAATGGAACATTGTATGGATTTTGAAAAAGAAATTTATCAGGAGTATCTTGATAATATTAATAAAGGTGTACAGAAATGTATTAATGATCATCAGATACAGTTCATTCTATATGGAGGTGCACCAACTGGTTGTCTTCCTGGTCTTATCGAGGCTTTACTTCTTTTACAGGGATATTGTATTGAAAAAGTTCCAAATGATGGATTCGGAAACAAATATCTTATTTCAATATTTGATGTAAATAATTATAAGTGCAATGCTAATAAGTAGAAAACCATATTGTAATAATTGTAAAAATCGTGGCTCAGCTTGGGGTCCACATGATTATCAAAATTATCCATGCTCAAAAGGAGAAGAAATAAATAAAAAACGGCCTGGAGTACTTCATTACGATAAATCAGAAGATATGTATTTTGTTGGAGAAAAAATGAGATGTCCATGCAAAGAATTTTTTGATCCTATTTATACAAAAGAACAACAATTAAAATATAATAATCACAAATGAGCAAAACATATAGAAGAGAATTTAGAAAAAATCTTTTTAGTAATGGTCAACGTGGACATCACAATACATTACTTCGAGAATTTCATAATCGAAGTCTAATGGGTGGTGTATGGCTTGTAAAAGATACACATAATATTTTTGATGAAAGAGATTATCAATCAGACCGAATGAAAGGCATCAGAAAAATTGCTGGCAAAAAACGTCGTTTGTATATGAAGAAATATGCAAATGAAATTATTTCAGAAGAAATTTGAATATTATATTAAAAATACTATATTATATTTGTAATTCAAACAATAAATAATATGAATAAGAATAGTCAGTATGTAAAGAACTCAGTCGAGAATTTGCGAGCTTATGCAAAGCTACATGGACTGAAGCTTGTATTTAGAAATGTTACCACAAATGCTGGTGATTTTTGTTTTTTCATTTATGCTCCAAAGTTTTGTGGTTACAATACTCGTTATCTTGTAGGATATGATGGTAGTTGGAATGTAGATCCACGAGACTCTATTAGTTTTGACCGTTGCTGGGATTCAGCACATAAGTTTATTTCAAATTATACAAAGTAATATGAGTACTAAAATTAAAAATTGGATAACTGTTCATGATAATCTTGATATGAGTAGTGCATTGCATATGTTTACTACTCAATCAATAGATGATATTAAACATAAATATGTGGCTATTAGTATTGGTGGTCGAATGTTTGAGCCAGGTGTAAATTTTGATAATGAGCAATTTTCACCAAAAGAAATATTTTCTAATAAATGGGAGGTTCTTATTCCTAATGATGATGCTGAAGATAAAATGCATAAAATCAGGGAATTGATTAAGAAGGAAAATTGCATGGGTGTTTCATATGCAAAAATTGATCACATGGATCTATTTGATATTTGGCGTCATATGTATGATTATGTAATTGATGATAGAAACCCAGATGTTCTATATAAATTAATTAAACATATTATTGAGAATAAACTTTATAAAAAACATTAATGCCTATGGATACTAATAATGATGATGACAACAATGTAATTGAAATTGTTGATGAACCAGAGATGGAAAATATTGAAAAGTTTATTGAAAAGGAAAATCCATTTAACTTTTAATTATGATTGATTATATTAAAGATTTTTTCGGAAACGAAATTCGTATTGGAGATAAAGTAGTATGTAGTGTAGGAAGCCATGCTGGTTTATGTTTCGGTACTGTTACTCGTTTGTCAAAAAATGGAACATGCGTTGATGTAAAAGTTGATTATGCTCCATTCCAAGGATATTGGTGGCATGTAAAAGATATGCTTGGTAATATTAAAAAGAATGTAAAAGTTATAGTTAATAGAGAAGATATTGATAGATATCAAGATGAGAATGGTATTTGGTATAAAGATACAGTATCAACAGATTTTACTTATTGTGTAAAATTTGATTATCCTGATAGAGATAAGCAATATAAAATTTTAAAAACAGAAAAATGTAATTAATTATGGGTATTTTTAATGACGATGACATGGATCCAATTAAAATGGATAACGAAATTATGGGTGAAGAACAAGATGATGGGCAGTATTTAGTTGATATAACAAAGCCAATTCAAAAACCTATGGATTTTGATACATTATGCGCATTAGTAAATCATTATGAAGAAATGGAAACTATTGTTAATGATCTTAGTAAACATGATGCACGGCTTAAAGTAGATACGAATCCTAATGACGAAGCTGCAGATATGTATAATCTTGATAGACCTTATGCAGATTTGCTAATTAAACTTATTCAAGGTAAGATGCAAGAAATCCGTAACATTCTAAATTATAATTAAATATGAATAAAGCAAAAAATTATGTAATTATGTTTATCGTGTTTATTTGTGGTTTAATTGTTGGCGGAAACATACAATTAGCTTATGCCAATGAATCAGGTGTTACAAATACACAAAATATAATGAATACTAATGCTACAATAAATACACAAACTGTATATGTTGATGGACAACGATATATTGTTTTTACAAGCGGAAGTTCATCAATGGCTGTTATAAAAAAATAAAGGAGTAACATGGGTTACTCCTTATATTTTAATTATTAAGTGTTTTATATTTTATATCTTTTAAATTTTTTTCTTCTTTTATAAAGTTTACCTGTCTTAATGTCAATACATAATGGCTGTAGAACATCACCTGACCCAGGTTGTGTATCTGTAGGTGCAGAAGGATTTCCCATGCCCATCGTATTAGCAGGTGTTGCAAATATATCTTCTTTTATAAATTGTTTTAAGTCTTTCATATTTAAGCATGATGTGACATATCACCAAAGTATGTTTGAAATGCAGCGGAATATTCTTCACCATTAAGAGTAAATGATATTTCCCAGTCATTTGGTGTTTCTTCAGATGTTATTTTAATATTTTCATCCCAGTTTTTATCAAAGAAATCTTTAACGGCTTTTTCTTCTTTTGGACCAGCATCTCCAAAGTTTTCAAACCATCCATTATCAAGTAAACCAATTACATGACCATCTTTAATACGTTTTTTATCACATTTACCATCAGGTAATTCGTTCAAACATGCCCATTGAAAAAAGTCTGCAACAGTTGCAGTATCAACATGTTTCTTACCTTCTAAAATAAATTGTTTTAAATCTTTCATATATATTAATAATTTTTTATATTTATTTTCCTTCAAAATACCAACGTGCTTCTGCTTGGCGTCTCTTAATAAGTCCTGGATATTTTTTACCTTGAACATCAGATAAATGAGACCAAGTATTTCTTATTGCTGGATTATTTGGATTAGCTGCAATTATCTTACATATTTGTTTTTTTAAGAATCCAAAACCAAAATTATAACAAGCACTTGCAATAGCATCCTTTTGATTTTGATTTAATTTAACTTTATTAGCATTAGACCATGCATCAATGTTATTTGATGCATATTTTGCGTGTTGTAAGAATAACTGTTCAAGTTCTTTTTGTGTCCATACCTTTTTAATTGTGTCCATGAACTTTTGGGTTATTGGATGATACAACAAACCATAACCATAAGTCTTATGACCAGCTGCGTCATGTAAATCATATCCATTCAAATCTTTAATAGTCATTGTATAACCAAACTTATGACCTGTCTCATATTGGCAAATAAAATTAATCATACCTGCACTTATTCCAACATTATTGGTTGCACTTTGTGTTGGTTGTATTTGATTTCCTAATATGATAGCCCATGATTTTGAACCTATTACACCGTCAGGAACTAAACCCTTTGATTTTTGCCATTCTTTTGCTTTTAATAACGTCTTTGTACCAAAATCACCATCAGGATTAATACCTAAATATTTCTGTAATACTTTTACATCATCTCCTTTAGAGCCCAATTTAATTGTATTCATTATTTCTTATTTTTGTTTTTCTTTTCTTCTTCCTCTGCAGCTTTCTTGTCTGCTTCTTCTTTGAAGCTATAAGCAAGATCATCTTCAAGAATATGTTTCTTTGCAGGATTAATTAAATACCCAAGACGAGACATTACATCTCTATTAATTAATACCTTTTGTTTCTTATTACGATTATCTACTAATGCAAATTCAACATCAAGTAATTTACGAGAACCTACTTGTATGCAAGGTATGATAACTGTTGTACGAGGTTCTGTTACCTGTCCAACAATTGCACGAGATTCACCAGCTTTCTTAAATTGATATTTCTTACCTTCTATAGTTGCAATAATTAAGTTTCCTTTATAATCAAGACTATCACAACCTATTGTTGATGCCTTTGCACCATTACCTGTATCAAATTTCGCTTCAAATTCAAATTCATCATCATTATCCATTGTGAATTTAACATTTTCAAGATAACCAATTGCTTTAGGTGCAAGAACTAATTCATTAATATCATTTATTTCATTAAGTAATATTTCCATAAAGTTATCATTTATAACTTCAGAAATACCATCTGTACCTGGAGATGCATTATATTCAAGAACAACATTATCTCCAATTTCAGGATTTGAACCTTTTACAAGTGGCATAATATCAACAGCACACCATGGCATACCAGATATTTTTGCTACCTTAAGTGCTATTTCTTCTTGTTCTGGAGTTAATTCTACTTTTTCTGCAGTTGCACCTAATGATACATTTGAACGGAAATCACCACCAAGTTTCTTACGTTTCATTTGAGCAAGAATTTTTTGATGAGTACGCATTGTCAATACATGAACACGAATATCACCACCATCAGCTTCTTCTTTCTTTTGTACTAGTAATTCACGTTCTTCATCAACAGCAAACACCATTTGAAGCATTGAAAGAATTGTTTTACCAGTTTGCATTGTCACACCTGTGCCACCATGTCCATCAAGAATCTTTACAACATATTCACGTTTTTTATCTTCTTCTTCATTCTTACCTATATCAGGATAAATGGCTTTAAGTTTTTTACTAAGAGATTCTTCACCTTTAGCAATATCATTCTTTGATATTAATGTAAATCTTGGTTGTGGAATTTCATATCTTTCCATTAATACAGCTGACTGATATTTGTTTGATGCTTTTTTTGCAGATTGTATTGGATTAAGTACAAAAAATCCCCAATCTTGGAGTTCTTTAATTAATTCCATACATTCTTCAGAATCTTGCGCTCCTAAACGAGTTATGACAATTGTATCAACATTTGATTGCTCATCAACTTTATATTTATTTTCATTGTCATGCCATTCAATTTGATCATCAGTTGCTTTATAATCAACTTCTTCTGCAACAAATGGGAATATTTCAACACCTTTACCTTTTACTGCTTGCTCAAGATTCTTTAATGTCTTATTAGTTTTTGAATCTCTATCATTAGTAAATATAAGAATGTTCTTAAAGAAAAACTTGCCTGATTCATTTTTAGCTTCATGAATAACAGTTTCATCATCTTTAATTAACTCCTCATGAGTAATTGTTTGTTGATTGATTTTTTCTTCAGCTATTTGCTTTTCTTTACGACGTTGTTGTGCTTTTTCAAACACTTTAGCAATAGTCAATGGATCTTGATAGTTTATATATTCTTTAGAATTTTTCATAAAATTTAACTATTTTAGTATATATTGTACAATTAAAAATAATTAATTTTACTATATTGATAAGGTAGTATATAAAAATATGCATAATATTCATTAATGAAATTAGTAATAATAGAAGGTACTGATAATACAGGTAAAGATACTTTAATATCTAAATTATTAGAGAAATTCCCAACAGCAACATTAATACATTGTGGTAAACCATTTTCCAAAAAATATTCATCTAAAGAACAAGATGAATTATTTAAGATATATGCAAAAAATATTGTAGAAGGAAAATATGATAATACACATATAATTATAATGAATCGTTCTCATATAGGAGAATATGTTTATGGTGTATTATATAGACATAGAGATGTTGATGAGGTAGAACATATGATAATTGATATAAATAACATTTTATATAGTCGTAAAGATTTAACAATAAAATATATTCAATTATTATGTTCATCAGAAGAATTATTACATAATAATGAAGATGGTAAATCATTATCAAATGGAAACATAGATAATATAAATCAAGAAGTTTTAATGTTTCATAATATATTTGATAATACGAATATTTTAGATTATGATAAAAAACTTATATTTGTTAACGATGGAGATAAGTTTAAAACAAGAGAACATATATTTAATGAAGTAATAAAATTTATAAATAATTAATATGATTAATACAGATAATATAAAACAAGAATTTATTCAAAAATATGCTCAACATGAATTTCGTATTATCGGAAATAAAGTACAACAATCAAAAACAATAGAATTACAAAATGTGCAATTTGAGGTTGATAAACCTTGGATTATTCGTGAACCTAATTATGAATATTTTAATAAAGAATTTGAATGGTATAAATCACAAAGCTTAAATGTTAATGATATACCAGGGGGTGCTCCAAAAATGTGGAAAGCATGCGCAACTTCTAAAGGATTTATTAATTCTAATTATGGTTGGATGATTTGGTCAAAAGAAAATGGTTCACAATTTGATAATTGCTTTATGAAATTATTAAATGATCCACATACACGAGAGGCATGTATGATATATAATCGTCCAAGTATGCAAGAGGAATATTGTAAAGATGGTATGCATGATTTTTGTTGTACATATGCTGTTCAGTGTTTCTTAAATGAAGATAAAGACAATACTTTGCATTTGAAATATATTGTTTATATGCGTTCAAATGATGCAGTGTTTGGATTTGATAATGATGCATTATGGCACCAAAATGTACAATTAATGCTAGCTGAAAAATTAGCAGATGAAAACGCATTAAATGCAAAAATAATTTGTGATAATATTATTTGGAATGCAGGATCATTGCATATATATGAAAGACATTTTAAGTTTCTTGATGAAATGATTAAAAATCACGAAGGATAAATTATGAAAACATTACATATTATAATGCCTATGGCTGGAGAAGGTAGCCGTTTTAAAGAAGCAGGTTATACTGTACCTAAGCCATTAATTAATTTCAAAGGTAAAGAATTATATCGTAGATCTTTATCAAGTCTTAATATTCACAATTATAATGTTGATGATTGGCTTAAAGTAAAATATACATTTATTGTTAGAAAAGAATTCATTGATGATTATAACATTGATAAAGAAATTAAACAATATTATCCAGAAGCAAATATTATAGTAGTTGAAAAAACAACAAGAGGTGCATTAGAAACTGTTATGCTTGCCGAAAAATATATGGATGATGATGATTGTATAATATCAATGGATTGTGATATTCAATTTGCAAGTACAGGATATATTGAAAAACTTTATCATAAGCTTCGTTTAGCTTCTTGTCGAATACCAATGGTGTTAACATTTTATTCTAAGAATCCAATTTATAGTTTTGTAAAGGTTATTGGAAATACTGGAATGTATGTTGCAGAGAAAGATCCAATATCAAATTATGCAATAGGTGGGTGTTATTATTTAGGTGAAGCTAAATATTTAAAACAAGCAGCAAAACAATATATAGCAGATTTTGAAAGTGGTAAAATACAAACAAAAGAGTTATATTTATCACTGGTGATAAACTATATTATAAATATACTTGATACTGTTATTGATGTATATGATATGAATTTACATTGTGATCATTATTGGTCATTTGGAACTCCATATGATTTAGAGAATTATAATTACGATAGAAATATATGGGACAACTAAAAGCAATTATAACAGATTTTGATGGAACACTAGTTAATACGTTTATATCTAATTTTTATGCTTATAAAAAAGCTTGTGAACAATATGGATATATATTGACAAGAGAACAATATAAAGCATGGTACGGATTACGATATGATGATTTATGTAAAAAGATAGGAATATCTAATGAACATAAACAACTTATTAAAGAACTAAAGAAAAACATATATCCTTCTTATTTTGAATATCTTATATTAAATGAATGGGTAATGCGATTTATTATAGGTGCTAGATTACAAGGATTAAAAATTTGTATAGCATCAACAGCATCTAGAGAAAATCTTTATAATGTATTACATCATTTTAATATTGAACGTTATTTTGATATTATAATTACTGGAGAAAATGTTACACATGGAAAACCAAGTCCAGAAGTTTATAATATGGCATTAGCACAATTAGAATGTGAACCTGATGAAGCATTAGTATTTGAAGATTCTAGTGTTGGCTGTGAAGCAGCAGAAAATGCAGAAATTAATTATATAAAAGTAAAAAATAATATATGAATATACTAATAACTGGAGCGGCTGGATTTATTGGATCACAGCTTGCATATAAATTTATAAAAGAAGGACATAAGTTAATATTAGTTGATAATATGTCTTATGGACATGAAGACAATCTTAAGTTTGATGATGTTGACTTAAATGAAGTATTATTCAAATATGATATTAGAGATAGAGAAAAAATGGAGGAAATTTTCAATATCTTTGATGATCATTTTGATTATGTATATAATATAGCTGGTATTGCTCCACTTCCTGATTGTCAGTCAAATCCATGCGAAGCTGTTGATGTTAATGTTAATGGATTTGTTAATATACTTGAACTTAGTAGAATATTTGGAGTTAAGACTGTTATTCAAGCATCAACAAATGCAATGTATGAAAATTGTACAACATTTCCAACCAGAGAACAATTTTCAAATTTACCAACATTAATATATCCTAATACAAAATATTGTGCTGAAAGATTTGCACAGTCATATTGTAATACTTATGGGATGAATGTATGCTGTGTTCGATTTGCAAACGTGTATGGACCACATGTTGATTGTCTTCGTAAACAGCCACCATTTGTTGGATATCTTATTCGTGAACTTTATTATAATAGAATTCCAGTATTTCATTCAGATGGTAAGCAATCACGAGATTATATATATGTTGATGACTTAACTAATTTACTTGAAAAAGTGCAATCATGTAAAGGATTTGATACAGTTAACTGTTCATCAAATAAATCATATTCAGTAAGAACTATTTATGAAATATCTCGTGGAATAATGGGTAAAGATATTGAAGCAGAATATGTAGATTCTTCAAATTATTGGAAGAAATACCCACAACTTTATGAAGGTGTATATTCAATCAAACCCGAAGTATTGGATCATGAAGTAAATAAATATTCATTATGTGATAATACACATGCTTTATCAAGATATAATTGGGAGCCTAAAGTTGATATTGTAGAAGGAATGAGAAATATGATTGAATATACTGTTAAGCAATTTCAGAAATTAGATGAAGGTAGCAAATAAGCTACCTTTATTTTTTCTTAAAAAAATACATATAATATTTAATTTTTTAATTAAGTTACTATATTATATCTGTAATAAAAATCAAATAAAAAATGAAAAGATCTGGAAAGTCAATTTTAATGCAATCAGGAATTTTGGTATCAGATTTCGAGCGTCGTAATTCAAAGGGTAAGAAAACTGCTTGTGTTAAGGCTGAGGCAAAAAATGCTGCTCGCGGGTTTCGCCACAATAATAGTTGGAAAAACGAAATTTAATTAAATAAATATGCTGAAATATACTTCTAAAGACACTGAAAAGATGATTGATGTTTTTGCATCAATTACTGACAAAAAGGATAATCCTGAGGAACTTTACAAAGAGATGTTAAAGATCATTGATTATCCAGTTTCTGTACTTCAAGAATTTTTGAACTGTATGACTGCTCTTAACGATAAGAATCAGGAGTTCCTAAAGGAAAACTATATGGGAGTTATTGGTTACATTACATTGCGTTTGAATCTTATAAATATTTAATTATGAAGGGAATTTATTATATTGAAAATTATATTGATGAAATGCACTCGAGCATAAGTGGTTACTTTGCAACAGAAGATGAAGCTCGTGAAGGACTTAAGTTTTGTTCTGATTGGTTCCGTCCTAATGGTACAGGACGAATTTATTTCCGGGAGTTTGGTCTACATGGTAAGACAACATTAATTTATGAATCTCGATAATTTTTTCTAATAATATAATTTATAAATAAATGAAATTATTTATATAATATTTGAATTTTATAAATTAAGTACTATATTATATTTGTAATCAATTAAATAATAAATATGAAAAAGTTATTTGTTTTTCTGTTTGGCCTATTCATTTTTACATCTTGTTTTAATGATGGCACCAAGGAAGTTACTGAAAATAATGGAGGAATTGGTGGCAGAATTTATGGAAAGAAATTTATGTTTGAAGACCATCGTTTTATAGAATTTAAAGATAATGGATTATACGGTCACGGTTATGTTCATGATCCCAAATGTCCAACATGTAACCCAGAGTACAATTAATTATTAACTTTTAATAAACAATTAAAACAATAAAATGAATAAGAGAAATAAACCCCCTCCCTTTAATTGAAATAATCTTGATAATAATTTAATTAATATAATAAAAGCAAAATAAAAAAAACTAACAAAAGGTATAGTAACACCTAGTGGAAAGTTTTCCGATACGGTTTAAATCCACACCCAATAAGTCCACGACTATGGCACGAGATCGACCGAATTAAAATTATTTATTTTTTATAACATTAAATGAACAAACAATTATTTGGGCACTAAAAAATTTCCAATACATATTATTAGCGCAAGTAATTACCAGACATCTGAGTTCTACGTTTGAAATGATCTGCACTAAAAGTAAAACGTTAAAATATAATGAAGAAGTTGATAGGTGCAAACAATGTCAACAGTATTTATATAAGTAGCTCTAATCTGCATGGAGAAATGGTCGCTACCAAGATTGCTTTGAGGAAATTAGCCCAAATAAAAAGGCAGCCATTTGGCTGCCTTAATTGTTATATTATAAAATTAATAAGTAATTGGATCACCTTCATAAGGAACTGCTTTATAAGCTTCAATTACTGGTTCAACAGGATTTATAGCATCTCCTAATACAGTATTAACATATAAATTTTGAGCATTGCCAGTATCTAATCTGATTGCTGCACCAAGAGAACCAATTATTGCAACACCTTTAAGCTCTGTATCAGTTGTACCGAACATACCTTTTGAATGTTTACCATTTCTTCCATAAACGTCAGCAAAACCAGTTAACTTCATTTCAGGATCTTCTGCAGTTGAAACACCTTTACCTACTGTATGATTAACAACATTTCCTTTTGCAACAAATATACCATCAAATGTTGTGTATTCAGGATCTGTAGTATCTGTTATATAACTATCTATAACTGATGAATTGATAACTGCATCTGGTCCAATAACAATTGCATTACCTTTAACACCACGTTGACCACAATTTGTTACAACGAATGCACCTTTAGAATCAATGAATCTTGTTTCTCCACCATCAACACCATCCCCAATATTTGATGTTACATAAAGAACAGAACCACCTTTTACTTCTATAGTTACATTGTTTTCTGATTTAATTGCGTCATGATCATATAAGCCTTCTGAATCATTTTCAGTTGTATCTTTATTGATTATTGCATTAATTGTATCTTTAACAGCAGTAATCTTAACTCTACCAACATCAGGAAGATTAGCAATAGAAGGAGCATGACTATCGGTAACAATTACAGCACCATTAAGATAGATATCTAACTTATGATCATATCCTCCATTAAGTTTACCTTTCTTTGAGAATGTAGGGTTATCACCAACAGTAATTGCATCTGTAGCACGAACAATAGGACGTGTAATTTTTCCTGTTACTTCAACTACATTATATTCTTTATTAATTAAATATGCTTGAGGAGCATCAAATAATACTTCTACAGGATTATCCCAAACCCATGTTAAATGTCCAGTAGGAGTTACTGAAGCAACAACATTTTCATTTTCATCAGCATTATAGAACCAACCTGAATTAATAGTTGTACCTATTGCAAAATTAATTTGTACCCCATTAGTTTTTGCTTCATAATCTTCTTTTGTTGGATATGCAGTAACAGTACCTTCATCATACATTTCTTCAATTGGATGCATATTTGTTCCTGAAACACCAGTAACTGCATAATAACCATCTTTCTTAGAATCGAAGTTATCTTCAGCTACATTAACAAAAGTAAAATCTCCACCAAGAGCAATGATCTTACCATTATCAGTTGTTCCAAATGCATCTTTTGCGGCTTGTACATAGAATACACCATCAAGAATGTTAACATTCTTACCATGAACACCGTCATGAACAGTATCAATATAAACGTGAGGACCTGCAACATTCATTGTTTCACCTCTTAAACCATGGCCAATGTTATTGTAAACTGCAAGATAACCAACACCTTGAACTGTTAAGTCTTTCCAAGAATCAATTGATGCATAAGTTTCATCGCCTTCTACAGTTGTTTCTTTATTACATACAACAAAGTTTTGAGAATCTTTTGCAAGAGTTACATATAAACCTTGATAACCTTTATTATTTGATTCTGGACAATTATATAAAATACCGTATGCTTCATCAGAAATAATAGCAGTATTATTTAATTTTATAGTTGTCCATGCTTCTGGCTTAACTGATGTTGCATCAATAATAATTTGACCTTCATGTATACCTTTTAATTCATATGTTCCACCAGCAGCAAGAGTAATTACTTTTTCTGTATAAGCAACACCATTAATTGTAAATATTTTTGCTTCATCAGCCTTTTCATAGAAAAATCCATTAAGTTCTTTAACTAATGAAACATTTGGTTTTACAAAATCTTCAGAAAGCTTAAATGCATTATATAACGCCTCTGTATCAAATCCTGCAAAATATTTTTTTATCATATTTTTTACTTTAATATATTTATAATTTATTTGCTATTTTATATAAAAATAATATTTTAGTCATTATGAATTTTTATTTAATAATGACTATATTTATTTTATAAAAATACGTTAAGGATATCATGAACATTGATATAAAAGGACATTCCGGATGTAATATTGATATTATTGAAAAGGATAATAAATTATATGTTAAAAAATCTACAGTTGATCCTAATTATTTTAAACGATTAGTGAAACAAGGTATTAAACAGGAAAATGATAAATGTTTAACTGATTTAATTACAAATCCATTTATCACAGAAATTAAAACAAATGATGATAGTGGTGAATGTTATATTTTAATGGATTATATATATGCAAATAATTTTATAGATTATTTTGAAAAAGCATCACCGCAAGATATAGATAATTTTATAGATAGTTTTATTACATATATTCATAATGAAATTGATAAATGTGAAAATAAGAAAATATCTAAAAATGTATTTATAGATAAATTTAATTCAGTCGCAAAAAATTGTGAAAAGAATGATTTACTCAAAGATAATATGAGAGTTAAATCAATTCTTAAGGATTGTGAAGATGCTTTTAATAAATTACCTAATGAATTAGAAATGCCTATAGGTATTTGTCATGGTGATTTAACATTTTCTAATATTTTATTTACATCAAATAAGATTTATTTTATTGATTATTTAGATTCATTTATAGAAACTCCAATACAAGATATTGTTAAATTAAGACAAGATACAAAGTATTTTTGGAGTACAATGATGTATACTAAAAAATATGATATAGTTCGTTTGAATATCATATTTAAATATATTGATAATAAAATATCTGAACATTTTAGTAATTTTGAATATTACTATAGAAATTATGATAGACTTCAACTAATGAACATACTTCGTATTTTACCTTATGTGAAGGAAGAAAAGATTCGTGATTTTGTTTTATACATATTATCATCTTTACCAAAATATTAAAAATATTATAGTTTAATATGAAAAATGAATATACATTAATTGTTCCAATGGTAAGTGTTAAAACAAGTGCTAATGAAGTTCCATTGGAGTTTAAATATGATAATAATACAGGTCAAATAAATTGTATTAAAGCATTGGAAGGATTAGATTTAACAATGTTTACAAAAATATATTTTGTTTTATTATATGAACATGAATTAAAATATCATGTTGCTGAAAAAATAACTGTTGCTCGTAAATATAATAAAGCATTATTAAATACAGAAATAATTTTTAAGTTTTTAGATATACCTACAATATCTCAAGCAGAAACAATATATAATACAATTAAAGAATATAATATTGAAGGATCAATATTTATTAAAGATGCAGATAATACATGTACTTGTGAAGGCCAAATAAAAGGTAATACTGTTTTGGTTTATCCTTTGGAGAATACACCTATCGTAGATCCACAACATAAATCATATGTAACTGTTGATGATCAAAATTTTGTTGTTAATATTATAGAAAAACGAGTTGTTAGTAATTTGTTTAATTGTGGTGGTTATAGTTTTTCTAATGCAAATGATTTTACAACTGCGTATGAAAATTTAATTAGTTATGAACAACCAAAAGTTCATATGTATATTTCACATATTATATATTGGTTGATACTTAATAAGAAATTGAAGTTCAGACCAATTGAAGCAATATTATATGATGATTTTGAATTAAATAATTAAAATAATAATGAATGTAGAAGAAATATTAAAAACACAAACAGCATTGTGTATTCCAACATATAATAATAGATATAAAGAATTATTAAATTATGTTAATGAATTAACTAAGATAACTAATGTATTTATTATATTATCAACTGAAGATCCAAAAATTGATGAATATAAAGAATATGATTGGAATGATAAAGTAGAAATATTGCATAGTACTGCAAAAACAATTGGAGAGAAAAGATGTTTTTTAATGGAAAGAATGTATGAATTAAATTATAAATATGTTATTCAAATGGATGATGACATTAGAATATATGCATCAGAAATAAATGAAAACACGAAACGAACAACATCAGAATCATATGCAAAGGTAAAAATTAGTTTAGAGAAATTAGTAAATAAATTAATTGAAACTGCAGAGAAATATGATGCAATATTTACATCACCATCATTTCCATTTAGCTTAGGTTTTTCTCATCCAGGAGCATTAGCTATAAATAAATCATTAAATTTTGGGCAATGTACAATGATTAATGTTCAAAAGATGTATGATAATAATATTGTTTATGATAAAAGAGATAATATTCATGAAGATATTGATTTAGTTATTCAAATGTTGCAACATGGATTAACTTGTGTAACGTTAAAAGATATGGCGTTTGAAGTTATAGGTTCTTCATCAATGTTTGAAAATTCAACCGTATGTGGAACTAATAAATTAGATCTTGCTCGTATTAATTTATATCTTAAATATAGAGATGGTATTTCATTACGAATAGGCAAACGTGGGGAATTAAGATTAACATGTAAATTAGATAAATATTGGAATACATTTGAAATTCCAATTAAGAATGATCTATATCATAATAAAATGTATGAACTTTGTCAAAAGTACGATGTTGAAGGAATAAAGGAATTAATTAGAAATAAAAACAATAAATAAGTAGTTAAAATTATGAACGAAAGAAAAAACATTTTAATTGGTAAAATTGGAAAATCTGTTAAGATGAAGAATATACATATTGAGACCGGTGGTGGTGCTGACTTGGTATTATATTCAACAATGGCTAGAATGAATCCTGAATACCATTTTTATTTTATTGGAACAAATGAACTTCATAAGATATCTGAAGCTGAATATGAAAAGTTGTTTCCAAACAAAAATGTACATTCAGCATGGTCACCAAAGCATAAAGGTGATTTGAGCTTAATGATAAAATATTTTGAAGATAATAATATTAAACCAGACTTTGGTCTTGTTTTTGTTGGCATGTGTTCAAATATTAATATCAAAGGATTTTTAAAGAAGCCAGATGGAAGTGATTATAGTCCACTTATGTGTTTCCAAAATTATGCAGCCCCAATAATTTATGTACTTAATAAGGTAGGTTGTCCTGTTTATACATTAGCTGAGGATGCAAGATATATAACAGTTAATGCTCGTGATTTCTATAATCGTGAACGTATTATATTCTCTCAAATTAATGGTGAATTTGAAACAGGTTGTAATCATATTGTTTCTGAAACAGATTTTACACGTGTTGTAACTAAACATAAGGCAGTATATTCGCATCTTGAGAAAGTATTCCTAATGGGTCTTGATGAACATTGGAAAGATAACATTGATTTTGAAGCTAAAAAGAATTCATCAGTTGAACCATTTATTGTATTATCAAATGGATGTGGTACAGCAAAGATTAATTGCGCTGGTAATAATAGTTCTCGTCTTCCTGCATATAAGAAGTATATTATTGATAACTTCAAAGGAACAAAGTATGAGAATACAAAGATTTATGGAAGTGTATGGGATAAGGAAATTTATGATGAATACCCACAGATTCAAAATAAATTAATGCTTGATTTAGGTAAGGAAGTATCTGAAGCAAAGTATACATTAGTTTATTCACAAGTACCTGGCTTTGTTACTTGTAAACCATGGGAGATGATTACAATTGGATTGCTTCCATTCTTACATCCTGATTATGATTGCTATCATTTGTTAGATCTTCCAGAATATCTTTATCTTAAAGATGAAAAAGATTTATTGAATAAGATTAATGAACTTGAAAATGATTTTGATAAATACAAATCATTAATGCAAGAATGTTTTGATTTGATTAAGCCTGAATATCTTGATGGTTCATTAATAGTAAATGGAATATTTGGAGCTATCGCAAAAGATCTTGGTTTTACATATGAACCAAAACCAGGTGTTAAATCAATATTTAATAGATTTAGTAAAGAATTTATACAATAATAAAATAAGGTAGCCAATTGGCTACCTTTTATTTTTCATTTAATGCTTCAACATCAATAATCATTACATAAATATCTTCATCAATTACAACTGATTCCCATGGCTCAAGTTTTAATACTTTTGATAAAGATGAATCTTTTTTAATTTCATCAACTGTCATATATTCAATTGTGCCATCGTAATTATTTGGAGATATTTTTACAACGTCACACCATTTAGGTAATGTTGATATTGAATCATCTTTTCTTTCTAAAAAAATTTTTAATTGTTTCATACTATGTTAAATATTTATTTTTTTCTTTTTTGCCAATAACCATTTCAATTATTTGTTTTAATGAATATAAATAATTTTTTGTTTGTTGAGGTTCAATATCGTTATCAATAAAATTACAAAATTCCATTAAATTTGCTTCTATTTGTGTTCCTTTAATAAATTTTTGAAGATTATCAATATTTACTTTATCACCTTCCTGTTTACACTTAACTATTAACTCAATAAATTCTTTGGCTTGATGTTCGTTTCGTTCAAACCATTTATCGAGTAACCAAAACAAATTATCATCTAATTCTTCAACTATAAATTGTGAAAGTGATTTCATTATATTTTATAAATTAATATTTCTTTATTATCTTGTGAAGGGTTAAACCCAATTCTTTGTAAATTAGCTTTCATTTTAGGATGAATTGGTTTAACTGCTAATCCTTCATAATCTCCAATCTGTGGAACTTGTTTAATAAAATCATTTAATATTGCTTTATTTAAATCTTTTGAATTTTGTACTATTAAAGATGATTCTATTCCATATAATGATAAATAGTTTTCAATATATGAAACATTTTTATCATATACACACAATCCTATGCAAAAAATAGTATCATTATCTTGATACCAATAAGGATAACATTCACCATTTATATCTTTATCTGATATATATTGCTTAGGATTTTTTATCATTTGATTGATAACTGTAAAACCTATCTTATTATTACCAATCATTAATTTAACAGTATTATCATTAAAGAAATCATTATATAAAAATGGTTCTTCTGGTTTATTAAGTTTTTCAACATCTACGGTTAATGGTTGAAGCTTATTTGATTTTATTAATTTTTGCTGTCCATCAAATACTTGTTTTAACCATTTTTGAACATCATTTTTTAATGCTTCGAATAAATATGTTGTTAAATGTTTCATATTATGTTAAATCTTGTATAAAATCTTTTAGTTCTTGTAGATGTTCTTGCTCATCTGCTAAAATTTGCTTTAACTTTGAATTAGATGCAGGATCAACGCCATCAGTAACTTTAACTAATTCCTCATAAGTTTCAATTGCACCTTCTTCATTTGTAATATTAATCATAATAGATTCTTTAATATTAATATTACCATTTTTCCAAATAGGTGCAATATATTTATGCTTAGCAGTTTCCCATGTATTTGGAGACATTGTAATATCTTCAATAGTGCCACCAAGTTGATTAATTCTTTCCATTAACCAATATGCATGATCTTCTAATTCATCTTTAGCAGTATCTTCATAGAATTTTTCAACATCTTTTCTATCAGTACCTTTAAGCCATTCTTTAACTATCATGTAACCATACCATGCATTAAGTTCTTCTTTTAATGCATTCTTCATAAGATCAATTACGATAGATGCACTTTCATTAATATATGATTCTAAATTTTTCATAATACATTACTATATTAAGTTTATTAAAAATAATCTATTAATATGACATATAAAAATATTCATAAAGAATTAAAACGTATTGAACCATATTTTGTTGAAACAGCTAAAGAAGTCTATAATAAATTAGATTTTTCAAATAAACAATATCTTGGGCATATTGAAAATATTTTATATGAAAATAATGAAGGTGTCAATGAATATTATATTATGCGTTTGTTTGATAAATTAAAAGAAAATTTATATCCACAAATGACATATAAATTTGAATATGATAAACATTGGTTAGATGCTTCAGAATATTTAGATATAAAATATCTTGTTATTAATTGGAATGACGTTGAAATTTATAGAGTCCCAGAAGACGATATTATAGCAGAAAAACATTCAATCAAAGATATAGCACGTATAATACTTTATATATTATGCTGTGTTCAACAAAGACGTGCAATAAAAAATATAGTGAAATATCATTCTTTTGATAAATATTAAATATTATTTGAATTTTTTATATTTATTTCTATATTAATAATGTAAACAAATTAAACGTCATACTAACGAAGAAGACTAATGAATACGAATTTGAGAATTATTAAAGGACATTATGATCTTGAATTAATTGTTGGAAACTTTTATAGAATTCAATATGGTATTCATCAAGGTATTTATAAATATCTTGGTCAGGAAACTAGAGGATTTTGGAAAGATGCTTCTGTATTTGAAAATATTGTTAATCATAATAAATTTTGTTATTATGGATTGAATTCTCCTTATGAATTTACTTCAATAGTACATTCAATTAAAGAATCAGAAGTTAATGAATATATAAAATTGTTTAAAAATAGATATTCAGAAGATTATGTATAAAGAAGGAATTTGTACATCTGCATATTTTATTGAAATGTGGAGATGGTTTACCGAAAAAATGGTAAAATGGACAAATGAACATGAAAACAAAAAGAATGGTGATGGTTGGATCCAAATGCTTAAAGATTCTCATGTTTATTGTAGAGAAGAAGATGAAAATGGTAAACCAACAGGTAAATGGTTTAGAATTACTGGATTAGAAGACCATGGGACAGGAGTAACATTGATTATTAAAAAACCAGACGGTAAAATTGAAATATAACTATGAAATTTGGAAATGTAGCACTTTATTGTAAGGGTTGGTATCAGCATCGTAGTAATAAAATTAATACAATGTGGATGGATCTTCTTCATTGTATTAATGCTGATGGGTGGTCTCTTTGGTCAAAGGATGATGTTGTTGATTGGTGTCTTCATCGTATGGATGGCATGAGAGAAGATAAGAATTTTCCTTATAAGAATCAACTTGATTTGACTTATTTCTGGAAGGAAGTAAATGATATTGTAAGACGTAATGAATGGTATTATCGTGAAGAATTAGATATGAAAGATGCTATTATCCTTCATTATAGGAATATTATTTCAAATCTAGAATCAAAGTATTTTGATGAACTTCTTGTAAAACCAAACCCAAATGTTTTGCCTTTACATTATAGTGAAGCATATTATAATGATGGAAAATATCGTCCTAATAATGAACCAGATTTTGAATTTGCTGATATGCACTGTGATGTAATTGAGAAAATTAATAAGATGTTTCCTAATCATAAAGAACAGGACATTGAAGATGGTGAGTTTGAACATCAGGAGGCGTGGATTCATGGTAAGAAATGGGAAGATGTAATTGTTCTTTCTGGTAGCGATAATTTAAATGATTGTGAAGAGGTTATTCTTTCTGGTGAATTTCTTAATAATACACATAATAAGCATTATAAAGATGAT
>Ga0310691_10001919_pt1 | contig 29676 bp, 23 predicted proteins | sample 176DNAGHGlowgp2_FD_203887 | JGI IMG/M metagenome (GOLD analysis project Ga0310691, IMG submission 203887) | Sheep rumen microbial communities from Palmerston North, Manawatu-Wanganui, New Zealand - 1766 DNA GHGlow gp2 (v2) (version 2) | ecosystem: Host-associated > Mammals > Digestive system >... | reverse complement strand
AGCGCACACTGGGGCACATGGGCACTTGGGCGGCCTTGGCCACAGCGCCCTGCCAGTATTGCTCAAAGTCGGCGGGCATTGTCGTTGTCGGTTGGATAGAGTAGGGGTCAAACGCGATATTGGTCATCGACGAGTAGGTGCGGCCGTCCAGTGACACCTTGACGCGCACACTGGTGAATCCAGGCTCCTTGGGCGACGGCACACTGAAGTGCGCCAGACCGTCGCGCCCGGTCTTGACCGTGGCGGTCTTGACGGCATCCAGTTTGTCAGGACCATAGCTATAGGTAATCTCACAGTCCTTCATGCGCACATTCTCGCGGATGGCATATGCGGTGATGTTCACTTTTTCGCCCACATGGTAGGTCCAGTCGGCATGGTCAGGTTCGGCCACCACGGTGACATACTGGTGACTCGACGACTGGCCGAATGCAGAGTAGCAGATGCTGATCAGCACCATCGAAACAAAAAATAATCTTTTCATTTTGGTTTTGCGTTTGGTTTTGGCTACAAAGTTAGTGATTTTTGTCCGATTTCAAAAATTGCTGGCTGGACTAAAAAAACATCCCTGCCCGGGAATGCTTGTTCGGGCAGGGATGGTGCTTTCTGCAACAAGGGGTCAGTCAAGAACTTTAGTCACTTCGAGGATACTCAGAATTTTTTGATTGCCTCGGCTGTCGGTGACCCACACGCGGCCACGCTCCTTGTCCACCTTGTCGACGGTATAGCCGCTCTGGTAGGTGCCTACCCAGACTCCCCACACAGTGTCGCCGGCTTTCATGTCCTCGTCGCTCATCGGAATCAAGCGGCAGTCGCTCTTGGAATAGGCCGATAGCCGGCTACTGAATCCCGACACAAGCACCTTGTCTTCGGTCGCCTTGATCAGCGTGGCGGCATTCCATTCGCCGCGCTCATTCTTGCAGGCCACTTGCGCTCCTGGTGCCCACTCGCCGTCGTGCAGCACGATGAACGAGTTGGGCTTGAGTTGCTCATTGGCGTGGCTCTCGGCAAAGCCCGAAATGGCACCGTCATTATCAAGTCGCATGTCCATGTCAAGATAGTCCACTTTGGGTTCGGCGGGGTTGCTGTCGTCACGCACGATGGCGCGTTTCATGCCGCTTCCGCTTTGCCACCAGGTGAGCAAGATGTCGCCTTTCTTGGCGGTGGTACCTTCGGGCAGACCGATAATTAGCGAGTTGGGTAACTCATAGTCTTCCATAAAGTTCACAACCGACTTCTCGGCTCCGGCAGTCTCGAGGTTGGTCTTGTAGAAGATGAGGCCTTTTCTCATCAAGTCTTCCTTGTCGTCAATCGCCACCTTGTAGTAGGTGTAGGGGGCCAAAATCAGTTCGCCGTCGGTGAGTTGCTCACCGGTACTCATCGGGAAGTCCCAAGGCCACTCGGCAGTGGTTTGAGCGCTGACGCTCATGCAGGCCATCATCAGGATGGTGGCTGCCAGTAAATGCTTTTTTCTCATGTTTTTGATAGATTAATTATTAATAATTATTAGCTATTTTAGCCATCTTTCTGAAGTGGTTAGTTTGCCACTTCAGAAAGGTGACTAGAAGGTAATATCTATTGATTGAGCAGATCCTCGAGTTTGTCGAGGGCAGCGCTCAGACCGTCCACGTTCTTGCCGCCGGCCTGGGCAAAGCCAGGCTGTCCGCCACCGCCGCCCTGAATGAGCTTGGCGGCCTCGCGCACCATCTGTCCGGCATTCTTGCCTTCCTTGACCAGGTCGTCGGTGAGCATGACGGTGAGCATCGGGCGGTCATTGTCCTCGGTGGCAGCAATCAGGGCATGGTGTTCCAGGCCGCTGCCGCGCAGAGCGGTGGCTACGCCCTTGACTACTTCGGGCATGAGCAGTCCTTGCAGACGCATCACGCTGATACCCTTGTCGTTGAGGCGAGCATCCTTGATCAGTCGCTCGCGCAGGGTGTTGATGCGCTCCTGGATGAAGCCCTCGGCTTGCTTGCGCAGGGCGGCATTCTCGCTCAGCGACTTGCGTAGGGCCACCAGCGCGTCGGGAGCGTTGTTAAGCAGGCTCTTGACCTCGAGCAGGGTGTCCTCCAGTTGGTCGAGTGTGTTCTCCACCCCCTCGCCGGTGATGGCCTCGATGCGGCGGATGCCGGCGGCAATGCTGCTCTCGTTCATGATCTTAATCATGCCGATGTTGCCCGTGTTGGGCACATGCGTGCCACCGCACAACTCAACCGAATTATCATACTTGATGACGCGTACACGGTCGCCATACTTCTCGCCGAACAGAGCCATAGCACCCATCTGGCGTGCCTCGTCGATGGGCATCTCGCGATGCTCCTCGCGCAGGGTGGCATGGCGCACCATCTGGTTGGCCAGATGTTCCACTTGGCGAATCTCCTCAGGAGTAACCTTCTTGAAGTGCGAGAAGTCGAAGCGCAACATCTTGTCGTCGACATACGACCCTTTCTGCTCGACGTGTGTGCCCAGCACCTGGCGCAGGGCGGCATGGAGCAGGTGGGTAGCGGTGTGGTTGCACTCGATGGCGCGTCGGCGTGCCACGTCGATGGCGGCATGCACCGGTGCGGTTGGGTCGGCGGGCATCTGCTTGGCAATGTGAACTGGCAGGTTGTTCTCGCGCTTGGTGTCGATGACTTCAATGGTCTCATCGCCCACCGTTAGGGTGCCCTTGTCGCCCACTTGACCGCCCATCTCGGCGTAGAATGGTGTGCGGGCAAGCACAATCTGGTAATATTCTTTGTTCTTCTGTTTGACCTTGCGATAGCGCAGTATCTCGGTGTCACACTCGCTCATGTCATAGCCCACAAACTCAGTTACGCCCTCGTGCAGCTCCACCCAGTCGGTAGCCTCGACGGCGGCGGCGTTGCGCGCACGTTGCTTCTGTTGCTGCATCTCGGCATTGAACTCCTCCTCGTTGACGGTCATGTTGTTCTCGCGCAGGATAAGTTCGGTCAGGTCCAGGGGGAATCCGTAGGTGTCGTAGAGGGTGAATGCCTCGCGACCCGTGATTTGTGTCTTGCCGGACTTGCGGGTGTCGGCAATCACCTTGTCGATGAGCTTCATGCCGGTCTCGAGCGTGCGCAGGAACGAGTCCTCCTCTTCCTTGCACACATGCTTGATGAGGTCGACCTGAGCTGGCAGCTCGGGGTAGGCGGCACCCATGCTCTCAATGAGCGTGTCGATCAGGCGATACATGAATGCCTCGCGCATGCCCAGGAAGGTGTAGCCGTAGCGCACGGCGCGGCGCAGGATGCGACGGATCACATAGCCGGCCTTAGCGTTGCTGGGCAACTGGCCGTCGGCGATGCTGAAGGCGATGGTGCGCACATGGTCGGCCACCACGCGCATGGCCACATCCACATCGTGGTTCTCGCCATAGCGCTTGCCACTGATGTTGCCAATCTCGCCGATGAGCGGCTGGAACACATCGGTGTCATAGTTTGACTTCTTGCCCTGCAGGGCCATGCACAGGCGCTCAAAGCCCATGCCCGTGTCAATCACATTGAAGGGCAGTGGCTCAAGGCTGCTGTCGGCCTTGCGGTTATATTGCATGAACACCAGGTTCCATATTTCAATCACTTGGGGGTGGTCTTTGTTGACCAGTTCACGTCCGGGAGTCTTGGCCTTCTCGGCGTCATCACGCAGGTCGATGTGAATCTCACTGCAGGGACCGCATGGACCTGTGTCGCCCATCTCCCAGAAGTTGTCGTGACGGTTGCCATTGATGATGTGGTCGGCGGGCAGGTGTTTCTCCCAGTAGCCGGCGGCCTCGTTGTCGCGCTCCAGTCCCTCGGGGGCATAGCCTTCAAACACGGTGGCATAGAGGATGTCCGGGTTCAATTTGAGCACATCAACCAGAAACTCCCAGCACCAGTCGATGGCCTCGCGCTTGAAGTAGTCGCCGAACGACCAGTTGCCTAGCATCTCAAACATGGTGTGGTGATAGGTGTCATGACCCACTTCCTCCAGGTCGTTGTGCTTGCCGCTCACACGCAGGCACTTCTGCGAGTCAGCCACACGGCGCCACTGCGCCTGCTTGTTGCCCAGGATGATGTCCTTGAACTGGTTCATACCGGCATTGGTGAACATGAGGGTGGGGTCATCCTTGATGACCATCGGAGCCGAGGGCACAATGTGGTGCTGCTTGCTCTCAAAGAAGCTCTTGAACGCTTCGCGGATTTCTTTTGCTGTTAGCATATCTTATTTAGTCTATATTTTTCTTGAATCCAAAACAACCTACAAAATTACTGCTATTTGGCCGTAACTCAAAGCCAAAGGCTGTTTTTTTTGATTTTTCGTGGCAAAATTTGGCATTTTCAGTAAATTAATCTAACTTTGTACCCACAACCATCGCGGGCATTCCAGCAGCTCGCTATGTCATGACTTTGTTGTGGCACCAAATAGAAGAAACAATATGCAAGAACTTGACAAGAAGTACTATAAGATAGGCGATGTGGCATTGATTGTGGGCATCCCCGAGAGCACATTGCGCTACTGGGAGACGCAGTTCACCATTATCAAGCCCAAGCGCAACGCCAAGAACATCCGATTCTACACCCCAAACGACATCGAGATGATACGCAAGATTCATTATCTGGTCAAGGAGAAAGGTCTCAAGCTCGATGCCGCACAGGCCCAGTTGCGAGCCAACCGTGATGGTGTGGACAAGCGTTTTGAGGTCGTCGATCGGCTCAAGGACATCAAGGCACAACTGCTGCAATTGCAGCGAGCCCTCGAACACCGCGAGGTCAATTGAGGTGCATAGCCCGTTTCTCACGGCCGATTACAACGCAAAAACAAGAGGAGCCCCATTGCGAGGCTCCTCTTGTGTGTCTAGTAAAAATGTCAATGCGTGATGGGTTAGAACGGCAGATCGTCGCCATCGGCAGGCTGGTTGAAGTCGGCCTGAGGAGCCACCGGAGCCGGAGCCACCGGAGCAGGGCCGGCGGGAGCGGGACCTGGAGCGGGCTGATAGGCAGGCTGATTCTGAGCGGCGTTGGCGGCAGCCAGGGCGTTCGGGTCTACCTTCTCGGCCTTCCAGCCACGGATGCTGGTGAACCAACGACCGTTGTATTCATGACTGTCGATGTCAAAACTCAGGTCAATCAAGTCACCCACCTCGAGCGGATACTGATTGGCGCGATCGCCGAAGAAGTCAAAATGGACCTTCTTGGGGAACGCTTCCATCGTCTCAAGCACATACTCCTGCTTGCTCCAGGGGTTGCCGGCCTTCGACGTGCCGCTCTGCAAGGGCAGTTTTACGATAATTTTTCCTCTTACTTCCATAATCTGTATTTATTTAGTGATTAATTTTTTTCTAGCCTGCAAAGTTACAAAATTCTTTGTGAATTCGTGACAAATGCGTGTCTTTTTTGTTTTTATTTTACGTTTTTGGTCGTCAGATTTTTCTTTTTGAACTTTTATGATTACCTTTGCCTTTTCAATCCGAAATAACAACTAACAACTTAATAGATGAAGAATCAGATTACTGATAACGAAACACTTATTCAAGCCATCGTTGAGGGGGCGCAAGAAAAGAAGGCACGAAGCATCGTCACTGTCGACCTCTCGCACATTGAGTATGCGCCGACTCAGGCGTTTGTCATTGTCAATGGCAACACACCCATTCAGGTCGACGCCATTGCCGACAGCATCAGAGAGTATGTCGAGAACAAACTCGGTGTCCGCCCGTACAATTACGACGGATATCAGAACTCGCAGTGGATTGTGCTAGACTACGGAACCATCTACGCTCACATCTTCTTGCCGGAGTTCCGTCAGCGTTATAACCTCGAGCAACTGTGGAATGATGCAACCATCAACACCATCCCCGATCTTGATTAAACAATACTATGGCAGACAACAAGAAAAAAACGCCTTTCCCGAAGTTTAACATCTACTGGATGTATATGCTCGTCTTCGCTGGACTGATTGCTGCTTATTGGATGACTGGCAATTCTATGGCCAAAGAAGTGCCACAGAACAAGTTTGAAGAGATGGTGGCAAGTGGAGGCGTCGAGAGCATTGTCGTATATAATAAGGAGACCGCCGAGGCTGTCATCAACGATTCGCTGGCAAATGTCGTCTTTGGCAATGTCTACAAACCCAGGCAAGGATACAAGCCCAAGGTGTCGTCCAAGATTGGCTCGCTTGAGAACTTTGAAAAGAAAGTGGACGAGTGGAAGACCAGCGGACAGTTCAAGGGAGACATCTCTTATGACACCACAAGCGATATAAGCACCATTTTCTGGTACTTTGGCCCGGTGCTGCTGCTCATCGGATTCTGGTTCTTCTTCATGAAGCGCATGGGCAGTGGTGGCATGGGCGGTGGCGGCATCTTCAGTGTCGGCAAGTCTAAGGCTATGCTTTTCGACAAGGACAATGCCAATAAGGTGACATTTGAGGATGTAGCAGGATTGGCCGAGGCTAAAGTCGAGATCAACGAGATTGTCGACTTCCTCAAGAGTCCCGAGCATTATACCGAACTGGGCGGAAAGATTCCCAAGGGAGCGTTGCTCGTTGGCCCTCCGGGAACCGGAAAGACTCTGTTGGCCAAGGCTGTTGCCGGCGAAGCCAATGTGCCTTTCTTCTCGATGTCGGGTAGCGACTTCGTCGAGATGTTTGTTGGTGTGGGTGCTAGCCGTGTGCGTGACCTCTTCCGTCAAGCCAAGGAGAAGGCACCGTGCATCGTCTTCATTGATGAGATTGATGCTGTGGGACGAGCACGTGGTCGCAATGCCAATATGGGTGGCAATGACGAACGCGAGAGTACCTTGAACCAGCTTCTCACCGAGATGGACGGATTTGGCAGCAATAGCGGGGTTATCATCCTGGCGGCCACCAACCGTGCAGATATCCTCGACAAGGCACTGCTGCGTGCAGGTCGTTTTGACCGTCAAATCTATGTTGAACTGCCAGAGTTGAGCGATCGCAAGGAAATCTTCCAGGTACACTTGCGCAATGTCAAGACTGACGGCAGCGTCGACATCGATCAACTGGCAAGGCAGACCCCAGGATTCTCGGGTGCTGACATAGCCAACGTCTGTAACGAGGCGGCACTCATCGCTGCTCGGCGCAAGAAGCAGGCGGTGCAACGGCAAGACTTCATGGATGCCATTGACCGCATCATCGGTGGACTGGAGAAGAAATCGAAGGTCATCACCGACGACGAACGCAAGTCTATCGCCTATCATGAGGCTGGGCATGCTACCGTCAGTTGGCACTTGCAATATGCCGACCCGCTCATCAAGGTCACCATCGTGCCACGTGGCAAGGCGCTGGGTGCGGCATGGTATATGCCTGAGGAGAGGCAGATTGAACCCAAGCAGGCACTCCTTGATGAGGTGTGCTCGTTGCTGGCAGGTCGTGTCGCCGAAGACATGTTCTTGGGGTTCATCGACACCGGTGCGCTCAACGACTTGGAGCGAGCAACCAAGATTGCCTATGCCATGGTCACCTACTATGGCATGAGCGACAAACTGCCCAACATTTCCTATTATGACTCTAGTGGCCAAGAGTATGGATTCACTAAGCCATATAGCGAGACAAGAGCACAGACGATCGATGTTGAGGTGCAGGCCATTATCGATAGTCAGTATCAGCGTGCTCGTCAGATACTGGAAACCTACACCGACGGACACCATCAACTGGCGCACTTGTTGCTCGAGCGTGAGGTTATTTACACCGAGGATGCCGAGCGCATCTTCGGGAAGCGCAAGTGGCTCTCGCGCACCGAGGAAATCATGAGAATTGCCGAGGAAAGCAAAGCACGAGAAAATGAGGTGCAAGCCGAGGACAGTAATGATCCTTGGGCCACACCACCACCATTCAAGCACAACGACTAATTTCGGTGATATGAGCAACGTCAATTTTACTGATATCGAGAAACAGGCCATTGTCAGTCTCATCATTGAGATGGTCAATGCCGACCGTGTCATCACCATGGAGGAGTTGATTGCCTCTAACAACATTAATGTTGAACTGGGAATCAATGACGAGGTGTTTCAGGCGGGACTGGCATTGAACGCCGACTATGCGATCGAGGTGGTCAAGAAGATGGACACTGATCGCAAGTGTTTCGTGGCTAGGTTGCTGGTGCGGATAATGGATGCCGACGGAGCCAGTGAGTCAGAACATGACCTGCTTGAGTACATCGGTCAGAGGATCGGATTGGACAAAGAATTGGGCTGCTGAAGCCCGACATGATTAGTGGCATTGTGCCGTGTTGTCGCACCATTCTGTCATCAGGATGGTGCGACGGCTTTTGTGTTACGAAAGATGACATAAATCACCTGCAAATCTAATGTTTTTCTGCAATTTGTTGTCAAAATGTGACGCATCGGAATCTAATGGACGAGCATTCTTTCAATTTCTGTGAATTTACCTTAAAACACTAACATGATTTACCGATACATGTTGTGTATGTTTCAGTTTTGTGTATTTTTGTGCCAAATTCTTATCAAAATGATTACTGAAATTATTAGACTAAATTCAATCGGGGATTTTTGTGAACGCTATGGATGCAAGATGCAGCACCCTTTAATTACTGTGCTTGATAAAACAGAATGCGCTAAACTCAAGGATGAGCTGCGTAGTTGTGGATTCTATTGTGTTTTTTTCACAGGTGAGAGCGGGAGCATGACTTACGGGCTGAGCAGGTATGAATATGGAGAAGCCACGATGGCATTTATCGCACCTGACCAGATATTCGGAAATGCGACTGGGCACAAAGAAGGCACAAACAGCAAATTGCTACTCTTTCACCCAAGCATCATCCACGAGTCACCGCTGTCCAGTAAGTTCAAGTATTATTCTTTCTTCTCCTATGAGTCTAATCAGGCACTTAACCTAACTCCTGAGGAGAAACTGGTCATGGACTCGCTCTTCGAGGGAATATCGCTTGAACTTGAACTGCCCATTGATGCGTCTAGCAGATCCATCATACTGGCTTTCCTTGATTTGCTTTTCAGTTACTGCTTGAGATTCTATGCCAGGCAGTATCACTCCGAGTCTAAGGGAGGAGACCAACTCATCGACAGATTCAACGTTGTCCTCAAGGAATACTTCGAGAGCAATTTGCCGGTCGAGAAGGGACTGCCTACTGTGGCCTATTGCGCCAAGAGACTCTCGTTGTCGCCCAATTACTTCGGTGACCTGGTCAAGAAATCATCGGGGCACACTGCCAAGGAACATATTCACATTGCAGTGGTCGAACGCGTCAAGTATCTGATTGTCAGTACCAAGATGTCAATCAGCGAAATCGCTTATGCCGTTGGCTTTAAGTATCCGCACCACCTGAGCCGAGTCTTCAGGCATGTTACGGGCATCACACCCATCGAATTCCGCACGCGCCGTTAAGGTGCAATCATATTTTCCCGCCGATACCTTAATAGAAACAAGCCTGACAATAACTCCCCTTTCCCTTTTTCAAGGAGGAAGGGGAGTGTTTTATTGTCAGTCAGCATTGATTACAACACACTGAAGTGCTTGGTGCCAAGCAACATACCATTGCACCACACCTCCAGACGATAGCGGCCGCGATGCCAGTTGCCACGATTCTCGCTGCCCCAACCTTTCAGGTTCAGTGTCTTGCTCTCCTCGTAGATGTAGGTCTCACACTTCTGCGAATAACCTGCCGGTGAGCCCTCCCCGACACGCAAGTGGCCGTCCTCGTCATACCAGCGGACATACAACTCCACATTGCCGCGCTTGATGCCACGGTAGTAGACACGGGGCTGCAGGTACATCGTCTCGTCGCTGTAAATTGGTTGCCCGAAGTCGCTCTGCACTTGTTGGATGCGGTTCACATTGCCTATCTTGATAGAGTCGATAATCAACGGATAGCGCTGGCCCACCATTTCTTGAAAATCGCTCAAACGGTGCTCGGCACTGCACTTGGCAGCGTCTAGCCGATAGTACTCCTCACGCATGGAGTCAAGGCGTGCGTCATACTGGTGGGCGATGGTCTGTTCAAGTCTGTCCCGCGAATGCAAGTTTTGACGAGTCTGACGCAACTCAAGCCAGGTGGCTAGCCACAGACCCATCAGCGCCAAGCTTAAGCCCGACAAACCCCACACCAACACACGGGCTATGGCGGCCGATGATCTCAGCCGGTGCCCACACACGTTGCAGTATTTAGCGTCCATGGGGTTGCTTGCCCCACAACCGGTGCATCGTTTCATCTCGTTATCTTAAGTCTAAATCACACTTTCTTGTGCAAAAAACGTGCCACGACATCTTTTTGTTGTCGACAACACCATCAATTTGCACAAAAAACATTAACTTTGCATTCCACACACTGTGTCTAAATTCTTAATTATTAATTCTAAATTATATTATGTACGAACCGCTAGCCGAGCGCATGCGACCCAAGTCACTCGACGACTACATAGGGCAAAAGCACCTCGTGGGTGAGGGTGCTATTATCAGGCGAATGATCGAGAGTGGCAACATCTCGTCTTTCATCCTCTGGGGACCACCAGGAGTAGGCAAGACTACGCTGGCTCGCATCATTGCCGAGCAGACACAGGTACCTTTCTACACCCTCTCGGCTGTTACCAGCGGAGTCAAGGAGGTGCGCGAGGTGCTCGATCGATGCAAGGCCGATGCTCAGAGCATGTTCACCAGGGGGCGGCCTGTGCTCTTCATCGATGAGATTCACCGATTCAATAAGTCGCAGCAAGACTCGTTGCTCGGTGCCGTTGAGAACGGCACGGTCACGCTCATTGGAGCCACGACCGAGAATCCATCGTTCGAGGTCATACGCCCATTGTTGTCACGTGCCCAGGTCTATGTGTTGCAGCCACTGGATCGTGATGACTTGCTCGAACTGCTCAACCGGGCTATCTCAACCGACAAGATGTTTGATGGGCGCGAGGTGCGCATTGAGCAGACCGAGGCTCTGCTGCGTTTTGCTGGAGGCGACGCGCGCAAGTTGCTCAACATCCTCGACCTCATCATGCAGTCGTTGGGACCGCTTGAGCCGTTTGTTGTCAACGACCAGATTGTGACCGATCGCTTGCAACAGAACCCTGTCGCGTTCGACAAGGGGGGCGAGATGCACTACGATATTATCTCGGCGTTTATCAAGAGTATTCGGGGCAGTGACCCCGATGCGGCTGTCTATTGGTTGGCAAGGCTCATTGCCGGCGGCGAGGACCCCAAGTTCATTGCCAGACGACTGTGCATCAGTGCTGCCGAGGACATTGGCCTGGCCAATCCCAATGCGTTGCTGCTGGCCAATGCCACCTTCGATGTCATCAACAAGATTGGCTGGCCCGAGGGGCGCATACCACTCAGCGAGTGTGCCATCTACCTTGCCACGTCGCCCAAGAGCAACAGTGCCTATCTGGCCATCGACGACGCACTCGCACTAGTTGAACAGACTGGCAATGCCCCAGTGCCGTTGCATCTGCGCAATGCGCCCACCAAGCTCATGAAGCAACTGGGCTATGGGCAGGACTATAAATATGCCCACGATTTCCCTGGCCACTTTGTCCGCCAGGAGTACATGCCAGAGCAACTCAACCACCCGCAGCTGTGGCATCCACAGGACACGCCCGCCGAGGCCAAGCTCGCCGCCCGCATGCAGCAGCTCTGGCACCCCCAGCCCGACTAAACAAAAACCGAAAAGGGGTGGGGTAGTGGCCCATCACAAATTTTCAATTTTCAATTCTCAATTAAGTTAAAGCCCCTTGATGACCTTGAACTTCTTCCAGTTCTTGGCATCCTGATAGGCAGTGACCGACTGGGCGGGGACATACAACTCGATTTTGCTGTTGCTCTCGCCGGCCAGGTCGGGCGGAGTGATGGCATGGCACTCGATGCGCTGCAATTGCGAGCATTTTTCGGCCACTTTCTTGCCCAGCCTGCACACTGTGGATGGGAGCGACAGGCGGTGGATGGCTGTCTCGCGCAGTGCGTTGTCCTCGATGGTTTGCAACCCCTCATTGAGGATGATGGCGCACAATGCCTTACACTCGCGGAAGGCCTCCTTGCCTATGACCGATGTCTTGCCAGGAATGGCTACTTCGCTCAGTGACTTGCAGCGTCGAAAAGCCTCTTTGCCAATGTATGAAACTCCATCACCCAATGTCAGATGTTGCAGTGATGTGCACTCAAAGAATGCTTTCTCTTCGACCGTTGTCACGTTGTTCAACTCGACTGTTGTCAGGCTTGAACAGCGGTCAAAGGCCTGCTTGTTCACCTTGCTCACCTGGCTCAAGTCGATTGCACGCAGAGCATTGCACTCGTGGAAGGCTTTCTCCTCCATTACCGTTACGCTACTGGGAATCTCCACTTCTTGCAGGTTGCGGCAATTCTCAAAGGCAGCTTTGGCAATCACCTGCAGCCGCCCGTCGAGTTTGATCGACTGCAATGATGAGCAGCCACGGAACGCCGATTCACCCATCAGGTTAATGGCACCGAGGTCGATGCTGCGCAGCGACGTGCACTCGCTGAACACGTAGGCCGGCAACTGTACCACGCCATCGGGTAGCCACATGCTAGTCAGGCGTGAACATCCGGCAAATGCCGACTCACCTAGGTGTGTCACCGTGTTGGGCAACTGTATCTCGCTGATGCGGCTCTTGTTGAAAGCACGCTCGCCAATCTCCTCAACGCCGTCAGGAATCTGGCAACTGCCCGTTCGGGCTGCGGGGAATTGAATCAGCGAGCGACCGCTATGGTCATACAGGGCGCGGTCATAGGAACTGTAGGTCATGTTGTTGCGGTCCACATCGATGGCTTGCAGTTGACTCATTGTACCCAGATTGTGATCTTCAATCTGGCAGTACTGGGGTATATAAAGTTCAACTACACCGCAGCCATCGAAGGCTTCTCTGCCAATCTCGCGCACATCACGGGGCATGTTGAAGCGTGTTAGTTTATCGCAGCCCTTGAAGCAATGTCTGCCTATGGTTTCCAGATAGTCGGGGACACTAAAGTACTTCAAGTCATCGCAACCCTCAAACGCACTCTCGCCCAACTCATGGACACGAGGGGGCATGATCACTTCCTCCAAATCATAGCATGAGGCAAAGGCGTGATCGCCGATTGACTTTAATCGCTCAGGAAGCACAATCGAGCGCAAGTGGCTTGCATACTGGAATGCGCGCCGTGGTAGCACATCATGATTGTAGCGTGAGCCGTATCTTTCCATCACCGAAGCATACTCCAGATCTACATCAAGATAGTTGTCAATGCTCTTGCCATCCACATTCAGCACTTTGCTGCGTTTGGCCAGTTTGGTGATGAAGTCCAGGTCTTTCTCGTTCAACGGGCCTTCGACTCGCAGCATGCGCACTTGCTCAAATGTGCCTTTGGGCATTTTGGTCTCGAGCGTGCCGGCCTCGCGCACCGAAACTTCTACCAAGTCGGCGGCACTGCGACTCGAATTATAATGATGGTGACGCGACAAGCCACGACTGTATTGAGCCGAGCAAGGCAATGAGCATGCAAGCACGGCTAGGGCTAAAGTCAGAATGATCTTTTTCATAATATGAACCTATGTGTTGTGGCTGCAAAGTTACAACATAGTTGCCAATTCTGCAATATGGCTTTAGTCTTGTCGGGCCTCGATTCTACCTTACTCCACATTATTAAAAAGCATTAATAGGCCTCGAAGGCTTTGCCCTGTGAGCATTTTTCTGTAATTTTGCAAGTTGAAATGTTTTATAGAGACAAATAATAAACAAAATAACGACAATTATGAGTTTAAACATCGTTGTGCTGGCCAAGCAAGTGCCAGACACCCGAAACGTGGGGAAAGATGCGATGAAGGCCGACGGCACCATCAATCGTGCCGCACTTCCTGCTATCTTCAACCCCGAAGACCTTAACGCCCTTGAACAGGCTTTGCGCCTCAAGGAGCAACACCCAGGCAGCACTGTCGGCATCCTCACCATGGGGCCTCCACGTGCTGGTGAGATTATCAGGCAGGGACTCTATCGTGGAGCAGACACGGGATGGCTGCTTACTGACCGTCTGTTTGCAGGTGCCGATACGTTGGCCACAAGTTATGCGCTGGCCATGGGCATCAAGAAGATAGGCAAGGTAGACATTGTCATCGGTGGACGACAGGCTATCGACGGCGATACAGCACAGGTAGGCCCCCAGGTGGCTCAGAAGTTGGGTCTCAACCAGGTCACCTATGCCGAAGAGATCATCAAGGTTGAGGATGGCAAGGCCACTATCCGTCGTCATATCGATGGCGGAGTTGAGACTGTCGAGGCGCCCCTACCTGTAGTCATCACCGTCAATGGCAGTGCTGCGCCGTGCCGACCTTGCAATGCCAAACTGGTCATGCAGTACAAGCGAGCCACATGCCCCATGGAGCGCACGGGCGATGAGCCCTGGAAGGCACTCTATGATGAGCGACCCTACCTCACACTCAATCAGTGGAGCGTGGCTGATGTCGATGGCGACCCGGAGCAGTGTGGCCTGAGTGGCTCGCCCACTAAGGTCAAGACTGTGCAGAACATCGTCTTCCAGGCCAAGGAGAGCAAGACCCTCACAGGAAGCGATGCTGATGTCGAGAGCGTAATCAAGGAGTTGTTGAACGAAAAAATCATTGGCTAATTCATGAATAACGTCTTTGTATATTGCGAAATTGAGCAGACCACAGTGGCCGAGGTGTCACAAGAACTGCTGACCAAGGGCCGCAAACTGGCCAATGAACTGGGCGTAGAACTGCATGCTGTTGTTGCCGGGGCCGGTATCAAGGGCAAGGTTGAAGATCAAATTCTGCCCTATGGAGTGGACAAACTCTTTGTCTTCGACGGTGAGGGATTGTTCCCATACACATCTGCACCGCATACCGACCTCATGGTCAACCTCTTCAAGGAAGAGAAACCGCAAATCTGCCTCATGGGGGCTACCGTCATCGGTCGTGACCTGGGACCGCGCGTGTCATCGTCACTCACCAGTGGCCTGACTGCTGACTGTACCGAACTCGAGATTGGTGACTTTGACGATCCCAAGACGGGGGCTCACTACGACAATCTGCTCTATCAGATTCGTCCGGCCTTCGGTGGAAATATTGTTGCTACCATTGTCAATCCCGAGCATCGTCCCCAGATGGCTACTGTGCGCAGTGGCGTGATGCAGAAGGCTCTCTACGACGGCAAGGCCCGAGGCGAGGTCGTTTATCCCGATGTTGACAAGTATGTTCCTCAGACGGCCTATATTGTTAAGGTGCTGGATCGACATGTCGAGGCAGCAAAGCACAACCTCAAGGGCGCATCGATTGTTGTGGCTGGTGGCTATGGCGTGGGCAGCAAGGAAGGCTTTGACTTGTTGTTCCAACTGGCCAAGGAACTCCACGGCGAGGTCGGTGCCAGTCGTGCTGCTGTTGACGCAGGTTGGGTCGACCATGACCGTCAGGTGGGACAGACAGGTGTCACTGTGCATCCCAAGGTATACATTGCTTGCGGTATCAGTGGCCAGATTCAGCACATCGCGGGTATGCAAGATGCGGGCATCATCATCTCGGTCAACAACGATCCCGATGCTCCCATCAATAAGATTGCCGACTATGTCATCGTCGGCACCTGCGAGGAGGTCATCCCCAAATTAATTAAGTATTACAAGCAAAACTCGAAGTAATTTTTTTAAGGAGTTAAGGAGTTAAGAAGTTAAGGAGTTAAGACGGCACATTATGGATTTTGGAACGACATTCTCATTCGAAAACGTGATTGCCTGGCAGAAAGCTCATGTGTTTGTTCTTCAGGTTTACCGGGTAACCAGGTTTTTCCCTGAAGATGAACGCTATGGGTTGACATCGCAAATGAGGAGAGCTGCTGTTTCAATTGAAGCGAATATAGCCGAAGGATACAAAAAATTTAGCAAAGCAGATAAGTTGCGTTTTTATAACATAGCGCAAGGCAGTCTTGAGGAATGCCGCGACTATTTAATTCTGTCAAGAGATCTTGGGTTTGTCACCATTGAACAATTTGCTCAGATGAAAGACGCTATAGAAGAAACAAGTAAATTGTTGAATGCCTATTGCAAAGGAATTATTGACAACAATGCAATTGGGTGAGGTCTTGTAGAGTTTATGGTATCGTCTTAACTACATTTAACTACTTAACTTCTTTTAACTACTTACACCGATTAACTACAAATAATTATGGCTGCAAAATATAACATTCCTGAGATTGAGTTCCAGCTGTCGCATCCGTTGATGAAACGCATCGTCGAACTCAAGGAGAAGGGCTTCGCTGATGCCAAGGACTATCCCGATGCACCCGTCGATCATGATGATGCCATCGAGAACTATCGTCGCATTATCGAAATCTGCGCCGAGGTGGCCGAGACCATCATCGAACCCAACAGCGAGAGTGTCGACCAGGAAGGTCCGCACCTTGAGAATGGACGCATGATTTATGCCAGCAAGACGTTTGAGAATCTGGACGCTACGCGCAAGGCTGGTCTGCATGGTGTGTCAATGCCACGCCGTTATGGCGGCTTGAATCTGCCCAACGTGGTGTTCTCGATGCTGAGTGAGATTATCTCGAGCGCTGATGCTGGGTTCCAGAACATCTGGTCACTGCAGAGTTGCATCGACACGCTCTATGAGTTCGGAAGCGAGGAGCAACGGCAGCAATTCATCCCGCGCGTGTGCGCTGGCGAGAGCATGTCGATGGACCTCACCGAGCCTGATGCCGGTAGCGACTTGCAGCGTGTCATGCTCAAGGCAACGCGCGACGAGGAGAACAACTGCTGGCGTCTCAACGGCGTGAAGCGTTTTATCACCAATGGCGACAGTGACATCCACTTGGTGCTGGCTCGCAGCGAGGAGGGTACAACCGACGGTCGTGGCTTGTCGATGTTTATCTATGACAAGCGCGATGGTGGTGTCGATGTGCGTCACATCGAGCACAAGTTGGGTATCCACGGCTCACCCACTTGCGAGTTGGTTTACAAGAACGCCAAGGCTCAACTGTGTGGTGACACTCGTCTGGGTCTCATCAAGTATGTCATGGCTCTGATGAATGGTGCACGTCTGGGCATTGCCGCACAGAGCGTCGGTGTCGAGCAGGAGGCCTACAACGAGGCTATTGCTTACGCCCGCGAGCGCGCCCAGTTCGGCAAGAAAATCATCGAGTTCCCTGCAGTCTACGACATGCTCAGTCGCATGAAGGCAAAACTGGATGCAGGCCGTTCGCTGCTCTATCAGACGGCACGTCTAGTCGATGTCTACAAAGCACTGGAGGATATCGCACGCGATCGCACGCTTGCACCCGAAGAGCGCCAGGAAATGAAGAAGTATCAGCGCATGGCCGATGCCTTCACACCACTAGCCAAGGGTATGAACTCGGAGTATGCCAACCAGAATGCCTACGATGCCATCTCGGTGCACGGCGGCAGCGGTTTCATCATGGAGTACAAGAGCCAGCGTCTCTATCGCGACGCGCGCATCTTCAGCATCTACGAGGGCACCACACAACTCCAGGTGGTGGCGGCCATCCGTTATATCACCAACGGATCCTATATCAACTACATGCGTGAGATGTTGCAAGATGAGGTAGCCGACGAGTTCAAGCCACTCAAGCAACGCATCGAGGCTATGGTGCAGTTGCTCGAGCAGGCTATCGCCATCGTCAAGGAGGCTGGCAACCAAGACCTGCACGACTTTGTCGCTCGTCGACTCTATGACATGACCGCCGAGACCATGATGTCAATCCTCATCATTCAGGATGCCACACGTTGCCCCGAACTCTTCGGTCGCAGCGCACAGGTCTATGTCCGCATGGCCGAGGCCAACGTCGCTGGTCACTTCACCTACGTGAAGAACTTCCGTGCCGACGATATTGATGCCTTCCGCGCCCAGTAATGCTCCATCACATTATTAACACAATCGGCTGGATTCTTTAATCCAGCCGATTGTGTTTAATGCATGGTGCATCGATATCACTCCTCCAGATTCTGGTAGAAGTCAGTGCGGGCGTGGCGCAGCAGTGCGATGGCGCGCGGCACGATCTCATTCATCTCTGGTGTCGTGTCCATCAGAATCTCAAGTGCCGCCCAGACCGAGCGATCGTGCACGGTGTACAACTTGATAACCTTAATATTAAAGTTCGTCTTGTCGATGGCTTCAAGCACCTCATACTTGTTGTCCTCATTCACGTCATAGATGGCGGGTAGCATCAGGCGGAAGTACTGGTCATCGTTCTCATCGGGAAAGTACGAGTAGGTCAGACCTTCGCTCTTAAACGTGATTTCACCGTCCTCTGGGTCAACCTTGGGACGATACCCTTCTTCCTGCAGGAAGTCAAGCAATAATTCATTCAGTTTCATAATTCCTAGATTAGTAATTCTTAATTCTTAATTCTAAATTATTAATTATCATTAGTTCTGAATCCCACATGTGGCAGGCTGTTGCGGCGCTCGTTGCCTTCCATCTTGTCGCGGATGCGATTATACTCCTTCAGCGCATCACCCTTCACGCTTGGCTTGATGCCGCCGATGGTCGTTTCCATCAACTCCTCGGTGATGTTTGTGTTGTTATACGCAGCAATCATCGCTGCTTCGTTCACAACGTAGGTGATGTCGCTCGCCACATAGCCTTCGCTCAGTGTAGCCAGTTTCTCAAAGTCCAACTCGTCACAGGGGCGGCCCTTGAGATGCAACTTCAGCATCTCGCGTCGTGCCACCAGGTCAGGCAGCGGCACATACACCATCTTGTCGATGCGTCCTGTGCGCAATACGGCCGGGTCAATCTTGTCGGGACGGTTGCTCGTGGCGATGACAAAGATGCCGCGCTGCGAGCAGTTGTTCAGTTGTGTCAAGAACTCATTCACCTCGCCCGAGTGGTGGTTGCCCAGGTCGTCACTGCGGTTGGGCACAAATGCGTCAAACTCGTCAAAGCACAATACGGTAGGGGCATTCTTCTCGGCTTTCTTGAACAGTTCGGCAATCTTGCCCTGTGTGCCGTGGATATAAACGGAGCCCAGGTCGCTCGCCTTGACCAGCATAAAGTTGAACCCGGTCTCTTCGGCAAACTTCTCGGCAAAGAAACTTTTGCCACAGCCTGGAGGGCCATATAGCAGCATACCATTCGGGGGGGTCAAGCGGTACTTCTCGGCACGCTCCTTGTCTCGCAAGATGAAGATTACACGCTGGTTGAGCATTTCCTTCATGTCCTCCATGCCGGCGATGTCCTTGAAACCATTGCCCTTGCCTTTCTTCACCTCGATGTCAACGGCTGTTTCGCGGGCCTGCGCGTCGTCGTCATCACGGCGACTGTGCGAAGATGCCGAGCGTTCACTCGATGGCTTGCCTGCGGCTGGTTCTACTTGGCTGGGGTCGTCCAGCGCATGCAGCAGTTCTCTGGCACTCTTGTAGCGATCGCTCACATTGCTCGACAAGCCGCGGCTCACGATGCCAATCATCTCTTTGGGCACACCATCCAGTTCAAGAGGTTCCTTGCGCAACTTCTTCAATTCACGGATGGCGTCGCGTCGGGGCAGCGATGTGTCGTAGGGCCACGGAGCATTGCCCGTGAGCAACACATACAGCACCGTCACCGCCGAGAAAACATCGCTCGACTCGTCATACATTCCTGCAAACGTCGAGTTGGCACAGTACTCAATCTCCAGGTCACTCGTGTCGAACGGAGCCACACCGCTCGTGTTGCCCGACACATGTCCCATATCGATCAGTTCGGGCTCGCCATCGGTCTTGGCGCTGAGCATGATGTTGCGTGGAGTGATGTCGTTGTGCATCAACCCGTGAGTCTCGTGCATATAGTGCAGTGCATGCAGCACACCCGTGATGATGCGCTTGGCCTCGTCGACAGGCATTGGCCCCTCGCGTTCAATCTTCTCAACTAGCAACTCGCCGCTGAAGTACACTGTCACCATGTAGTGGCACACGCCCTCGGGAATCATCATCGTCCCGCTTGTGATATACGAGATGATGTTGCGGTGCATCAATTTCTTGCAGTATTCTATTTCACGCACCTTGCCGTCCTTGGTCAACAGGCGTTCTGGGATATTCTTGATGATGAATAACTTCAAGAAGAACGGACTCCCGTCATCGTCGGCAACACGATAAGTTTCGCTGTAGGCATTGGCCTTGATCAGATACTCAACCGTGTAGTCATCCACCTTCTGTCCTTGTGTCAGTATACTCATATCTCAATGATTTTAGCATCTATTAGACTGCAAAGTTAACACTTCAAACCTGAATCACCATAAAATTCCTTTCATTTTTTCGCAATTTTACCAAACTAATCCCCAGTCACTCTGTGTGGCGGCAACTAATTCCCTATTTGAATGAACGCTTGAACCATAGAGCGGGCGAATAATTGTCCCAAAAATGCCAAAATGTCGAAAAAATTGTTGACAGTTGGCGAAAAATTGCTATATTTGCAAGTTGTTTTGGGAAATCGGGCAGAATGGCGTCCGGCAATTCCCGCCTTTAAATGTTGAGATATGAGTTTTAAAGAGGTAAATGAACTGAGAAAGAATGGCCAATTGCAAGAAGCGTATGAAATGGCCACTAACGATTTGAATCAGGCACCCGGCGATGTGTGGGCAGCCAGGGCAATGTTTTGGACACTGCATGACATGGCATTCGACGAATTGAAGCGAGGCTATAACGATGAGGCAGCAGTCCTGGCCGAGCGTATGGAACAACTCATTCCGCAATTGGGTGAGGAAGAACCTGCTGATGGCAATGAGCGCAACTTGCCGGTGCGGGCACACGCTCGCCTCATACGGCACATGCAGCCATTCTATGCCGATGTCAAGGCAGCATACCGCGAGGCGCGTACTGGAAGTACCATTGCACCCTATGACTACATCGCTCAACTCATCACCAACGGCCAACTCGCCGAGCCTCTGCACGAGCGGGCTGGTTGGATTATCTGGTATCACTTGTGGAATCAACAGCAGCGCATGCCCAGCCTTGAAGCACGGCAGGCACTGGCACACTATATGAGCCTGACTGGCATTTCAAGACCATCGGTGCTGCATTCGCGCATTTTGTTTGTCGCCATACGCTTGTCCAAGCGCTTCGGCAGAGAGTTTGACTTTGCCAAGTTCCTTGACTTGTGGGGTGAGGACAACTTCCTGCCCGAGGACTGGCAACGCAACGAGCGCAAGAAAGGGCATCGTGGCATTTTCCCGGCATTGGTCGAGGCTGCGGTCATGCAGTATATCGCCTGCAAGAAACAAGATCACGACATGGTCTACAGCGAGGAGTTCATGCAACTGCTGAGCAAAGTGGTCGAGCGCTTCCCCGACAAGGCCGAACTCAAGCGTTATCTGTCACTGTCACTCTTTAACCGTGGCGACAAGGAGCGGGCATTGGAACTGCATCGCGAGTTGGCCAGGACGCTCAACAAGTACTATGTGTGGCATGAGTTGGCGGGCATGTACACCCACGACCTTGACATGAAGACCTCGGCTCTGTGTCAGACGTTGACACTCAAGGTTCAGGATAATTACACATGCGAGATTCATCGAGAACTGGGATGGGAATTGGCCCGTGAGGGCAACATGCCTGCTGCCCTGTGCGAGTTGGAAATCTACCGCTCGACCCGCGAGCGCTGTGGGTGGCCCAGGTCATGGCGCTACGAGCAACTGCGCAAGCGCATTCCGGCCGACACCATTGCCACACAGGACAATCGTGCACTATATGCCGAACGTGCCCAGGGCATTATTAATTGGGTCTATCAGGACGTGCCACAGACACCGGCTGTGGTGGCAGCACGCTTCCGCGACAAGCAGGGCAAGGATATTGCCAAACTGATTATGCCCGACGGCAATTCACTGTTTATCAAGGCCTCTAAAGTGCCTGCCGAGAATTATCTCATGGTGAGAGTGCAAGGTGACAATGGCAAACTCGCTCTGCTCACGGCCGATGCCGCTACGCGCGACCAGGTGGTACCTGCATTTACCGATGCTGTCACAGGCGAGGTGCGTGTCATGCAGGGCCAGGGAGGCAAGCAGTATGGGTTTGTTGAGGGATGCTTCGTGCCAGGCCAGTTCTTGCAAGGCATCGCCACCGGCGACACAATCACCATCCTCACCGAGATGCAACCTGATGGCCGTCGTCGCGCCATTGCCCTAATCTAGACACTTTTAATAACTAACTGAATACATTCACATGACACGACGAGACATGATCAAGGCAGCAGGTGGTGCCGCAGCAGCGACCATTTTGGGAGGAATTCCTCTGGCTGCACAAGCACAGGACAAGGCTGCTAGCAATAACGGCAAACGTAAGATTCTTGTCATTGGGGCACATCCCGATGACCCCGAGACCAGTGCAGGAGGCACTATGTGCCTGCTCAAGCAGGCTGGACACGAGGTGGTGAGCGTATATCTCACACGTGGCGAGGCGGGCATTGCGGGCAAGACCCATGACGAGGCGGCGGCCATCCGCATGGTTGAGAGCGAGCGTGCATGTGCCATGATGGGCATACGCCACATCTTCATGAATCAGGTGGATGGAAACACCGAGGTCAATATCGACCGCTATCGCGAGATGCGCGAATTGCTTGAGCGCGAAAAACCCGATGTGGTGCTCACCCATTGGCCTGTGGACAGTCACCGCGACCATGCAGCATGCGGTATGCTGGTGCTTGACGCATGGCGCAGAGTAGGGCGCACGTTTGACCTCTATTATATGGAGGCGATGACCGGAACGCAGTCGCAGATGTTTCATCCCACCGACTGGGTGAACATCGAGAGCGTGGTGGATCTCAAGCACCGTGTATGCGACTGCCACGAGAGCCAGGGCATGGACGTGCTCATGGAGGGGTGGCATGGCCCCATGGAACGATTCCGTGGCATCGAGTGCCGTTGCAAATATGCAGAGGCCTTCGCCCGCCATACCGAACCAAGAGACATGCTCTAGAAAGTCTAGATATTCTAGCATTTTTAGCCTAAAAAACCGACTATGAAAAAAACTCTTATATTGCTTGCTGCACTGGCAGTGAGCGTGAGCGCTAGTGCGCTCGACATCCAGGACTATGTTCTGGGCGGTGCCCGTCCACGGGGCATTGGAGCCGTCACACCCGCGATGGACGGCAAGTACTATTATCAACTGGCCGATGGCGGCAAGACCATTGCACGCTGTGCCTATAAGACTGGCCAGCGTACAGCCACTGTGCTCGACTCGGTGGCCATGCACAATGTGCAGGTCAAGCGTTGGGACGGCTATGAGATGAGCCAGAGCGAGAGTGCCATCCTCCTGTGGGCCGACAGCGAACCCATCTACCGCCACTCGTTTACGGCACGTTTCTTCGTCTACGACTGCAAGAGCGGGCAGATGAAGTCGGTGGCAGGTGACGAGCCTGTGCAGATAGCCACCCTCTCGCCCGATGGGCAGCGTGTGGCCTATGTCAAGCAGAACAATGTCTACGTTCAGCGCTTGAGCGATGGCAACATCACACAAGCCACCACCGACGGCCTCAAGAATCATGTCATCAACGCTGTGCCCGACTGGGTCTATGAGGAGGAGTTCGCTATGCTCAACTCGTTTGCATGGTCTAGCGACAGCCGCACCTTGTCGTTTATCCGGTGGGACGAGAGCGAGGTGCCCATGTACTCGATGACTATGTATGAAGGCGACTGCAAGCCCAATTCTGATTATGCCCTCTATCCTGGCTCTTATGATTACAAGTACCCCGTTGCGGGTGAGAAAAATGCCGTGGTGAGTGTGCACAGTTACGATGTGCAGGCCGGCAAACTGAGCAAGATGAATGTGCCCCTCACTGCCGAGGACTATGTGCCACACATTGGCTATGCCGGGCCCGCTGACGCATTGATGGTGATGACGCTCAACCGCACGCAGAACGATATGCACATCTATCGTGTCAATCCCGCCACTGGCATCGCTCGCGACATCTATCACGAGACCTCGGACAGTTGGATTGACAGTGAGATGTCGCGCAATGTGGCTTACTACGATAACTTTCTGGTCATTCCCAACGAGACTTCGGGGTATTGCCAACTCTACCAGTATGACCTGGACGGGCATCTCATGCGCCAACTCACAACTGGCGAACAGCCTGTTACTGCCTACTATGGCTATGACAAGAAAAACCGCCTTTTCTACTACCAGTGCACCGACGGCCCGCTCAACCGTGTGGTGCGCCGTGTCGATGCCAAGGGGCGCGTGCAGGATGTGGAGGCTGGCAAAGGTACCAATTCAGCCACTTTCAATAGCGATTTCACCTATTATATCCACACCTTCAGCAATGTCGACACCCCCACGCAGTATCGCTTGAAGCAGGTGGGCAAGAAGACTAGTGTGCGCGACCTGCAACTCAACGAGGACTATTGCGCCAAGTATTGCATCCCCAGTGTGCCACGTCGCCAGTTCGTTACATTCGAGAACGATGGCTATACGCTCAACGGGTTCATTATCAAGCCTGTCGACTTTGATCCCACCAAGAAGTATCCTGTCATCATGTCGCAGTACAGTGGTCCAGGCTCGCAACAGGTGCGCAACAACTGGAAACTTGACTGGGAGGAATATTTCGCCACTCAGGGCTATATCGTTGCTTGCTTTGACGGTCGTGGCACTGGAGCACGTGGCAAAGCCTTCGAGTCGCTCATCTATCAGAATCTGGGATACTATGAGACCATCGACCAGGTGGCTGCGGCGCGCTACATGGCCAGCCAGCCTTGGGTCGATGCCGACCGCATTGGCATCTGGGGATGGAGTTTCGGCGGATATGAGGTGCTCATGGCCATGTCGCACCCCGACAGCCACTATGCCGCAGGTGTGTCTATCGCACCAGTGACCAGTTGGCGGTTCTACGACACCATTTATGCCGAGCGTTTCATGCGCACACCACAAGAGAACCCTGACGGCTATGCCCAGAGTGCCCCACTCGACAAGGTCAAGGATCTCAAGGGCGACCTGCTCATCATGTTCGGCAGCGCCGATGACAATGTGCACATCATCAATGCCATGCAGTATATTGCCAAACTCCATGGCCAGAAGCGCCAGTTCGACATGATGGTCTATCCCAACATGAACCACAGCATCAACGGCTGTGGCGTGCGCGAGCCGCTCTACCAGCGCGTGCTCAACTACTTCGACCGTACCCTTAAAAAGTAATAGATTATGGCACATAATTGCGAAAACTGTAAGTTCCGTGCACATTATGACCAGAAACCCGACTCGTTGTTGGGTCGTTTCTGGCGATGGCACATCAACTTCTGCCCAGGTTGGAAGGCATTCTTCACCTCCCGCACACCTGAGCAGCAGGCCGAGTTAAGGAAACGCTATCAATTCACCAAGTATTAACAACTTTTGGCTCTCTCAAGAGCAATAGCCAATCTCCTGAACTCTCGGTCATGAACGATAGTCTGATAGTCATCACAGGTCCCACAGCGTCGGGCAAGACTGCCCGTGCTGTGGCACTGGCACGCGAGTTGGATGCTGAAATCATCAGCGCCGACTCGCGCCAGATCTATCGTGGCATGGACTTGGGCACGGGCAAAGATCTGGACGAATATGGCGATGTGCCTTACCATCTCATCGACATCTGCCCTGCGGGCTACAAATATAGCCTGTTTGAGTTCTTGCGCGATTATCAGGCGGCCTATGACGATATCACTGCCCGTGGCAAGCGAGTCATCCTGTGTGGCGGCACGGGCATGTATGTCGAGACTGTGCTCAAGGGCATACAACTGCCCCCGGTGCCGCAGAACGATGCGTTGCGTGCGTCGCTCAGCGGCAAGTCGCTCGACGAGTTGACTGCCATCTTGCGCACCATGAAGACCCTGCGCAACAACAGCGACATCGACACGCCCAAGCGCGCCATCCGCGCCATTGAGATATGCACTTACTACCACGAGCATCCCGATCTGAAGGTAGCCACTGAGCCGCATCCATTGACCGATGCGGTGGTCATCGGGGTGAGCATCGACCGTGAGGCACGTCGCCGTCGCATCAGTGAGCGATTGGACACGCGTCTGCAGACAGGCATGGTCGACGAGGTGCAGCGGCTCATCGAGGGTGGGGTAGACCCCGATGACCTCATCTACTATGGTCTGGAGTATAAGTTTGTCACGCGCTATGTTATCGGCCAGCTCACGTGGCAAGAAATGCACGATCAGTTGGAGATTGCCATTCATCAGTTTGCCAAGCGACAGATGACCTGGTTCCGTGGCATGGAGCGTCGGGGCACACCCATCCACTGGCTACCCTATGATATGCCCCAATCCGATTTCACCGCCGCCGTCCTGGCATTGCTTTGATTAGTTGCATTGGCACAAAGATTGCAATGGCGAAAAACAAAGTCTAAAATTGTTATTGTGATCTCAAGTTTCTGAAGTAGTTAAGGATTTATGTAGTTAAATGGAATTAAGACGTCACTCTGTTGTGTCAGAATGCTCCAAGACTGGCTGGTAGATTTTAAATAAAATTTGAGCAACTAGAGCATTCGTCCTAACTCCTTAACTCCCTTAACTCCTAAACTACTGACAAGTATCTACTTTAAAAAGTTAAATTGTGATGAAGACAATGCATTGGATGTTCGCCGCCATCCTCATGCTATGCGGCGCTAGCGCACTGGCATCGTGCAACAGCACCGCCGGTAAACAGGCAAACGATGCCGAACAGGCTGACACCGTCAAAGTTCAGTCTGACACTTATGAGGCTGCTATCGAGCGTTTTCTGATTGATTCAATCGGCTCGCACTATGGCTCAGGTGATGTGTGCATACCCTGCAACATCATCGTGGGTATTGACAGTACTGACATCGATGATATCAAAGTTTGGGGCGCCTATTGGGTATATCGTTATGACGTGAAGGGCGATACGCTCAAGTGTATGTCAGGTGGCAGCCATCCAGGGCTTATGCATGTTAGCAAAGGCGATCTGGGCTATGAAGTCACTGCATTTGAAGCAGTGGGCGATGGCTCGCAGTACATGCCCAGTGCCAAACGTATATTTGGTGACAAATACAACAAGTTTTTCACTGTAACGTCATGTGGAAATACAGGAGAACAGGCGCGGATGGAGAGTATCAAAGACTATGTCAAACGCCATGGAATCAATGTAACCTGTTACCAAGATTATGGCTGGCCTGCTGTGAAATTGTAGCATCTCAGACAATATGATAAAGCACGGACAGCACCAGACCTGGTGCCGTCCGTGTTATCTTTGTAAGTGGGCCAATCTCTCACCAGACCCCGTAGTTTGCGCGGTCGGCATCAATGCGAAGCATGATGAACAGCAAGAAGGTGAAGCCCCACAGCGATGAGCCGCCGTAACTGAAGAAGGGCAGCGGGATGCCGATGACAGGGCATAGTCCTAACACCATGCCGATATTGATGCTCAGGTGGAAGATGAGATAGGATGCCACGCAGTAGCAATAGACACGACCAAATGTGGTGTGTTGACGCTCGGCCAGCGTGATGATGCGCAAGATCAACGCCAAGAATACTAGTAGCACAATCGTTGAGCCAACAAAGCCTTCTTCCTCGCCGATGGTGCAGAAGATGAAGTCGGTGTGCTGCTCGGGCACATACTTCAGTTTGGTCTGTGTGCCGTTTAGGAAGCCCTTGCCCAGGATGCCGCCACTGCCAATGGCAATCTTGCTCTGGTTGACGTTGTAGCCCACACCGCGTGGGTCATCGGCGATGCCCAGCACCACAGTGATGCGTTTCTGCTGGTGCTCTTGCAGCACATGATTGAACGCAAAGTCGACCGTGAACATGAAGATGACCGATGCCACGATGAACCCAATGGTCACCAACACACGTCGCATGTCGTCGTGTAGCATGCCATAGAGCAGATAGATAACAGTGCCACCCACCATGATGCCAAAGAACACATAGCCATTGATGTGCACTCCCAGATAGGACAATCCCCAAGTCAACAGACCACCTGCCACATAGGCCAGCAGCACATTGCGACCCATGACGAACGAGCGGCAGTAGAACAATAGCATGCCCACAGTCAACACCATAACAATCACAAAGGCGATGAATGTGCCCAGTGGTATACCCATCAGCATGACTGTGGCAAACTTGAGCACCACCACAAAGTAGGTGATGGCACATAGGGCAGCAAACAGCACAAAGCCACTCATGCCTTCACGATAGAGCACAAAGATGAGCGACGTGTAGACCAGTGCCGAACCGGTTTCCTTTTCTAATATGATACACAGGATGGGCAGCACGATGATGCCACCGGCAATGGCATAATTCTTCCAGTTGTTGAGCGCAAAGCCATAGGTACTGAACAACTTGGCAAGAGCCAAGGCGGTAGCAAACTTGGCAAACTCGGCCGGTTGCAGGCTCACGGGGCCAAAGACTAGCCATGATCGGGAGCCCTTGATGTCGGGAGCCACAAAGATGGTGACTATCAGGAGTAATATCATCACCCCATAGATGGGGTAGGCATACGCCTCGTAGATGCGACGGTCGATCAGCAGTAGCGACAGACCCAAGATAAAAGACAGACCTGCCCACATGAACTGCTTGCCCGAGAACCCCGAGAAATCGAACATGCTGGCCTTGTCGAAGTTATAGGTTGCCGCATAGATGCTCACTGCTCCTGCCACAATCAAGATGGCATACAGCACGATGGTGATCCAGTCAATCGACTTGAGCAGTGTGCGGTTCTCACTGTCATTACTCCGTAGTTCCATTATTGTCGCTTGATTGAGGTTTCACTTCGGGTTTGGACTCTTTCTTGACTTCTTTCTTGTCCGATTTTTTGTCCTTGTTCTCAGATTTCTTGCCCCCATAGAGTTTGGCACTATACAGGCTGGTGTTGGCCATGCGGTTGGCCACTGCCTCGCGCGCCGGCGATAGTTTCCCGTTGAGGTACTGCTCCATCATCACCGCGCCGATGGGCACACCAAAGGTGGCACCGAAACCAGCATTCTCGACATAGACGGCCACTGCAATCTTGGGGTCGCTCATGGGCGCAAAGCCCATGAAGGCCGAGTGGTCACGTCCATGAGGGTTCTGGGCAGTACCGGTCTTGCCGCACACTTCCCAACCCGCAATGTTGGCACCACGGCAAGTGCCGCCTGTCACTGCCATGCGCATGCCCTCGACAATTGAGGGGTAGTAACTTTTGTTTATCGTAGTCTCGTGGCGCTCCAGATTTTTCTTGGGCACGCCCACGCCGTCGATGCGGCGCACCACATGAGGCGTGATGTAGTAGCCACGGTTGGCAATAGTAGCAGCCAAGTTGGCGATTTGCAGCGGTGTAGCCAAGATTTCGCCCTGTCCGATAGCGTCGCTGATGATGCTGTAGGCGCTCCACTTGCCTTCGCCCAGGTTCTTGTCATAGTATGCCTTGTTGGGGATGAATCCACGGCTCTCACCAGGCAGATCAACGCCAGTCTTGTAGCCGTAGCCCATCGACACCATGTGCTTTTTCCACACCTCAAAGGCATTGCCTATCGAGCCATATTTCTTCTTGTTCTCAAGCATGTGTTTCAAGCCCCAGCAGAAGTAGGCATTACATGATGTCTGGAGTGCGGGTTTCAGCGGGATGGGCGAGCCGTGGCCGTGGCAGCCCACGCGCATGCCACCACTGATGAAACCGCGGTGGCAGGGATAGGCTGTGCTCAAGGTGATGACACCTTCTTGCAAGAAGATAAGACCTTGTGTGGGCTTGAATGTCGATCCTGGTGGATAGGCGGCCATGATTGAGCGGTCAAACAGTGGCATACGAGGGTCATTGAGCAGC
>Ga0310691_10001918_pt1 | contig 29690 bp, 22 predicted proteins | sample 176DNAGHGlowgp2_FD_203887 | JGI IMG/M metagenome (GOLD analysis project Ga0310691, IMG submission 203887) | Sheep rumen microbial communities from Palmerston North, Manawatu-Wanganui, New Zealand - 1766 DNA GHGlow gp2 (v2) (version 2) | ecosystem: Host-associated > Mammals > Digestive system >... | reverse complement strand
CGATATTGGTGAGTGTGTATGATGCCCCAGCCATGATGCCAGCATAGTTGCGGTTGCCGTCACATTTGCCAAGCCATGTAGTCAGGGTCCACTCCTTCATGCTGGGGTCGAGATTGTTGAATTTGTTCACCTCCCTTTTGTGATTAAAATCACTTCCGGTGTAAACGCGCTTGATGTTGGTGATATAGTTCTCTTCATCCACCTTGCTCAAAGGTATCCAGAAGAGGATAGCGTCGCCGTCGGTCAGTTTCCAGTGGGTACCGATTACGTCGAACGAGATGGTTTCCAGTTCACGCGTCTGTGGTTTTGTATAGACTTGGTGTATCCGATAGGTTCCGTCTCTGAGGAATGTGAATGTCGTGGTGATGCCGTCGTAGGTGTTCATCTTCCACTTGCCGACAATCTGAGTCTTGAGTTTGGAGTTCTTCAGACGCTGTTCGCGGGCTGCCTCTTCCTGCTGACGTTCCTTTTCTCTTTCGCTGTCTGTCTTGACTCCAGAGACATTGTCCCTGGTGCCGTCGGCGTAGATGAAGTAGCCATACCTTGGAGTGAATGTGGTGAAATTCTTCAAGTGTGTCAAAGCGTTGTTAGGAACGGTCAAGTCGAATGTTTCCTCGTAAGTACCGCAGAACACTTTGCCGTCGGGATAGTGCAGCTTCACTTCCGTGTCCGATACACCTTCCAGCACTTTGCCGTCCTTCAGGTGGATTTTTCCAGTGAAGACAGCGTCGTTGCCAAACATTCCTCCGTTAGAAATGACAATCTTGTCACCATTCTCATATTCCACGGTGACGGTCTTGCCGAATGTGTTCTTTGTCTCTTTCTTGACAGGCCACAGGTCGCGTACAAAAGCATATTGGTCTTCTCTAGGCATTGCGGGACCTCCCAGATTTCCGTTTGCCCTGCTGTTGGAGTCGCCGTTCGTCTGGACGGGTGTGGCCGAGGCGGGCAAGGCATAGTCGCCCATGGGCTGGATAAGTATTGGGTCGTGCTCTTGATAGCCTACGAGATTGCCAATCTTCTGGATGTAGAGCGTCTGTCCAAAGTCGTATTCGTACCAGCCGTCGCCCACATGTGTCATCTGGTCGATGTGGATTTTCTCCTTCGAGCCGTTGCGCACGAAACCGTTCTCTGAATTTACATTGTAGGTGTTGCCCGGCGCACCCTTGTTGGGCTTCTCTGAAAGGGTGACGTTGAATGCTTTAGGTACGAGAAACGCGCTGATTTCGGCAGGTCTTATCCTTACTTTCTGAAAGGGTATGTCCCAAACGTTCTTTGATTCGCTGGTGATGGCCATCCATCCCTGTGCCGAAGCCTTGCCGACACACAGGAGTGCCAGCACTGTTGTTATAAGAATCTGTCTCATTGCTTTTGTGAATTAGTATTTGGAGAAACTCGTGCTGACGATGTCGGTGATGAGGAAGTATTGATTCCCCTCGCTGTCGCGGAGGCTTTTTATTTTTAGAATCATGTCGATATCGGCTCCGTTCTTGAGCATGGCGAAGAGGCGCTTGTCAATGGCTGAGCCTTTCTCTGTCAGGAAGAACGTGTCATCTACATCAGCAGTAAAACCTCTGAAATAGTCGTTGTCGTAGTAAGAGGCATAATGGAAGTATCCTCTGATTTCAGCCGACTGGCCTATCTTGTCCGCCAGTTCGGTATGCGTCACAGGATTGTACTCGACGGTGGCTTCCCAGTCGATGCGGTAACCTTCAGGGGTCTGCACAGCATAGAAGTTGACGCACTTGTAGATGGTATGGTTCTTGCCGTTGAAGCGTCGGAAGGCCTCTTTGAGAATCTCCTTTGCTGTCCATATTGTGGGGCTGAAACCATTGCCTGCATAATATTTCTGCATGATGGGGCGCACGCGCTCAGGCTCCATGACGTACTTGAGAGTCTCCTGCCACGAGGCGCAGTTGGTGTACTTCTCGATGAGGTCGGCGATGCTGTCGCGGTAGGTGGCGGGCTTCTGTGCAGCAGCCGCTCCGCTGGCGAGTTTCTGTCGCAGGTCGGCGATGGTCTGGTTTGCCTGATCCAGTTGTTCGCTCTTCGCGTCGAGCATGGCTTTCAGTTGACCCACCTGCTGGTTGAGGTTGTTGATTGTATTTTGCAGGTCCTGCTTGCTCTGGGCGTTGGCCGAGAGCGTCACGACGAGCAGCAGGGCGTTGATGAGAAATTTCTTCATGGTCTTTGTTATTTTTGTGAGTTGACATAATCCTGATATTCCGTGCCAATCGCCTTGTAGGCAGCCACCACAAAGTCGGGCGTGGGGTTGAGCGTAACAGCGCACTTGATGTTGACGGTCGGGGCGCGGCCTGGTGCATCGCTTGTGAAAGTGTACTCGACATTGCCGCCCGCAGGAATGGGCTTGCCCGTGAGTTGTTTTGTCTGTTCAAGCCATGTGGAGACATTTCCCCACACATCGCCGTCGCTGACATACACGTCGGCTTTCACGCTGTAGGCGTCGCCAGGCAGCTCCTGGTCGGTTGCGTTGCTGACCACAACGGTGCATGTTGCTCTTTTGTAGAAGTCATCGACGTCGGCATCGTTCTTCGTGACGGTAATCTTTTCCTGCAACTGTGCTGCGGCCTTCTCGCTGAGGAAGTCCACGAAGAGCGAGTCGCTGAGGCGGACAGCGTTCTCGGCATCGGTGAGCGACGGGTCATACCAGCCAGTTGACTTGGCCAGTGCTTCCTTGTCGGCGGGGATGGCAAAGACGCCGTGCGAACTCTTGATGCTGAACGTGCCGTCGTCGCTTTTTGCGACAATCAGGTCCTTGCCAGCGCCGAGGCTGACGGTGTAGGTGCCGTCGTCGGCCTTTTCCACTTGCATACTGTCGGCATTGGCTTCAATGCTAAGGGCTTCGGCCAGTGCGGCATCGGGGTACATCTTTTCCATTGTTGCACGGTCGCCGGTGCTGACGGCCATGGCAAAGTCGGTTACAAACTGGCGGACTTCGCCGTCGCCACTGCATGCGGTCAGCAGCAGGGCTGCTGCCGGTGCGAGAAGCGAAAAGAGAATCTTTTTCATGTTGTGATTGTTAATCAATGAGATGTGTGTTCCTTAAAACATGTTGATGTCGTAATGCAGGGCCACAGTGCCTGTTTTCTTGTCGCAGACAAAGAAGTATTTGCCTTTCGTGAAGACTTCATTTCCGTCGTACGCTCTTTCGTGGTCGGGGGCAGGTGTGTAGCCGGCGGCCTTGACACGTTCTACGAGCAGGTCGTAGATGTTTTCGTCCGACACGAGATATTCACCGCTCACATACATGTCGCCTTGGTTTCGGAAAACGACAGACATCGACAGGCTGTCAGCATTTTCGGGTTCGATGCTGTAGATGTAATCTTCCTCAGTGATTTTCGCATTCTTCATCGCGGCGAGGATGCTGAGCTGCTTGCGTTCCACCTTGTAGCCTTTTGGTTCGAAGAAGGCGCGCACGTCGGCTTCCGAACCGTCCCAAACGGTGCCTGTAGGCTTGAGGTCGGCGATGCCTTTCTGGTAGTAGTCAACCATCTCTGCCAACTTCTCGATGGAGGGGAGTTGCTCGTCAATCAGTGCTTCGTAGTCGATGGTTTCTTCTTGTGGTTGTTGCTCGGCAGTTGTGGCCGGCTGGTTCTTGCAGGCAGTGAAGGCGATAGCCGTCAGCAGTGCAAAAAACGGAATGATGATTTTTGTTTTCATGAGTTAAATGTTGCTTTAATAGTGATGAAGTTATTAGTTTTTTGGACTCATAATCCCTTTAGTCGTTGACGACTTTGAGCATGAACTTGGCCACTTTCTCGGCGGCTGCACTGACGCGCTGCTTTGCGGCGTATGGCGAAACTGCCATGCAAAGGTAGTAATCCCCTCTACAGACAGCAAATAATCTTTGGTTCTTATGCTGGTTCTTAGTGGTTCTTGTTTGGTTCTTTTGGGTTTTCTGATGAGGGTGAACGGTTATATCCCGCTGCAAATCAGTGGGTTCTTGGAGAAAGCCATGTCCGCTTTAGTTTGCAGTCGGTCGATGCACAAGACTCGCTGAATCTGCCCTCTTTTCTGTCATGCGCTGCCGAGTATAGTCGGTTATGCTGCGGAAAAAACTCAGAATATCATTGAGATTTTCAAAAATTCCATTGAGATTTGTAGGAATTCCATTGAGATTTGTAGGAATCTCAGTGATATTTTGAATTTTTTCCGCGCAGTAGCTGTGTTTGATGCGCGGAGGTGGCGAGAAGATGTCGGGGAGTGGGCAAGAAAAAACCTCCCTGTCGGTGGGACAGGGAGGTGGAGTGTTGACTGTTGGACAGTAGAATAGTGTCTGTTGGACGATGGAGTCTTGTCTGTTGGATGGTGGAGCCTGGACGAAGGGACGCGGGCGTGGGATGACGAGCGGCGGTAGCTGTCGGGGCGCGTCAGTTGCGCAGTTGTTCGAGATAGTCGAGGTTGCGCAGGTCGCATTCGTCGGCGATGCGTTGCCAGACGATGCGTGTGGAGTCGCTGCGGTCCAGGTCGGCGCGGTAGATGCCGAGGAAGGTATAGTCGTCGGGCTTGTTGACGCCGCGCATGAAGGTGATGCGCAGTTCGTTGGTGCGGCGGACGGTGAAGTAGAGGTTGGCGTTTTTCTGACGGGTGATTTCGGCTTGTGCCGAGTCGTCGGTGAGGGTGTCGGGGGTCCAGTATTCGGTGATGGTGGGCAGGAGGTCGTCGATCGAGCCTTCGTTGTGCCAGCGCGGGTGTTGGTATTGCGGGCTCCAGACGATGATGCCCTGGTGGTGGGGCAGTGGTTGGTCGTAGAAGTCGGCATCGGGGGCCATGATGCCGAAGAGGTGCAGATAGTCGTCGGGTTGTGCGAAGTGTTGGCCGCTGCGGATGAGGTAGTGCTTTTCGTCGTCGTCTGCGGGGCGGAGCACGAAGTAGAGGGCTGCGAGCAGCAGGACGACGAGGGGGGCTGCATAGAGCCAGGACGTGCTGCGTCGGGTGGGGGTTGTGGGGGCTGTGGGTTGTGGGGTTGTGGGGGTTGTGGGTGTCGGGGGTGTCGGGGCTGTGACTGGTGCTTGGCTCTTTGCCACGAATTCTTCCCAACTGTCGTGACCGACATAGCGGCTGAGGATGTCGAGCGTGGCGGTGCGTGTGGTGGCGTAGGAGGAGGTGTAGCCCCACAGCCGCTTGAGCGTGCTGACGCTGACGGTCTCCTTCAGGCGCTCGCTGATGTTGGCCGAGAGGAAGTCGAAGTCCTTCGGGGTCAGCATGGGCCGCCCTGCCGTCTGTTCGACGGCTTGGCGCAGGCGGATGATGTCTTGCTCGTTGGTGGTCATGGTCGGCCGTTGGATGTCAGTAATCTTTGTGTCTTTCAAAAAAAAGTCCGCCATTTGCGATTGACGGACTCTTGTGCTGCATTTCGTAGTAGGGTTGACCGCGCTTACTTGCGGTGGGCTGTGCTCTGGTCGCCGTAGGCGCGTGTGGTGGTGAAGAAGTCACCTGTCACGTCCTGATGTACGAAGTCGAACATGAGGGCGGGGTTGATGGGCTGGCCGCAGAGTCGGGTCTCGAAGTGGAGGTGAGAACCGGTGGAGCGTCCGGTGTTGCCACCGAGGCCGATGGGTTGTCCGGCGCGTACGATTTGGTCGTTCTTGACGAGCTGCTTCGACATGTGACCGTAGAGGGTTTCGAGTCCGTTGGGGTGACGGATGACGACGTAGTATCCGTAGCCGTTGGCGTTGAAATCGACGACGCGTACTTTGCCGTCGAAGGCCGAGCGGATGGTGTCACCGATATAGACTTTTATGTCAAGTCCTTCGTGGGTGCGTCCCCAGCGGGGGCCGAAGGGTGAGTTGATCTTGCGCGAGGGTGTGGGCATGGCAAATCCGCGCAGGTCGATGCGTGTGCCGGCGGCTGCGTAGCCGGGGGCATTCTTGTGTCCTTTGTTCACCCAGGTGGTGTAGATGTTGGCTGCGGGGTCGTTGAGGTCGGCGTTGGTAGAGGAAAAAGTGTCGCCGAGCTTCACGTTCACGTCTTTGAGTCGACGGTCGATGGGGGCCTGTCGTGCGATGAGGTCTTGTGCGGTTGCGCTTACTGAAATGGTTGTAAGGAGTAGTACTCCGAGGGTCTTTTTGATGTTTTTAAGTGTCATAAAAAGTTATTTTTGGGCTGCGACGCGGTCGCAGCATACTGGACGGTGTTTAGTATTCGTCGTTGGCGTAGAGGAACTGGAAGGGCGCTTGGTTGTAGTCGAAGATTTCTTCGGGACGGAAGAAGCGTGCCAGTTCGACGACTGCATTTTCGGGCGAGTCGCTGGTGTGGATGATGTTCTCCTGGAACGACATGCCAAAGTCGCCGCGTATGGTGCCGGGTGCGGCCTTGCGGGCGTTGGTCGAGCCTGTCATGGAGCGTACGGTCTCGACTGCATCGACGCCTTCATAGCAACAGCAGATGACGGGCGCTGCCATCATCGAGTTTTTAATGCGCTGGAAGAAGGGTTTGGAGGCGAGGTGGGCGTAGTGCTCGTTGAGGATTTCGTCGGTGAGTTGCATCATCTTCATGCCTGCCAGACGGAGTCCCTTGCGCTCAAAGCGGGCAGTCACTTGTCCGACGATGGCGCGCTGTACTGCGCAAGGTTTCAGAATGACGAGCGTTTTCTCCATGTGTGTAATGCTGTATAGTTGACGAAATTACATTTTCGGTGGCAAAGGTACGAAAAATATTTGGTCCTGCCAAAAGGGTGTAGTGCCTTTTAGGTTTCTTTCACATTTGTTTTCATTTTTTTGACTCTGCGCCGTCGTCGAGCACTTTCTTCACTTCGTCGTCGATGGTGGTGAGTCGTTGGCGGCAGAGTGCGACGAGTTGCTTGGCTTCCTTGAGCTGTGTGGTGAGGGAGTCGATGTCCATTTCGCCGCTCTCGATTTGGCGGACGATGGTTTCGAGGCGCGTCATGGCTTCGGTGTAGGTGGGTTGCTTGGTCATGGGTGGTCAGGGATTGAGGGTGGTGGAGGTGAGTGTGCCGTGGAGCAGGGTGGTGGTGAGGGTGGTTCCGGCTGCCACCTGCGAGGCATCGGTGAGGGCATGGCCGTCGGCGCGGGTGATGCTGAAACCGAGGCGGAGGATGTGTTCGGGCTGGGCGGCCTTGAGTTTGGCTTCGGCGAGTGCCAGCCGGTGCTGCTGATGGGTGAGCAGGGTGGCGGCGGCGTGTTGGGCACGTTGCAGGAGCAGCTGCATGCGCTGCTGCTCGCGAGCGCTGCGCAGGGCGAAGAGGGTGGGCAGCTGCTGTGCCAGGCGTTCGAAGCGGAGCTGCTCGGCCAGCAGGCGTTCGGTGGCGCGGCGCGTGAGGCGTTCGGCCAGGTCGTTGAGGGTGTGGAGCTCGCCCAGTTGGTGCTGGATGAGGAACTCGGCGGCGGCGGTTGGGGTCTTCACGCGGGTATGGCTCACGAGGTCGATGACGGTGTCGTCGCGTTCGTGCCCGATACCGGTGATGATGGGTAGGGGGAACTGTGCCACGTTTTCGGCCAGTGCCAGGGTGTCGAAGCCGTTGAGGTCGGCGGCTGCGCCACCGCCACGGATGACGACCACGCAGTCCCAGTGGTCGGACTGCGCGGCAATGGTGTCGAGGGCACGGATGACGCTCGGCTCGACCTGGTCGCCTTGCATGACGGCAGGGAAGAGCTGTGTGTGGAAGGCGAGGCCGTAGGTGTTGTCCGACAGTTGGTTGCAGAAGTCCTGATAGCCGGCAGCCGAGGCTGCGGAGACGACGGCGATGCGCTGCAGGAGTCGGGGCAGGGGGAGCTCCTGGTTCATGTGGAGCACGCCTTGCTGCTCCAGTGTGCGGAGAATCTCCTGCCGGCGTCGGGCCAGGTCGCCGAGGGTGTAGGTGGGGTCGATATCGACGACGTTGAGGCTGTAGCCATAGACTTCGTGGAAGGTGGGGCGCACCTTGACCAGCACTTGCATGCCGGCCGAGAGTCGCTGGCCGGTCGCACGCTCGAAATGGGGACGGAGCAGTGCCCAGGTGTTGGCCCAGACCTGGCCGCGGGCACGGGCGAGGATGCTGTTGCCGTCGTCGGCCTTCTGGATGAACTCGACGTAGCAGTGGCCGCGGTTTTCGCGGGCTTCGGACAGCTCGGCACGTAGCCACACGGGCTCATCGAGTTGTGTCTCGATGAGTCCGCGGACGTGTGCGTTGAGCTCGTAGAGGCTCAGGCTATTTGCTGAAGTCGGGCGTTCCGTAGCCATAGACGTTGTCGGGATGCTCGTAGCGGTCGCCGAGGGCACGGACGGCCTTTACTACCTCGAGGGCTGTGAGGCTGGGGTTGGCCTGCCAGTAGCAGGTGACGGCGCCGCACATGATGGGCGAGGCGAACGAGGTGCCGTTGGCTTTGGTGAGGGTGCCACGGGGAGAGAGCACGGTGCAGTCCTGTCCCATGGCCATGACGTCGGGCTTGATGCGGCCGTCGGCACTGTTGCCCAGCGACGAGAAGAGGGTGTTCTCGCCCTTCGAGGTGAGGGCACCGACGGTGAGCACGTCGTCGGCATCGGCGGGCACGCTGATGAGTTTCCAGTGGTTGTCGCCCTCGTTGCCGGCACTGTTGCAGAGCACCATGCCCTTCGATGCCATCATCGAGGCTGTGCGCGAGGCGAGGCAGGTGCGTCCGTCCATTTCGTGGTATTTGATCTTGTCGGCTGGATCATCGTACTTGGAGTAGCCGAGCGAGGTGTTGACGACGTCGGCTCCGACGCTGTCGGCAAATTCGACAGCGGCAGCCCAGTTGTCCTCTTCGACAGGCTGTTCTGTGTCGCCGTCTTCGCTGCGCAGAAGCCAGAATGAGGCTTCGGGTGCGGTGCCGACGAACGTGCCAGGTGTGTTGGTGGCGATGCAGGAGAGCACCATCATGCCGTGGCTCTCTTCGCCATAGACATCGTTGCCTGGTTCGACGAAGTCGCGGGTGCCGAGGATGCGTGTGTTCTGCAGCATGGGGATGATGTCGGCATTGTAGAATCCGCCGTCGATGATGGCGATGGTCATGCCATGGCCACGGTAGCCGCGGTTGTGCAGGGCGGGCACGTTCAGCTGCTCGGCCTGCGTGGCGGCTTCGCCGTAGTGGCTGAAGGGTTTCTCTTCGGCGGCAGCCACTTCGTCGTCTTCTGTCTGGTCGTCTATGCGCATCTGCGACATGAAGGTGTCGGCAAAGAAGCGGACGGCAATCTCGATGCTGTCGGCCGATGCGTTGGGGTGGGTCTGCTTGAACATTTCGCGTACGGTCTCGGTGCGGTCTTCTCGAACGCTAAGGGTGGTCGGCTGCTGCTCTGCTTCAGCCGGACGGATGAGGGCGTGGCGGTCGGCTGTGTTCTTGCGGCGTGGCCGACTGTAGGTGGCTACCTTGCGGGTTCCGCTGACGAAGGGCAGGGCTTCGATGCGCGGGATGAGCAGTGTGTCGGACGTCTCGACGAGGACGGTGTTGTTCCACTTCGAGGTGGAGCAGATGGCAACGCCCTGCGCCTTGATTTGCTCGACGTACTGAGGTGTGACGGGCAGGTCGGTCTTGGTCAGCTTGAGGTGCTGGCGACGCCGGCGGTCGATGCTCTTCTGCGAGAGGAACTGCTCAGGATGACGAAGCGAGTAGGGGTTGTGCTTCTTGTCCGTGAGCTGGATGCGATACTTGTAGGTGGGGGTGAAGCCGTTGGCTTCTTGTGCCTGGATGGGCTGCGAAACGCTTGCTGCGCAGAGGGCCAGGAGGGTGATGAGGTGTTTCATTGTTGATGTAGTTATGTTGGTAATGTGGTCAGAGACGCGGACGCTTGCCGTTGAGTACATGGACAAAGCGGTCGTAGGAACGGTCGAGGTAGGAGAGTTCGTAGGGCTCGATGCGGAGGGAGAGCTGTTCCTGGGCCTCGGTCAGACCGAAATAGCTGCGCAGGATGGAGCACATGTTGAAAGCACTATCGTTCTGCCGTCGCAGGATGAAGCGGTAGCAACGCAAGGCCAGCGCATGGTTGTCGGGCAGATGGCAGAGGGTGCGGAACAGCATATAGTAGGCCAGCGGTGTGTCGATGCGGATGAGCAACGACACTTTCTTTTGCTCGTCGTCGATGTTGAACAGGCGGAAGATGCCGCTGATCTGTTCCTCGGTCTGCAGCAGGGGCAGCGCCATGTCGATGACTTTCAGTGCGTTGACTTCGTCCAACTCTCGGGCTACCTGTCTCGCGGCTTCTGTCTCGAAGCTGAGCGAACGTGCCGTGGCCAAGGTGCGGACGGCTCGGATGCAGGAGAGGAATGCCTGGCGCCTATATATAATAAGGTATACGTAGGCCGTCCAGAAGTCGTCGTTGGGCAAAGTCGGCATGAGTTCGTCGCGCACCAAGCGTTCGGCCTGTCTGAACTCGGCGTTGGTCAGGCGGTCGAGGCTGGCTGTCAGTGACTGCCAGTCGCGTTGTGCAAAGAGCGTTCGTAGCTGTGCTGTCTGCATGATAAGTGATTACCTCGTGAGCGAGAACTTCATCGAGATGCCGAAGTCGGCAGTCGTCGTCGGGTAGGAGGTGGCCGATACGAGGGGCACATTCTTCTGCCAGTCGAGGAATCCGCTCAGGGTGAGCAGGCGCGAGAAGGTGTAGTCGGCCTGGATCGATATCTTATAGGCTGTCGAGCCGTTGGTGGCTGTCGTAATAAGCGTCTGGATGTTGCGGTTGAGTGCATTCTGCATGCGGTAGGAGAAGTCGGCGCGGATGTTCAGGTCGTGGCTGACGCCGCCGCGGGTTCGACTGTTGCCCGACGAGGTGTTCGTCTTCGCGTCCTCCTCAGCAGCCTTCTTGCCTTTCCTGTTCTTCTTCTTGTTCTTCGCACGGTCGGGGTTCTGAATGTTCTTCGCGCCAAACAGGTTCAGGTCCTTGATCTTGTAGCCAAAGCCGATGACAATGTCGTCGGAGAAGTTCTCGGTGAGCGCGACAGACGTCATGGAGAGGTTCAGTACGCGCGTCTTCTTGAACTCAGCCTTGGCGGTAAGTCCGCTGTTGAACGTCATATCGACACCGATGAGCGGCGAGAACGATTCGTTGATGCTGACCGTGGAGACGTTATACATGGACGATGGGACGGGATTGCCTGTGGTGACGTCCTTGATGAAGCCCATGCCTCCAATCGACGACATGTAGTTGGTGTAGGAATTGTAGGCACCGATGGTGAAGATGGACTTGTAGGCGTGGTTAATGTTGAACGACTTGAAATGGTTGGCAAACCACGGCAGCTTGGACAGTCCGCTGTAGGTAATCTTCCAGTTGGGCATCAAGCGTTTGAGGGTGGGGAAGATGTCGAGCGAATAGCTGCCGGCGTCGCCACCACAATAGGCGGCGAGGAATGCCGGAATCATGACGTCGGCTGAGTAGAGGTTGACACCGCCGTTGGCTGGGTCGTACACTTGTCCTGCCAGACCGTTTTCCGCCGTCGTGGGATAGGTGGCACCCGCATAGCGCTGCTCGATGCGCTGCTGAATGATGGGCAGGTTTTGCACAAACTTGTCGAACGATGCGGAGTGGTAGTTGTCGTTGATGTTGCCGGACCCGCCGAAGGCGCTGGCAATAGATACGACCGTCATGTTGAGGCTACCGCTCTCGGTGGTAGGCATTCCGGCGTGGGCAAAGTCAATGCTCTTGGCCTTGTTGACGGTGCGCGAGGCGTTGAGGTCGATCTTGAAGTCGCGGAAGGGTTCGAGCGTCATGCGCAGCTGCAGGTCTTCCATGGCACTGCTGGTGGCCTGGGCCGTCAGGTTCTCGTTGTCGGTGATGAGCCATCCGTTGTCGGCTGCCTTCTGCACATAGCTGTCGTCAATCATACCGAAAGCGAAGTCGAGACCAGGCGAGAGCATACCGCCGAGACGTTTCTGACCAAAGAAGTCTCCAATCTCGGTCTTGAAGCCTGGCAGCGTGAGCGCATAGGTGTTGCGATAGGAGATGCTGGCATTGCGGATGAGCATCAGGCCGCGCGCCACGACCTGTGCCGTCTTGTACCAGCCGGCTTCTTCCAGTTTGGGCTTCGCCGTGACGAACACTTCGATGGGCACGGTGTCGCGGTTGGTGATGCGGATGGTGTTTTCATCGACTTTCTTGAACTTCACGGGGTAGGTGCGTCCTTGCTCATTCTTTGCACGGACGACAATGCGGCGGCTGTTCTGGCCGTGCTTCACCTCTGTGGCGGTGGAGTCGTTGAGGGTTATCTTCTGCGAGAAGCCTTTCTGCTTTTTCTTGTCGTCGTCTTGGGCTTTCAGTGCGTTGCCAGCCTTGTTCTTGGCAGCGTCGCCAGCCCGTTGTGTGGCGTTGCGCGGATTGCTGCGCGACGTCGTGGAGGCGGTTTTGCGGGAATTGCCTGAGAATCGTTGGTTGGCCTCGTCGAGGAACTTCCACTTCTTGTAGAGGTTCTCAAAGTTCAGCTTTCCGTTGATGTTGAGTGTGCGCTGCGAGATGGCCTTGTGCCCGAGCGACGTGCCGTCTTCCAGTTCTGTGCCTCGGGTCCAGCCGTAGGTCGAGTTGTAGGAGGCATCGGCGTTGGTCCAGTCGAGGATTGGAATCTTGTTGAGCGGCAACTGGTACGAGGCGTTGAAAGTGGAATTGTAGGTGAGGGGGCGTCCGAAGTGCAGGAGGCTGTGCTTCACCGAGTCTTTCCACGCGGAGTAGTCGTCGGGGTAGAGGTCTTTGTTGATGGCGCGAATGTTCTTCGGCTCCTCAATCTCGGCATGTGTGGCAGAGGTCCACGACAGTTTCAGCGACTTGAAAATGTCCCAGCGGATGGACAGTTCGCGGTTCCAGAGGAATTGTTCGGAGAACTGCACTGGCAGTTTGGTGCCGGCGTCGATGTCGCGTTCCTGCAGTTCGTAGTAGGAGCGTGTGATGTCGGTGTTGAAGGCGAACGTCTGCGGCAGGTAGTTCAGGTTTTGTGCCTTGATGATGTCGAGCCACTTCGACTTGCCTTTCAGGTTCTTGAAAGGTTCCCACGTCTTGTACTTAGGCGCGTAGTTGTAGCTCAGGTTCGCCCGCCACTGCTCTTCGTTCTCATAGACGATGGTCTCGCCCTCCTTGTAGCGTTTGCTGTGGGAATAGCCGATGGTGAAGTTGGCTGGGTCGTAAGGCATGGGTTTGCGGCTCGCATAGTTAGACTTCCAGTTGGAGAGCGAGAAGTTCTTGTTCTTGGTCACTGTCTCGGTGAGCGAGCGTAGCGAGTCGCGTTCAGCCCCTTGCAGTTCGTCGAGAGCGTCCTTGAGCAGCATGTCGGTGTCGAAGGGGTTGTACTTCGGCGAGATTTTCTGATAGCTGTAAGAGTAGTACAGCGGCAGTTGCATCTTCCATTTGTCGGGGAAGAGTTTGCCCAGTTCGAACTGTGTGGTGATGCTCCATTCATACAGGTTGTCGTCGCGGCGTTCATTCACACCCTGTTCCAGCCCGCCGAAACCAGCCGTCTCCAAGTGTCCGGTGAGGTTGATGTTGCCCAGGTCGGAGAGCTGTACGTTCAGGTTGCCCTGTGCAGCCCAACCGCCTTCGTTGACATAGTCCTGCATGCGCAGCTCGTTCACCCACACCTCGACCGAACCCGTCCGGCGGCTGTTGTTGCGCACGCCGATCATCATGGTCTTGATTTCGCCGAGCGAGGGGTTACCCATCACGCTGATCTTGTTCGACGGGCGGTCGCCGTCGTAGATGCTGAACATCTGGGTGTAGGTGGCCTGACCGCGGCTGCGGGCCTTGTTGCGTTCATGCTTCACGTCGGTAAAGACGCTGAAGTCTATGTCGAGCATGTTTTCACTGGGCCACACGGCCTGGCAGCCCTGTGCAGTGTAGGTGTCGTAGCGTCCGGCGGGGGTGAGCTTGAGGGGAATCTCGTACTCGTAGTAGTTGCTCTTGTTGTCGCTACCCATGCGCAGGAACACGCTCATCTGGTCGTTCTGCAGTTCGGTGTCGCCTTCGAGAGCATTGGCGTGGATGAACATCTGCAGGTGTTTGTAGCGACGCAGGTCGAGGGTCATGGTCTTATAGACGGCGCGTGCGTCGCCAGGGGCGAGCTGTTCGACCGTCATCGACAGGGCACGTTCGTTCTCCTGTGTGAGCTGCGGCTGCTGGGGGTCGGTCATACGGCTGATTCCGGGTGGCAGCACATAGTTGACGGGAGTCTTGTCGTTGTTCTCCTCGATGTTGACCGAGGCGGTGCGGAGGGTTCCGCTCACGCTGGGCTTCTCGCCGGTGTAGAGCGTCTGCGTGTAGTTTCGCCACTCACCGCGCACGAGTTCGAGGCTGGCGAAGCGCAGCACGATGGGCTCGGTGAAGTTGGTGAGGTACATGCGCATGAAGCGTATGCTGGAGAAGTCGTCGATGCTGCCCACCTTGTCGGTGTAGGCATCGACGGGGATGCGGAACAGGTACCAGGTGGCTTCTTCCTCCTTGCCATTGCGCAGGTGAGCCTTGTAGCGACGCTCATCGACGATGAAGTTGCGGCCCACTTGCAGGTCGGCAGGACGCATCGAGATGTTGTACTGGAAGAAGTTCTCGTACTCGTTCATCGTGTAGTCCTGGTTCACATCCTCGACATCGGGCGTGGTCTTGTAGGCTGTCGAGTAGCTTTCGCCGCTGTCGCTGGAGTTGGGCGAGTTGCCTTCCACGCCGTTGATGCGCTTGTAACGGTCGAGGATGCTGGTGGCAGCCGCGTCGTAGTCCGAGCCGCGGAAGTAGTGGTAGTCGTCGCCTGCAGGGTCGTTGTAGAAGCGGTCATAGACTTCGGGCGACAGTTTGCCGCGGATTTCGTTGAGGTAGTTGCTATAGACTTCGTAGTTCCGCTCGTCGGCATCGGCCAGTCCGTTCAGACCGATGTCCTGACGCTGGCGTGCTCCGCTTTCGTTCGAGAAGGAATAGACGACGCTCTTTTCGTTGGGCACACGTCCCCACACCGTCTCGGTGTAGTTCTGTGTGGCGCCGACGGGCATGCCGCTTTCGTAGAACTTCTTGCCGTCCTTGAGCACGTCTTCGCTCACGTCGCCGAGGTTGATGACGAAGTCGCCGCCATATTTCGCGTCGTCTTTGGTATAGATGAAGGGGTCGAGCATCCAGAATTCTATGTACTGGACGTTCGAAGTCTCAAAGTCGCTGTAGTCCAGCTTGCGCATCATGCCGCCCCAACGCTTGGCTGGGTCGTTGAGCAAGCCCTCCGACGTGATGTCGGGGTCGAGGTTGTAGGGACCGCGTTCGCTGGGGTAGTAGGCCAGGTTGAGCACATCGAGGGTGTTGCTCTCTCCCTGGTTGGTGTCCTTGTTGGGATATACTTCGCGCACGTAAACCTCGCGCACATAGTGGTTCGACAGTTGGTCGAGGTCGCCCTTGATGTGGCCTGGCGTCAGGCTGGAGCTGCGTCGTGTGAAGAGGGGGTCGATCTTGTACCATGCCAGCAGTGAGCGGTTGTAGCCGTACTTCACGTCGTTCGACAGGTTGCCGTACTGCAGGTTGAAGGGGGTCGAGGCGAGCATCCATGCCTCCGGTTCCTTCACGCTGATGCCCTGCTTGGTCTGTTCGAAGTCGTCGAGGTAGGAGGCGTTGCCCTGCACGTCTTTGGCATTGCCGGCGATGAGTTGGGCCACTTCGGCCGAGAGCGAGATGCTCGAGGGCTGGCTCACGTCGATGAGTGGAATCTTGTCGATGAGGTTGGTGAGCCACTGCGACTGAGTCTTCCAGTTGAGGTTGAGACCCCAGATCGTGTTGTTCAGCGGTTCGCTGCCCATCGCCACCTTCGAGGTGAGAGATTTCTCTGTCAGTCGCATAAACGTACCGCCCAGCTGGAAGTTCTTCGTAAAGTCGTACGACCAGTTGAGGCCTAACATCGTCTTGCGCACCATGCCGTACTCTTCGTTGCTCTCCAGACTGACGTTCACGTTGGTGCCGGCGTCGAGGATGCTTTGGTTGATGATGGACACCTTACCGAGGGAGTAATCGACCTTGTAGTCCGTTCCTTCGGTCAGTTCGACGCCGCCGGCGGTCACGCGCACCGAGCCTTGCGGCACGTTCATCACGCCCAGGTCGATTTCGCTGCCCGACGAGCCCTTGTATTCGCCGATGAGCGAGAATTTGTTGAATTCCGAAATCTGTCGGGCAATCACCTTCGTCGAGTCATACAGAGCGTCGTAGCAGTATTTGTCGGCGATGGCGTCGTTGCCCAGCTTCTCGCGCAGCCAGTCGCCGAAGGGCTCGACGACGGGGAAGAAGATGCGGCCCGTCTGCGCATCGACGGTGTATCCCTCGATGAAGTCGAATTTTCCGTTGGGGTTGGTCTTCTGATTGTCGTCCAGTCGGTCCAGGTTCATCATCTTCAGCAGCGTCGTCTGCTTCCACGGATCCTCCGGAATGTAGCTGAGGTTCACGCCCGTCGTGTCGCTCAGATACTTGATGTCCATCTTGAACTTTTCGCGCTGCACGGAGTTGGTTTGCAGGGCATAGACGTTTTTCATCATCAGGTCCCAGTTACCCATCTTCGGCGAGTTGCTGGTGTTTTTCAGCAGTTTGACGATGAGAGCCTTGTCGCCGTCCTTCACGTCGGCCGAGAACTCGCCCACCTGGTAGGTCTGGCCTCCGTAGGTGTATTCGTAGGCAATGGCGAGCACCTGGTTCGATTGCAGGTTCTGTCGCAGGGAGACATAGCCCAGGTATTCGTTCAGTTTGTACTCCGACGAGGTGAGCAGTCGGGCGTTTTCCACCTTCTCGTAGTCCACACCACCGCTCAGGAAGCTCAGTTCGTTGCTGGTCTGATCCATGTTGCGGGCTGCGGCATGCTCGTTGACGATGCTCGAATAGAGGGTGTTCGAACTGTTCTGCGGCTGGTCGGTCGTGCCTGGCGACCATTGCTCGGTGTTGCTGATTTTCCGTTTTTCGGCCAGATCGACAAATCCGACGATGTTGCGTGTGTTCTCCGTCTGTCCCGAGTTGTTCGTCACCCATATTTCGACGCGCTTGATCATGACGCCGCTCGTGATGGTGGGCAGTGTGGAGCAGGCTTTGTTGTACTGGTCGCGGAAGAATTGTGCGAGGAAGAAGTGGCGGTTTTCGTCGTAGTCGTAGGCCTGGATGTCGTAGGGCGTGAGCTGTGTGCCGCCGCGCGAACTGACACTTTTCGACTTCGACTTCTTCTGGCTCACCACCGCTTGCAGTTTCAGCTTGCCGAACTGCAGGTCGGTGCGGATGCCGAACAGCGTCGAGGCGCCCTGCACCAGGGAGTTGTTCGAGGGGAAGGAGATGTTACCGGCCTCGATGAGTTTGACGATTTCGTCCTCCTTACCTTCGTACTGCAGTTTCAGGTTTTTCGAGTCGAAGTCGAAGGTTGCCTCGGTGTTGTAGTTGATGTTGAAGTCCATCTTGTCGCCCACCTTGGCATTGACCGAGAGGTTAATCTTCTCGTCGAAGTCGAAACTCGTCTGCGTGCGGTTGCGCTCCGAGAGCGAGGGGTTGTCGGTGAACTTGTAGGTATAGCCCATCTTCACCTCGGCCGAACCCTGCGTCTTGATCTGCACGCCGCCCGGGCCGAAGATTTTTTCGGCGGGTCCGAGGTCGAACTTCATGTTCGTAAAGTCGAACTTGCTCTTGCCCTTATGCACGAAGTTAGAGTCGTTCCGCTCCTTGAAGTAGGCGTCCATCTGCTTGCGTTCCATCCAGCGTCCGTACTCCTGCGGCGTCATCAGGTAGGGCGCACTCAGGAAATTGTCGCCCAGTTTCGAGCCCACTTTATACAGGCCCGACTTCTCGTCATATTCCCCCGTCTCCGTCTTCAGGTTCTCAGGGTCGTCGAGGTCGAACGCATAGTCCTCGGGACGGTCGTCGCGCGTGTAGTCCGTCTTCTTCACCCGTCGCGGCAGGGTGTCGGGCGGAGCCACCTCGACCGGAGCCGCAGGCACCACCGCGTCGGTCGCGAGGGTGGCAAGCTCCGTCGTCGCAGCCGCAGCCGGCACCGGCTCAGCCGGAGCCTCCGCCAACCACAAACCGTTGCCGGCGACAGCAAAGCCTCCGACAACGAACAGCGCAAACAATATTTGATATTTCAGACGTTTCAAGACGTTATTCCTCTACTCTGCGCGGCGGGACGATCCGCACCGCATTGCGCACAGGCGCATACATATTCTTCAATAAAACGCAAAAGCCCCGATTTTATTGCCTATTTCCACTTTTTCTTCCTGCCATCCGCCCTTTTTCTTTCCCACGTCCGCCCTTCAACTTTCCCTTGTCCGCCCTTCAACTTTCCCTTGTCCGCCCCTCAAACTCACCAGCTCTGCCCCCCAATCTCACTTCGTGTGCCGAAAAAACTCAAAATATCAATGATATTTGTAGAAATATCAATGGAATTTTCAAAAATATCAATGGAATTTGTAAGAATATCAATGATATTTTGAGCTTATTCGGCACACTATCTGAGTTTCGACTGTGCCCGAAGCGAAAAATCAGGGCACCGACAGCGAGTTTAGTCGGTGCTGTCGTGGAATGTTGAGGGCGCAGGCATCAGATGTTGAGGGCGCAGGCATGGTGTGTTGAAGGTGCCTCCATTGTGCTCCGCGCGTGAAAAACACCTTTGAAAACTTGACCATCTCCGTTTTTTGTGCTAACTTCGCGCTCAAATTCGTTTGTGCCTCCCGCTGTCAGGGCCTCAGCCTCTCGGCGTCAGGGCTTCAGCCTCCCGCTGTCAGGAGCACAAGTAACTTCCTGTCTCCCTATGCCGCGACCCCGTCGCGGCCCCCCTAACAATGAAAATCAACCGCACAACCCTCCCCAACGGCCTCCGCCTTGTCCACTGCCAGCAGGCTACCACCCGCATGGTCGCCATCAACGTACTCTACCGTGTGGGCTCGGCCAACGAGACCCCCGACCGCACCGGCTTTGCCCACTTGTTTGAGCATCTGATGTTTGGCGGTACGGTTCGCTATCCCGACTACGACGCTGTGCTCCAGCAGGCGCAGGGCGAGAACAACGCCTACACCACGTGGGACTATACCGACTACTACGTCACGCTGCCTGCCCGAAACCTCGCCATCGGCCTCGACGTCGAGCTCGACCGCATGGCAGGCCTCGCCTTCACGCCCCAGTCGCTGGAGGTGCAGCGCAAAGTCGTCATGGAGGAATTCAAGCAGACTCACCTCAACCAGCCTTACGGCGACCTTCAGCACCTCCTTGCACGCCTCAGTTTCGGTACGCCGACAGGCACTCCCGACGACTATCGCTGCGAACATCCCTACAGTTGGCCCACCATCGGCCTCGAACTGCAGCACATCGCCGACGCCACCATGCCGCAGGTCAAGGACTTCTTCCGCCGCTTCTATCGTCCCAACAACGCCATCCTCTGCGTCACAGGCGACGTGACATGGGAGGAGGTGTTAGGCTGTCTTTCGTTGAACGTTGAACGTAGAACGATGAAAGACTTTACGACAGAGACAAGTAGAGCGAAAGATTTCAAACTCCCAAATTCAAACTTCAAAACTCGGAAAACGACCGTCTATCGTCCCGTGCCGCAGCCCCTGCTGCTCATGGCATTCTACCTTCCGCCGCGCAGCGACGCCGACTTCCCCGTTTGCGATATGCTGAGCGACCTGCTGGCCAACGGCAAGTCGTCGCGCTTCAACCAGCATCTGGTGGAGCAGCGACAGCTGTTCCTCTCGCTCGACGCCTACGTCGATGGCCGGCTGGGTACGGGTCAGCTCATGATCGAGGGCATTCCTGCCGACGGCGTGACGATGGCTGAGGCCGAAGCCGCCGTGTGGGAAGAGCTGCAGGCGGTGCAGCGTGAGCTCGTCGGCGACGAAGAGCTGCAGAAACTAAAGAACCGATTCGAGACGACATTTGAGCTGCAAATATCGGACTATCAGCGGCTTGCCGAGCAGTTGGCCTACTACGAAATGCTGGGCGACGCCCATCGGCTGTTCGACGAAGTGCCCTCGTACCAAGCCATCGACAGCGAACGGCTGCGCACGGTGGCGCGGCGCATCCTCGACCCCGCCAACGCCTGTGTGCTCCACTATCTGTGCTCGGCCGATAGTTAAAGAATGTTTCATTTTCGCTCAGACCAAATATTATTCGTAACTTCGCGCTACCAATGAGACAGTTCTTCAGCACTGATGGTCCCTTCAACCTTGTCCTCGGCATCGTCAACGACGCCCTGTGGACCTATGTGCTCATGGGAGCACTCATCGTGTGCGGGCTCTGGTTCACGCTGCGCACGGGCTTTGTCCAGTTCCGCTTGCTGGGCGATATGTTCCGCATGCTGAAGGAAAGTCCGCGTTCGGCGCGCGATACCAAGGGAAAGCACGTCTCCTCGTTTCAGGCGTTCTGCGTTTCGCTCGCCTCGCGTGTGGGGACGGGCAACCTCGCGGGTGTGGCGACCGCCATTGCCGTGGGCGGCCCGGGCAGCATCTTTTGGATGTGGCTCATCGCGCTGATTGGAGCCGCCACGTCGTTTGTCGAAAGCACGCTGGCTCAGCTGTTCAAGCAGCGGGGCGGCGAGAGCTTCGTCGGCGGTCCGGCCTACTACATCCGCAAGGGGCTGGGCAGCCGCTGGATGGCCGCGTTGTTTGCCGTGCTCATCACGCTGACCTTCGGCTTGGCCAACAATTCGGTGCAGACCAATACCATCTGCGGTGCCATCGAACATACCTTCGGCGTGCAGCCTATGGTGATGGGGACGGTGATTGCCTTGCTCACACTCGTCATCGTGTTCGGAGGCATACAGCGCATTGCCCATGTGAGCAGCGTCGTCGTGCCCCTCATGGCAGTGGGCTATCTGCTGCTGGCCATCGTGGTGGTGGTGATGAACTGGCGCCTTGTGCCCGACATGCTGCGGCTGATTGTCGAAAATGCCTTTGGGGTGAACCAAGCCATCGGCGGCACCGTCGGCGCAGCCATGATGAACGGTGTGAAGCGCGGACTCTTCTCGAACGAGGCCGGCGAGGGCAGTGCACCCAACGCTGCGGCGACGGCTACGACCAGCCACCCCGTGAAGCAGGGACTGATCCAGAGCCTCGGCGTGTTCACCGACACGCTCGTCGTCTGCTCCTGCACCGCCTTTATCATCCTGCTCAGCGGTCTTTACAACACGCCTGGACTCAACGGCATCAACCTCACGCAGGCTGCGCTCCAGCATGAAGTGGGCAGCGTCGGGCCCGTATTTGTGGCCGTGGCGATCTTCCTGTTCGCCTTCAGCAGCATCATAGGCAACTATTATTATGGCGAGGCAAACGTGCTCTACCTCACCCGCAACCGCACGGTCATGACCGTCTATCGCCTTCTGTCGGGCGGTGCGTTCGTGTTGATGGGTGCCGCACTCACGCTCGACGTCGTGTGGAACATCATCGACCTCTGCATGGCACTGCTCACAGCCTGCAACCTCACCGCCATCGTCCTGCTCGGGAAGTACACCTTCCGACTCCTCGACGACTACTGCCGACAGCGACGCAGCGGCATCAGCGACCCGCAATACCACCGCTCAACGATTCCCGAACTGCGCGACGTGACCGAGTGCTGGCCGGAGTGATGAAAAGTGAAAAGGGAAAACTCAAAAACTTGTCCCCCAACTCAAAAACTCAAAACCCCAAAAAACTCAAGATAAACTATGAACAAGAAAAATCTGATCCTCGCGCTCCTGCTGCTCTGCTGCACCACGCTGGCAGTCACGGCGCAAACCCGCAAGAAACAGTCTCAAACACAGAAGACGACGACAGTGCAGACGCCCAAGAACCGCTTCATCGTCATCTCGAAAAAAGACTTCTATCTGGCTGTCTATGAAACGAAGGCCGGCGACACGCTGTTGGTGAAGAAATATCCCTGCTGCGTCGCCAAGAATCCTGGTCAGAAGCAGAAGCGCGGCGACATGAAGACACCGCACTGCACGATGCAGAACCCCTTCAAGATCACCCAGATACAGGATGCACACAACTGGCACCACGACTTCGGGGACGGACGCGGCAGTATCCGTGCCTACGGTGACTACTTCCTCCGCCTCGAAACCCCAGGTCACAGCGGAATCGGCATCCACGGATCGACCAACAATCGCGAGTCGGTGCCTGGCCGAGGCAGCGAAGGATGCATCCGACTCCTCGACGAAGACATCATCGACCTGGCGAAGAACTATGCCTTCGTCGGCATGAAAGTCGTCATCAAAGCCGAAGAAATCGGTCCGCTGTCCTTCGAGAAGAAATCGGCAACTGCCAAGAAATAAGGAGAAGTACGAAGTACAATTTACTGTGTACGATTATTAAAATTGTCTATACCTAAGTAGAATATCATCCCCACTAAACATTCTACACTCCTCCCTCGCGGGGAGGGGACGGGGGTGGTTCCGTATGGCCTTAAATTATATTTGGATTGCGCTTTTCGCCATCGGCGTTCTGGTGGGCGTCATTCGGCTCTTCTGCGGCGACGCCGACGCACTGCCCGCCATGATGGACTCCACTTTCGAGATGTCCACTACGGCCTTCGAGATGACGCTCGGCCTCACCGGCACGCTCACACTCTGGATGGGTATCATGAAGATAGGCGAGGACAGCGGACTGGTGAACCGCCTTGCCAAGTTTCTCAGTCCTGTCCTGACGAAACTCTTTCCCGAGATTCCCAAGAACCATCCCGCACTTGGCTCCATTTTCATGAACATATCGGCCAACATGCTGGGGCTGGACAATGCCGCCACACCCGTGGGCCTGAAAGCCATGCAGGAGCTACAGAGCATCAACAAAGAGAAGGATACCGCCTCCAACTCCATGATCATGTTTCTCGTGCTCAACACTTCGGGACTGACCATCATTCCCGTGAGCATCATGGCATACAGGGCCAAGTTTGGCGCAGCCGACCCCACCGATGTGTTCATTCCGCTCTTGCTCACCACGCTGTGTTCCACGCTCGTCGGACTCATCACCGTCAGCCTTTACCAGAAGATTAACCTCTTCCAGCGGGCGTTTGTGGTGATGTTTGTCTGCATCGCCGCTGTCGTCTCCGCTTTGTTCTTCACGCTGATGGGTATGGGGAGCGAAGAGATGCAGAAGTTCTGCCGACTGCTCACGTCGATACTGATCTTGGGGGCCATCCTGACCTTCATCCTGTCGGGCGCATTCAAGCGTCTGAATGTCTATAATTCGTTCATTGCCGGTGCCAAGGACGGGTTTCACGTGGCTGTCAGTCTGATTCCCTACTGCGTAGCCATCCTTGCGGCGGTCGGCGTATTTCGGGCCAGCGGTGCCCTGGATGCGCTGCAGAGCGGAGTGCAGAGCGCTGTGGAGTGGTGCGGACTGAACAGCGACTGGGTGGGTGCCCTGCCTGTTGCACTGCTGAAGCCCCTCAACGGCAGCGGTGCACGCGGCATGATGCTCGAATGCTTCACCTCGCAGGGTCCCGACTCCTTCGTCGGTCATCTCGCCAGTGTGCTCCAGGGCAGCACCGACACCACGTTCTACATCCTCGCCATCTACTTCGGCAGCGTCGGTATTAAGAAGTATCGCTACAGCGTGACTTGCGGTCTGCTCGCCGACCTCGCCGGTATGATTGCCGCCGTGTTTATCTCCTATTTCTTCTTTGGTTAAGACGGCTTTTATTCAAAACAAAGTCAACTTTTATTCAAAACAAAGTCTGATGATGAAACAACTTCGTCCTGTCCATGCCCTCGTCGTCTTCTGCCTCTTGCTCGGCACCACAGCCGCCTTCAGCGTGGGGCAGTATCGCCTGGCCGAGGACGCCGTGCTGGAGGATTTGCACCGCGCCTTGACACAAACGCTTCGGCAGTACCCACACAGCGTCGTCACGCCCGACACGATCCGCGACTTCCGCAGCCATCTCGTCACGCCGGAGTTGCGTGCCACTGCCTACTTGTCGTTAAATTGCACAAAGGGTGATGTCGACGAAGTGCAGCCGCACTACCAGATGCAGGCACACGCAGGTTGCTCGCCCCTCATGCTGCTTGCCATGAGCGACCAACGGGGCACCTACTGCCTGCTCGGGGCGACCCTTCTGTGGGCAGTCTTCTACCTATTATATATGCGAAGGCACCGTCCGTCGCCGTCGATGCAGTATGTCGGAAATCTCGGCTACGATGCAGCTGGCGGCCGTTTCTACACCTCGGACCACCAGCCTGTGCCGCTCACGCCGATGCAGCGCGACCTGATGCAACGTTTCTTCGACGCACCGGCCCACACGCTCTACAAGGCAGACATCTGCGACGCCCTGTGGCCCAAGAAACCCGACGCTTCCGACACGCTCTATACGCTCATCCGACGGCTGAAGACGGTGCTCCGTCAGCATTCCGACCTCGATATCGACAGCGAACGAGGGCTGTCTTATCAACTGAAAACCAAGCAGTAAGAAAATGTCAGGCAAATGTCAGGAAGTTTTTCCTGGCATTTTTTTTCGCTTCAAGTAACTTTGCAGGCGATTTCAAAACGCAGAGCACTATGAAGCGAACAACACTTTTTCTTTTTGCATGCTGTGCCGTCCTGACGAGCAAGGCACAGAACGTGACCGACAGCGTGGCACTCGACGTTGTGACCGTCGAGGCTGCACGTGTGACGAACACGCCCGACGGTCAGCGTTATTACCCCACGCAGACCCAACTGGAGCACAGCGCGACGACCTATCATCTGCTGCAGCAGCTCGCCTTGCCCTCCCTCACCGTCGATCCCGTGCTGCACAGCGTCACCCCGCCACCGATGCAAGGCGCGGTGCAAATCCGCATCAACGATGTCGTGGCATCGGCCGACGACCTGCTCGCACTCAACCCTCGCGACATCGAGTGTGTGGACTACACCGACCATCCCTCCGTGCGCTATGGCGAGGGGGTGGGCTATGTCATCAACGTCGTGGCGCGGCGTCCGACCCATGGCTACGAAACAGGTGGCGACGCCGGTGTGAGCAGTCGCAAGTGGCTTGCCGACGTCATGGCATACGGGAAGTGGAATGTGGGGCTTTCTGAATGGCAGTTGACGGCTTCGGCCGATGTGAAAGACTTCAGCCGAAGCCAGCGCACGGAGCAGGCTCGTTACCGCTTTGCCGACGGGACGACGCTGGATGTGCAGCGCGACGACCTCCCCGACAGCCGCCGTCAACGGAACCAAAACCAGCAACTTGCCCTCCGTTACTCGTTCGTGCGTCCCCAGCAGCTCACGTTGCAGGCCGCGCTCAGCGGCGATTGGGAGCAGGGACGTGCCTCGCAGCAAGCCACGCTTTCCAGCTCGCTTAGCAGCCCTGCCCCTGCTGGCACTCCTCGCCTTGCTAACTTTTATAGCACGCTTAGCAACTCTGCCACTGCGAGTTTCAGCCCCACGCTCGACCTCTATGCCGCCCTTCACCTTTCGCCGCGCCAGCAACTCATCGTCAATCTGGTCGGATCGGCGATGCGCAGCCATTACGATTACGCCTACCACAGCTTTTCTCCCTTCGGCTATGCAGCCACGGGCCGTACCCACTCGCTGCAGGGCGAAGCCCTATATGTCAACAAGTTGCAGCCCTTCACGCTGAGCGTCGGACTGAACTTTCAGCAGAAATACGTCGAGAACGACTATTCGGGCGATGCCGCCGTGCTCAACGCCATTCGTCAGTCCGACGAACGGCTGTTTGCGCAGTTGAAAGGCACGTTTGGGCAGACGTTCAACTATCGCTTCGGACTCGACCTGCGCCGTCAGTACTATCGGCAGGGCAGCGAACGGCAGGACGAGCTGACGCTTGCCCCGAAACTCACGCTCCAGCAGAGCCTTGGCGATTTCCGCCTGACCTACGACGGCAGTATGCAGAGTCGGCCACCACGGCTGGAGCACCGCAGTGCCGTGCTGATTCGAGACAATGAATGGGAAGCCACGGTGGGCAATCCACAGCTGAGAAACGAGCAATGGTGGGAGCACGGCCTCAGTCTGACGCGCCAGTCGCCGCGCCTCTTTCTCCAGACGTCGGTCCACTACCGCGACATCATCCATGCCAGGCTGACGCAGACGGTGCAGCACGACGACGGGTTTCTCACCACCCGTCGGAACCAGCGGCGCCTGCGGATGTTCTACGCGACGCAGTATGCGCAGTGGTGGGCAGTGCCCGAACGGCTGCAGCTCAGCGGCAACGTCGGCCTGTATCGCTTCCTCAACCATGGCAACGACTACGTCCACGCCCTCAGCTTCTGGGCTGTGTCGCTCGATGCTTCGGCCTATCTCGGTCGTTTTACGCTCTCGGCCCATTACGACAACGGCTGGCGATTCGTCGAGGGAGAGCAGCAGAACCACAATGCAGGGGCATTCTACCTGGGTGCCAGCTGCCAACTACCTCTGCCTGGGGCAGGGCAGGGGAGTGGCTTGACCGTCGCCCTCTACTGGCAACAGCCCCTGCAGCGCAGCGTTCGTCTATACGACACGACGTTCCTCAACCGCGACGTGTGGAAACACACGGTGCTGCATAGCCGCGACACCGCCAACCTTCTCAACCTCAGCGTCAGCTGGCGCTTCGGTGCTGGACGGACGTCGAAGTCGGTGCAGCGCGAAGTTCAACTACGCGACAACGATAGCGGCGTGGTACGCCAAGCGGAATAAACAGCTTATAAAACCACGAATTGCACGAATGGCACGAATGGTTTTCAGCATGGTAAGCAGCTGAAGTCCATTCGTGCCATTCGTGCCATTCGTGGTTTAAGAACCTATTCTGTTTGTTCTGAAAGTTCGGTTAAGCCGTGGTTTTAGAACACACGGATGCCCCTCATATTGTAAACCTTTCCGTCGGGCTTGATGATGAGAACCTCACCGTTCTTGACCACGCGGCGTGTCTGTCCGTTGGCCAGTTCGGCGTTCATGCGTTCACAGCGACGACTTCGTAGCAGTGCAGTCCGACCTGTTTCTCCAGGTCAACAGCGCCCTTCGTCGCGCCTCCAACTCCGTTGGTGTGCCGAATCAACTTGGCCACGCCGCGCCTTCAACTCCGTTGGTGTGCCGAATCAACTTGGCCACGCCGCGCCTTCAACTCCGTTGGTGCGCGGAAAAGACTCAAAATATCATTGATATTTTTGAAAATCTCAATGGAATTTGTAAGAATATCAATGGAATTTCTGAAAATATCAATGATATTTTGACTTTTCTCCGCGCTGCAGCCGACTTCGCTCTGCGCCACCACTGACTTCGCTCTGCATACCCACAGACTTTGCTCTGCATACCCACAGACTTTGCTGCGCATTCCGGCAGGCTTTTAATTTTTAATTTTTAATTTTTAATTTCTTATTTTTTGTCGTATCTTTGCACACAGAACAATGAACAACGAAGGATGAACCGATTGTCAATTTTCAATTTTCAAATTTCACTTTTCGCTTTGCTGACTGCGTTGCTGCTGACCGTCGCCCAGAACACTCGGGCGCAGAGCGTGGAAAGCCTGCTCGAACGCTTCGATGCGAAGCCCGATGTCGCCACTGCCAATGCCTTTTTCCAGCAACTGCTCGACGCTGAGTTTCTCGACGAACCCTATGTGCTCCCAGCCGACGCGCCACAGGACACGCTGCGTGCCCAAGTGTGGTACTGGGCAGCGGAATGGATGTACGACAGCGGTCAGCACTACGACCGCGCCGTGGATTACGGCCTCAAGGCGTTGCCCCTGTGTCAGGCAGGCAAAGACAGCTGTCTGACAGCCGACTGTCTCAACATCCTCGCCCTCTCCTATGTGCGGCTCACCGACTATGATTCGGCGGCACGCTATGCCCGAGAGTGCTTCTTGCTCGACGAAAAGTCGGGCGATGCCGACCGTATCAGTTCGAGTCTGAACACGCTGGCTGGCATCTACATGGCCGGCGGACAGCCGCAGGAGGCCGAGCAGTATATACAGAAAGGTATCGCCCTCGCCCAGCAGGCCGACAACCCCGTGCGCATGGCTGTGCTCCAGGGCATGGCGTCCGAAGTCTATCACGCCCTCGGTCGCGACGACGAAGCCCTGTCCTACATCGACCGCGCCATCCAGCTCGACCAGCAGACCGGCCGCACCGACCGTCTGCCCATGCGCCAGACGCAGCGGGCCTCCGTGCTCATCGGCCTGCACCGCTACGCCGAGGCAGAGACGGCGCTCGGCCAAGCCATCCCTGCCTTTCGGCAGTCGGGCGACCGCCACTCGCTCGGCATCGCCCTCAACAAGTTGGGCATGGCGGTGCTGTGTCAGCAGCGTCCTGCCGAGGCACAGCCTTTCTATCAGGAGGCAGCCGACCTCTTCGTGGCGATGGGCGACCCATATAATGAGGTACACGCGCGCAAGGGACTCTACGAAACGCAGTGGCAGACCAATCCCGCTGCGGCTAAGGCGGCGCAGGACCGCTTCGACTTTCTCAAGGACTCTATCTACAGCCATACCTCGGCCGACCGTCTGGCGCGCTACAATGCCGAGTTTGGCAACGACTGGCTGCAGCTCGAGAACCATGCCGAGCGCCAGGCCCGTCTGCGGGCAGTCGGGTGGGGCATCGGCGGTGTGCTGTTGCTGGCGGTGCTGGCGGCAGTCATCTGGTGGGTGATGCGTCGTCGGCATCTGCGTCAGAAGCAAATCAACGCCCAGCTCAGCGCTCACATCGACGAACTGCGCGAGCAGTACCGACAGCTGCACATCAGCTACGACAAAGCCATGCTCACACGCAGCGACGACGAAGAGCGCCTGAACGATGCCGACCGCGAATTTCTCGAAAATGCCGTCGCCATCGTCAACGAACTGACGGCGCAGGGACAGGTGGATGCCGCGACGCTGGCCGAGCGGCTCAACATGAGTCCGTTCCAGTTGCGTCAGCGCCTCACCACCCTCACCGGCGAGACGCCCCAGTCGTTCATCCAGACCCTGCGCATGCGCCGTGCCCGCTACCTGCTGGCCAACCATCCGGAGCTCAACATCACGCAGGTGGCCAACCTCTGTGCCTACAACGACACCCCGAACTTCACCCGTGCGTTCAAGAAGACTTTCGGAATCACCCCGTCGCAGTATCTCGAAAACCAATAATCGCTAAGGCCGTCCGGACCTTGCCGTCGCGATGAATGCGGGCAGGCCGCCCGCGCACCGACACCTCCATCCGCCTCAACCCCCGTCCACAGAGGGTTGAGGCGGGTGTTGTTTGTGCGAAATGATAAGATTATTTCACGAAATGATAACGGAGAAACAGACCTCGTGCCGTAAATTTGCAGACGATAAACTACGCGCATGAACAAGACCAAAACACAGGAAAACGCCATGCATTATGCCGAGAACTATCTCGACCGCCTGCTTCGTCGCCACGACACAGGCCGACACCCCATCGGCACGGAGAAAAGTGCTGAACAGAACAGTAAGAATAGCCAAGAAACAAACAAGCATAGCCATGAATAAAAAGAGAATCTTTGCCCTCGTGTTGCCGCTGATGCTGCTCACGCTGACAGCCCACGCACAGGACGCAGGCACTTGAAGGCCATCACAGGCAGCAGAAAGAGAGTTGGCAGAAGCAGAGCCAACGGCTAATGAACATCGTGAAGAACAACGAGGGTGTATGGATTTCCACAAAACTGTTCTACATTGTCGGTTCTCTGTCCCTACTGTCAATCATAACAATTGCCATAGAGATAGCGTTCTATGTGTATTTTCATTGGATTCAATAAGACCCACCGCCCGTCGCGACCGGGCGAGCGGGAAGGATACATCATAGAAACAACGTGTGTGGTTATTTCTTCTTCGGCTGCTTGTTTAATCTGTAGATGACATGTAGCAAGGCGTAGCGGGGCGTGACGTTGCTC
>Ga0310691_10001914_pt1 | contig 29739 bp, 46 predicted proteins | sample 176DNAGHGlowgp2_FD_203887 | JGI IMG/M metagenome (GOLD analysis project Ga0310691, IMG submission 203887) | Sheep rumen microbial communities from Palmerston North, Manawatu-Wanganui, New Zealand - 1766 DNA GHGlow gp2 (v2) (version 2) | ecosystem: Host-associated > Mammals > Digestive system >... | reverse complement strand
CGCGTAGCCGTTGCCGACTACATGCTTTTCCCCCGCGTAAGTCGTAGCGCCCGCGAGGTCGAGCGTCTGACCGTTGGTCGTCGCGTCGAAGGCGACATATTCGGAACTGGAGACGGAGAGGGCGTACGGGAGCGAGCCTTCGCCCGTGCCGGCGGTGAGAGTGACGATGTAGCCCGCGACGTGGTCTTCCACCGAGATGATCGCAAGGCCGTTGTGGAATCTGACCGTGCAATTATTGACGGCATCCGGTTCAAGAGCATTTGCAAGCACCACGTTCGAGCCAGTGACAACGTAGCCAGTTCCGGCGACGAACAGCTCGATATGGCTTTCGTAAGCCCACTTGCCGGCGGCGGGAGGGTTTGCGTTGAGGGTGATTGCCTGCGACGTGGCGTAAATTTTGTACGCGGTGTTCGGCTGAAGGGTGACGGACGTGCCGGTAACGTTCACAATATCCATCGTCGTGTCGAGCTTGGAACTCGGCACCTGGTTCAGCGAAACAAGACCGGCAGCGCCGACCGTGAATTCGGCGGAGTTGAAAGTATAATTGCCAGAAGCTGTGCCGCCCTGGATGTCCTTGGTGCGCATTCTGCCGAGGATGGGGTCCATCCCGGCGGGTCCGGAAATAATCGGCATAAGGAGAACTCCTTAACTTGTGTTGTGCGCTCAGCTTCGCTTGCGCACGAAGTGAATAATAAAAAAACGGTCGAATCGATGAGAGATCAGAGGGGGAGGTCAACCGGGGTATTGTACGGATCAACGTGATCCAGCTGGTGCGTCTCCGCATTGACGACGAAGATCGAGTTTACGGGATAGAAGCTTATGCCGGACTCCTCGCCCCAGACGCCCCAGCCGACGGCGACCTGCTGCACGGTCTCTGCCGCGTTAGTGGCGATCCTGCGGATCGCGCCGGTCCCGGCAGTATTGTCCGAGACAAAGTAGCGGATGTATTGCACGGTGCCGACGGTTCTGATCTCGAAGGGTTCGGGTTCAATCCCGATAGGATTGAGGTATCCGGCCGGGCGGCCGTAGCGGTCATAGCGTTTGGTGCTCATTGTGTGTAATCTCCTGTTGGTGATGTGGTTTTTTTATATGGTTGTGTCTTGAAGTAGATCCAGATAAAGAGATGGGATAGAATCATCCAGGTTGCCGCAAGAGGCTGTCACGATCGATCCGGCGCAAACAGGAATCAAATCAACAAAGTAATCAGATACAGTTAAAACAACCGGGACAGTATCGCCGGAAGAATAAGGTTCAATTTGATGAAATGGATATTTTCTCCATACCAGCTTGCCATCAACATACACCGCGACATCTTCGCTGAATGTGGGGTTATCGTTGTGAATATACGAATGGTATGTATAGGTGATTCGAAGATAGCCGGAGTAATCCAATGTGATCGGACTCATGATCTGATTATTGGACGTCCAATGTTCACTCAGGCTGTGCGGGGTAAAGTTTCTCCAAACAGGATAACCAGCGCCGGCCGTTCCGCCGGAAACGCCGATTTCGATCTGTCCGTTCGTATTGCCGGATACATTGACGTTCCCGGTGCCGACGAATTGGGCCGTCGCGGTGGATCCGGAGAGGCCGACGGTCGCGGCGCCGCCGGTGACGTCGACGGTGAGATGCTGCGGGGCGCCCATACCGCCTGGTGTGCCGCCGGATTTCGTGAGCTGTTCGATGAGGTAGTTCGTCGGACGGATCAGGGTGCCCTCGGCGGTGTGTTTGACCGACAGGTACGTCTCGTCGCCGCGTAGAATCAGCGAGTTCATGAAGCGGACCAGACGGGCGAACCATCCGCGCGGGATCGGTTGTCCGGAAACCGGAATGGGGAATAAGCTCATGTGGCCACCTCGTAGATGTCGGTATCCCATCCCTCCGGGACGTACATGTAGGTGGTGGTCACATCCATAAGGTCGTCAGACGCCTGCTGGACATTCGAGCCGGTGACGAGCCACTGCGTCGCACTGGAGCCGTAGATGTAGACCTGCGCCGGAGCCTTCAGTTGGCCGACGACGGAGAGGTCGGAATTTCCGACGTTGCGCGTTTTGTAGTACACGGTGGAAGTGACGACCGGGCGCGGGATGAGGTAGGAATTTACGCCGAACTTGGCGGCGGCCAGGACCTGCCGATACTCCTTCGCAGGATCCGGGCTGGCGGGGGGTGTGTGACTCCACAGGTATCCTTCATGGATCGCGCCGGGATTGGTATCGGTCGTAGCCCAGGCCGGAGCCGCGGACGGAGTGCCGCCGAGGTCGATCAGTTCATAGAGATTGTATGTCCAGTAACACCGGAAGCGCGGGTGCTGCTCGATCGGGCGCTCCTCGCCGGAAGTGTTCAGCAGATACACGGGGTCGTACCGGACATTGCTTCCGGATGTGGGTGTAAGCCCCTGTACATTCTGCGTGTCGAATGTGAGCGTGATCTCCGCATAAGCCTCGCGCATCTGGATGCCGGAGCGGTCCCGCTGAAACCATCCGTTGACATTGAACTGCTGATAACCTGCCGCGGAGTCCCCGGCATGCGTATAGAACGCGCCGTCGGTGAAATAGACGTAGATCAGATAAGCGTCGGACTTCGCGCTGAAGAAGCGGCAGGTGACAAGGGTGCCGGAGCGGGACATGTTGCCGACAGTTGCATAGCAAGTTTTTGTGTTAATGAGAGTTGGCATGTCAGAACCTCATAACGGTATCCGGGTTGTTCAGTTGGGCGGCAGAAAGAATCCGGTGTATGTCCTGCAGCTCGGTCAGCTGTTTATCCATGACCTGTTTTTCCGGGCTGGCCGCCGGGTTGCGAAGGTTCGCGCCGATCTGCTGAAGGCGGTCCAGCGGGAGCGCGTACGCCTGCTGTGTGCGGGCGCGTGTGCGGGGTGCGGCGACGGGCGAGCCGGGATCCTCCGGCGCGAGGGCCGGATCCTCCGGGTGCTGGAGCGCCCAGAGACGCTCAGACCGCGCATCGATCTCCGCGGCCTGCGCGGCGGTAAGCTGCGCGCCCAGGGTATCCTCCAGCTGGAGACGGTTCCGCAGCATAAACGCCTCTTTCCCCTTGCCGTCCCGGATCAGCTCCTGCTGCTCGATCTGACGGTCCAGACCCTCCAGCAGCTTCTCGCCGCGGTCTGCGCGCGCTTTCGCGGCGTCGAGTTCTTTCTGTGCGAGCTTGTCCTGTTCCTTCGCGTATGCGAGGGTGCCGGGCTCGGCCGGGCCGGAAGAACCGGACGCGGCGGACTTCGCCGCCTTGTCGGCGGCTTTCTTGAAGGAATCGGCGATTGCGTCGTTCAAGACGGACTGGTCGCGCCCGAGCAGCTTGTCGCGTCCGTAGCTCGAGACGACGTCCTGATACTGCTTCACCCGGCCATAAAGATCCTGCCACGCCTTATACTCCGCGATGTCCGATCCGAAACCCAGACGCGCGCCCTGGGAAATCGCTTCGACGCGCTGGCCGGTGGACATGACGCCGAGTTTATTCTTCCATTCCTCCGACAAATTTGAGTTCATAATGGAATCCAGCAGCTGGACGCCGAAATTGGTGGTGTAGTCGCGATACTCCAGGGCGGCGTAGTGTTCGCGCTGCTGTTTCAGGCTGCGCGCGGCGGCGGAAAGCTTGCCGGAGCGGATGCCGCGGTCGCCGACGTCGCGCTCCGCGATGCCGATCTGACCGGCGAGGGAGCGGAACTGCGCGAGCTGGTCAGCGGTGAGCTTGTTCTGTTCCGCATAACGGTTGATCTCCTTCACCTGTGCAAGAACCTGGAGCTGCGCGACGTAGTCCTGGCGCCCCTGCATGAGGGCCTCATACGCGGCGGTCGTCTTTCCGGCGGCCTTCATGTTCAGCAGCTCGACCTGTTCCTTCGCCGCGTTGATCATCTTCATGATCCCGGCGATAACGAGGCCGACGGCCGCGGAGACCGCGCCGACGGGGCCGGTGATGGCGGTGGAGATGGCGGAGCCGATCTGCCCGATCATGGGGATCGACTTGCCGAACGCCCCGGCAACCTTGCCAGCCTCATTGGTGGCGATCTTGATGCCGCTCGAGATCCCGCCGATGGCGTCGCCGGTCTGCGCAATGGCGGACGCGGCCTCGCGCGAGACGGACGAAATGCCGCTCCGCGCGTCGGTGGCGGCTGCGTCGGCGGCCCCCTGTGCTTTGCGCGCGGATTCGGCGAGCTGCTTCGCCTTCTTGTCGACCTGCTCGATGCCCTGCAGCGCCTGCTGCGGCTCGGCTGTGACTGTAATGGTAATATCAGATGCCATAAGGTTTTTACTCCGGGTGGGCAGTAATGGCACTCAAGCCGTGCGGGCTCCAGGACAAGTCCTGGACTGTGATAGTCACCGGCGCATTCTGCGCCGCTGACGGATCGTCAGACGCTTCGCAGTTGTCGATGACGGGTTCCGGGGGATCCGGGAGCGGGTAGTCCGCCGGATCGAGCGGCTTCCGGCCGCCGCGCTCGAAGTCCGCGCGCATGCGGGCGAAGAGTCCGATCAGCGCGGGATTGGCATTCGCCTGCGCGTCGGTGAGGCCGTAGCCGACCGGATCGTCAAACTGCCACGGGTGCAGCTCGCCGCGTTTCTCCCGCTCGGCTGCCTCCGTCATCATCTCCTTGAGAACCGCCTGATCCGGGGGACGCTCCACGTGTTTTACACCGAACGCGGCCGCGTGCTGGGCGACGGCGTGCCAGACGATGCAGAGCGGGGTATCCCACAGCGTCATCTCGTACGGAGTCGCGAGGATCTTCGACGCCTGCGCGAGCACGGAGCCCGCGAACTCGCCGTCGAACCAGCATTCCTTCGGTGCAGCGCCGCCGGTCTTCGGGATCATGTCGTAGCCGTAGAACGGGACTTCCAGGCACCAGCGGACCAGCGCCGGATAATCCGCGAGGATCGCATCGGCATGCGCCTGCCAGAACGAGGCAGCGGCCTTCAGGAGCTCGGGAAACGCGTTTAATCCTGCCGCGTCTGGCAAAGACTTGCGCGTGAACTCCTCGATCAGGCGCCGGCGGCAGGTCAGCAGGACCAGTGCCGCGGCGATGTCAAGCTGCGCACATGACCCCGGGTGCAGGAAGAAGTCCGACGCGACCAGCTCCAGCGCCATGAGGCGTCCGGCCGTGAGCGGCGCAACGCGGAGACCGTCCGCGAGCACGTAGTCATACCGGAGCAGCTGGCGCTGCTCCATGTCGAAGTCGACGAACGCGCGGGGAACGAGACTGACGGGAATTTTAACAGGCATAGGACGAATAAACGGGCGGGGGGACATCGATGCGGTGGACACGCATCACCGCCCGAGGGTTCTTGGCGGATTGATCGTTACGGATTGGATGACGCGGCGACGGGGATCGTGAGCTTGGTCTCCGACACACGCTGAAAATCGGTGTTCACGCTGGAGCGCGAGGACGAGGTGATCACGGACGCGCCGGACTGGCCGTTGGTCGCGCCGTTCACATAGACATCCTCGTCGCCCAGGTAGTACTCCGAGTTCGTCGTGGTGCTCTGGCCGTAGGTGTGCTGAATGATGGGGTTGCCGTCGGTGTCGAGGATCTGCGCGTTGTTCACGCTGGTAGTCTCGTTCACGGACTGCATTTTTTTGCCCTCTGCGAGGGCTGACGGGATTCCGAATGCCATGAGGATGCTCCTCAATTGTTATAGTCGACTGCTCGCGTGGCTCGCGAGTCGACGGGGTTAATTGCTTGTATCTGTCGCGGGTACGACGGGTGGAATACTGGTTGATAGTGGCGGAATCGGGACGGAATACGCGAGGCTCGCGCGGTCGTCCCAGGCTCCGAAAGCGTAGCAGACCATGACGCCGGAAGGCGTCTGGCGCCACGCCGTGATACGGCGGGGATCCGCGGCCTGTACGGTCGTGTACGTGATACCCGTCTCCGGGTCGTACGCAACGAGGTAGATGTCCGGATCGGTGACGACCTGCGCCGGGGGCGCGGACTGGAACCAGACGGTCCATGTGACGATCTGCGTGTACACGATGTCGCCGGAGTCGTTGATGGGGGCGGGCTGCGTGCAGGCGGTCTCCAGCGCACCGGAGAGAAGGACGCCCGCGGCATTCAGACCGCGAAGCGACTCCATGACCGACCGGACGGAACCGCGGATGCGGTCGAAGTCGGCCCGGATCGACGGCGAGGACACGACGTTGATCATGACCTGGACCTGCACACGGTAGAGGCCGAGGCCGATGCCGTAGGGCGAGTCGTCCGCCATACTGACGCAGAGGAAGGGACAGAGCGGCTGGGCGGTGTCGCCCGGCGCATACCAGTCCCAGTCCCGCAGGACAGCGGTGACGGAGGGATCGGCGGCGGCGCGGAGCGCGCCCTCGATCATGGACTGCGCGACGGATTGTCTGTCTGGAATCATTTACAGGTCCTTTCCGGGGATGTATTCGCCGAACGATTCACCGTTGATGCTGCCCGTCTGACGCCAGACGACGCCGCCGGACTCCTTGAAGGCGCCGAAATACTTCCGTTTATTGGCCTGCGCCATACCGGAGATGCGGTTCGTAACCTTCGAGAGGATGTAAGGCGTCTTGTCGTCGGCGAGGCGTTTCACTGTGACCGAACGGTTCGAGACCGTGATCGTGGGCTTCTCGTCTTCCAGGCGTACGACGGTGAGCGTGAGGCCGGGGATCGATGCAAGCGCGAGGTTCACGCCTCCGGGGAGCCGGTGGCCGAGCTCCGGCAGCTGCGCCCAGAATCCGGCGCGGCCGACGCCGCGGTATGTGATCTTTTTGTGCCGTTTCGCCTCCGCAGCGGACTCAAAGGTCCACCAGCGGCGATCGCCGGACTTGGCGATCGGGCGACGCCGCGCGGGGCGCTTGATCATCCACAGCGCCTTGTCGCCTGGGGCTTCCGGACGGGCGTTCTGAACGAGTTCCTCCACGCCGTGACGGTAACGCCGAACCATCTGGAGAACGTCGCGGTTCGCCGGGGCGATCGGAATGACCGCCGCGCCCTTGCGTTTCTGGGCACCGGCCTGCAGGACCATGACGGAGATGTCGCGGACGGTCTCCGCCGCGGTCTTGCGCGTCATGGCCTGGTATGCCCGGACGTTCGCCTCGAACGCGGCGAGCTCGACGTCCAGTTTCAGTTTGATTCCACCGCTCATTGATCGCTCCGGTCGAGGGTGATGATGTAGGAGACGCAGTCGACGGAAGTTACCTCCTTCACGCGGTAGCGGTGGCCGGAGACCCAGAGAACTTCCCGGATCTCCGGCTTCCGCCCCAGGGCGGCCTGCGAGACGATGATCTCGTGCGGGGACTCGCCCAGAATGCCGATCGACTCGAAGCGGACCTCGTCGCGCTGGGTGCGCCAGGCGCACTCCACGGTCTGCGCGTCAGCGGACCAGCCGCACATGACCGGGAGCTGCCCGACCAGCTTGGCCAGATCCTTCGAGAATACATCACGCAGACCGCTCATCGTACACTCCTGTCAGGCCGCCGGCGAATCAGGAGTGAACCGCGCTGCTGTCGACCGCGGCAAGCGTGACGGCGGCCGCCGGGGCGAAGTCGACGTTCGTGCAGTCGATGATGCGCTTTGCCATCGGGTTGAACTCGACCACGGTGGAGCGGGTGACGGCGTCGTAGCAGTTGGTGCGGGTGTTCATGTTCGGGAAGGATTCGACCTGGAACGGCTTCATGCCCTCGTACGGCTGGTAGACGACCGTGCGGCCGAGCTCCGGCGCGAGGGTGTAGGACCACTCGGTGACCTCGTTTTCGTGCGGGATCACGGCGGCGACGATGGTGTTCGCGTCAAAAATCGGATTGCTGGAGTTGTTCAGGATCGTCTCGTCGGCGATCAGAACCTCGTCGAGCAGGAACACGCTCTGGATGCTGGAGACGATGCGCTCGCGGATGTCGAGCAGGCTGTCGCGGCGTTCGACCGGGGCTCCGCCGTAGAACTGAGTGAGTGCAGCGCAGCGGCCGAACTTCTGAAGCATGGCGGCGCCCATAACGAGAACACGGACACCATGATAGAGGCGGATCGCCTCCAGAGCCTTGGTGACCAGATCGAGCACATTGTCCGTGGAGGCGCCGGTGATCTTGTTGTAGTTGCCGGTGACCGGGGTGACGGCGGCGGTGAGGCGCGTTTTTTCCAGATCGTACATCATGCTGCGGATGGCGGCAGCGCCGCCCTGCTCGTCACAGCGGTAGATGTCCATTGTGTCCATGGTCTGCTTGGCGGTCTTGCCATAGCGGCTGATGATCTCGGTGCAGGTGTAGCTGACCTCGGCATTCGTGATCAGCGTGGTGGTGGGGGCATTGCCGTCGGTGCGGTTCGTCTGGGCGGCGGCATAGGCCGGGAGGGTCATGCCGGAGATGGTGCCGGCGGAGAAGCGGGACGGGGTGCGGGGATAGAGGCGGTCGCCGATGTAGTTGATCGGCGGGTTGACAGTCAGAGCCTCGAGGTCGGGGCGGCGGCCCCAGTCGGTCATCCAGGAAGAGGAACGGATTTCGGCCATAATAAGGATACTCCTTAACGGTAGTTGTGCGCTCAGCTTCGCTTGCGCACGTGGTTGTTTTTATTTCAGGTTCTTTTTCGTGATCAGTCGCGGATGCTGCCCTTGGCGAGCTCGGCTTCGCAGTAGGCGGACATTTTCTCCGGGTAGAGCATGCGGGCCTTGGCGTAGCCGTACTTCTTCATCAGCTCGGGGAACGGGAGATCGGCGTCGGCGGAGGTCTGCGCCTGCTGCGCGTGCGCCTGAGCGACGGACGCTTTCAGCGCGGCGGCCTGCTGCGCCTTGTTCTGCTGGTCGGCGATCTGCTTTTTGAGCTCGGCGATCTCTTCCTCCAGTTTCTTGATGCGGGTGTCTTCGTCGTCTCCGGAGCCGTCCCCGTCTTCATTCTGGGCGGGAGCGGCGGCGGCCGCGGCTGCGTCGGTCTTCGCGGGATCTCCGCAGGCGGCCTGCGGATCGGCGGCGGGATTGATTTCGTTCTTGGTTCCCATGTCGGATTTCTCCTGGTTTGTGTGTTTCGGGTTATGATGAGGGTGAGACTTGAACGCTGCAATACAGGCGGCGACGGCCTTCGCGGGGTCTAGGATCTCGTCGACCAGGCCGATCTCCAGCGCCTGCGCGGCGGTAATGAGCGAGCCTTTTCCGTCCGGGCCGTTCATGAGCTCGGTGATCTTTTCCGCGGAGAGTCCGCGCGAAGCGTAGACGGAAGCGAGATTGGCGTCAACCGCGTCCATGCGGTCGGCGGCGGTGCGCGCGTCGTCCGCATTGCCGTCGCCGAGGTACGCCCAGGCGTGATGGACAAAAAGAGTGCTGTTGTCGTAGATCGCGACGTGTTCACCGGCGAGCGCGATGACGCTGGCGATGCTGGCCGCCATGCCGGAGATCTCGGTATTCACCTTCGCCCGCTTCAGGTAGTTGTAGACGGACAGGCCCTCGGCGACGTCGCCGCCGGGGCTGTTCACGACGACAGTGATCGCCGCGGCGGGATCGTCGGCGCGCGCCGCTTCTACGGCGTCGGCGACGGTCTTCTGCGAGATCTCGCCCCAGAACGGGTCGACCACGCCGGACAAATAGATGTATTTCATGAGGATGCTCCTTACTCGCCCTCAAGCCGGGCAGGCTTGAGGCTCCGCCTCAACTGCGGCAGTTGCGCGGACGTGCCGTCCGCGCAACGGACCAGAGACGCAAAGCGGGTGTCTTGGGTTGATATGGTTATTCATCGGTTGCTGTATTGTCGGGATTGTCTTTCGGTTCGGCGGGTGCGCCGGAGACGGTCTCCAGGATGGAGAGCGGGAGATTTGCGGACCGGATGAAGGCGACCTCCTCGCCGTACTCGGCGAGTTTCTCCTTCCAGTCCGACCCGAGGAGCTCGCGGTAGGTGGTGAGCCCGGCCTTCAGGGCGGCGGTTTGCGCGTCGACCGCGCGCTTCTCATCGATCGCGGGCATCTCGGGAAGATCCCAGGAGACTAGATCCTGCCACGGTTCGGCGGGCGGGGTCGGGATGCGGCCGGCCGCGATACCGTGCTCAATCACGCGCTGTGCGATCCAGTCCAGCAGGGTGCGCTCGAGGTGTTTCTGCCGGTCGCGGATCGCGGACCAGGTGAGCAGCGACTCGCCGCGGTGTGCGGTGTATGAGTTCGTGACGCGCATCTCGGCATAGCCGCCCGCGAGGCCGAGCGCCGCGGCGGCGTCGGCATTCCTCGCCCTGTAGAAGTCCTGCATGTCGAGGTTCGGGCGGTTGATATCGTGTAGTTCCAGCTTGTCGCGCCCGTCCAGGTAGGTCACGATCGCGGAGTCGTCGTCGTCGATGGAGCTGTAGTGCGGGCGCTCGTTCGCGGGTTTGGCAGGGGCGTCCGGATCGATGATCTCGCCGGTGGACGGATCGAGATTGCCGGCGGACTCCTGGGCCTCCAGGGCGGCGGCCAGATCGGCGTCGGCGATCGCATTCTGCGTAGCCTCGCCCGCATAGACGGTGGCGTAGGTCTTCGAGGCGCGTTTCGCCGTGATCATCTCCGATTTAATCATTTCGTCTGCGTCGTCCAGCGCGATCGAGACGGGGAGCATCTCCGGAACGCCGCGGATCTGGCCGGGGCGGTAGCGGGAGGCGAGCAGGACGGCCTGATCGGTGGTGTAGACGAGACAGTCCTTTCGCGCCAGGACGGAAAGCGAATTCGGGCGAATGGTCGAGGCATGCGCCGCCGCGTCCTTTACGCTCGAAACGATGTAACCGTAAATGCAACCGAATTCGTCGAGGATCACGCCGGACTCCTGGTAGTACCCCGGATAGGCGGCCTTGAAGTCGTCCTCCGCCATCATGACAAGCTGGTCGGCCTCGAAGACAAGCAGCTTGCCGGAGTTCCGAGCGAGGCCGTCATCGAATACGATCAGGGCGTCGCCCTCGCGGATCAGAGAGGAGACGAGCTGCTGGCAGAGTTCGGAGAGGTGGGTGCGCGGGACGGTGAGCAGGCAGTCCGGCGCCCAGGTATGGTTAAAATAATACTCGGCAGCATGGTTCCACGCGGCGTCCGACGTATTCACCTGGCACTTGACCGTCCCCGCAGTCATGCGCGCGATCATGCGCTCCAGGGCGACATACTTCGACTGATTTCTGTGCATATCCCTGCCGAGGCTGATCGCGTACATGCGGTCGTAGCGGCGGAATTCGGATTCCTCGGTCCCGCGATCCATGAACCGGCGGCGGCGGTTCCCGGTAAACCGGACGGCGTCGTAGCGAGCGAGAAACTGCTGGAGGGCGGCCGCCTTCTTCGACGGGCCGCGGGAGAAAAGCCGGCGGAACGCGGCGCCCAGAGCGGGGAGGATCCGCTGCGAATCTTGTATGGAAGAAGCGCGGGAGGCGGGGAGCTGTGCTTTTTTGGTATACGGCATAGATCAATCAGAAAAATTTGGTCGGTTCGAGACGCATGGGGTGATAACCGCCGGAAGTAAGCAGCGAGGCGAGCTCCTGCTTCAGCGCGGCGAGCTGGGACTGGATGTCGGCGATATCTGCGCGGGTGACGGCGTGGGAATTGCTGAGGGTATAGCTCTTCCCGGTGGTCAGGACAGCGGAGACGGCCTGCTCCAGTTCTGCAATCTGTGCCCGGAGCTGCTGGATGCGGCGGCCGCGGTAGGTGGTCGCGCCGGTGATCGTGACAGCGCAAGCGCTGGTGCTGTTGTCCGCGGCTCCGCTCGCGGACGGGATGGTGTCAGACATGGTGCCTCCGTGAAAAAACATGATTTCACGGAAAGCGCGCGACGGTCTAAAAAAATGCCCCGGAACCATGACGGTCCGGGGCGCGCGGCGCGTGTATCTTATCTAATGGCGGACGACGTTCGAAAAAAGGGGATGTTTTTTCTTTGTCCTCGCGCCGGACGGGCGGCAGGCGGAGCCTGCACTTGGATAGTCGGCAGCGCGTGCCGCGCTGGCCGACGGACCGCAGACGCAGAGCGGGAGATCAGGATCTATAGAGCTGTGCGAGCGTATTCCGAAGACGGACGGCAGATCCGCGCGGGTTCTTGTTTGGCTTTGTTTTTACCCGCGCCGGACAAGTCATCGGAAGCTCGATCAAATAAGGCTCAGCCTGTTCTGTATATAGCGCATCGATCGCTTTCTCAAATGAACAAGTGAACAATTCGTTGTACTGTTCGGTGCGTTTGTTAAAGAATTTCAGGTGCAGGTGTTTTTCGAGAGTGCGGAAGTGCTCGATCGGGGAGGTAAACGCGATTCTTCCGAACTGATTGCGGCCATAGTTCCGCTCCTGCGCCTCCAAAGTATGCAGCCTGGTCCAAATCTCCTGGGAATATCCGATCTTCACTTTTCTCCCATACTCAACGACATAGACATAACCGAGACTGTTATAGCTCGGAAAATCACTTTTTCTGCATGTCGTTTTCAGTTCTTCAAGCGATTGCCAGACATACACAGTCCTGGATCGGTCTTTATGTTTTTTTCTCATTTTTTGTGCGCGTGCTTTCTATTTCGGGTGTGATCGATGGGTATGAGTCCGATCAGGTCTGGCTCCGCCATAAGGGCAAGGCCGATCTGGTATTGGACGGTTGATTTGCTGACTTTGAAGCGGCGGGCGATGGCGGCGTAGCTCAGGGAAGGCTCGGCGATCTTTGCCAGGATGTAGGCGCTGGCGGCCGGATAGGTGCGGGAGACGTGCGTCCAGGCGAGAACAGTCTTCTGCCGGATGAAGTCTTCCGGGGAGACGGGCGCGATCTTCGGCTCGGCGGCAATCGTCTGACGCCGGATGCGGTCGCGGCGGGCGCTGGCGTAGTCGCCGGTGCAGTGTGAGCAGGGGAGATCCTCCCAGGCGTATTTGCCGGAGCAGAGCTTCTCGTAATGGGGGCAGCGGGTACACTCTCTCATGAGGGTATCCCCTCAACTGCGGCAGTCCGCTCAGCTTCGCTTGCGGACGAATAAAAGATAATCATCGCGAACCTCCGACTTTCTTTTCCAGGTAGGGGCGAATAGCTGTGTGCCAGGAGTAGTCCGTGAGCATGAGGCACATTTTCTCCGCGTCGAACAGGTGATCCGGGGCTCCATCGGTCTTTTTGTAGCATGACACGTCGCCGTCGGCGAGTTCGTCGGAGGTCTTTCCGGAGCTGGGGCGCGTCCAGGCGGAGAGCTGGCGGATGTAGTCATCCGTCATAACTTCGGACGTGTACCAGTAGTTATCCTCGGTTCGGAACGCCGCGTACATCTTCTGAAGCAGCGCAACGCGCCAGTGCTCCGCATGCCCGAGGATGAGCTTCGGATAATCGTCAGAGATGCGCCATTTCGCCCGGATGCTTGTGTTGCCCTTGTACGTGTAAACATGCGGGGTAGAGTTCGCGAGCGCGCGAACCTCGTCCTGCCGGTGTCCGCCCTCATCGATGATACTGGCGAGAAGCGGGCCTCCCGCGTAATGCGCGAGGATGGCGGCGCGGAGCTCGGACACAGTATTGATGCGGCCGCAGTCCAGGAGGTAAGTATTTCGACGCAGATCCATGCCGCGGACGACGTAGTAAAAGCAATTCTCCTGCGTGTCCGCGGAGAGGAAGCGCCAACGGATCACGTCGGAGCCGGGGTTCGCGATACGATGAACCTGAAGGGCGCGCTCGCAGCCGGAATCGAGCTTGCGCGCCTTGAACGGGAGGCCGCGAACGCTGTTGTCGAAATATCTCTGCGCCTCCTCATCGCCGGATTTGCCGGCTCGCGCCTGGGCGGTGGCGAGGTTGAGCCAGGACGCGGACTCGAACTGCGAGGCTAGGAGGCCGATCTGGTAACCGAGGTTGTTTATGCGGTCCGGGTAGCGGTGGACGTATGCTCCGCCGCGGATCATGGCGGATTTTTCGCGTTCGGTGTGAGCGTGTCCGCATTTCGGACAAACGAGGCGAATGGAATCCGGGACCGGGAGGGCGTGGACGCCCTCGTCGAGCTTCTCGCCGAGCTCGAACTTGAGGTTGTGAATATCGCAGGATCGCATGGTGAGCTCGCCGCAGTGAAGACAGCGGAGCGTGAAATAGCCCTGGGATGAGTTCAGGAACTCGCGCCAGATGCGGGACTGGCGGGCGGTGCCCTTCGGCGTGCAAACCTTGCAGAGAAGGCCGGGGGAGAACGCGCGGGCGCGCTTGCGAAGGTCGTCCAGGGGCGAGGTGCCGCGCGGAGGGTTCCAGTCGTCAATCTCGTCGGCGACATTGTAGCGGGAGGTGATGGAGGAAATGCGAGCGCCGACGCCGCCAAAGCTGATCTGAGCAGGGCCGAGGCGGTACTCACTGGCGGTCTCCGCATTCGGGAGATCGAGGTAGGCGCGGAGGGATTGAACGTTGTTCAGCAGCGGGCGCATCTTTGTCAGGTTGACCATCTTCGCCTTGTCGTCCGAGGTGTAATATACGAGGGCGATGCCGGGGCGCTGTTCGCATGTCCAGGTGAGCGGCGCGAGCCATGAGAGTGTTTTCCCGATCTGCTCGGGGCCGACGACGGTGATCTCGCGGAGGCCGGTCACACCGTCGAGGTCCCAGGCGCGCACGGGATCGCGGAGGAACGGGGAGAGGTCGAAGTCGAGCGGGCCCTGGACCGGGTCCTTCGGCGAGGAGAAAATGATATTTTTCGACGCCCAGACGTCCGGGGCGACATGCTCGCGCGGCATGAGAGAGGCGACGATCGAGGATGCGAACGCGGAAAGCCACGCCTCCGGCTTTGCCGTGAGGATGGCTGACGGGGTAGACGGCGGCGGAGCCATGCCGGGGAGGAACGGCTGCGCCGCGGGAGATGAGGCAGAAAACGGGGCTGCAATCATGCGGATGTCTCCGTGTGTTCTGAGGTCTGAATTGAGGCGGACGAGGCGGCACGGGAAGCGGCGAGACGGGATGCGCGGCGCGAGGAGAGATTGAGCTCGATGCGTTCAACCGGGATACCCGCGATGATGTCCGGGACGACGGCATCCATGTCGGAGAGCGTGCGGAGGAGCGCCTCGCGGATCGATGCGGCGGCAGCAGGGTCGAGACGAAGAGAGTCGAGCTCGGAGCGGAATTCGGATAGGATGAGCTGAAAGACCTCGGAGCAGTAGGCCACTGTCTCGGACCTGAGGCGGGCCTGCTCGAGGACGTTCTTCTGGTTCAGCTGGTCGATGCGGGCTTGCGTGAGGCGGAGCTTCAGCTCGTGCTCGGTGGGCTGGCTGGAGGGGGCGGGCGAAAGCGACGCGGGATGAGGCGCGGCAGCGCGCGGCGTGAACTTGCCTGACAGCGCGAACGGGCGGATCGATTCCTCCTCGGCGCGCGTGGGGTGGTAGGGATGGATCTCCATGCGCTTCGGGTCGGTCTTCTCCGCACGGAAAAACCCGTAGCCCTCCAGGGCGAAGACGCCGGCGTGATCGCGCAGGGCTTCGTTCAGGATGCGGCCGAGACGTTCGCGCGAGATGCGGTAGAACTCGGCGAACGAGCGGGCAGTGTAAACAGCGGATTCAAGCATGGGTGACGGGAATGGAAGGTGGTTAGGTCAGAAATTTTTTATAGGCGAATTTTGTGTAAAGCTGATCCCGGCCGCGCACCTCGGCCGCGCCGTGTCGGTCCGGAAGGACCCGACCAGGGGGGGTGCCTGCCGCCTTCATCGCACCGCCTCCGCCTCATGCACCGTGCACATGTCGGCCAATCGCCTCACCAATGCCGCCGCGTTCGCCGCGTTGACCGCCGCGAGTTTCGCTACGAGCTCCCCAGGCGAAGCCTGGCTGGTGATCCACAATTGTCCGCCAAGCGTACGCCGCCGGCCGTAGCTGCTCCAGCCAAACACCGGCTGCTCGCTGCCCTGCGCGCGCCGCACCTGGTCCCATCCTATGTACCGTCGGTCGACGATCGCGGTCAGACTGGTCAGTCTGGACTCGGTCAGGTTGGTCACGCCGAGGTCGTCCAGGATCAGCAGGTCCGCGCCATAGACATCCTGGAGCGCCGCCTCCGGGTGCTTGCTTGTCTCGGTAAGCCGCGCGGCCAGATCGTATGCAGGCCAATACCGTACGCTCCGGTTCCGGATCGCCATGCGCGCCACGTGCTGAATCGTGCGTGTCTTTCCGCGTCCGGTCTCGCCGTACACCCACACGCTGCGGTCAATGTTCCGGATGAGCCAGCTCGCGAGCGCCACGTTCGCGCCGTGGAACTCCGGATCGAATGTCAGCTCGTAAGTTTTTAGATTGCTCGCCTCAATTCGTTCTGCAAGCTCTTCATCGGCCTTCTGTCTCTGAATCCGAAGCTCACGCTCGCGTTCGGCGTCGACGCTCTTCTGTGCGGCCTTGGCCTGACATTCCGCGCTCGGACACACCTGCGGATGTTTCGCAAAAAATTCCGCCTCGATCTCGTTTCGGACCGGCATGGAGTACATCCGGTTGCAGATCGGACACGTGATCGCGATCGAATCCGGAGTCGATGGATTCTCACAAACGTTCGTTACCATAAGTCAATCCCTCCTCATGTTTCCGGCCAGCCTTGCGGCCAGCTCGCTATTCGTTTGATCCGCGGGCGTTCCCCGCGCTTCCGCCGGTCCGCGCACCAGGCTGACGATCCGTCCCGTTTCTTTCTCGAAGTACATGCCGCTTCCGACGTCCCGAATGGTCTTCCAGTTCGCCATAGCGGCGGCGAGAATGCTGTCCGCCCTGCGTGCCTCCGGGATCCTCCGTGCGGCGAGCCATGCGATCCGCACCTGGTCGGCGGTCCAAACCTTCCCGATGTCGGCCTGACGCGTTCGCACATAGAGATAGAACGCCTCCCGTACGTCGTCCTTCTCGACCTGAATCGCCTTCCGCATGCTCGGCGGCCAAGCGCCGCAGACATCGATGTATTCGGCCTCCAGAGAATCGGCGGGGAGCTCCGGTTGTTCACACGTCTTGTTACTGCGCGTATGCGTTTGAATCTCTGTGAGAGATTCTTCTTTTTGTGGGGTGTGGGGCTCTTTTTCTTTTTGTTCGGACTGTCCGTTGTAGATCATAAAAAAATCCGTGGTGTATTGTTTTACGCTCAAATCTTCGCTTGTCGCCGTCAAAACTCCGGACTGTCCGCGCGGACTGTCCGTACTGCCGGACTGTCCGGCAACGCGGGATAACAGACGCGCCGCGCGCTTGCGAAACATGTCGGCCTGTGCGGCCGCCTCCTTCCGGTCTCGGAGTGTGATGATGTCGCCGTCCCGGTCTTCTTTTTCCAGATAGCCCGCTATCACAATCCTGTGTAAGGCATCTTCCACGGTCGCTGTCGGCGCTTCAACCTCTTCTGCAAGTTCCTGCATGGAGATAGTGATTTCGGCGGTCTGCAGCGTTCGCATGAACGTCCGCAGGTAAAGAAAGATGCCCGCCGCTGTTGGTCCGATCCGTTTAACCGTTTTCTGCCAGTCCTGGCAGCCGATAGAAAGTCTTGTCTGTCTCATTGTATTGCCTCCCGCTCTGCGTCTGCGTCCCGTTCTGCGGACGGCACGTCCGTGGAACTGCCCCCGTGCAGGGCTTGCCCTGCGGCCTGCGCGGCCTGAGCGCCATGATTCCGTGTCTGCATGTCGATCACATTGGCGAGCTCGCTCATGGCGAGTGCGCACGTACGGAGCTCGCCGGTGTCCTCTGGCGAACGGCTCCAGATCCGCGCGATGATCTCCTCCAGACTCTTCCGCGTGGCCGCGTAGTCCTCCGGCTCAATCTCGGGGACCTGCGGCGGCTCTGTCGGTTCGTACGGCATGATGCTCGCCGCCATGACCGGCGTGATGCTGACCTGCATGTGATCGTCGAGTGTGATGAAAAACACCGATCCGTCCGGCGCTTCGTCGGATATTTGGACGCCGATCACTTCGTGCCCATTATAGTCGGTGGCGCGCTGTGTCAGCGGCCCCGCGTACACGCCCTGGCTGTACGGGGCGTCCTGCTTTGTTTGATTCTCGCTCATATTGGTCTCCTAAAATAAGTTTACGTCCTGCCCGAGCTGATACTCGGCGCTGGTTTTCTTGCGTACGATCTGACCGCTGTGGATCATGCGCCCGAGTTCGCCGCGGAGGTAGCTTCTGCGGATCGTGTCCGTCCACTCCGGGGTCTCTTTGACGAGCAGTTTGTCAAGTTCGTCGAAGCTGAGCCACGCGTCCGCGTCGGCCGCGAGTGTCCGGTAGATCCAGGCGTTGAGTTCGTTGTAGTCCATATTTTATCCTTTCCGTTTTTTCGCCTGCCGTGCGGCTTTCTGTCTGGCCAGCAGCCGCGCGCGATACTCGGGGTCGCTCTGGTAACGCTTCCGGGCGCGTCGGTTGATATCCTCGCGGTATTTCTCGCGCCAGAGCGCCGCCGTGACGTTCATCCAATCTTTGTGTTCCGCGCGATATTCCCGCATGTAGGCCGCGCGCTGTTCCTTCGTCCATGCCATTAGAAGACCTCCACATTGTACCCGGTCTTCGGGCAGTGATAATGCACAAAACACCCGAGCTTCCCATTGGCCAGCCGCACCAGGTCTCCGAATCGCGGACGGACGGCTTTCGCGTTTGTCCAGCTGATGATCTGATACTCCGTCAGGTCGACATCTTCCAGCAGCGCCCTCCGGGCTTCCGGCGTCGGCGCGATCTCGTGCAGTTTCGTACGGAGCTTGATGCAGAGCGTCCGCAGGTCGTCATCGTTCCGCAGATGCACCTCGATCCCGGCGTGGAACCAGCCGAAGACCAAGACCAACCCGGCGCGGCGGCATGTCTCGATCACGACCGATGTCTTTGGATCGCGCGCGGCGCGGATGTATTTCCGCAGGATTTCGTCGTATTCGCCGGTGGCTTCGTGGATGTACGCGTCGAGCTTCTGAAGCAGCTCCAGCCCGTACCCGTCAAGAATTCGTTTCGAGATGCTCATTTTCGTTTTGCCTCCTTGAGTATTCCGTTTGCCTTCATGGCTGCGATGTCGATCCGGATGGCGCTTGTCTCCCGCTTTGCGTCGCTGTTCTGTTTATCGGACGGCACGTCCGATAAACTACCCACGTGCAGGGCTTGCCCTGCCGCACGCGCGGCGTGAGCGCCATTTACCCGTTTTAATGCCGCCTGCAGGATCTTTCGGGCGCGACGCGTCACGCTTTGCGTCCAGTCGCTGCATTTTCGGTTCCCGATCCCGCGCGCGATGGAATTGATCTCCGCCACCGCGTCGATCTCCATGAGTGCGCGGTCGGCGCGATGCAGCGCGTCCAGCAACACCGCGACCTTTTCGGCGTCTGTGAGTTGTTTTTTCATTATTTTATTATTCCATGCAAAGTTGAAATTTCGGTTCGCTGGATTCGACTGGCCGCGCCATAACAACTTTATCCCCGGCCTCCATTCCAAGCCTCATGGCATACGCATTATACTCCGAGGCAACAGAGCGCATTTCCTTAACACCCATATCATCAACAATTTTCTGTGCCTGTTCTTTCTTATTCAGGACAACAAGGGCGTATTGCTGCCGCTCTTCCTGCGTCGCATCTGCATTGAAGAATTCAAGAGCGCGCTCGTTGACGCGTTTGACTGCGCCCATAAAAAACGAACGTCTGATTTTTCCTGGCATTTCGGAAGAATAACCCTCGAATTCTTTTCTGTAAAGTTTATGAAGCTGTTTTTTGATGTAAGGATAAAGCCAATTGAACAGAATAACGTCTTTTTCTGTTCCGACAAGGCTTAAACACATATATTCTCCGCTCCGCCCACAGAACAGAACAACACAGCCGAGAGCATCGGCAATGCCGTCAGCAAGGTATCTTTCCCATTTTTCAAAAGCCGTTTTATGGATTTCTGTAAATCGCTCTTTGACAGGCTCCGTTTTGTCTTTGTCGTCAGGAGTAATTTTCTCGACTGAAAGCCCGATCCCGGCAGCCAGCCGCATTGCTGCGGCAATGGCGTTTTCCGCCTCGCCCTTGACATTGGAACTGCGCCCCAGCTTCAGGAGTTTTTTGATTTTGTTGATGATTTTATCTTTGTCAATACTCACGCCGCACCTCCGTCCGTCTCGCTTTCTTTTGTATTGAAAAGCGTATCGTATAGATTGAACTTTCCGTACTTGAATTGATCGCATGTGTAGTGTGGGCTTGCGTGAGGCCAAACCAACCTAAAATTTTCGATATACGCGCGTTTGAGGCATTGTTCTTTCTTATGAACGTGCCATAAACAGTCCTTGCAATAGCGATCCTTTATCGCTCTGCGATACGAAAAGAAATCAATCACGAGAATCACGAGAATAACGAGTAATCCCCCAATGGGGCCGATAATCGAGCAGATTATAGGTATAATCACTTTCATTCGGACACCTCTCTTTCTCCACGGGCTTTGCGGAGAAGTTCTTCTATGCGGTCGAATATAATGCGATAGTATGGCTGAATGAAATAATTTTTTAAGTGGTCTAGTTCGGCGTACATCTCCGGCGCGGCTTCGATGAGGTTGGCGTTGGCGAGAGCGGTCTGTATATCAATTTCTCCGTCTTCGTTTTCTGCATTTGCCCATGCGATATGGTATGAACCGTTTTTTGAATAAATTGCTTTTCCCTCATGCCCGTCAAGGACGGTTGTCATACATGGATTCGTTCCAGCCACCCACGGACCCGGTGTGAATTTAGTTTGATTCATCCTGCTGCCTCCTGGGTGTGATCCGCCAGGTATTGATTGAGATCCCGGACTCTGATCCGGTAGAATTTATCGAGCCTGACCGCCCGAATCTTTCTCTCGCGGCAGAGCTGCCGCATGACGGTGATGCTGATCTTCAGCTCTTTCGCGGCCTCCTCCAGTGTGAGTGTCGGCTCGACTTCGATATATTTGCGCATTTCGGCCGCGACCGCCGCCGCGATCGCCGCCGCCGCATCGGTTGTCATGAGTAAATTATTCGGCATGACCCTCGCCCTCCGTGTCGATGTCATCCAGGAGTCCGGCATCGATCTCCTCGTCCCGCTCCGCCTCAGCCTTATCGGCCTTATTTTTTCCCAGGCTCTGTGCTTCTTTTTCCACGTCCTCCCAGGTCGGCTCCTGCTTTTTCTTTCTGCTCTTTTTTGCTTTTTTCGGTTTTTCGGTCTCGATTCCCTTCTGGATCTTCTCCAGCTCTTCTTCGAGGATGTCGCCGGTGAGCGTTTTGCCGAATCGTGTTGCAATCATCTCGCATTGATAGACCATGTTCCGCAAATCCTGGATGCGGATGTCTTCCGGGTATTCCTGGTTGATGAGCGGGTGCAGCTGGTCGTTCGCGTCATCTGCGCGCTGGACCAGGTCGGCACGATCCCAGTCCTTGTCCGGGGCAATGTAGAGCAGGACTGCCAGATATCTCTCGATCCTGTTTCTTGCTTCGCGGACTTCCTCGCTTTCTGCCGGCATGTTCGCAGCTTCGCGGATCTCGTTCATTGCGCGGTCAATGTATTGGTTGATTGTCGGGCTGTCCTCGTCGCCGGAATCCATCCAGGCGGCCGCTACAACTTTTCCTATGATCCCGCTCAATTTCTCGGCTGAGATCTTCCCGATCTCGATCTTCTCCTCGTGCTCGCCGCTTTGCGTTGCGGCCTCCCGTTCTGCGGACGGAACGCCCGCGGAACTGTCGCCGTCCAGGGCTTGCCCTGGAGCCTGCGCGGCTTGAGCGCGAGAGGAAAGTAAGTCCACGATCTCCATGCTGTCGGTCTCCATCCGGATCGCGCGCTTCTCCTCCTCGGTCAGATTCTTCGCGACGAGCATGGTCAGTGCGTAATCCATCGCGTCCGGGTTCAGTCGCAACGTGAGTTCGACCGACGTGTCCGTTTTGGTGCTGAGCACCCCGCCGAAGAGCGCCTCGCCGTTATATTCTTTTTCTTCGCTATTGGTCTCTACCACGCGCTTTCCGGTCGACCGCCGGATCATGGCGTCGGTGAGCAGCATCGCCGCCGCGCTCGCGTCCGGATAGATCACTTTGATTTCAGGTTGTTTTTTGCTCATTTTGTCACGCCCTTTCGTGGTTCAGGTAGATCAGTCCGCCAATGAAGGTCAGGACCGGCACGGCGCAGATCGCGGCGTCACAGACGCTGCCCAGGATGTTGTTGATGGTTTCGGGTGTCATGCTCTCTTGCTCCTTGTTTGATTGGTTTTTTATGGTGAGTTTATTTGAAGTGCGTGTAATTTCTATTTGTTTTCCCGGATCATGACCGCGATCATGTAGATCGTGGTGGAGGCGAACAGGATGATCAGCACGGCACTCATCCATGCCTCCGCCTGCGTCATGGGGCCGCCGCCGGACTGCTGCGCCGCGGTGCGTGCCGCGTTTCTCGCTGCCGTCTGCGTGGCGGTTTGGATCGCGATCCATGTCCCTGGATTCATTCCGCAGGTTCCTTTAGGTTTTGCTTCAGCACGCCCATGCTGACTTCACCGGTTGGCCATTCGATCAGGACGCGCGGCAGCTTGTCGGTGTTGGTCTTGGTGATCGTGATGCTCGCACGCCGGTTGCGCGCTTCCATGATCTCGGCGGAGGTGAATCGCCTTGCCTTGCCCGTCGGGCGGACGGTACGTCCGGCCGACTTCGACGGTGCAGGCGCTTGCGCCTGCTGCCCGCCCGGCACGAGGGCCGCCTTCTCTAACGCCGTCGCGACCATGCGCACGACTTCCTCTTCGGTGTAGGTCCTCCGCTCGCTCACGCAGGCCAGCCGGAACAGTTTGTCCGCCGCCCGCTGGATCTGCATCCGCCCGGCCGCCGTGTCCGCAAACTTGAACCGGAACCAGATCGTCGCGGTCTTCGGCTTCCTGCTCATGGAGTCACCTCCTCAACCGGATCGATCTGCGTACATGCCGGTGAATCCTCGTATACTTCCTTCCGCCTTCCGCAGTTTTTGTAGATACAACCGACTTTTTTCCCTTCGGCCGAAAGCGTGTACCATATCTGGCAGTGTTTGCATGCCAGTTTTTTCGTGTTGATCAGGTTCCGGATTGCCTGTTGATTTTTTGCTTCGACGATCTGGCGGTGTACATAAGTGGTGAGCCGTTTTGCCGAAAGCGGTTTGCCGAAAGTCGAGATCTCCGAGTCATTGGTCTCCTCGGCACGCTTGAGTGCTTCGATTAAATCCTCCGCCTTGATTATCTGTCCCTCACAGTCTCCCCCGACATCGATCGAGATTCCGGCGTTCAGTGCCAGGATGGATAAATCGCGGAACGTTTCAAGATTGACTGGTCCGGCGACCAGGTGATGCAGGATCACAGCCAGCCGTGCCATCAACCTGTCAATCGGAAGTCCGCTATAGAGTCTCATATCGCTCATGACTCGCCGCCTTCTTTATCCGTCTTATCTGTCTTATCGGATTTATCCGTCTTATTGGTTTTTGGCACAAAATGGACGTACCACGTGCAGTCATCTTTCTTCTGAATGATCCAGAAATCGTAATCGTTGAAATCTTTGCAATCTTTTACTTTGGCGATTGCATCAATGGCAAAAAGATACTTGATGTACGGACCGGCAAGGAAGTCTCCGTCCACACGCTCGACTTGATCCCATTGGATAGTCTCAAAAGCTTTTGTCTTTTTCGGATAACTCATCACTCTGCCTCCGTTTCCATGCGGAAGGGAGCCCAGAAAAAGATCTCTTCCCACGGGATGGATCCGCACATCTCTTCGATGCCCTTCATGCCGATCACGGTCTGCGGTGCGTACAGGTGCGGACACGGCACGAACCGCGGCGGATCGCAGAGAAAATATCCCAGGCTTTGTCTGTTCAGGTCTCCGGATACGGTCCATGCTGCATGGATGTACTGTTCATGGCGCGGCCAGTCCGCACTGGGTTCCGCTTGCCTGAAATTTGATACGATCCGCTTTCTGATGCTTCGGAAGCTCGCGAGGAGCAGGTGCTGCCCCCGGAGTCTCCGTGTCATTTTTCGTACAAAATTCATAACCTTTCTTCCCCTTCTTCGGCCAGTTCTTTCTCCAGGCGTTCGACCTCTTTTTTGTGTTCCTTCAGCAGCTCGCGGAGCGCTTCGGCGCGTGTCTCGCAAAAAAGACGGCGTGGCAGTCGTTCGATCTTTGCGAAGTCCAGCAGGACGCTTGGAGAGCGCGGATTCTCCTTTGTTCCCATATTGATCGCATAGACCATGTTCACGGTGTCGTATCCGTTCGACATCTTTTCGTTGCGCTGGCATAAAACGAGGTATGCATGCGCCTCGTCCTCTTTTGCCATCCAGGCAGTCTCGCCTGTCTGAAAAACCTTTTGTTCCGCCTCGCTCATCTCATCTCTCCTTATGTTGGTTTGGTTATTGGTTCGCCGCCGCACGTTTCGTGCGCGCCGGAGTTACGTTCTGTATACCGAACTCATTCGGCAAAATTTTTTTCGCTGTGGATCGAACGATCGCGCGAATACAGTCGGCCATCGTCTCGCGCGAATCCGCCTCCATAATGAGGTGCAGCGCTTCCACGTCCTGCTCATTCAGCAGGATGGTGATCGCGGTCTTGCCGTCTTTTCTTGCGCTCATTTCTTTGCTCCGTTGTGTTCTGTGGTTGTCGTTCTGTATGTGATAATATATTCTGTATGCCGTATTTTTTCAAGCGAATTTCGGAAAAAAGTTTGAAAAAATCTTGTTTTGAGGTTAAAGTTATCATTGCCGAAGGAACTTTTTTATATTCCACCCGAACCAAGACAGAGGTATAAATTGAGCCTGTCCGAACAAATCATTGCCGCGCTTCGCGCCCGAAATGCTTCCGGAGAAACATACAAGAGTATGCACCAGTCTTCCGGGATCACGCAGTCCTATATTCACGGTATAGTAAACAGGAAATACGATCCGCTCAAGATGAGCTTGCTCACGTTCGCGGCTCTCTTTCCGCGTGCGGCGATCTACCTGGATGGAGCGGACATCGCCACCGGGGCTGCCGCGGTCGACCTCTCCGACTATGTTCCGAAGTCGGACTATGCCGCGCTTCGGGATCAGTACCAGGATCTGCGCGACCGGTATCAGGACCTCCGTGAACAATACATCGACCTGAAGGAACGCGCCGGCGCCCGCGATTTTCGCGAGCGCAAACCCGAATCTACCTTGTCACCCTCGAACTGAACTAATCCCCTATTCGCCCTATTTACCCTATAAGTCCTATCCCGGAGGTCCCTATGTCGTTTATTGTTCGCTGCCCCTTCTGTAAAACTGAAATGGAGTGCCCGGACGATGTCCTCGGGCAGGTCGGCCAGTGCGTATCCTGCGGCCGGGAGATCGATCTGGAGCCGGTCGGCGGTTCGCCCGTATCCGCCCCGGACGATGATCCGGCCGCGCGCGAGGTCCGGACCATGCGGGCCGCCGCCATTGCCGCCATGCCGTCAGAGATGCCGCGCGTGACCTGGGCCTGGGCTTTCTCGTTCGTGTGGAAGATCTCGGTCGCCGTTGCCGCGATCGATGGCGCTGTCTGGTTCGCGATCTGGCTGGTCCTGTACATGATCGATCGGCACGACGCGGCACAGCGTGACGAATTTTTCCGTAACTCTTTCCGGTGATCCCATGTTCATCCCTGGCATCTGCATCTGGCCGTTCACCATGCTGTTCGATCTCTGCTGTGCTCTGATTCACGCCGCCCGCTCTGCGTTATGCGCCCGTCGGGCGGACGGCACGTCCGGCCGACTGCTCAGTCCAGCGCTTGCGCTGGAGCCCGCGCGGCTTGAGCGCCACATGAGGTAATCTATGGCAATCCGCAAAAGAGGAAAGAGCGGCCTGTATTCGGCGTACTGGCGCGGCCTTGATGAGCGGCCGGATGGCTCGCTTGTCATGGTCACGCGGGAGGTCTGTCTGCATACATCGGATGCAATCACGGCAGCGGCCCTGGATCAGCAGCTCCGGGAGCGTGAAAAGAAACATCGTGCGGAGCTCCGCGCCCGCGCATTTGCCCGGCAGCTGATGTCTCCGGATGTCTCCGCGCCGGTCTCCGCGGTCACGCCCGTGCTGGAGCATAGGAAAACGCGCCTCCGCCTGGATGCCGCCCTGGATGCCGCGTCCAAATATGCTGACGTCTCTCCAACAGCGGCCCGCATCTGGAGACGTTTTGCTCGATCCGTCACGGTGGAGTATATGGACCAGCTGACGCCGCAGATCGTCCATGGGTATCTTGGCCAGTATGAGCACGGGAAAACATACAATCAGCGCCGCTGGGCCATCGGACGCATCTGTGCGCTGACCAGGATGGAGTCCGGACTGGATCAGTCTCCGGTGGATGTGATCCCGTCACGCAGGAATGACAGCCGCCATCAGCGGCCGATCACGGAGCAGGAATTTATCCGGCTGTATCAGACCGCGCCGGAGCCCTGGCATACAGCCGTGCTGATCGCCTGGCATACCGGCCTCCGGGAGCGGGATGTGGCAGCGCTCCGGTGGGATCAGATCAGAGATGGCACGATCCTGACCACGCCTGGAAAAACGGCCAGATTTGGCAGATCAGTGCAGATACCGGTGCATCCGCAGCTTGCGGCCGCCCTGGATGAGCTGCCGCGGGTGTCAGTTTATGTGCTTGGAGCCTGGCTCAAGTCCGGCCAGGTGCAGTCACAGCATCGGCGGCAGTTCGCGCTGATCCTGGCATCCGCAGGAATAGCCTCAAATCAGGATGGAATTGTAAATTTCAACAGCCTCCGGGACAGCTTTGTCAGCCGCCTGGATGCTGCCGGTATTCCGCGCCATGCCATCCGCGGTATGGTAGGCCATACCAGTGATCAGATGACTGATCTCTACAGCCACGATCTGACCACGGCGCGCCGCATCCTGGACCTCCCGGCTCCGGTCTTGACCAGTTGATAAATAAAATTTAACAACTCCGCCCGTTTTTATGATTTTGAGCTTAAAACGCAGTTTTCAGAAATTTGATCTAATTCGTGACGTCACGAAATTGATCACGCATCCGCACATATCCGCATCCATGCCGCGCGCCCTGGCGGGATTGTATGGCAAATCTGCATGGCATCTGCATCTCAAGCCCGCTTTCCGGAGTTCGAGTCTCCCAGCGACCACCATTTTTTTGTGCTCATTACCTCAAGCAGACACATAACAGCATCCATCTGATTGCATCTGATGTATGGCAGATTTGTATGGCAAATAAAAGAAAGCCCCGGCGAAAAGATGAGAGAACGCCGGGGAGATCCATGGTCCGATTGGCCGCGGGGGGATCAGGTCCGCCAAGGTGTACCTCGCGCGCATCGGACCGGAACGCTGCATGACTTTGCGAGGGGTTGAGAGGGGTAATATCTATTTTGCGGGATTCTGCAGCAATTCGTGAATCTGATCCGCCGAAGCTCCTGCCTCAATCAGATCACGGGCCGCGCCGTTGACCTGGCGTCCGATCTTAATGCGGAGCTTTGAGCCGGTTTTGACGTCGGCGGCGGATTGTTCCTGGCCGCCCTCTACGTCGCTCACGAGCTCAAGCTCCACCATGTCGCGCGTGGCAAGCGTCAGCGCTTCGCCGTAAACAAAACGCACATCAGCGGAAAAATGTTCCGGATCGACCCCGGCGTGAAAACCGAAGCCTTTGTCGAACACGACGGCATTGTGTCCGCAGCCGGTCAACATGGCGACCGCGAACGCGGCGAAAAAGAGTTTGAATTTTTCGATCATGTTTTGAGTTCCTTTCAGTTTTTAACCGCCGCGTAAATCGCCACGGCAAGCGCGACGAACCACGCGATAAACGAGACAATCGTCCGGTAAAGAAAGCCTCCGGCGTACAGGCTGTTCTCGAGCTTATTCACGCGGTCAAGCAAGCCGGGCTTGCCGTTGCCGTGCAGTGCGCGGTAATCGGCATCAAGCTTCACCTCGATTGAGGTCAGGCGCTCGATTACTTCGCGTTCAAAGTCGCTATAAAGCTCGACGTGCTGGGTTGAGTTCTTTGTCATGGTTGTTTTTTGCCTCCTGCTTCCCATGAGGATTTGCCGAACAAGCGAACGCCCCAGTATGCTTTCTGTGCGCGGATGTACGACACGCCGCCCTTCCGCATAAGCTCATAGAAAGCTTTGTCCGCATCCTTCTTTGTCCAGCCGAACGGATGAGTGCGGTAAACGTAATCATGTACGAGGGCCCCGAATAGCGCCTGCCTATCGTCGCGTGGGAAGACCGCGCCCCACAAGAAGCGGGGAACGCTCGCGCCGTCAGATTCAAACCCGGCAGGCACAATGAGCGTGCGGTACGGAAGGGGGCGGAGCAGAGTGAAGATATTGCCCTGCTCGTCCGCCTGATGCTCCAGCACCTCGACGGTCGGTAAGCCGTCGTACATGACACGGATGATGGATTCCATTCTTACGCCTGCGGAATCACGCCAGCGATAAGCTCCGCCCAAGTCATGCCAAACCGCATGGCGTCCGCCATGATTTCGACAATGCGCGTTCTGCCCTCGGTAATAACCTCCTCCGGCACGCCGCGCTTACGCGCAAAGTCGATGAGGTTGGAGCTGATACCGTCCTGCGCCGCCCGCAAGAACTCCTCCGGCGTGATTTTGTCGGTCTTGCTTGCAAGGTCTTCGATGAGTTCCGCAAACTCACCGCAGACTTTCTCCTGCGGCGACAGTTCGCCGTCATCCGTGATCGTGCCTCCCATCGCAAGGAAAGCCTCGTCGTTGTAGCTTCCGTCCGGATTGTGCATGGGGGAACGCCCCTTGTAGGGGTCGGGCGGGGTCGGGAATTCATTTCCGTTTTTATCAAAATAGTGTTTCATTTTAAGCCTCCGTGATTGTACCATCTCTGTTGAGGGATGCCGAGGTGAATGTACCGGAAGAAACTGGATTGCCGTTGACCGTAACGCCAGAACCGACAATCAGCGTGCCGATGCCGAGTGCGAGGTAACTGCCATAATCGGCGGTAATCGTTGTATTACTTGCAATCTCTAAAACCCCGTCCCAAGTCTTTCCTTCGACGCTAATCTGTGTGTTAACAATAGGGCTCGTCCCGCTAGTCAGCGTAAGATTCAGTGTTCCGGCGAGTTTAATGGTCCCCGCGCCACCAAGATTCTGCACGACAAGTTGATTGTTAACGGTTGCATCCTTAACGAGAAGCACACCCCCATTTTTATTCAGTATGCGCCCACCGGATATAATTCCACCGGAAATAACAGCAGATGCGCCAGCCGAGTTAGGAAAAGTCATATCTCCGCTGGACGTATAGACAACACCGCCACTGCGAATTTCCATCGGTTTGAGGTTGTCAATAAACATCGAACTTACCGAACCGACTTCGCCATACAGCACAGTCGCCCCGCCCGGCTCGAACGTAATCCCGCCTCCCGGATTAATCGGCGTGGCGTTCGTGTTGCCCGTGAGGTCGAGGATTGCGCCGGAGGTGAGGATGACGGTGCCGGGATTGTTGGACGTTACAATCGTGTCAATGGTGTTTTGTCCTGCGATTTCCATCTTTCCAACGTTGAGTACCGTTTTTCCGTATGTGCCGCCGTTGATGAAAAGCAAAGACGAAGCCCCGGCAACATAGATGTCTCCAATTCCTGTGTTACCGCTGACGGTGCAATTCGAAATATAAGCGGAACCGCCGGCAAAAACAGCAAGTCCACCGCCAACAACGCCATTTGCTCCGTTTCCGCTGACAGTACAATTCGCGAGCATAAACGTGCCGCCGTAGGTGTGAAATGCGCCGCCTCTACTCGACGTGTCAGAACCAGCCGAGCCACTTGTGAACGTAACACTGCTTGCGCTCGCAGTAGTTCCGGAAGAGACGTCAACATTCGCCCCGCCGAGGTCAATCACGCTCGTGCTTCCCGCGCCCGTGACCTTTTCCACCGCCAGTCCGCCGCCGCTGACCGCGACGGTCGAGCCGGACGGAATGTAAGTGTCACCCAGCGTCATCGTGCCGCCGCTGTTTGTGACATTCAGCATAGTGAGATTACTGAACGTGGTCTTGCTCGTGCAG
>Ga0310691_10001912_pt1 | contig 29761 bp, 27 predicted proteins | sample 176DNAGHGlowgp2_FD_203887 | JGI IMG/M metagenome (GOLD analysis project Ga0310691, IMG submission 203887) | Sheep rumen microbial communities from Palmerston North, Manawatu-Wanganui, New Zealand - 1766 DNA GHGlow gp2 (v2) (version 2) | ecosystem: Host-associated > Mammals > Digestive system >... | reverse complement strand
CGCAGTCCCTACAATATGACGGCCGTGCGATATTATGCTGCTTTTAGGGACGGCCAATGGCCGTCCGCGTTTTACGTGACGTTTCATGGCTGCGGACGGCGGCTCGCCGTCCCTACAATATGACGGCCGTGCGATATTATGCTGCTTTTAGGGACGGCCAATGGCCGTCCGCATTTTACGTGACGTTTCATGGCTGCGGACGGCGGCTCGCCGTCCCTACAATATGACGGCCGTGCGTTAGCACACTTTAGCCTGCTGGTCTTAATATAAGCAAAAACCGGCAATGGGTGGGGGATAGGGGGTGAGGGAAAAGAGAGTCCAGAGAGGAAAACCGTAAGGGGGGAAGGGGGAGGAAAATGCCGGTTTTTGCTGCGGTTTTCTTTTTCCCTCCCCCTTTCCCCCGGAGGTGTTCCTCTTTGGCCTATGTGAGATGTGGCATATCTCGAAATTGTCAGAAAAAAAAAGATTGAATAACCGGTTTTATCTACAATTCTCGTTATCCTTACCTGTACCGTTGAATGCCAGAGGGGGAAACCAGGGAAGCCCCGGGAAGAAAAGAAAACCGCAGTAAAAGCTGACATCCTCCCCCCGCCTGACAGGCGCCCGTCCCCTCTGTCCTTCGGACATCTCCCCACCCCGTGGGGAGTCACCCCAGTTTTCCCCCTCTGGACTCCCCCTTCCTTGCCCCTTATCCCCTACCTGTCAGCTTTTGCTTTCTTCCGTCCATGCAGGCTAAAGTCGGCTGTCGCACGGGCAACCTGAGATATTATGCTGCTTTTGCGGACGGCCATTGGCCGTCCCTACGAATTATCGCCGCAGACGAAACAACAAGATAACGGCTAAATAATTATGAATTATGAATTCTGATTCGGTTCAGACTTTGAATAACGGGCATACTATAACTCAGGGGGTGATATTATGACCGGATTCATTATCGGTACTATGGTCGGCGGGACTGTGGGCGTTTTCGCCATGTGTATGTGTACCGCCGCCAAGATCGCTGACATCAGGAACGGCTCAGAATAACAAAAACCGCAGCACTCCTATTTCGGAATGCTGCGGTGATTTTTAGTATGATATTTTTACTTACCCTCGGGTACCTTGATAACGTCCTTACGCATATAGTAGCGGAGAGCCTCGGGGATACGGATAGAACCGTCCTCGTTGAGGTTGTTCTCAACGAATGCTATAAGCATTCTCGGAGGTGCCACAACGGTATTGTTAAGGGTGTGGGGGAAGTACTTTGTGCCGTCCTCAGCCTTTACTCTGATGCCGAGACGTCTTGCCTGTGCATCGCCGAGATTTGAACAGCTTCCTACCTCAAAATACTTCTTCTGACGGGGTGACCATGCCTCAACGTCGATGCTCTTTACCTTCAGGTCAGCAAGGTCGCCGGAGCAGCACTCCAGTGTACGTACAGGGATATCCAGTGAGCGGAAGAACTCTACTGTGTAGCTGTAGAGCTTGTGGAACCAGTCCATGGACTCCTCAGGCTTACATACAACTACCATTTCCTGCTTCTCAAACTGGTGGATACGGTATACTCCCCTCTCCTCGATACCCTTGGAGCCTACCTCCTTACGGAAGCAGGGTGAGTAGCTGGTGAGAGTCTGGGGAAGGTCGCTCTCGGGAAGGATGGTATCAATGAACTTTCCTATCATGGAGTGCTCGGATGTGCCGATGAGATAGAGATCCTCGCCCTCGATCTTGTACATCATGTTTGCCATATCATCGAAGCTCATAACGCCTGTAACAACTGCGCTTCTTATCATGAAGGGCGGGATATAGTAGGTGAAGCCCTTGTCGATCATGAAATCTCTTGCATAGGAGAGGATGCAGCTCTGGAGCTGTGCGATATCGCCCTTGAGGTAGTAGAAGCCGTTTCCGCTGGTGTTTCTTGCGCTGTCGATATCGATTCCGTTTACTCTCTCCATGATATCTACGTGGTAGGGTACCTCGAAATCAGGCACAGCAGGCTCGCCGAATTTCTCCACCTCTACGTTCTCGCTGTCGTCCTTGCCTATGGGAACGCTGTCGTCGATGATGTTGGGTATAACCATCATGATATCCTTTATCTCACCCTCGAGCTTTGTCTCAAGCTCCTCCATAGCAGTGAGCTTTTCGCCCAGCTCTGTTACCTCAGCCTTGGCCTTCTCAGCCTCCTCCTTCATGCCCTTTGCCATGAATCCGCCGATCTCCTTGCTGCGTACCTTACGCTCGTTGCGGAGGCCGTCACAGGCTGTCTTGGTCTCCCTGTACTTCTTGTCGAGCTCAACTACCTTGTCAACGAGCTCCAGCTTTTCATCCTGGAACTTCTTCTTTATGTTCTCCTTGACGAGCTCCGGGTTTGTTCTTATAAGTTTAATGTCGATCATTTCCTGATATCTCCTTTATTCTTCTCCTGCAAGGATCTCTGCGAGCCCTGCAAGGTCTTCCTTATCATAAAATTCAAGGACGAGAACGCCCTTGTTCTTGCCGTAGTCTATCTTTACCTTGCGGCCGAGACGCTCTTTCAGTGAGAGCTCCATTTCCACAAAGTAATTGTCGATGCGTCTGTCGGAGGCCTCTGCCGGAGCAGAACCTTTGTTTTCCTCCTGCTGTGCCAGCTTCTCCACCTGACGTACTGTCATTCCGCCGCCGGCAGCCTTCTTGGCGGTCTCTATCAGCAGCTTCTCGTCCGAGAAGGCTAAAAGAGCCTTTGCGTGACCTGCCGAAAGGTCGCCGTTCTCTATGAGCTTCTGCACCTTTGCGGGCAGGGTGAGCATACGCACTGAGTTTGCGATAGCCGAGCGGGAGCGTCCCACCAGCTTTGCCACCTCGTCCTGTGTCATGCTGTACTTCTCGATAAGCTCACTGTATCCGTTAGCTTCCTCTATCGGGTTGAGATTCTCTCTCTGGAGGTTCTCGATTATCGCTATCTGCATGGTCTGGGAGTCTGTCAGCTCACGTATAGTGACCGGCACCTCGTCCATTCCGAGCATACGTGCCGCACGCCAGCGTCTTTCGCCTGCAACTATCTGATAGCTGCCGGTGCTGAGAGGTCTGACGAGTATGGGCTGTATCATGCCGTGCTCACGTATGGACTCAGCAAGGGCATTTATGGCGTCCTCGCTGAAATACTTACGGGGCTGGTCACGGTTCGGCTCTATCTCCGAGACTCTGAGAGTCTTCTTGACCTGTATATCTGCGGCATTGTCCATGAAAAGCGAATCAAGACCTGTACCTAATCCTTTTGCCATTTGATACACTCCGGTAATCCGGACTTCCTTTCCTTATTTTTTCCTGAAATTGAATATTCCTCTGCGCTTTTTCTCCTTGAGGACAAGCGGCTCGCCGAGAAATTCATGTCCGAGCAGCTCGTAGGCATCTGCGCCCTTCGACGATTTGTCGTAGTACATGACGGGCTTTCCGTAGCTCGGAGCCTCTGACAAACGCACATTTCTCGGTATCTTTGTCTCAAATACCCTGCCGGGGAAGTATCTCTCCACCTCAGCCACTACCTCATTGGATACATTGAGCCTGCCGTCGAACATGGTGAACAGTATTCCCTGTATCTCAAGCGACGGATTGTAGTTAGACTTAACTATCTTGATAGTGTTGCTGAGCTGGGAGAGTCCCTCAAGTGCGTAGAATTCCGCAAGCATGGGCACGATTATGCTGTCGCAGGCCACAAGTGCGTTGAGGGTTATCTGTCCGAGTGCCGGAGGACAGTCGATAAAGATATAATCATAGCTGTCCTTCACTGTCAGAAGCGCCATTTTAAGCCTGTTAACGCGGTTTTCCATGTCAACGAGCTCAGTTTCGGCGCCGGCAAGCTGTTCGTTGGCAGGTATCAGCGAGACATTTTCGTACTCGGTGACGATGACCGCCTCAGATGCTCTTATCCTGCCGGTTATGACCTCATATATCGTTGATTCAACGGATCTCTTCTTCACACCGAAGCCTGTTGTTGTATTGCCCTGAGGATCGGAGTCTACACAGAGCACCTTAAAGCCCCGTGAGCCGAGATATGCTGCGAGGTTCACGACAGTCGTGGACTTTCCTACACCGCCCTTCTGATTTGCGGCTGCAATTATTTTACCCATAGGATCTTCCTTTCGTATCCCGCCTTCCGGCGGCGCTATACTATTATTATAGCACTATGGATTGTATTTGTAAATAGCAAAAGGGCGTTTTTTGTTCCACGTGGAACATTTTTGTTAAAGCCGTCAGCATCTTAGGTATGTTTTCTTCATTTTAGACTACTTTTACTGTGTGGGGAATGTTTCACGTGGAACAATTCCTGCCGTGCAGGCTATACGTGCGCTATTGCTCCTGCAAAACACCGGCAAAAGAATGCAGGGGACGATGTGGGCATCGCCCCACCCCTTTTATACAACGCCCTATTTCATAATGATTTCGTTCTGTCTATTATTATGTGACGGGATGCGGACCACCAAAGGCAGTCACCTGCACATTATTATTTCTATCCCTTGTTTTCCGTTTATTTTTAGTTGTACCGTTAATTGCCAGAGGGGGAGCCTTCGGGGACATAGGGTGAGGAAAGAAAACCGCAGTCAAAGCTGACACCCTCCCCCTTCCCCAGTTTTCCCCCTCTGGACTCCCCTTTCCTTGCCCCTTATCCCCTTCCCGTCAGCTTTTGCTTTCTTCCGCACCAGCAGGCTAAAATTGGCTATCGCACGGGTGACATGGATGAGCGCTGCAAGGTTTTGAGTAGGCGTTCTTTTTAAATTCATCTCCGCAGGCGATACTACTAATTATGAATTATGAATTATGAATTATAGATTTGATTTCCCGTTTTCTTTGCATCTGCAATCAAATTTTGAAGGTGGGTTCAAAAAATGTTCCACGTGAAACAATCGGGGCAAGTTGTGGGCTCTTGCTGAATGTTTCACGTGGAACAATTTATCTGGCGCTCTGTATCGGGATGCGGACACGGTATTCTATATAGTCATCGCGCTGTATCTTCTGGGAATCGGCTCTGATTCCGGCAGCCTGCATGGTCTCAACTGCACGGTTGATAGTATTGACGAAGACACGGACATTCTGGAAGACACGAGACCTCTTCTTGTAGCTGGCCTTCTCCCTCTGCCTGCCTATGTAGTCATCTATCAGCTTCTCAGTCTTCTCCACATTGAGGCTGTTCTCCACAACACGCTGGAGAATCGCGGTTCTCTCCTCGGCGCTGGCAAGGCGGAGAAGTGAACGTGCATGGCGCTCGGTAAGGCCGTTTTTCATGATAAACTCCCTTTCGGAGGCGGAAAGCCTGAGAAGACGGAGTTTATTGGCTATAGTGCTCTGAGCCTTCCCCAGCTTAGATGCGGCATCCTCCTGCGTCATGCCGTACTGGGTAATGAGCTTCTCTATTGCCGCTGCTTCGTCGAAAAAGGAGAGATCCTGACGCTGTATGTTCTCCACAAGGGCAAGAATGGCGGAATTCCGGTCACTTACCTCGTGGACGATGCAGGGGACGGCGTCCATTCCGCAGAGACGTGCCGCCCTGAGCCTGCGTTCCCCTGCGATAAGCTCGAAAAACTCCCCCACCTTACGCACTGAAAGGGGCTGGAGAATGCCGTTCTGCTCGATAGAACCTGCAAGAGCGGTCAGCTCATCGTCCTGAAAGCGGCGGCGGGGCTGGCAGGGATTCGGGATTATCCGCGAAACATCGACCTCTATCACCTTGTTGATCTGCTTTTCTCTGTTAAAACTTAAAAATCCTGACATTGTTGTATCCTCACTTGTTTACTCGGGCTGTTCACCCTGTAATTCAATCATAACACAAGCCGGAAATAGATTCTACAACAAAAAACCGCCCGGATATGCGTTCCGGACGGATTTTCAGACATTATTCTGCGTATTTACAGGGGCTTTTTCTTAATCTGAGCGCTGTTGCGGGGGTATTTTGCCGGAGTCTGCGATATTTTTTTCACGTGGACCAGCTTTCTCTGCTCTCCGTTAATATCATACTCCACTATCTCTCCTATCTCACCGCCAAGGAGCTTTACAGCGGCCTCACCTGCCCATATATCCTCAGAGGGGCCCTTCAGCGCTATGAACTCGCCGCCTGTCTTCACGAAGGGGAGACAGAACTCGGAAAGCAGGGACATATTGGCGACTGCACGGGCTGTGGAAAAGTCGAATTTTTCACGGTAAACAGGATCCCTGCCGAAGTCCTCTGCGCGGCCGTGGATGAACTGTGCATCTGCGCCTATCTTCTCACAAAGCTGCTGAAGGAAGGTTATCCTCTTGGCAAGGCTGTCAAGGAGGGTTATCCTGATATCGGGACGCATTATTTTCAGCGGCACTGAGGGAAATCCTGCCCCTGTGCCTACGTCTATGAGTGAAGCGCCCTCGGGGATGTCTGCGTATTTGAGCAGCAGGGAGCTGTCAAGGAAGTGCTTTTTCATTATCTCCTGAGGATCGGTTATGGCGGTCAGGTTCACCTTCTCATTGTATTCAACAAGGAATTCAGCATAGTGTTGAAAACTAAGGAACTGTGTCTCTGTTATCTCCAGTCCGTGGGCCTTAAAAGCAGAGCAATATTCTTCAAATGCGCAACTCATATCAGCTCTCCTTTCTCTTGTGCAGCCATACAGCTATCATGGAGATATCAGCCGGAGAAACTCCGGAGATTCGTGAGGCCTGTCCGACAGACAGCGGCTTTACCTTGTTCAGCTTTTCCACAGCCTCCAGTCTGAGGCCGTATACCTCGGAATAGTCAAGGTCGGCCGGCAGCTTCTGGGATTCGAGGCGGCGCATCTCCTCCACCTGTGCAAGCTGCTTCTCTATGTAGCTTTCGTACTTTATCTGGAGCTCCACCTGCTCGCAGACCTCGTCGGGAAGCTGCGGAGTGTCAGGAATAAACGGAGCAATATCGTTATAAAGAATCTGAGGACGTCTCAGAAGGTCAGCAGCCTTGCAGCCTGTTGAAAGAGGTGCTGTTCCGTGAGAGACAAGCATATCATTCAGCTCCTGAGAGGGGGAAAGGTTCACAGAGCGGATACGCTTTATCTCGGCGGCTGTCAGAGCCTCCTTTTCAAGCAGCCTGTCATACCTCTCCTGACTGATAAGGCCTATCTTATAGCCAATAGGAGTCAGGCGCTGGTCGGCGTTGTCCTGACGGAGGATAAGACGGTATTCGCTGCGTGAGGTCATCATCCTGTAGGGATCGGAGCAGCCCTTGGTCACAAGGTCATCGACGAGGGTTCCGGTGTAGGAGCTTGCGCGGTCGAGTATCACAGGCTCACGGCCGAGGATCTTCAGTGCGGCGTTGATGCCTGCCACAAGTCCCTGTGCGCCGGCTTCTTCATAGCCGGAGCTGCCGTTGAACTGTCCTGCGCCGTAAAGTCCCTGCACGTTCTTGAATTCAAGGGTGGGGAGTAGCTGCAAGGGATCGCAGCAGTCATACTCTATGGCGTAGGCCGGACGCATTATCTCCACGTTTTCCAGTCCCTTGATGGTGCGGAGGAAGGTGAGCTGCACGTCCTCGGGAAGTGAGGAGGACATACCCTGCAGATAGTATTCCTCCGTGGTCAGTCCCATGGGCTCGATGAAGAGCTGATGTCTGGGTTTGTCGGAGAATCGCACTATCTTGTCCTCTATGGAGGGGCAGTATCTCGGGCCCACGCCCTCTATCCTGCCGGAGTAGAGCGGTGAGCGGTGGAGGTTGGCAAGTATGGCTTCATGCGTCTTTGCGTTGGTATAGGAGATGTAACAGCTTACCTGATTTTCGAGCCCCTCGGTTGGAGTTTCAAAGGAAAAGGGGACTATCTTGTCATCGCCGTCCTGCTTTTCGAGGACGCTGAAATCAATGCTCCTCTTGTTGACACGGCAGGGCGTACCCGTCTTGAAACGGCGGAGCTCAACTCCGGCGGCACGAAGGCTCTCCGAAAGCTGACGGGCGGGGAGTGCGGAATCGGGGCCGCTCTCAAAGGAGGTCTCGCCTATGTGAATCTTGCCCTTTAGGTAGGTGCCTGTTGCGATGATGACGGCCTTCACGCTGTACTCTGCGCCAAGGGAGGTCCTTACTCCGGTTATCCTGCCGTTGTCGGTAAGAACTTCGGCTATCTCGGCCTGCTTCACATAGAGGTTCTCCTGCTTTTCGCAGACCTCCTTCATGTATTCGTGATACTTCATGCGGTCAGCCTGCACCCTGAGACTGTGAACGGCAGGCCCCTTGCCGCGGTTGAGCATACGACTCTGTATGAAGCACCTGTCCGCAGCCCTGCCCATTTCGCCGCCCAGGGCATCTATCTCGCGGACGAGATGTCCCTTGGCAGTACCGCCTATCGACGGATTACAGGGCATATTCGCTATCTGGTCAAGCGATATTGTAAACATAACTGTCCGGCAGCCGAGCCTTGCAGACGCAAGAGCAGCTTCTACTCCGGCGTGACCTGCGCCGACTACCGCAACATCGAATTCACCCATAAAATATGACATATCTATCCTCACAACTGTTCCACGTGGAACATTATTTTCCGACACAGAAGCGGGAGAATACCTCGTCCACAACTGCGTCAGTTACCTTCTTTCCGGTAAGGCAGAGCAGCGACTGCTCCGCTTCGTCTATAAGCACGTTCACTGCATCCAGCAGCTCGCCGTTCTCCAGCGCCGATATGGCCTGGTCAACGCTGAGAAGTGCCTTGTCGATGCAGGCCTTCTGGCGGTCATTGGCCGCTGTGACGCTGTTCACGGTCTCCGTGTTGAGGCTGAAAAGCTCCTCAACTGCCGCCTGCAAACGGTCGATACCGTCATTCTCCTTTGCGGAAAGAAAAACGATATTACTGATATATTTCCCGAGCTCCGCAGCATCGAGAAGCTGCTCAGCATCAGACTTGTTCACAACGGCTATGCACTTCTTATTGTTAACTTTTTTAATCAGACTGATATCATCCTCAGTCAGGGGGCTGCTGCCGTCAAAAACGGCTATAACAAGCTCGGCGGAGTCTATCATCTTCTCCGCAAAGCCGATGCCTATGCCCTCGATACGGTCGTCGGTGTCGTGTATACCGGCGGTATCCGCAAGGCGCAGGGCTATGTCCCCAAGCATTACTGTCTCCTCGATAACGTCACGGGTAGTTCCGGCGATATCGGTGACTATGCTCCTCTCGCAGCCGCTGAGACAGTTGAAGAGCGTCGATTTGCCTACATTAGGCCTGCCGACGATAGCCGCCGCAACGCCCTCACGCATTATCCTGCCGGTATCGTAGTTCTCGACAAGGGAGAAAAGCTCCCCCCTCACCTCTCTCAGGCCGGCGATAAGAGACTCCGGCTCTACCTCGGGGATGTCCTCCTCTGGGTAGTCGGCCCATGCGGCAAGGTCGCCGAGTATCTTCATAAGCACCCCCGAGCACTTCTCTGCACGGCGGAAGGCTGCGCCCTCCCGGAGAGCCTCCGCTGCTCTGAGCTCCCTCTCTCCCTTTGCGGAGATTATATCCATGACCGCCTCTGCCTGAGTCAGGTCTATCTTGCCGTTGAGGAAGGCCTGACGGGTGAACTCACCCGGGCCTGCGGGGACTGCTCCGGCTGAGAGGGCTGCACGGAGTATCCTCTTTGAGACGTAGAGACCGCCGTGACAGGAGAGCTCCGCTGTATCCTCGCCGGTGTAGCTGTGGGGGGCGCGGAATACGGTGAGTATGCAGTCATCGATGACTCCGCCCTCGTCAAAGGCCTCACCGTAGGCGCAGGTATACCCCGGCATATCAGCGACAGCCCTGCTGCCTGCCGGACGGAATATCCGGCCTGCGATATCTATGGCGCCGCTGCCGGAGATACGTATGACTGCAAGTCCTCCGGGGGCATTGGGTGTTGATATGGCAGCAGCTGCCGGCATAGATACTCCTCCTTATATAGTGAACGTCAATACTGTTCTGACGTCCGCTCAGTCTGTCAAAAAGTCAGTTTCCACATTCTCAGTACACGGACGCCCGCTGGGCGTCCCTACAATCTGGCTGTTTACGTTCTTTCCTGTAGGGACGGCCATTGGCCGTCCTCTGTTACAATATGTCCGTATAAAGCAAAGCATGGAGGACTTTCGTCCCCCATGCCTGAATCTTAAAGCTCGATCTTTCCGTAGAGACCGCCGCCCATTGAGTCTTCCGGCTTGGGCTTCTTGTAGTCCTTCTCGAAGCTGGTGGAGAGGTCTATCTCCCTGCGCTCGAAGTTCTCGCGGTTGTTGTTTCTTCTGCGGTCGTTCCTGTTGCGGTCATTTCTCCTGTTGCCGCCTCTGTCGCTGCGGTCGTTCCTGCCGCCGCTTCTTCTGCGGTTGTTCGGTCTCGGATTATTGGAGGAAATGATTATCTTTCTGTAAGGCTCCTCGCCTACTGAGCGGGAGGATACGCCCTCGATAGCGGAGATGGCAGAGTGGATAACTCTTCTCTCGTAGGGGTTCATGGGCTCGAGAGGCTGCGGTCTGCCGGTGCGGAGAACGCTCTTTGCCACCTTTGCTGCAAGCTGCTCGAGAGTTTCCTTTCTCTTGCTCCTGTAACCGAGGCAGTCGATAGTGATGCGGAAATAATCCTTGTCGCCCTTGTTTGCGATGATGGAGCAGAGGTACTGGAGAGCATCGAGTGTCTCGCCTCTTCTGCCGATGATAGTGCCGTTGTTGTCGCTGTCGATATTGATAACAGCGCCTGTCTCGTTCTGGTATACTGTATATGTCACATCAACGTCCATAGCCTTGAGAACGCTTGTGATATAGTCCTTTGCGATCTTTACCTTGGGATTGAGAAGTGACTCGTCCTCGATAAGTGTGAAGTTGTCGAGGGAATACTCCTCCTCGTCGTCAACGGGTGCAGCGTCCTCTGAGAGCTCCTCAGCGACCTTTGCCTTTATCTCCTCAGCCTTTGCATCAGCCTTTTCGATAACTGCGTCTGCCTTTTCGGCAACTGATGTCTTTACATCCTCCGCTTTTTCCTCAGCCTTGTCTATAAGAGCATCAGTCTTTGCGGATACTGCCTCATGGAGAGCCTCTGCCTTATCCTCGGCCTTGTCGATGATCTCCTCACCCTTCCCGATGATGGCATCCCTGATAGCCTCGGCCTTTTCCTCTGCCTTGTCGATGAAAGAAGTCTTCGGCTCGGGTGCTGTTACGGGTGCTGCCGGTGCTGCTGCTGCCGGTGCTGATACTGTAGCTCTTACCTTTGCGTCCTTGGCGCCGATACCTAAGAAGCCTGACTTTCCCTCTTCGAGGATCTCGAATCTGATCTCGTCCTGTCTCTTTCCGAATTTCTTTGCGGCGAGTGCCTTTGCTTCTTCGACTGTCTTAGCTGTGAATATCTCGGTCATTTTTTATACCTCCCACGGGGCCGGGCCCCTAAATTTTTATCTTTATCTTAGTCGTTATCACTGTCGGAGTAAGTATCTCCGTACTTCTCGGCCATTCTTTTTCTTGCTTCCTTGAGCTTGTCTCTGTCCTGTCTGTTCTGCTCGGATCTTGAGATCTTTTCGCCGTTCTCGTTGACTCTGCCCTGTGCGGCCTGCTCAGCTGCGGCCTGTTCCATGAGCTTCTGCATAAATGTCTTCTTGCCGGGATGCTTCTCTGCGTAGAGCCTTGCCTTCTCCTTGTCCTTCTCAGCGATCTCTGCGATCCTCTCGTCGGTGAAGTAGTTATTGAGGACGAATGTTATCAGGAAGGAGAACAGTGAAGACCAGATCCAGTAGAATCCGATACCTGCGGGGAAGGAGAATGCGAGCCATACAGACCATATAGGAAGACCGATCATCATACCGGTCATACATCCGCCGCCGGCCATGTTGGGATTTGTCTTCTTGCTGTACCACTGTGAGTAAAGTGAGGAAGCGAGCTGTACTATACCTGATATTATAGGTATAAGGAAAAGAACAACAGCCTCCTTGTCCCATACCTCGGGATGCAGTGAAGGTGTCTTTCCGAGGTTTGCTCCGAATAAGGTGAAATGCTCATTGAAGTGATATACCAGATCACGGAAGTTTTCGGCAAGATCCTTGAACTTCTCGGGATGAAGGTTTACCTGTTCCATTGTTTTCAGCTCGCAGCGGAGGTCCTTGATACCGAAATCCTTGCCGCCTGCTTCAACAACAAGCTTGGAAGCCCTTTCCACAGCGATTTTTGTTACATCCTTGCTGATGCGGAGAATATGCTTGATGGGCTTGTATACAACATCGAGAACTCCGAAGAGAATGAACATCTGGATGAACATGGGCAGACATGAACCCATGGGGTTGATGCCCTCCTTCTCATAGAGCTTGTTCTGCTCTTCCTGAAGTCTCTGCGGGTTGCTTCCGAAGCTTTTCTTGAGCTTCTCGAGCCTGGGGTTGAGAAGACGCATCCTTGCAGTATTCTTCTGTGTCTTGTAGTTCACAGGCAGCAGGAGTATCTTCGTTACAAGTGTGAAAATGATTATGGACACTGCATAGTTGCCGCAGATGTCATAGATGAGCTTCATAAGGTAGCCGAACGGCGTACCGATAATATCGTACATTTCAATACCTCTCAGTTCATATCCTTCTTCTAATCGGAGGTATCATCATGCGGCACGGGGATATCTGCGAAGCGGGCATACTTCTTTACCCTGAATGTGAATCTCTCCGGCACGGGCTCTATGCCGCCCATTGACCAGGGATTGCAGCGCAGTATGCGCCATACTGCAAGTGCAGAGCCTCTTATCGCACCGAAGCGCTTCACGGCCGTCAAAGCATAGCAGCTGCAGGTGGGCCAGTATTTGCATCTCGGCGGGCTGAGGGGGGAGATGAATTTCTGATAGAATCTTATCAGACCGATGACGATGTACTTCATCTCTTCTGCATCTTCCGGACGCACCTCTCAATTTCAGGTACGCCTTTCTTTTCCATATAGGCGCAGTATTCCACAGAGCTTACATCAGCGAGGCGGCTCCTTGCCACAATGACAAGGTCGATGCCTATCGGGAGCGCAAGCTCATACTGACGGTAGGCAAGCCGGATAAGGCGCTTGGCTCTGTTGCGGTGAACGGCATTCCCTACCTTTTTTCCGGCGGTTATACCGAGCCGGTTATAAGGCCTGCCGTTCGGTCTGACATATATGACGGTGTACTCCGAGGCGATATACCGCCCGTTTTTGTACAGCGTCAGAAAGTCCTTGTTATCATTCAGAATTTCCGTATAAAGCATAATAATACCATATCCGGACAGCAAAAATCTTCCGGATTAACAAAAAAGACCACAAAAAATGAATTTTTGTGGTCAGCGTCGTCAGTGAGTTAATCTTGCTCTGCCCTTAGATCTTCTACGAGCTAAAACCTTTCTGCCGTTCTTTGTAGCCATGCGCTTCATGAAGCCATGCTCCTTCTTACGGTGGATCTTCTTGGGCTGGTATGTTCTCTTCATTCCGAATCCTCCTCTCTTTCTTTCAGATAAATACAGGGATCAGCCCTGACGAGGGGCGATTCTGATTTACTATTGTTATTAAAATAGACTGACAGACATAGCTGTCCGCATTACACTATACGATTATACTTCAAAATTACGATTCTGTCAAGACCTTTGGAGAAAAAATTTTCCACACAGGGGATTTTTATATAATTTTCCGAATTAAAGGGCTGCGGAAAGGGCCATGCCTGTTATTCTGCCGATTTGTCTTCTTCAGAGGCAAAGCGAGATTTGAATGCTGAATTAAGAATTAAGAATGCAGAATTAATGCCGTTTGAATTCATAATTCATAATTATCGGTATCGCCTGCGGCGATGGATTTAAAGAGAATACCCACACATAACCTTGCAGCGCTCATCCATGCTGCCCGTGCGATAGCCTACTTTAGCCTGCGTGTCTCAACAAAGCAAAAACCGGCAATGGGTGGGGGATAGGGGTGAGGGAAAAGAGAGTCCAGAGAGGAAAACCGTAAGGGGAAAGGGGGAGGGAAATGCCGGTTTTTGCTGCGGTTTTCTTTTTCCCTCCCCCTTTCCCCCGGAGGTGTTCCTCTTTGGCCTGTGTGAGATGTGGCATATCTCGAAATTGTCAGAAAAAGAAGATTGAATAACCGGTTTTATCTACAATTCTCGTTATCCTTACCTGTACCGTTGAATGCCAGAGGGGGAAACCAGGGGAGTTGGGGGAAGAAAAGAAAACCGCAGTAAAAGCTGACATCCTCCCCCTTCCCCAGGTCTCCCCCTCTGGACTCCCCCTTCCTTGCCCCTTATCCCCTACCTGTCAGCTTTTGCTTTTTTCCGTACCAGCAGGCTAAAAGGTGCTATCGCACGGGTGGCATGGATGAGCGCTGAAATCTTTTGATACATCGCGGGAGGCGATACAACTAATTATGAATTAAAACGCTCTTGTCCTTCGCCCCATTGTCACATATCCACAATCAGGCTGTTGACTTTTCCGCGGCGGAAATCCACATCCTTTCAGTCTGTATATTGTTGATATGTTGAAAACCCCTGTTCATAACTCTCCGGAAACGGGTTTTCAACACCGTTTTTTCCCAGTTGTAACGCATTTGTAAACAGTTTTTCCTCTTTTGGTTGTTGATTCAACATAGTTTTCAACATTTTGACTGTTTCGTGTGGAAAAACACACTCCGTTTTCTATCAATACGCACCCAGAAAAAACTTGCAATCATGACCGCTTTGTGCTATAATTGTATTGTATATTATTATAGGAGAGTATCGTTATTTTTTGGTTACCCGGACTCTATCAAATAAAAAAATTCAAGCGGAGGTTAAAAATGAATTCTTTTGAAGAAGTATTTGAAAATGTCAAGAAGTATTGCCTTGAAAACAACAAGATCCCCGAAATAGGGCTCAAGACCTGGATCGAGCCTCTGATACCCGTGAGCTTTGACGGCTCTGATGCAGTATTCAACGTTCAGACTGCCTTCCAGAAGCAGATCGTTATGTCTACCTACGAGAACATCCTCAGCGAAGCCTTCCTCAAGGTCCTCGGCCTCAATGTAAATATCATCATCAATGTCGAGTCCGAGAACAAGCCCGTTGCATCTGCTCCCACAGACGCTGAGCTGGAAATGAAGAACGCTGAGCTGGAGCAGACCTATAAATTCGCAAACTATGACTACACCTTCGATACCTTCATCGAGGGCCCCTCGAACCAGTTCGCCCTTGCCTGCAGCAAATCCGTTGCCAAGAACTGCGGCAGGAACGAGGTATCAGGCTATAATCCGCTTTTCATCTACGGCCCCTCCGGAATGGGCAAGACTCACCTGATAACTGCCATAGCCAATGAAGTAAGGAAGACTCAGCCCTCCTTCAACATCATCTATGTTACCAGTGAGACCTTCGGCAACGACCTTATCAATGCCATAAAGAACAATACAATGCCCGATTTCCACGACAAGTACAGGAGCGCTGACCTCCTCCTCGTGGACGATATCCAGTTTCTTGCAGGAAAGGAAAGTATGCAGGAGGAATTCTTCCATACCTTCTACAAGCTGCATCAGGAGGGCAAGCAGATAGTCATCACCTCAGATAAGCCCCCCAAGGAGCTCATCACTCTCGAGGAAAGGCTCCGCACACGCTTCGAGGGCGGCCTTATCGCAGATATTTCCGCTCCGGACTACGAGACAAGGCTCGCTATCATCAACAGGAAGAGCGAGCTCCTCGAGCTCAAGATGCCGGCTGAGGTATCGGAATTCATGGCTAACCGACTCAAATCCAATATCCGTCAGCTGGAGGGCGCTGTCGTAAGACTCAAGGCTCTCAACCACTTCGCAGGCAGCCCCATCACCATTTCCATGGCTCAGTCCGTCATCAGGGACGTGCTCACCGACGAGCAGCCTATCCCGATAACCGTTGAGAAGATCATCTCCGAGGTATCCGCAGTATACGGCGTATCTCCCGAGGATCTCCGCTCCAACAAGCGTTCACAGCAGATATCCATAGCACGTAAGGTGGCTATATACGTTGTACGTGAGATCACACAGATGCCTCTCGCCTCCATAGGTACAGAGTTCGGCGGACGTGACCACTCCACTATCGTATACTCCGTCAACAGCATCACCGAGGGTATCCAGAAGGATGCAAACCTCAACAACCTCGTCAACGATATCATCAAGAACATCAAGGACAGAGGCAAGGTCTGATCCGCGGATCCTTCGACAGGAAATAAACTGTTGAAAAGTTAGCTTCACAGTTTTCCACTGAGTTTTCAACATCATGTTAAAAACCCGGCCGGCATACAGGCAGTACGGATAAGCACTCATACGGCGCTCATTTTCAGGACAGGCAGATGAGTGTTCCGGAGCTGTTTCAACAGCTCCCGCTTTTCAACAATCGACAGCAGGTTGAATACCTGAGGGGCAATATGTAAAAAGATCTGTCATTCCACAGGATCTTCCACTTTTCATCAACTTCAACTCCACAGCCGTCAACGTTATCCACCGCAGAAGCGTCCGCCGGGATGGGGATTCAACTTTTCAGGAAGCTGTCCACGAAGCTGTGTGGAGGAGATATCGCAGTCATACCGGCAAAAAGTGCCGATACTGACTTTTCCACAGCCCCTATTACTACTACTATATTTATCTTTACATATCATATCATATATATCATCTCTTCAGAGCATATCACGGAGGACGCCTCCGGCGGAGACTGATGACCGGCAGGAGCCGGCTTATATGACTTCATTCTGAAAGGGATATATCAATGTGACAGAAAGCTGTCACATCAGGAGGTTAGGACTAATGAAGTTCATTTGCAGCAGACAGGCTCTCAGCGAAGCTATCAGCAGCGTATCAAGAGCTGTTTCACAGAAATCGAGCATTACTGCCCTTGAGGGCATAAAGGTGAGCGTTGAGCCGGGTAAGGTGACGCTCACGGGATACAATCTTGAGATAGGCATGACCACCAGCATAGATGCACAGACTGAGGATACCGGAGAATTCGTGGTAAGCACAAGGCTCTTCAGCGAGTTCACAAGGAAGATGACCAGCGATGAGGTCACATTCGAGATAGACAACGGACATATAATCAATATCTCCAGCGGCTCAACAGAGTGCAGCTTCTCAGGCATAAGCGCTGAGGAGTATCCGGACCTTCCGCAGGTAGACGCTCTCAGGAGCTTCAGCGTGAAGGCATCCGTCCTCAAGTCCATGATAAATATGACTATCTATGCGGCTTCCACTAATGAGACAAAGCCCATACTCACCGGAGAGCTCTTCGATATAGAGAACGGAAAGTTCAACCTTGTGGCTATGGACGGCTTCCGCCTTGCCATACGCTGCGAGAACGCCTCCACAAACGACAGCTTCCGCTTCGTAGTGCCGAAGAAGGCCATGCAGGAGGTCTCCGCTCTTGTAAAGGACGACGATGAGGCTGAGTGCATGATATGCACCAATGACAGACATATCATCTTCCAGGTGGGAAGAGTATACGTAATAGCAAGACTTCTCGAGGGAAACTTCCACAATTACAGACTGAGCATACCCTCAGAGTGCAAGACAGATGTCATCGTGAGCAAGAGGCTCCTTGCTGCATCACTTGACCGCTGCTCGCTCATAATAGATGAGAAGAACAAGGCTCCGCTCCGCTGTGAGGTAGGTAACGGCGTCATCAGGATAGCCTGCAAGACAGGCATAGGAAAGGTCAACGATGCTATCCCGGCTGATATCTCCGGCGAGACGGTGACCATAGGCTTCAACAACAGACTCATGCTCGAGGCGGTAAGGGCTGCCGAGGGCGATACCGTAAGGATAAGGTTCAACGGCGCGATGAAGGTGATAGAGATGCTCCCGCCCGAGGGCGAGGACTACATCTTCCTCGTTATGCCCATAAAGCTCAAGGACTGACACGGGAAAGGAAGTATCATGGCTTCTGAGATAAAGATAACCACTGAATTCATCAAGCTGGACGCCCTGCTGAAGTTCGCATCCCTTGTGGGCTCCGGCGGAGAGGCAAAGCAGCTCATACAGGACGGTCAGGTCCTCGTCAACGGCGAGGTCTGCACCATGCGCGGCAAGAAGATACGCCCCGGCGACAGCGTCTCCATAAACGGCGAAGGCGAGGTAAAGGTGGTTTGAGGATTACCTATGCCGAGATAGACGGCTTCAAGAATCTTTCCGGCATATCCTTCGCTCCGGATCCGAAATACAATATAATCGCAGGCAGGAACGCCCAGGGGAAGACAAATCTCCTGGAGGCCATGTGGATACTGTCCGGCTGCCGCAGCTTCCGGGGCTCAAAGGAAAAGGACTATATCACCATAGGCCGGGACAGGATGTCATCGGCCATAAAGCTGTGGGACGGTCAGAGAGACCAGACCATCAGCTATCAGCTCACAAGGGGCGGCGCATCGCCCAAGAACATAACCCTCAACGGTGTGAAGCAGAACGGCACGAGGGCGCTCTTCGACGTCTTCCGCTGCGTGGCCTTCATACCCGATGACAAGGAGATAATCAAGGGCTCCCCCGAACGCCGCAGGAATTTCATAGATATGGCGGCTTCACAGCTCAATCCCCTCTTCGTGGTAAGGCTCAACAGACACGCTGCCATTATGAACCAGCGCAACGCCATGCTCAAGGAGCTGATGCAGAAGCGGGGCGACAGGGCCATGCTCGAGGTATGGGACAGGCAGGCCTCTCATGAGGGTGCCGTCATCTCCTGGATGCGGAACGACTATGTAAACATGATAAACGGGATATGCAGCGGGCTTTACCGTACTATATCCGGCGGCGAGGAGGAGCTGACACTGGAATACAGGTCGGCGGTCTACCGCAGCGAGGACCTGGAAAAGCCATGCAGCCCGGAAATGGCTGAGCTGTACTTCAACAAGCTCAGGGAGACGGAGGAGTATGACATCCGCACCGGTCTCACCCATTCGGGAGTGAACAGGGACGAGATAGTCATAAGGATAAACGGGCTCAGCGCCCGGGACTTCGGCTCACAGGGACAGATAAAGAGCGCCGCTCTCGTCATGAAGCTGGCGCAGGCAGTTATCTGCATGAAGCGGACAAAGGACGCTCCCGTGGTCTTCCTTGACGATGTCATGGGAGAGCTGGACGAGGAGAGACAGCGCTTCGTGCTCGGCATGATAGAGGATATGCAGGTATTCCTCACCACCCCCAACGAGAGCGCTCTGCTCCCGGATATACAGGGGAAGGTGCTGCATATCAGCGGAGGAAGGATAACGGAATGATAAGATACCTTCACATAGGGAACAACTGTACGGTGTACCTGCCGGAGGTGGTGGGTATATTCGATATGGACAACACCACGGTATCACCCTGCACCAGGACTCTGCTCGAGAGGGCGGAGCGTGAGCACAGGGTATACTATGCCAGCTATGAGCTGCCGAAGAGCTTCGTTATCACGGAGAAGGACGGGATATGCAGGGTATGGATATCACAGCTTGCCGCATCGACTCTGAGAAAGAGGCTGAAAAGCGGGGAATAAGGGGGAACAGTATGGGAGCATACGACAGCACGGAGAAAAAGAGCGGCTGCCTGAGACCGCTGCTCATAGCAGGCGCAGTACTGGCAGTTATCTTCTTCATGGTTATGAAAACCATGGTGCCTGTATCCTGGAGACATTTCAATGACAGACGTATCGCTGAGATAGAGCAGGAATACGCCATAAGCCTTGACAATGCAGTCCCGAAGAGATACTGGGTGCCGGCCATAGCGCAGGACACAAAGGACTGCTTCACCTTCTATACGGAGGATCCGGAAGCCTTCATGGCTTCATTCAGAGGCGAGGAGATCCTGAAAAGACCGGCTTCCCCGCAGGAGGGGTATTACTACCAGTGCCGCGTAAGGGATAATTTCTTCATCAACGCGGAATTCACCCTCTGTGACAGCAAAAAGGGAAAATACCTCGGCAGCATAGTTTCCTATACGGATAACAGCTATACGCCGAAATCAGAATAACAAACGAAAACAGCCCGTAAAGGGATAATATAGACAAGCCAGAAAAGGACATGATGTCCGCAAAGGAAAACATGAAACTGGAGGTAGATCATGAGTCAGCAGAATAATTACGACGAAAATGATATACAGGTGCTTGAAGGACTGGAGGCAGTCCGGAAACGTCCGGGAATGTACATCGGCTCCACCGGTCCCGGCGGCCTTCATCACCTGGTATACGAGATAGTGGACAACTCCATAGATGAGGCTCTTGCAGGCTACTGCTCGGAGATAAATGTTGAGATACTCCCCGGAGACGTTATCCGGGTATCCGATAACGGACGAGGAATACCCGTCGGCATACACCCCAAGGAGGGCATATCCGCTGCGACAGTAGTATATACCATACTCCATGCGGGCGGTAAGTTCGGCGGCGGCGGATACAAGGTATCCGGCGGTCTCCACGGCGTAGGCGCCTCCGTAGTAAACGCACTTTCGGAATGGCTCGAGCTCACCGTACAGGACGGCGAGAACGTATGGTTCCAGCGCTTCGAGAGAGGTCACTATAACGAGGAGCTGAAGGTCATCGGCAAGACCGACAGGACCGGAACCTCCGTTATGTTCAAGGCTGACGGCGAGATATTCGAGAGCACGGTATACGACTATGATACCCTCCTCAGAAGGCTCCGTGAGCAGGCCTTCCTCAATGCGGGCATAAAGATAGTCTTCACCGACAAGCGTGACGAGGAGAACATACAGAGCGAGACTCTGCACTATGAGGGCGGTATACGCCAGTTCGTCGAGCATATCCACAAGGTGAGGGAGTATGCGCCCCTCAGCCCGGAAGTCATCTACGTCTCCGGCACTCAGGGGGATTCCTTCGCGGAGATAGCCATGCAGTACAACGACAGCTATAACGATGTTATACTGTCATTTGCAAACAATATCCACACCAAGGACGGCGGCTCCCATGAGACGGGATTCAAGAACGCCCTTGTGAAGGTAATAAACGAATACGGAAAGAAGTTCGGCAAGTTCAAGGAGAAGGACAGCGGCAAGAAGGGCAAGGATGCTCCAAAGAAGGAGATAGAGAGCCTCAAGCGCGACGATGTCCTCGAGGGACTCACCGCTATCGTATCCGTAAAGCTGACAGAATGCGAATTCGAGGGACAGACAAAGGGACGTCTCGGAAATCCCGAGGTAAGGCCCTTCGTTGAGAAGCTCGTCACAGAGAAGCTCATGAACTTCCTGGAGGAGAACCCCGAGACCGCAAATATCATATTCGAGAAGTGCCTGTCTGCATACAGGGCAAGAGAGGCCGCAAAGAGGGCAAGAGAGGCAGAGCGCAAGAAGAACAACTTCGGAAGCAACTCCATGCCCGAAAAGCTGGCTGACTGCTCCGAGCGCGACAACCGCTACACGGAGGTATACATCGTCGAGGGAGATTCTGCGGGAGGCTCCGCAAAGCAGGGACGTGACCGCCGCTATCAGGCCATACTCCCCCTCTGGGGCAAGATGCTGAACGTGGAAAAGGCCCGTCTTGACCGCATCTACGGCAACGACAAGCTGGAGCCTGTGGTCACGGCTCTCGGCACTGGCATAGGCGAGGACTTCGATATCGAGAAGCTCCGCTACGGCAAGGTGATCATCATGGCCGATGCCGATGTTGACGGTATGCACATCAGAACGCTCCTCCTCACCTTCTTCTTCCGCTATATGCGTCCCCTTATCACCAACGGAAACGTATATATCGCACAGCCTCCGCTTTACCGCGTAGAGCGCAGCAAGAAGGTGGAATACGCCTTCTCTGACGAGGAGAGAGACAAGTACATCGCAGAGCTCTCCGAGAACGGCAAATACAAGGTAGAGACACAGCGTTACAAAGGTCTTGGTGAGATGGATCCCGAGCAGCTCTGGGAGACCACAATGGATCCCGAGAGGCGCACCATCGTCAAGATAGGCATGGAGGACGCCCTCAAGGCCGACGAGACCTTCTCGATACTCATGGGCGACAAGGTAGAGCCCAGAAGGCTCTTCATCGAGAAGAACGCCAGATTCGCACAGAACCTCGATATTTAAGGGGCACAGATGGAAGAGAAATATTTGTTTGAAAAGGAATACTCCCTTACAGCGGATGCTGTAAGAGAGGGCTACAAGGCGTTCCAGAAGAGATTTGTCATGAAGAAGAGCTACATCTTCACAGCACTTTTCCTTGTGCTCGCAGCGGATTTCATCCATGCGGCCTTCAAGAACCCGGGGAACTACCTCTGCTATCTGCTCATAGCCGTATGCCTTGCATTCGCCGCCCGTGAGTGGTACAATCCGCGCAGGACAAGGCGTGCCATTGTTGAGGCTGTATCGGGCTCAGGTGCAGTATACCGCATATCCCTGGCTGAAAGCTATGCCGATATCGCAACAGTGAGCGCCCCCGCACCCGTCGAGGTCTTTGACGCCGACGGAGAGACTGTGGAGGAGCCCCTGCCCGAGCCGTCAAGGATAAAGTTCGACAGCGAGTACAGGCTCGATGAGACGGATATATGCTTCTGCCTCTACTACGGCAAAAACGTGTTCTACATCGTTCCCAAGGACATCCTTTCCGCGGACGAGACAGAGATGCTGCGCTCGACAATCAGAGGCTCCGCAGAAGCTGACAAAAACTGATCAGGAGGTAAGATATCTTGCTATATAACGACAATTCCAAGGTAATACATTCCGAGATAGTCGATGAGATGGAAAACTCGATGCTCCAGTATGCCATGTCGGTAATCGTATCGCGTGCGCTGCCGGACGTCAGGGACGGTCTCAAGCCCGTACACAGGCGTATACTCTATACCCTGCATGAGAACGGACTGACACCGGACAAGGCATACCGCAAGTGTGCGGATACCGTCGGTGCCGTACTCGGTAGATATCATCCGCACGGCGATGCTGCCGTTTACGATGCTCTCGTAAGACTGGCACAGGATTTCTCCATGCGCTACAAGCTGGTGGACGGCCACGGAAACTTCGGCTCCATCGACGGCGACATGGCGGCGGCCTACCGTTATACCGAGGCCAAGATGGCAAAGATAACCCTCGATATGCTCACCGATATCGGCAAGGATACCGTGGATTTCATGCCCAACTACGACGACAGACTGAAGGAGCCTGTTGTCCTCCCCTCACGCTTCCCGAACCTGCTCGTCAACGGCTCTACGGGTATCGCCGTAGGTATGGCGACAAATATACCGCCCCACAATCTCGGGGAGGTCATTGACGCCCTTCAGCTCCTTATCGACGATCCGGACTGCTCCCTCGACCAGCTCATGGAGCATATCAAGGGACCGGATTTCCCCACGGGCGGCATAGTAATGGGCAAGGCAGGCATCCGTGCCGCTTACGGCACAGGCAGAGGAAAGATAATCCTCCGCAGCCGCACCCACTTCGAGGAGATCAAGGGACGCAACTGCATCATAGTTGACGAGATCCCCTACATGATAAAGAAGACTCTTATCCTCAAGAACATCAACCAGCTCTGCAAGGACAAGAAGATAGAGGGCATCTACGACCTGCGTGACGAATCCGACAAGGAGGGTATGCGTATCGTCATAGAGCTCAAGAAGGACGCTATACCCAACATCGTCCTCAACAAGCTCTTCTCCATGACGAAGCTGCAGGATACAGTCGGCATCATCATGCTCGCACTGGTGAACAACGAGCCCAAGGTGCTGACGCTCAAGCAGATGCTCCAGCACTACCTGGACTTCCAGGTGGAGGTCATCCAGAGACGTACACGCTTCGACCTCCGCAAGGCTCTCGAGAGGGCTCATATCCTCCAGGGCTTCATACTCGCCGCTGACCACATCGACGAGATAATAAAGATAATCCGCTCCAGCAGCAATATCCCCGAGGCCAAGGCAAAGCTCATCGAGCGATTCAAGGACGAGGATATGTCGGCTCTGCTCGAGCGCATAGATGAATTCAAGGGCATGAACGTGTTCGGTATCCTTGATACCGCAGAGTTCGACCTTTCGGGCAATCACCTGCTCAATTCCAACGGCCTTTCCGAGGAACAGGCTGAGGCTATCGTGCAGATGCGTCTCGGACAGCTCACAGGTCTCGAGAGACAGAAGATAGTTGACGAGATGTTCGGCCTTCTCACAAAGATCAAGGAATTCGAGGAGATACTCGGCGACGTGAACAGAGTATACGAAGTCATCATGGAGGATCTCAACGCTATCCGCAAGAAGTTCTCCGATCCCCGCCGTACAGACATCGAGTCAGTCAGCGGTGAGGTGGATATCGAGGATCTCATCCCCGTTGAGGACTGCGTGGTAACTCTCACCAACAACGGCTACATCAAGCGTATGCCCGTTTCCGAATACAAGACTCAGAAGCGCGGCGGCCGCGGCATAACCGGCATGAAGCAGCGCGAGGAGGACTTCGTTGAGGAGATGTTCATAGCCGGAAGCCATGACAACGTGCTCTTCATATCCAACAAGGGCATCATGTACAAGCTCAAGTGCTATGAGATACCGGACGGCTCAAAGGCCTCAAGAGGCTTCAATCTTATAAACCTCCTGCCGCTCACAGAGGGCGAGAAGATCGCCGCTATGATAAAGACCACGGATTTCAGCGAGGAGCGCTATATCACCATGGTCACCAAGAACGGCAAGATCAAGAGATCGAACCTTTCACTCTACAAGAACGTCCGCAAGAACGGTCTTATCGCCATCGGTCTTGACGAGGGCGACGAGATAGCCGGAGTTCGCATGACCGACGGCCATGCACAGATACTTGTAGCCACAAGGAACGGTATGGTCATCCGCATCGAGGAGGACAAGGGCAGGGCACTGTCACGCTCCGCTCACGGCGTAAAGGCCATCAGGCTGCGTGAGGATGACTATGTGGTAGGCATAGCAAGAGTACGCGAGGGCGCATCCCTCCTTACCATAACCGAGAACGGCTTCGGAAGAAGGAGCGAGCTGGAAAGCTACCGCATACAGAACCGCGGCGGCTACGGCATGAAGAACTACAAGGTGGACGAGGTCAAGGGCTGCGTATGCGGCATCAAGATAGTCGACGATTCGGACGATATCATCATCGTTTCCAGCGACGGCATCATCATCCGTATCCTTGCAAGCGACGTCCGCATCATGAGCCGATATGCAAAGGGTGTGCGTGTTATGCGTGTGAACGAGGGCGCAAAGGTAGTCGCCTTCACCCGTGCAGAGCATGACGACTCCGCTGAGACCGCAAAGGTAGAGCAGCTTTCCGACGAGGAGGCAAAGGCCGAGGAGGCTCTTGCCGCTGAGGAGGAGAAGAACGAGGTCATTATCGACAACGAGCCTGACGATACCGAGGACGAAGAGTGAGTATAATTATACCGGCGGCGGTGCTGCTGCTGATATGGATAGTAACTGAGAACAGACTGCTGCTCCTTGTCCGCAGGGAAAGACTCACGGACAGGGAGGACAGTATACGGATAGTACAGATATCCGACCTGCACAGACGCTCCTTCGGCAGGGATCAGAGCAGGATAACAAGGCTCACAAGGGCGCAGGAGCCTGATATCATCTTCGTGACGGGAGACCTCGTCACAAGGGTGGAGACGGAATTTTCCGGAAAGGGGCGCTTCCTCAGAGACCTTGCAGGCATAGCTCCGGTGTATGTGATATACGGCAACCATGAGCAGAGCCTGCCGGAGGACGTTGAAGTGGACTTCATAAAGGCCGTCACGGAGAGCGGTGCGGTGCTGCTGAGAAACAGCTGCCGGACTGCCGGGATAAGGGGCAGGAGGCTCAGTATCTGCGGCATAGAGCCGGATTACACCGTCTACAAGCGTGAGGGCGAAAGGCATCCCTACCGAGGGCTTTCAACACTTTCGGAAGAAGATGTTGAAAAGCTGCTGGGAAAGGCTCCGGAGGGCGAGGTGCTGCTTCTGGCGCACAATCCCCTGTTCGGCCCGGCCTATGCGGAATGGGGCGCTGATATCACCTTCAGCGGACACGTTCACGGCGGCGTGGTGAGAGTATTCGGAAAAGGTCTGCTCTCGCCGGAGAGGAAGTTCCTGCCGGAGTATACCAAGGGTATATACCGCATCGGGGATATGGCTCTCTGTGTTTCGGCAGGTCTCGGAAAGCTGAGGCTCTTCGATCCGCCGGAGATAAACGTCTACGAGATATAGTCCCTCAGCCCCTTGCCAGGGTGAGGGCGTTGTACAGGGCAAAGAGTATAAGGATAAGTCCTCCCGCCCATGAGAGATCATGGAAGCGGGAGGATATTTTTCTGCCCGCAAAAGTGCCGAGGGTGAGGGCGGTCAGTCCGACGGCAAGGGTGCAGAGAAAGGCGCAGAGGGAGGAGACCTCCCCCGGGGCGCTCAGTCCGGCGGCGGCGCAGTCTAAGGAGCCTGCAAGGGCCATGGCGGCGGCCTCCGGTACAGACAGGGACTTCGCTTCGGTGTCCGGCTCAGGTGAAGTGCCGGAGGAGCGCAGGCTCTTTACGATATTCGATATGCCGAGGACGGCGAGGATGGTGCAGCTGAGTATCTCGCACTGTATGTCGGTGACAGCGCCGCAGATAAGGCCTGAGACGGTGACTGACAGCCACATGACCGAGGCACAGATAAGGGCTATGACGGCAGCGGAAAGGGGCGGTATGCGTATGCCGCGGGCACAGCAGGCCGAGGACGAGAGGAATATGTCGATGCTGACGACGACTGCAAGCATAAGCTCCTGAAACATCTTATCACCTCCGTGTACAGTATATGCGTCGGAGTTGAGTAATGATATTAATGAGCCGTTAGCCGTTAGCTTTTGATATCTCCTGCGGAGTTAAAACCTTGCAGCGTTTTCCATGCTGCCCGTGCGATAGCCTGATATTGCCTGCGTGTCTGAGCAAAAGCAAAAACCGGCAAAGGGTGAGAGATAGGGGTGAGGGAAAGGAGAGTCCAGAGAGGAAAACCGTAGAGGGGAAAGAGAGAGGGAAATGCCGGTTTTTGCTGCGGTTTTCTTTTTCCCTCTCTCTTTCCCCCGGAGGTGTTCCTCTTTGGCAGGCAACCGTTATGTAACGGTCAACCGTGTATAAATAATTCTTTCTATCCTTCAATTTTCCGTGATTCAGACTTGTACTCTCAATGCCAGAGGGGGAAACCAGGGGAGTTGGGGGAAGGAAAGAAAACCGCAGTAAAAGCTGACACCCTCCCCCCGCCTGACAGGCGCCCGTCCCCTCTGTCCTTCGGACATCTCCCCACCCCGTGGGGAGTCACCCCAGTTTTCCCCCTCTGGACTCCCCCTTCCTTGCCCCTTATCCCCTTCCCGTCAGCTTTTGCTTTCTCAGACACGCAGGCTAAAGCTGGCTATCGCACGGGCAAGCTGAGAGAGGTAGCGTGAAGCGGGCGCACGGAATGCGCCCCTACGGTCCATTGACGGCGATATGGACAGAGAGGCGGGGCGATGTAGGCATCGCCCCCTACAAATGAACGGGAAATAGAAAGAAACACATATTCGGAAAATGAAAAACGCCTCCCCGGTAAACAGGGAGGCGTACTTCAATGTGCGTCCTTTATGGCGGTCTTTGCCCTTGAAACGATCGTCTTATCGTTTTCGTAGGAAAGGATATTTCCGGCGTAGGATATGTCTACCCAGCGTATCTCTGCGATCTCATCCTCCTGCGGCCGGAAGTCAACGTTCTTCGCCTTCGCAAGAAAGTATACCACGACTTTTATGGTGTCTTTCTTCGGCGAATAGGTCACAGTCTCCCGGAATGTGGGATCTATGATGACATCTATGGAGGTCTCCTCCATTATCTCACGCTTAGCTGTCTCCACCTCGGTCTCACCCGCTTCAACATGGCCCTTCGGGAACGACCAGTGGCCGCTGTTGATATGCTTGATGAGGAGGATCTCCGTGTTGCCGTGGAATTTCCTGTACACTATGGCTCCGCATGATTTTTCGTGAAGCATATATGTTCCTTTCTTGCCCGTATCAGGCAGATTTCAGAGCATCGGGACTGTGCTTTATCTGCTCTGTTGTAAGTTCACAAATATTATATCATATTTTGGTTAATTTGTCCATAGCAAGAAGAATAAAAATCAATGTTTTTTTGTAAGTTTTTGCGGCTCCCGTTCACGGTGCGCTGTATTTGCCTGTATATCGGGGAATACGCTGTGGGAGCCGGAGACGAAAAAAGTTGACGGAATACCTGTATTATGATATAATAAATGCATGGCATTTATTATATTTTATCAAAGTGCCCTTGCAGATCCGCAGATCGGGCGATCATATCATAAAGCTGCGCTCTTATGATATGATATATCTATTACATTATTACAGAAAAAGGAGGCATTTCCATGTCATCACCAGAGATCTTATATATGGTCGTACCATGCTACAACGAGGAGGAGGTCCTCCATGAAACTGCCAAAAGACTGAAGGAGAAGTATCAGTCACTCATCGAACGCAGCCTCATTTCAAAGGAGAGCCGCGTCGTATTCGTGAATGACGGCTCGAAGGACAAGACCTGGAGCATCATACAGGAGCTCCATGAGACCGATCCCACATTCTTCTCCGGCATCAACCTTGCACACAACAGCGGACATCAGAACGCCGTACTTTCCGGCCTGATGACTGTCAAGGATATATGCGACATGGCTATAACCATGGACGCCGACCTGCAGGACGATATAAACACCATTGACGCCATGGTGGAGAAGTACTACGAGGGAAATCAGGTAGTATACGGCGTCCGCAGCGCCCGTGATACCGATACATTTTTCAAGCGCTTCACCGCAGAGGGCTTCTACAAGTTCATGAAGGTAATGGGTGCGGACGTGGTGTTCAACCATGCTGATTTCCGCCTTATGAGCCGCAGAGTGCTCCAGGAGCTTGCCAACTTCAAGGAGGTAAACCTCTTCCTGAGAGGAATGGTGCCGCTCATAGGCTTCCAGAGCTGCAGCGTATTCTACGAGAGAGCGGAGCGTTTCGCAGGCGAGAGCAAATATCCCCTCAAGAAGATGCTTGCCTTTGCGATAAACGGCATCACCTCATTCAGCGTGAAGCCCCTCAAGCTGATAACGAGCGTCGGAATGCTAATGTCAGTTGTCAGCATCATAGCTATCCTGTGGTCGATAATCGCCAAGATAGGCGGATTCTCCGAGATAGGCTGGTCAAGCACCATGTGCTCTATATGGTTCATCGGAGGCCTGCAGCTCCTTGCGCTTGGTATCATCGGCGAATACATCGGAAAGATATACTCCGAGGTCAAGGCACGTCCGAGGTTCATCGTTGCGGATTTCATCAACGAGCCCGGCGATTCGCCCTATAACAGCGAAGAGAAATAAAAACGTAAAGCCCCTGAGCGGCCGGAAACGGCTGGTCGGGGGCTTTTTTTAATTCATAATTCATAATGCATAATTCATAATTATCGAGCCGTCAGCCGTTAGCTGTTAGCTTTGGTATCGCCTGACGGCTGATAAAACCTTGCAGCGCTCATCCAAGCCACCCGTGCGATAGCCGGCTTTAGCCTGCGTGTCTCAACAAAAGCAAAAACCGGCAATGGGTGGGGGATAGGGGGTGAGGGAAAAGAGAGTCCAGAGAGGAAAACCGTAAGGGGGGAAGGGGGAGGGAAATGCCGGTTTTTGCTGCGGTTTTCTTTTTCCCTCCCCCTTTCCCCCGGAGGTGTTCCTCTTTGGCCTTTGTGAGATGTGACATATCTCGTAATTCTCAGAAAAAGAAGATTGAATAACCGGTTTTATCTACAATTCTCGTTATCCTTACCTGTACCGTTGCCTGCCAGAGGGGGAGCCTTCGGGGAGATAGGGTGAGGAAAGAAAACCGCAGTAAAAGCTGACATCCTCCCCCTTCCCCTACGGCTCCCCCTCTGGACTCCCCCTCACTCTCCCCTTCACCCCCACCTGTCAGCTTTTGCTTTTTCCGTCCATGCAGGCTAAAGCCGGCTATCGCACGGGTGACATGG
>Ga0310691_10001911_pt1 | contig 29783 bp, 21 predicted proteins | sample 176DNAGHGlowgp2_FD_203887 | JGI IMG/M metagenome (GOLD analysis project Ga0310691, IMG submission 203887) | Sheep rumen microbial communities from Palmerston North, Manawatu-Wanganui, New Zealand - 1766 DNA GHGlow gp2 (v2) (version 2) | ecosystem: Host-associated > Mammals > Digestive system >... | reverse complement strand
GGTGACATGAACGGTGTGTCATACAACGTGGTATACTTCCTGATGATTGTCGCGTTCACCTATTTCTACACTGCCATCACTGTGCGTCCCACCGAGATGGCCGAGCAGATGAAGAAGAACAGCGGCTTCATCCCAGGCATCAAGCCAGGCAAGAAGACTGCCGAGTATCTTGACTCTATCATGTCGCGCATCACTCTGCCCGGCTCTATCTTCCTGGGCATCGTGGCTATTTTGCCGGCATTTGCTCGCTACTTTGGTGTGAACCAGCAGTTCGCACAGTTCTTTGGTGGTACGTCGCTGCTCATCACTGTGGGTGTTGTTCTCGACACGCTGCAGCAGATTGAGACTCATCTGATGATGCACCACTATGATGGTCTGATGAAGTCGGGTAAGATCAAGGGTCGTGCACAATGATAGTGGCAACTCCACTACTTCAATGGTTTAAATCACAAGATGATTATTCTTAAAACAGATGAAGAGATAGAGTTGCTCCGTGAAGCAAATCTCGTGGTGGCACGCACGTTGGGCGAAGTGGCCAAGTGGGTGGCACCCGGGATTACGACACGGCGACTCAACCAGATTGCTGACGAGTACATCCGCTCACAGGGATGTGTCCCAGGTTTCCTTGGACTCTATGGGTTCCCTGGCAGTGTGTGCATCTCGGTTAATGAACAAGTTGTTCATGGCATTCCTTCCAATTACGCTCTTGAGGATGGTGACATTGTCTCGGTCGACTGTGGAGCAGTGACTCCCGCAGGTTATAACGGCGACTCGACCTATACATTCTGTGTGGGTGAGGTAAGCGACGAGGTCAAGCAGTTGCTCAAGACTACCAAGGAAGCCCTGTACGAGGGCATCTCGAAGGCTGTGCCTGGCAACCGCATCGGTGACATCGGACACGCTGTGCAGGACTACTGCGAGAAGCGCGGTTATGGCGTTGTTCGTGAGTTTGTGGGACATGGAGTTGGCAAGAAATTGCACGAAGATCCCGAGGTCCCTAATTACGGACGCCGTGGTACAGGTCCGCTCATCAAGAACGGAATGACCATTGCCATCGAGCCGATGATCAACTTGGGCAGCAAGAACGTCATCACCGAGAGTGATGGATGGACATGCCGCACCAAGGATCGCAAGCCAAGCGCTCACTTTGAGCACACGATTGCCGTTCATCATGGCAAGCCTGACATTCTCTCATCGTTTGATTATGTTCAGGAAGTCCTGGGTGATCGATTCATCTGATAGACTAGAATATTCATCAATACAAAGCCAACCAGATATTTTTGATTTATGGCAAAACAAACCGCAATTGAACTGGATGGAACGATTGTCGAATCGTTGAGCAACGCTATGTTCCGCGTGGAACTTGAGAACGGGCATCAGATCATCGCCCACATTTCGGGCAAGATGCGCATGCACTACATCAAGATTCTGCCGGGCGACCGCGTCAAGGTGGAGATGTCGCCCTACGACTTGTCGAAGGGACGTATTTCGTTCAGATATAAGTAACAAACACAACTATTCTTTCATTTAACATACTCATAACTATGAAAGTAAGAGCATCTATCAAGAAGCGCACCCCCGACTGCAAGATCGTTCGTCGCAAGGGTCGTCTTTATGTGATTAACAAGAAAAACCCTAAGTTTAAGATGCGTCAGGGTTGATATTCCGATTTTTTTCACTAATTTTGCACAAAATTTTTTCTAACAGAATATGGCAATTCGTATAGTGGGCGTTGACTTGCCCCAAAACAAGCGCGGCGTGATCGCTTTGACCTACATCTTCGGTATCGGTCGCAGCTCGGCCGCTAAGATTCTCGAGAAGGCTGGAGTCAGCGAGGATACTAAGGTCAAGGACTGGACCGACGCTGAGGCTGCCAAGGTTCGTGAGGTCATCACCGAGGACTACAAGGTCGAGGGTGACCTGCGCAGTGAGGTGCAGATGAACATCAAGCGACTGATGGACATCGGTTGCTATCGTGGCATCCGTCATCGCAATGGTCTGCCTGTGCGCGGGCAGAGCACTAAGAACAATGCTCGTACCCGCAAGGGACGCAAGAAAACCGTCGCAAACAAGAAAAAAGCTACTAAATAATATTAAAGTATGGCAAAAAAGACAGTCGCAGCAAAGAAGAGAGTGGTCAAGGTTGACGGCGTAGGTCAACTCCACGTGCATTCTTCTTTCAACAACATCATTGTGTGTCTCACCAACGGTGAGGGACAAGTTATCTCATGGTCGTCGGCAGGCAAGATGGGCTTCCGCGGGAGCAAAAAGAACACTCCCTACGCTGCTCAGATGGCTGCTCAAGATTGTGCAAAGGTCGCCTATGACCTGGGTCTGCGCAAGGTGAAGGCCTATGTCAAAGGACCGGGTAATGGTCGTGAATCGGCAATCCGCACCATCCATGGTGCCGGCATCAGTGTTATCGAGATCATCGATGTCACTCCGCTGCCCCACAATGGTTGCCGTCCTCCCAAGCGTCGTCGTGTCTGATCGTCACTTTTCGACATTTGGTTTATAACTTCTTTTTTATATTTTTTATTTTCAAGCGAATTACGCACAGTGAATTAGATTGCATCTTTTACACGACCTCTCTGCAATCGCGGCTGCACTGTGATGATTCTGTATCACATCTTTAATAATTTTAGAAAAAATGGCTAGATATACCGGTCCAAAAACTAAAATCGCTCGTAAGTTGGGTGAGCCTATCTTTGGCGAAGACAAGGTGCTCGCAAAGAAGAACTATCCCCCCGGCCAGCACGGGCAGAACAGAAGAAGAAAACAGTCTGAGTATGGCACTCAACTTCGTGAGAAGCAGAAAGCCAAATACACTTACGGCGTGCTTGAGCGTCAGTTCCGCAACCTCTTCAAGAAGGCTTCTTCGATGAAGGGTGTCACTGGTGAGGTGTTGCTGCAACTGCTCGAGCAGCGTCTCGACAACGTTGTCTTCCGTCTGGGTATTGCTCCCACTCGTGCTGCTGCACGTCAGTTGGTGCTCCATCGCCACATCGTCGTCGACGGTGGCGTGGTCAACATCCCGTCTTATCGCGTCGATCCCGGCCAGGTGGTTGCTGTTCGTGAGAAGAGCAAGTCGCTCGAGGTCATCCAAGACGCTCTTGCTGGTTTCAACCACAGCAAGTATCCTTGGATTGAGTGGGACGAGAACGTCAAGGGCGGCAAGCTGCTGCACCTTCCCCAGCGCGAGGATATCCCCGAAAACATCAAGGAGCAGTTGATCGTCGAGTTGTATTCAAAACAGTAAAAAATAACATCCATGGCTATTTTAGCATTTCAGAAACCCGACAAGGTGTTGATGCTCGATTCGACAAACACCTTCGGAAAGTTCGAGTTCCGACCGCTGGAACCGGGCTACGGTGTGACCGTTGGAAACGCCCTGCGCCGAATCCTGCTCTCGGGTCTCGAGGGATATGCCATCTGCAACATCCGCATCGACGGCGTGCAGCATGAGTTCGCAACAATCCCAGGCGTGAAGGAGGACGTTACCAATGTCATCCTCAACCTGAAGAAGGTGCGACTCAAACGCATCGTTGAGGACACCGAGTCAGAGAAGGCTACTGTCAAGGTTTCGGGCCAGGATGTTTTCAAGGCTGGTGATATCGGTAACGTGCTCAGTGGGTTTGAGGTTTTGAACCCCGAACTCGTAATTTGCCACGTTGACCCCACCACTGGCTTCCAAATCGAACTTTCCATTAACAAGGGACGTGGTTATGTGCCGGCTGAGGAGAATCAGTCGCCCAACGACCCCATCGATGTCATTGCTATCGACTCGATCTATACGCCCATCATTAATGTCAAGTATGATATCGAGAACTATCGTGTCGAGCAGAAGACCGACTACGAGAAACTCGTGCTCGAAATCACTACCGACGGCTCTATCCATCCTAAGGAGGCTCTCAAAGAGGCTGCAAAGATCCTCATCCAGCACTTTATGCTCTTCTCGGACGAGAAAATCGCTCTCGACACCACCGAGACTGACACCAACGAAGAGTTTGACGAGGAAGTGCTCCACATGCGCCAGCAACTCAAGCAGAAACTGGTCGACATGGACCTCTCGGTGCGTGCACTCAACTGCCTCAAGTCGGCTGAGGTCGAGACATTGGGCGAACTCGTGGTCTATAACAAGACCGACTTGCTCAAGTTCCGCAACTTTGGCAAGAAATCGCTCAGCGAACTCGAAGAACTGCTGGCCAACCTCGGACTGTCGTTCGGCATGGATATTTCAAAGTATAAACTAGATAAAGACTGATAAACAACGATGAGACATAATAAAAAATTCAATCACTTAAGCCGTAAGAAAGCCCATCGTGACGCGCTGCTCTCTAACATGACCATCTCGCTCATCGAGCACAAGCGCATCATCACCACCCTGGCTAAGGCCAAGGCATTGCGCGGCTATGCCGAGCACATCATCAATATTGCTCAGCGCGGCATCAAGGCTGACGCACAGTTGGCCGAGGGCTGGAACAATGAGAATAAGCCCGCACCCAAGGATCAGGCTTCGCGCCGTCTGGTATTCAGTTATCTCCAGAGCAAGCGTGCCGTTACCGAACTCTTCGGAGTTGTTGCTCCTAAGGTTGGTGACCGTCCCGGTGGTTACACCCGCATTCTCAAACTCGGCAACCGTCTGGGTGACAACGCCAAGACTTGCTTCATCGAGCTCGTTGACTTCAATGAGGCTCTGCTTGAGGCTAAGGCTCAGGAGGCTGGTGCAGCCAAGAAGGCTACCCGTCGCACTCGTCGCTCAAGCAAGAAGGCTGCTCCTGCAGCCGAAGAGGCTCCCAAGGCAGAAGAGTAACCTGATAAAGGTGGCTGAAAACGTTTTTCAATACTTACAAGCTCCGACCATTGTGGCCGGGGCTTGTTTTATGTATTTGTAGTTGTGCCTAGTACTGAAGCGTACCGTTATATTCCTTGATGTTCTTGAAGTCCTTCCACTGTGGGGCTGACTTGTAGAGCTGGGCCGTACCTTTGGGGACATATAGTGTGCAATTGCTCTTGTCAATCTCGTCAAACACATCCTCGCCCATCTTGACTTGCGTCACATCGGCTATTTTGCTCGTGATTGATGTCACTGCATCCAAGCCCTTGAATGCCCATGTGCCAATGCTTGTCACACCACTGCCGATGGTAACACTTTTGATGTGGTCGTCGTGCAGAAAGGCATTGTTGGCGATAGTGGTGACCGAGTTGGGGATGTCTACGGTTTCAAGGCTGTCGCAACCCACAAAGGCATAGCTCCCGATTGTTGTTACCGAGTTGGGTAGATTGATTGACCTGATGTTGTGGCAGTAGAAGTAGGCACGGTAGCCAATCTTTGTCACTGTGCCAGGCAGGTCAACGGTTGTCAGGCCATCGCATCCGTAGAATGCCTCATCGCCAATCACGTTGACCGATGTGGGCACAATAGTGCCATTGCAGCCGGCAACCAGCTTGTTGGTACCAGTCTCGATGATGGCGTTGCAGTTGTCTCGTGAATCGTATGTCTTGTTGCTTGGGTCAACAGTGAGTGCGGTCAATTCATGGCAATTGCAGAATGCACCAGTGCCGATGTTGCTCACCTTAGCCGGAATGTTAACCGACGTCAGTGCGACACATTCGTTGAATGCCTGTGCACCTATCTCAGTCAGCGATGATGGCAGGTTGATTGAGCCCAGTTTGGAACAGATGCTGAAAGCCGCTTCTCCGATAACCTTGACCCCCTTGCCCAGAGTCGCAGTCTCCATCCAGCGATTGGCACTGAATGCTGCCTTGCCAATTTCGTTCACTGAGTTGGGGATGGCGATAGACTTCAAGTTGCAATTGTTGAATGCCGACACGCCGATGCGCTTGACCTTGCCTGGAATAATGATGTCTGTCAGACTGCTCTCGGCAAACATATAGTCGCTAATCTCGGTCAATGCAGGTGGCAGGGCGACCGATTTCAGGCTGTAGCATTGGGTGAAGGCACCTTGGCCGATTGTCTTGACCGATGCTGGGATGACGACCGATTTAAGTTCCGAGTTGCCGCTGAATGCATAGTCGCTAACGGCGGTGACGGTGTAGGTCTTGCCATTGTGGGTTACTTTAGATGGGACGGCTATGTTGCCCATATAGCCTTTCTCGGTCGGAGCAGGAGCATCTAGGGCAAACATGATGGGAGTCTTGTAAGTGAAGGTCACGGTTGTGCCGTCTTCGTTCAGGTTGAAGAACATGCCTTTCTCCTCAAAGTCGTAACAGTTGGCAACTTGTGGCATGAGTGCTGTGATGAGCATAGCGATAAAGATTTTGGTGAAGAGTTTCATAATCATATATAGTTTTGAGTGATTAGTATTTTACAAAATCTGGAGTGCGATGGCCGCGCAGGCGGCTGCATCCGACAGGGCATGGTGATGGTTGCGCATCTCGTAGCCGCATGCTGCAGCCACGACATCCAGTTTGTGGCTGGGCAGACTGCGCATCTTGCGGCGTGATGCCTGCAGTGTGCAGTAGAAGTGGTAGTCGGGATAGTCCATCTGGTAGCAGCGGAACACAGCCTTGAGGCAACCCTCATCGAACGCCTTGTTGTGCGCCACCAGCGGCAGACCTTGAATCTTAGGGGCAACGCGTGCCCACACGTCGGGGAAGAGTGGGGCAGTGTCGGTGTCATCTCGCGACAGACCATGCACCCGCTGGCACCAGTAGTTGTAGTAGTTCGGCTCGGGTTGGATCAGCGAGTAGAACGTGTCCACAACCCGGCCGCCGCGCACCACGACAACGCCCACCGAGCACACGCTGGTGCGCTCGCCGTTGGCCGTCTCAAAGTCTATCGCTGCAAAGTCAGTCATCTCTTGGTTGAGTGTTTATTGATGTCTCAAGAAATATGCACATATTTCATCTGGCCGAATGCACACTGGCTGCATTTAAAGCCAGAGCCATACCTGCCCCGGTGCCTGCTCAAGCAAAACGGACAAACGCGATAGCCACACTTGTCACACACATACCAGTTAAAATCCTTGGGGTATTCTTTTCCACAACATTGACACGGAATCAGCATAATCTATTGTTTTTATGTTCAACTTCTTTAACCACAAATATTTCTATAAATCTTGACCAAGAACGCTCAACGGCCTCAGGGTACAGACTGCAAAGTTACGATTAAGTGAGCGAAACACCAAATTTATTTGAGTGTTTGGATAAAATGCTAACGCTCTGCCATCAGCGAGCATGTTCGCATGGCTCTCGCTTAATCGCATTTTTTCGAACGTGAGTGACTTGGGCGACAGCCAACTTTAGCAAAAAATAGGGAACCATAAGCCAAATGAGGCCGGCAAATAATGCACCATCCCACAAATTCTTGAGGATATATTGCTTGGAAATGCACAAATATATTTGATTTGGGTCCAATTTTGTCGCAACTCAGCAAATGAAATGCAAGCATTTCTTTACATTCGCTGCTCCAAAATTTGGCTTTTCGCTCGCTTATTCGTACCTTTGTGGTTAGAAACTAAAATTACAGAATTAGCATGATGAGACGTTTTTTGACAATGATGGCAGTGGTGGTGATGACTACCACGGCTGCCATGGCATGCACGAGCCTGATGGTGGGCAAGAAAGCCAGCGCCGACGGCTCGGTGATGTGTACCTATAATGCCGACTCGTTCGGCACATTCCGCAACCTTAATTACTTGCCGGCAGGCACGCATACCCCGGGCGAGATGCGTCGCATCATCGATCGCGACAGCAAGGAGTATCACGGCGAGATACCCGAGGCACCGGTGACCTATAGCGTGATCGGCAACATCAACGAGTGGCAGGTGACCATAGGCGAGACCACCTATGGCGGTCGCAAGGAATTGAAGGATTCGACGGGGCTCATCGACTATGGCAGCTTGATGGATCTGGCACTGCAACGTGCCAAGACGGCGCGTGAGGCCATCCAGGTGATGACTTCACTGGCCGAGACCTACGGCTACTGCAGCACGGGCGAGGTGTTCAGCATCTGCGACCCCAACGAGGCGTGGATCATGGAGATTGTGGGTTGCGGTCCGGGCAGCAAGGCGGTGGCTTGGGTTGCCCTGCGTGTGCCCGACGATGCCATCTGCGCCCATGCCAACCAGAGCCGCATCCGCACCTTCGACCAGAAGGACAAGAAGAACGTCATGTTTTCCAAGAACTGCATCACCTTTGCACGCCAGCAGGGTTGGTTCAGTGGCAAGGACAAGGATTTCAGCTTCTATGACGCATACGCCGAGGACAACTTCCGTGCCCGTCGCATCTGTGAGGCGCGTGTGTGGAGCATCTACCGCCGCTATAGCGAGGGATTCGGCGAGCGATATCTGCCATTCATTCTGGGTGAGGACTTGAACACCGAGCCGATGCCCCTGTGGATTGTGCCCAACCGCAAACTCAGCGTGGCCGACGTGCAGGAGTGCCTGCGCGACCACTATGACGGCACACCGCTCGACATGACCAACGACCCGGGTGCGGGCCTGTATGACTCGCCCTATCGTCCGACGCCACTATACTATAAGGTGGATGGGGTGGAGCACTTCAACGAGCGACCCATCGCCACGCAGCAGAGTGCGTTCTCGTGGATTGCGCAGATGCGCTCGTGGCTGCCACGTCAGGTGGGCGGGCTGATGTGGTGGGCCAACGATGACGGCCACACCAGTGCCTACACGCCCATCTATTGCTGCAGCACACGCCAGCCCAATTGCTACAACACGCCGGGAGCAGACTGTGTGACCTTCAGTCGTGACAATGCCTACTGGGTGTGCAACTGGGTGGCCAACATGGTCTATCCACGCTACAGTCTGATGATGCCCAGCCTCAAGGCCGTGCGCGACTCACTTGATGCCAGTTATCGTGACCTACAGCCGCATGTCGAGGCGCGGGCCATTGAACTGCTCAAGACCGATGAGCAGGCTGCCGTGCGCTACCTCACCGACTATGGTTGCCAGAAGGGCGACGAGATGGTGGCGCGATGGAACAGGCTGGCCGAATATCTTATCGTCAAGTATAACGACATGGTGGTGCGTGCCGAGGAGAATGGTCGCTTCAAGCGCACCAAGACTGGTTTCAAACCCATCCTGGAGAAGCCAGGCATCCCCGACAAGACCGCCCGCCGCATTGCCGCCGAGGCTGGCGACCGTCTCAAGTCGCCCAAACAGGAATAACGATGTGACAAGAAAACGAACAAGCCGCTACTGGACCGAAGTCGGGTAGCGGCTCGTTTTTTGCTGTTGGTCAACAATCAGTGATTGACCGCAGGCAGGACTACAAAGTTGATGAGGTTAGATCCTCCATACCCCTCTTCACTGGTATAGTTGCCATAAATACGGTACAAACCATTGGCTACGCGTTGTCCCCGCTTATTGGTCAGGTTCCATGTGCAGGGGAAACTGCTGGTCAGTGTGTCCCACACCAGATTTCCGTTGATGTCTGTGACCTTGACATGCACCTCAGGAATTTGGTTCAGGGCGAATGTACCCAGACTAATGTCCACCTTATTGCTGCTGGCAATGTCCGATGTCTGTAGTGATAAGTCATTGAGACTGCTCACAACGAAGGTGATGCTTTGTGTCGTGGCGTTACCGCACACATCCGATACCATGAAGTCAAGCGTGTGGCGACCGGGCGTGAGGCCCTCCAGCGGCATGGTGATGCTCAGTGCGCGTCCTTCATCGGTCACTGTAGCCAGGTTCTTGGCCAGGTTGTAACTAGTCTTGCCCCCATCGATGGTGAGTCGCATGTTGCGCCCCATGGCCAGTTGTTGAGTGTTGAACGCCGTATTGTCGGTGGCGCGGATATAGAGTGTGGCCGATGTGCCGACGGTGGCATTGGCTGCAAATTCTTGTTCATTGTTGAGGTACATGGCTTGCACGACAGGACTGGTGTTGTCGGTCACGGCAAGCGAGCTTATGTAACCGTGCTTGACTAGTTTGTCAAACATGCCATTGACCATCTGGTCGGTTCCATCCTGGTGGGCGTAGACCGAAACCAGCATCGGGTTGCTGCTTGTGCGGGCAAAGCGAGGCATGACAGCCGTGCCATGAAATTTGCCTGCCACCACGCGGCCAGTGACTTGGAGCAACTTCTCGCGAGGATAGTTGAGTGACATCGTGTCGCGAGAATGTTGACCAGTCCCCTTGATGTAGTTCATGCAGACGCGCTCGGCATCATAGATGGTCAGCGTAGCGTCGCCATTGAAGTTGGTGTTGATGCGGTTGGGATTGGCCTCATCCATCACTTGTGCCTCAACGGTGATGCGCTGCAAGGGTGATGCACCGATGCTTCGTCCTGACGACAGGGCTGTACCATTGATGGCTGTGATATTGAACAGCGGCTTGGGATAATTAATGCGCATGGCAGGGTCGCCCAGCAGCACCCAGTGAAACTTATTGGTATTTGACGAGCTATAGTAGTTCTTGGCTGCAAGGTAGCAGTCGCCCAGACGTGGCATCACGCCATTCTTGTTGTAACTGAACATCTGGCTGGTGAACGCACGGTTGAGGTCATCGTTGAGTGTGGCAAGTACCTGGCGGGTGGTTGTGAACAATGCGATGGCACCACCGTCGCGCTTGTGGAACATCAACTCGCAGATGCCACGGCTGTCGCTGTCATAGCGAGCCACATCGCAGCATGCGGTGGTCATGATGGGCAGGCGAGAGTAGGAGTTGTTCTTCACATCGTTGGAAGTCCAGATGCCTGTGGCCGACATGGATGAGGCACCGGCATGACCCACGTAGGTAGCAAAGTATTGTCCCTCGTTGAACATTTCCTGAATGTGGCGTTTGGCCTCGGTCGACGAGCGCTTCTTCTCCTCCTTGAACGACTCGACGAGGCTCTGAGGAAACATCCGTACAAAGGCAAGGTCCCGCACCATCTGTGCCTTCGAGTCGTGATCAATGATATAACCGATGCCGGCCGCCTGCGACTCATGCAACTGATAGGCTGAATAAATTGTGTCGCCCTCGTTATTGACTTTTACCAGTTTGCCCTCTTCCTTGAATGTGCTGTTCTCGGCCCAGAGACTATAGTTGTTGCGCCAGGGGCTGTAGTCGGTCGAGTAGACATATTCTTGCAACTTGTCCACCACCTGTGCAGCCTCGGTTGCATCGGCCACAGGCATGTGTCCGATGCCGATGCACAACTTGTCGCTTGATAGTTGCTGTCCCGAGTTGTCCTGGAGGTAGCCGTAGAAGTCGTCGTTGATGTAACCGGCATCCTCATTGTTGCTCACAGCCGACACATAACTGATAACGAGATTTTGCTTGCCAGTGACCAAGCCACGGTTGTCGAAACTCTGATTGCCGAACACGAGCAGATACTTTAACTTGTCGCCTCCTCGGTCGTAGAACATCTTGCACAACAAGCGGATAGCCATCGCATTGGGAGTACCGCTCGAGAACTCGTTGAACACCAGGTCTTGATCAAGCACTAGCACGCTCATGCCGTCCTGTTCGCGATGCATTTGTGCCACGCGCTCGGCTTGTGTCAGAAACTCATGATGTGTGATGATGATCATGTCGGGTGTTGAAGCACCATGAATGTTCTGGTTCTCAACCAGTTCATAACCGTCAATTTCGTACAGAGTAGAGTTTGGGTTAAAAGCCACATATAACTGAGGCGATGACATATCGCCTGGGGTGAACTGCACATGTCCATTGGCACTGCGAGTCTGCATCTGCACAGGAGCCTGGGGGGCACTCACGTTCCACACGATCACTCCGCTGCCCTCAACACGCACCACCTGCGAGGCACTGCTCTGTATCAAGCCCATCATGCATTGGGCTCCCTCGTGGCCCGCCAAGCGATTGTAGTGGTTGTAGGTCACCATGTAGTAATCAAGATTGTTCATGTGCAACACGGCGTCGTCATTGCTAGGCCTGACAGTCACATTATAACGTAACCAGCCCGTGTGGCAGGTGTCGGGCAAGTCGACCCAGACCATGTTCTGGTCTGGATTGGGGTTAACTTGATAGTAGATGTATTCAGATAAGCAACCGGAGATGTTGGTCGTACCGGATGCATAGGGAACGTTGATCCACTCGTCACCAATCCTAAGTTGACAATCGAATGTACCGCTTACGCTCGCTTTACTGCCCTGGACTTTGCGCACCACCTTGGCTGCCATTCGGCTGGTCAGACCCAGGCGTTTTTCGCTAGGGTTGATGAGGGTGAACTCAAATTGTCGGTTAGGCCTCATCAAGTCTTCGCCTAGCAATTCGCTGCCCGTGAATGCTACCGAAACACTCTCTTGTTCATGCAGATAGGCATCGAGTGAGGTATCGACATATTGCGGTGATGATGTTACGTTATAGCCTCTCGTGTTGGGTGACAAGCTGCCACTGCTAGCCTCGGTGAGAAAATAATAGGCCTTCTGGCTATAGGTGTTGCGTGTTCGTGTAAAGTGGGGTAGCGGTTGTTGTGACAGAGACAGATTGACGGTGCCTGAAGCATAGAAACAAATCTTGTCATTGCGCCGCAAAATGGGCACTTGCTGCAGGTCATCGGGCAAATCGTCGGTCAGGACCTCATTAAGCGTCACGCCGCCATAGCCATAGACCTGGACCTTGCTGGGGTCGTTAAATCCCATCTGCCGCAGTTGATCGGCCGACACCTGATACATGCCTGTCTTGCTAATGGCAATTTTGACCCAATGCCCACGGGCAAGTCGGGACGATGAGGTGAAATGAGACAAGGGCAGAGCCATTGCTGCCACAGGTGCTATGGTGATGGCAAGGAATAATATCCAGTTCCAAATGCGTGATTTGCTCATGAATTGAAAAATAAATAAATGTATAATGTCGAATCGTGAGGCAAGAGGGCTCCTATCTATGATCAATACAGCATTCTACATGTGCAGCGCTGTATTTCAGAGTGGATTTAGCACGACAAAGTTGACGATGTTAGTGCCACCATAACCTTCGGGGCTCTCATAGTTGCCATGAATCTTGTACAAGCCTGGCTTGACGCGGTTGCCCGACATGTCGGTCAGGTCCCATGTCAATGGGAACGAATTGGTCGTCTGAGACCATACCAGATTGCCCTTCAAGTCGGTCACTTTGACATTAACGTCAGGCACTTCGTTGAGTGTGAAAGCCGTCAAGTTGATCTCGGCATTCTCCCAGCTTGACTGCTCGGTTGCAGCCAGTGTGATGTCGTTGCTTGATGCCACGACAAAGGATATGCTGTGGCTAGTGCGGTTGCCGCACACATCGGCTACTGTGAAGTCAAGCGTGTGGCGACCGGCGGTGAGCCCATTCAATGGCATGGCGATGTCCAGTGTGCGACCCTCATCGCTGAGCGTGGCATGGTTCTTGACCAAATTGTATGTTTTCTTGCCACTATCCAGTCGCAAGGTCATGCCTTGTCCCATGGCTTGCTGCTGAATGTTGAAGCCCATGTCGTCAGTTGCACGAAGATAAAGCATAGCGTCACTGCCTGTCTGGAAGTTGGCGGCAAAGCTTTCAGCATCGTTGAGATACATCTGCTCGATGATGGGCGACTGGCTGTCTTGGACAATGTTTGTACCGGTATAAGTGCCGATGATCAACTGGTCGGTCTTGCCGTTGACCATCTGATCGGTGCCGTCCTCGTGAGCGTAAACACTGATAGTGCACTTGGCATTCTTGGCGCGTTGGTAGCGCGGAATCACAACCGAGCCCGTGAACACACCGCTCACGACACGACCAGTGACACGGGTGATGAGTTCTTGTGGATAGTACACCGTGTGGGTCTCGCCCTCATAGTCGCCTGTGCCTTCGACAGTCATGAACGATCGTTTGATGTCATAAATCGAAATTGTGGCATCGCCATTGAATGCGGTGTTGACTTGACTTGGATCGTCTTCACGCATGACCTTGGCTTCAATGGTTAGTTTTTGCAGCGGGCGAACTGTAACTGTGTTGCTGGCGTTCAGTGTGGTCGTGTTGAGTTTGGTCACATTGAACAACCCCTTCGGGTAGTTAATCTTGATAGCAGGATCACCTAGCAGCAAGTAGTTCAGTTTGTTAGAGTTGCTTATGCGATGGTAGGATCGCTTAGTATCAACATATACCTCACCCAGTGTCGGCATTCGGCCGCGGGTGTCGTAACTAAACATGGCGTGGGTGAAGGCACGGTTCAGATAGTCATTGCTGTTGGCATAGACTTGTCGTGCTGTTGTGAATAGTGCAATGGCACCACCATTGCGCTTGTGGAACATCTGTTCGGCAATTCCCTGGTGATCACTGTCAAAGCGTGCCACATCACAGCATGCAGTTGTCATGATGGGCCAGTTTGAGTAACTGTTTGTTGCGACATCCATCGTTCGCCATAGCCCGCTATGGGTATAGGAGTTGGGGCCTGCGTGTCCTACATAGGTGGCAAAGTACTGTCCCTCATTGAGCATCTCCTGGATGTGCTTGCGACCCTCGGTTGAGGCACGCTTGTCTTCTTCCTTGAACGACTCAGACACATCTTGTGGGAACATGCCCACGAAGGCGCGGTCAGGTATCATTTTGATATCTAAACTATTTTCAAGGATATAACCGATGCCATCGGCCTGCTTCTCGTGCAGTTTGTCCTCTTGCACGGAACTCTTCTCGGCCCACATGCAGTAGTTGTTGCGCCAGACACCATAGTCTGGACTGAGGACATATTCATAAAGTTTGTCGACATCGCTCTTGGCCTCGACCCAACTTGATGACGGGATGCGTCCCACAGCAATCTGTAGTGTGTCGGCCGGGATGACCCGTCCAGAGTTGTCGTCAAGATAGCCAAAGAAGTCCTCGATGACATGGCTGTTGTCATCATAGTTGCTCAAGGCGGTCTCGTAGCACATCAAGCGGTCTTTCTTGCCCGAAACAATGCCACGATTGTCAAAACTTGACTGACCCAGCAGCAGCAAACTCTTAAACTTCTGCCGATCACGGTCATGGAACATCTTGCACATCAAGCGGTAAGCCATGGCACTGGGGGTGCCACTAGAAAACTCGTTGTAAATCTGCTCGTGGTCGACTACTGTCACATCCATGCCATCGTGCTGACGGTGAAGTTGTGCGATGCGTTCGCCTTGGTCAAACAGTGTCTTGGTGGTGATGATGAGCATATCGGGGACTGCTAGTGCGTGCAGATTCTGATTCTCAATGGCCTGATAGGAGTCAATCTTGAGGAGTGTACTAGTTGGGTCGAAGGCGATATACTGATGTGGAGTGGATTGTATGCCGGGTGTGAAGCAAACATTGCCATCCTCACCGGTCTGAACCTCCATCGTGCAAGGATTGTCGGGTTGGGTGATATCCCACACATGGCTAGCACCACCCTTGATAACAACCTTGTCATCGCTTGTGCTGGAGACAAATCCCAGCAGGCACTGTGCAGTGGGCTGGCCTATCAGGGTATTGTGGTGCTGATAGGTCATGATGAAGTAGTCAAGCAGTGCTACCTGCATGACTCCCTTTCCTGTGTTCTCGACAACTTGATAGCGGAGCGAGCCTCTGCCGTCGGACGATGCCACGGTAGCAATTTCGGTTCCCTCACCCGATTCATAGAATGTGTAGTCACGAGTAGCCCCCTTGATGTATCCCGAAACCGCTGTGTAAGGAACTTCGGTAGTTGTGCCGTTGCACGTGAGGTAGCAATGAAATTGACCTTGCACTACACTCGAATTGTCGCCAGCCGAGGCGCGAACAATCTTAGAGGCGATGCGTGTTGTCAGGTAGGTCGTTTCACTACTGGCATTCAACAAATGGAAGTCAAATGTGCGTTTGCCTTGTGTGATGTCCTCGCCCAGCAACTCGCTGCCAGTGAACGATAGCGATCGCTGTTCCTGCTCATGTAGATAATAGTCATAACTAGTTGACACTGCACGGCTGGCAGATGACAAGAATGGCATCGATGTGGCCTCCAGCAACGGGTCGCTAGAATTATCAGTCAGGAAGTAGTGGCCTTGCAGGCTGTAGGTGTTGCGCTCACGACTGAACGTGGGATAGGATGAAGTGTTCTTGAGTGTCATCGACACATTGCCCACACCATAAAAACAGACCTTGTCAGACTGGTGCAATGCGGGAATTTGTTGAAGATCGTCGGGCAGGGTGTTGGTCAACACTTCGCTCAACATCTTGCCACCATAACCATAGATTCTGACTTGGCTGGGATCGCTGAAGCCCATCTCGGCCAGTTGAGCACGGTCTATCTCATACATGCCGGTTTGCGTGATCGCCACCTTGACCCAGTGCCCCTGGGCTAGACGAGATGACTGTGCAAAGTGATTGGCATCTAGTGCATGCGAAGCCAGTGATGCGCACAAAATGATGGCTGCGCTGATGACGTGTCGAGGGATGCGGTTGTTCATCTTGTTAAATTTGAATGAGGTTATTGCTCGGAACTGGTTAACGGTGCCATGACGATGATGGGCATGATATTGGTGCCACCATAGTTCACACCATCAGAATACTGTCCAAACAATTTGTATAATCCAGGAGTAACGCGTTGACCAGTTGTGTCCTTCAAATCCCATGTGTATGGCAATGATGACGTGGTCGTGGTCCACACCAGATGTCCCTGGGCATTCACCACCTTGAGCGTCATCGGTGGGAGGTTGGCGAGGTCACTCTGATCCAAATCAATGGAAGCCTCATCGATGGCGACAAGATCTCCAGTCTTGAGCGAAATGTTCGATTCACCGATGACCATGAAATTGATGGTGCGCTCGGACGTGTTGCCTGCGATATCTTGAATGGTCAAGGTCAGCGAGTGTTGTCCGGGAGTCAGACCGGTGACAGGGATGTGTAACTCAAGTGTCTTGCCGCCATCGCCAATGCTCAAATAGTTGCGAAGCATCGTGTAGGTCGTCGCTCCATCATCCAGCACCAGCCGTGACGTGCAGCCCACTCCCATGCTCTGGTTATTGAACGCCACATCATCGCTAGCCTTGACATGCAGTGTAGAGTTGGCGGCAACGGCAACTCCTTGTTCAAACGACTCGAGTTCGTTGAGATACATCTGTTCGATGACAGGTGCAGCATTGTCCTGCACGGCGGTCGAGTTGGAATAGGTGGCGGCTACCACTTGCGTGGTAACGCCGTTGACCATCTCCGATGAGTTGTCCAGGTGGGCATATACATGGATGGCCAGATGCTGGCCCGGAGTAGCCTTGAAGTAGCGCGGGAGCACAGCCGAGCCAGTGAAGTGTCCATTGATAACGCGCCCTTGTACCTCGGTCAGCAGGTCACGTGAGAAGTATATGTCACCGGCGATTGAGTCGCTGCCTTGTTTGAACGTGGCATTTTCCTTCATGAGTTGTCTGACATCATAGATTGACAGGGTTGCATCGCCGTTGAATGTAGTGTTGACCGACTGCGAGCCGGCGCGATAGACATCGGCCTCGACAGTCACCTGTTGCAGCGGAGACACGGTCACTGTGGCTCCTTGGGTGACATTAGTGCCGTTGACCGCCGTGATATTGAACAAGGGCTTGGGGTATTCCACCTTTATGGCAGGATCGCCCAGTAACAGATAGGACATCTTGTTCAGGCTGCCATAGGATTCATTCTTGGCAATCATGTAAGCCTCGCCCAGGGTGGGCATGTAGCCCTTCTGGTTATAACTGAACAATGCTCGTGTGAATGCCTGGTTGAGCCGGTCATTGCCCATGGCCTCGACCTCTCGGCTGGATGTCAATAATGCGATGGCTCCACCATTGGGCACATGAAACATGCTCTCGGCTATGCCCTGGTTGTTGCCGTCATATCGAGCCACATCGCAACAGGCGGTCATGAAGATGGGCTGATGATCGTAACTCTGGTTGCGCACATTGTTGATTGTCCACAAGCGGCTAGAGGTGAGTGCATTGGTGTTGGCATGACCGACGTATGTGCCATAGAATTGGCCATAGTTGAGCAGGTCGGCCACATGACGACGGCCCTCGCTAGAGATGTTGCCTTCGCGCGGGAACATCTCCACATACGCCTTGTCTGCAACCATCTGGGTCTTGAGGCTGGTCTGGATGATACTGTCGATGCGTTCGGCTTGCAAGGCATGCAGGTCACTATCGCCTGCATCGGCCCAAGCTGTGTAGTGGTTGCGCCACACGCCATAGTCGGGATTGAGCACATAGTGTATGATCTTGTCCACGTTCTGGCGGGCCTGAGTCAGGTCGGCTGGTGTCAGGCGGCCCACACCCAGTTTCAGTGTCTGTGTCGGCAGGCTGGTGCCAGTGTTGTCGTCTAGCACACCGAAGAAGTCATCGGTGCCGTAACTGGTCTCGTCACTGTCGCCATTGTCGGTCTCATAGGTTATCACACGGTGGGCCTTGTCGGTGGTGATGCCACGGAAGTCATAACTGGCAGGACCGAACATGAGCAGGTTCTTGAATTTAGTCGGATAGCGGTCGTGCAACATCTTGCACAGCAAGCGAATGCCCATTGCGTCGGGAGTGCCGCTTGAGAATTCGTTGAAGACTTGTTCCTGATCCACGACATGCACGGTCATGGCATCATGATCGCGGTGCATCTGTGCCAATCGCTCGGCTTCGGGCTTGAAGTAAGCATTGGTCACAATCAACATGTCGGGGGCCGACAGGCCGTGAAGGTTCTGATTCTCGACGATGCTGTAGTCACCAATCTCGTTCAGTGGCAGCGCAGGGTTAAAGGCAACAAACTCGCTGGGACTTGTGTTGCGACCGGGCGTGAATCCCATGCCCACCGTGTCGCCGTTGGCATTGATCGCCCAGTCAAGGTTCATCTGGGTTACTTGCTGGGGATTGGTGACATTCCACACGATGGTGGCATCATCGGTGCCTGGCATGACCACACGATCGGCAGTGGCAAGCATGGGGAAACCCATCATGAAACTGCCGTTGGTTCCCTCGTAACTATTACGGTGCTTATAAGTGATGGTAGCATAGTCCAAACGGCTCATCCTGACGGTAGCTTCCCATGCATTATTGAGCGACACATGGAGCATACCGGCATCGGCAAGGCCATTCAATTTCACCGACTTGCTAGTGGCACAACTGTTGTAGTGACGCTGCGGGTCGTTCGCTCCCACGGCACGGATGCGTTTTTCGGTTGCGGTGTAGGTCAAGGGAATGGTCACCCCATCGCTAGTCACAGAGGTCTCCAGATAGACCGACTGTGACGCATGGGCGATACCCTCAACATGGATAGTGACTGTGCTGTCGCTGCGATTGGGAAGTGTGAAGGCAATCGACACGCTATCAGGAATCAACGACTCGCCCATCAAGTGCTTGCCGGTGAGCCCCGGTGACATCAGTTCCTGCTCATGCAAGAACATGCCGTAGCTGCTCGTCAACCAGTTATCTCCTGCTGTTGTGGCAGTCTGCTGTGTCACCAGTGTGCGGTTACTGGTCTCCGTAATGAAGTAATAGCCATGATTAGCATACACATTGCGGGTGCGCACGTAGTAGGGATTAGAGAGCGTGCTATCATACATCTGCTTGCCCACGGTCCCCAGTGCATAGAAGATGACCTTGTCGCCAACAACCATCATGGGCACAGCGGCCAAATCATCGGTGTGCGTTCCGCGCATATTCTCGGCAATGGCATGACCTCCTTGACCATAAATCTGGACTTGTGTCAGGTCATTGAATCCCATTTCTGCCAACTGGTCGGCAGTGATCTGGTACAGGCCGTCTTTTTCAACTGCAAATTTAACCCACTTGCCAGTTGACAATTTGGAGTTGTAAGTGAACATTGAGGATGAGAATGCTTGAGCAGTCTCAAAGCCGGTTGCCACCAGGGTAAAGGTCGTCAGAAGGACGTAAAAAAATCTTTTGAGCATTGTATTTGTCGTATTCTTCTGTGTTGTCGTAAACTTTTATTTAATCTTGGTCTGTAACAAGTTGCTGCCTTGCAGCGATACCGTGGTCACTTGGTCGATGGGTAGTGAGTGGCTCACATCGCTGCACAAGCACAGCAGGTCGCCCATCTTCAGCGTCATGTACTGACTCACAAGGCTCAGTGTCGACTCGGCATGATCAATCAAACCTTCTAGGGACAACTGACCTTGCCATGTGTTGCTTACAGTCCACTGCAGTATGCCAGAGTCTGGTAGGTTGTCTCGGCTCACCATCTGTCCGAACACTAGGGCGCCGTCGTGGGCTCGAGTCAGGGCATTATCGGCAATGGCTTGGCCAGCGGCGTCCACACCATGGGTTAGCAGGCCAGCAGATAGTGCGTCCCAGTAGCGGTGGGCAAAGCGAGGAGCCACGCATTTGCCTAGACGGTTCACGCGGAAGACTGCGCACAACGTGCCCACGAAGTCTGTCGCCCAGTCTGGTACAAACAGGGGGCGGCCGTTGGGCAGAATTGAAGAGTCGGCAAGCAGATCGATGCGAGCCTTGTCGTCAAGGCCATATTTTACAAGAATCTTCATCGTGTTGTGACGGCAGATCGAATGCCGAAAACATCAAGTCGCAAATTTACTATTTTTTCTTCGAACGCAAGCAACTTTTTGCCAAAAATGTGATGCAAGCCATGGGCTGAATGCCTGTGAGTCTGCATTTAGTGCACTGTAGAGGCAACTATGGGGCGGTGACAGCCAGTTTCTTGCTCTTGGTAGCCTCCTGGATGCCGTCGGTCGAGATGATGGCGCGGTAGATATAGATACCACGAGGCACGCGGCGTCCGCCACGGTCACGCAAGTCCCAGGTTACAGGGAATGACGTGTAGGTGTCGCTCATGCCGCTTTGGCGTGTGCTCCACACCAGACGGCCCATGAGGTCATATACTTCAACGCCCATGGTCAGGATGGCATCCGGGCGGTTGTGCTTGACATAGAATGTGGTCGATGTACTAGCGGGATTGTTTGTGCAGTAGGCCTCATAGATCTCGGGTTTCAGCCCCTTGGCGACCACAAAGTTGATTGTACGTTCGCTGGAGTTGTTGTACACATCCCACACACGCAGGCGCAGGGTGTGAGCACCCTCGGTCAGGTTGCTCAGCGGGTAACTCAACGTGCCCGACGCGCCAGTGTCGGTCGACTGTGGTGTGAAGTAGTCGGTTATGTTATTGTAGGTGGTGCTGCCGTCCAGTGTCAGGGTCATGGTGTGTCCGATGCCTGCGTTGGAGTAGTTGATGCCACTGTCATCGCTGATGCTCGCAATCACCAGTGGCGACTCATTGACCTTGTCGCCATCGTTGAAGTTCTCACTGTTCAGACCCAGATAGTGGATCTCAGGGCCTACCGAGTCGGCTGCGGCCAGGTCATCGTAGCCATAGATGATGAACTCCTCGTTGCTGCCACGGGCCTCGAGAGAGTCGGTCGAGCAGTAGGCATACATATTGAGCAGCGACGGGCTGAAGTTGTCGTACAGCACCGAGTCTCCGTTCTCGTTGTCACGCGGCAGCACCTCGGTGGGCAGCACAATGCGACAAGTGAAGCGACCAGCCTTGACCGAGTCGATGCTCACCGCCAGTTTGTTGGTGCGATCGAGATAGGTGACTTTCTTGCCATCACTGCCGTCATCGTCATAACTGTACCCGTGAGTGGTGATTGACTGCTCGTAGTCATAGAGTTCGGTGGTGAGTGTGCCGTTAAACTGTGGCATGGGGTTGCCATCCATGTCGGTGACCGAGCCACTCACGGTCATCGTCTGCCGGCCGTGGAACACGGGCCATCCTGATTGAGTGAATTCCTGGGCACCCTCGATCGACTCAATGCGGATGTGATGGTCGGGTTGCGATAGGCGCATGGCTGGGTCACCCACCAGGAAGTAGCGCAGGCGGTTCTCGTCACGAGGCGAGTCGTTCTTGCCCAATCGCAGAATGTCGCCCAGTCGGTATGGGCGGTTGTTTTCGTCGCGGGCAAAGACATATTTGCCTACATTGGCGTTGAGGGTTCCATTGCTGTTGACTAATACAGGACGGGGCGGAGCGATAAGGGCAATAACGCCGCCGCGAGCGTTGAGGTAGAGGGTCTCGCCGCCGCACTCTTCACTGCCATCAAACTGGTTGAAGTCGCACGTGGCAGCATAGAGTACAGGCAAATGCTTGTAGTAGAACTTGGTGTCTAGGTCTACATGTCGCAGTAGGCCGTTGTCGGTCATGGCATGTGGGCCAGAGTGGCCGGTATAGTTCCACCAGATCACGCCATTACGCAGGGTATTATAGTGCTTGGTGTTGGCATCGGGGAAGGTGCGCTTAGCACCACTGCTGACACCGTTGAATGCGTCCAGATACACACGATTGTACACCATGTCCTGACCGCCGTTAGCCTTCATGGCATTGATTACATCTTCGGCTTGTTCCATGTGTATGCCCCTATTGCCGTCATCGGCGACAATCATTGCGTTATTCTTCCACCAACCATAGTCAGGTTTGGTCACATAGTCAATGAGTTTGTCGACTACAGTCTTGGCTTCTGCCACACTCTTGACAGTCATGCGGCCAACGGCAATGTCCATTGGACTTAAAGCAATGCGTGGCCCTGTGTCGTCCGACAGTGTGCCGAAGAAGTCGTCGGTCGTGTAGGTGCTGTTGTGGCTGTGGCTCACCTCACTCTGCCAAGTGAGCAACATGGGGGCGTTGAATGCTCGGATGCTGCTTGTGATCAGACGGTTATCAAATGTTCCTTTGCCCAGTAGCAAGAGATAGCCCAACTTGTGGCCGTCACTACTCCTGCCTCGGTCATAGAACATCTTGCACATCAGGCGATAGGCCATCGCGTCGGGCACGCCACCCGAGAACTCATTGAACACATCACTCTCGTTGACGACCAGCACTCGCATGCTGTCGACCGACTCGTGCAGCGCGGCGATGCGCATAGCCTGGTCGCGATAGTCGCTCAGCGTGATGATGATCATGTCGGGTGTGGGCTGGCTGTGCAGATCCTGGTTGTTCACTGTGCTCACCATTGTGGCACGAGCAAATGATCCGCCTGGCGTGAACACGGCATAGCGCCGCAGTCCGCTGGACAGCGGTGAGAAATTCAATGACTGACCGTTTAGGCGTGTTGTCAGTGCCACTGGATGCCACGGCTCGGTGACATCCCACACCACCGTGTTGTCGTTGGCGCCTTCTACAGTGAACTGCAAATCGGTAGTAGTGCTGTTGTTGTCAAAACACAATTGCCCCTGGCTCAGTGCCAGACGGCGCGTGTAGTTGACCGCGATGTAGTCGAGTCGAGCCAGTGACGGGGCACCTGTCGTGGTAAACTTGACGGTGTATTTCAGTGAGTTGTTGTCGGCCATGTCGAATGACTTCTGGCTGATGATTTGTTGAAATGCATTGTCGTCACTTTTGCCCGACATCTGGTCATTGCCACTGCTGGGAAGGTTGGTGTCATTGTACTGGAACGTCACCCGGGCTGTGCCGGTCGCTTGCTTGACACCCATGATTGAGTACACGTTGACTTGGGTGTCTTGCACCTTGTCAGCGAGGTTGAATGTGAAACTCTGTTGTGATGTGCCCGTGAAGTCCTCTCCCAGATAGACACGGCCACTCTCTGCAGGGTTGATCAGGTCGACCTCATGCACCAGGTGCTCGATAAATGATGTGTATGTCGTGCCTTGCGGTTCGTCGCCATGCGGTGATAACGCCACGTCACTGAAACGCGGATCGTCGGTCACAAGATAGTAGGCGTGTGAACTATAAGGGTGCTGAACGGGCAAGAACTCCATTCCATTGACGGTGCTTGCATTCCAGTAAGTTACACCTTGGGCATAGAATAACAATTTCCCGTCGGTGCGGACAACGGGCAACTGCGGCAGATCGTCGGGCAGGTCTTCGCTGAGTTTCTCGCTCAGTGCCATGCCGCCCATGCCGAACACATGCACCCGGCTCAGGTCGTTGAAGCCCCATGCTCGAGCGTCATCGGCTGTGATTTCGTGGATGCCGGTCTGCCCCACCTGTATCTTCACCCACCTTCCGTTGGCCAACTTCGACGTGTCGGCAAAGTGGGTTGTGTTAAATGCCATTGCATGATGTGCCCCGCAGCACAACATCACTGCGGCGACCACCATGACTCTCAACAAAATATGATTGTGACAGGTCATAATATGCACTATTTGTTTATTGTATTGTAACGAATCGCGGCGCGCTTTATTGTGTGATGGGGCAGTCTTGAGTCGAGTCTTTATTTGTGCGAAACGCACTGTGCAAATGTCGCAATTGTTAGCGTTTGGTATCTGTTTTCAATGAAGGATTGTTAAAACTATAGCACAAATTACCGCTAAGTGACTTTTTTGGTGCATTTCTTGGGGCTTGTTGGCAGAAAATTCTGTATTTTTGCGGATATGAAAATCAGACGATTGATATGGAGTATTGCTGCCTGTGTTGCGCTGACGTGTGGCATGGCATCATGTGTCAACCAGAGTTATATGATAATGGATGACGACGAGTGGAGTGGGGCGGCGATTGATAACGATCGATCGCTCATTAATGGTGAACTCGAGATGGATGATTGGGATCGATAGTGTTCCAAATCTCATCAACTGTAGTTCCTTTTTTCTCCAATATTTTAGTTTTTCAATCATTTTTGTTTATCTTTGCGTGCTTAATTTTATAGTACAATGCGAATACCGCTCATATTATCATTGCTCGTAGGTGCGCTGGTGTCTGTCGCACAGCCTGTTGTATCGCTTGATTCTTGTCGTGCCATGGCATTGCGCAACAACAAGGAGATACGTCGTGCCGAGATTGAAATTGAGAAGGCTGGTTACCAGCGTCAAGAGGCCCATGCGGCTTATCTGCCTAACATTGATTTTCAGGCATCCTACTTGTTTAATCAGAAGAAAGTCTCGCTCATTGAGGAAGATGCTCTGCTGCCGGTCAAGACATTCAGTCTTGAGTCGCAAGGATATGAATTCAATGTGGTGACCAATCCCATGACCGGTGAGCCCATACTCAACAACGGGCAGCCCATACCCCAGCAGGTGGCGCTGCTGCCCAAGAGTGCAATGACCTATAACATCCACAACATCATGGCTGCTGCAGTCACCGTCACGCAACCCATCTATATGGGTGGCAAAATCAAGGCGATGAACGAGATAACACGCTATGCCGAGCAAATCGCCCAGTCAATGCGCGACAACAAGGCCCAGGAGGTCATCTATGACGTCGATGCAGCCTACTGGCAGGTGGTGTCGCTCAAGGCCAAGCAACGCCTGGCTCAGAGTTATGTCGACTTGGTCAAGTCGCTCCAGGGCGATGTCAACAAGATGCTCGCTCAGGGTGTGGCAACACGTGCCACGCTGCTCTCGGTCGATGTGCGTCTCAACGAGGCACAGGTGGCACAGACCAAGGTGGACAACGGTCTGGCATTGTCACGCATGCTCTTGGCACAACTATGTGGCTTGCCGGTTGACAGTGACCTGCATCTGGTAGATGAGGACCGTGAGACGGTGGCCGACGAGTCGCTGCGACCCACCACCTATGACCTCAACCAAGTATACGCTCGCCGCAACGACATTCACGCTCTGCAACTGGCCACCGAGGTTTATGACCAGAAGGTCAAGGTGGCGCGCAGCGAGATGTTGCCTCAGGTGGCTGCATTCGGAGCCTATCATGCCACCAATCCCAATAGTTACAATGGATTCAAGAATCGCTTTGGGCTGGCATTCAGCATCGGAGCCATGGTGCGCGTGCCCATCTGGCATGGTGGTGGATTGAGCAGTAAGGTTAAGCAGGCACAGGCTGAGGCCAAGGCCAAGCGACTGGAACTGGAAGATGTCAAGGAGAAAGTGTCGCTACAGGTGAACCAGGCCAACTTCCGCTATCAGGAAGCACTCAAGACTTATAACGCCACCAAGGCTAATCTGGAAAAGGCCAACGAGAACTTGCGTGTGGCACAGGTGGCATTCAAGGAAGGTGTGGGCACCAGCGATGACGTGATGACCGCCCAGACAGCATGGCTCATGGCCAATAGCGAGAAAATTGACGCCGAGATTGATGTGCGTCTGTGCGACACTTACCTGAGTAAAGTGCTGGGTGAGCCCTTGCGTTAATGCGTGATTATTAATTCTAAAATTCTTAATTAACGATAAGAAATGGATAACAACCAACAGCGGACTATCGTCCGCAAGAAAGACCGTGCTTTATTAGCCGCCATCGGTGTGTTTGCCGTGGCTATGGCCATGATTGCCATCTTGGGACTCGTGCTCGTGCAACCGCCCAAGGATACCACTCAAGGACAGGCCGACTGCGACCATGTGCGCGTGTCGGGCAAGTTGCCTGGACGTGTCGAGCGCATCTTTGTCACCGAGGGGCAGATGGTGCACCGTGGTGACACCATCGCCAAGGTTTACTCGTCGACTGCCGATGCCAAGCTCTATCAGGCTCAGCAGATGGCCAATGCCGCTGCATCGCAGAATCAGAAAGTCGATGCCGGGACTCGTGAGGAGATCAAGAAAAGCGCCTACAATGTGTGGCAGCAAGCTATCGCGGCCGAGACCATCACTCGCAAGACCTATCAGCGCATGCAGTCGCTATTTGAACAAGGTGTGATTACCGAGCAGAAGCGCGACGAAGCCAAGGCCGCCGCCGACGCTGCCGCAGCCCAGGTGCTTGCCGCCAAGAGCCAGTATGACATGGCTGTCAACGGAGCCCAGCAGCAGGACAAGGCTGCTAGTCGTAGCATGGCCAATGCTGCGCGTGGCACGGTCATGGAGGTGCAGTCGCTGCTCGAGGATCAGTACTTGCTGGCTCCGTGCGATGGCGAGGTTGCACAGATTTATCCGCAAGAAGGCGAATTGGTGGCTATGGGCGCTCCCGTAGTGTCAATTGCCAAGATGGATGACATGTGGGTGTCGTTCAGTGTACGCGAGGAGATGCTCAAGGATCTGCCCAACGGCAAGGTCATCACAACTGACATCCCTGCATTGGGTTTGAAGGATGTCAAGATGAAGGTTTTCTATGTTCACGACATGGGCACCTACGCAGTGTGGCAAGCCACCAAGGCTTATGGCCAGTATGACTCCAAGACCTTTGAGGTCAAGGCGCGTCCTGAGTCGCCCATCAAGAACTTCCGCCCCGGCATGAGCGTCATCCTCAAGTAAAATTCTTAATTCTTAATTCTGAATTCTTAATTATTAAAAGAATAGTGCTGCGACTATTTTTCAATGAATCGATCAAGCGTGGACTGGTGCAACTGGTCCGGCGGCAACTCTATTGGATTGTGATGATGGTGTTGCCCATCGTGTGCACTGTGTTCTTTCTCGATCTCATGAAGGGGGGCGTGATCGAGCGTGTGCCTGTGGGCATCGTCGACCTGGACAACTCGGCCGTGTCGCGACGCATCGAGCGGAATCTGGATGCCATGCAGCAGGTTAGCATTCGTCAGCACTATACCGACTATCACGAGGCACTGCAAGCTGTGCAGCGGGGCGACATTTATGGCTTCATCTTCTTGCCCGAGCGACTTGAGCACAAGGCACTGTCAGGACAAGAACCCGTGGTGAGTTACTATGTCAACTATGCTTATTTCTCGCCGGCTTCCATGCAGTACAAGGGGTACAAGACCACCACACTGCTGGCCAATGGCGCCATTGCCAAGACCACTATTGAGGCAACAGGCTTGCTGAGTGAGCAGGGTGTGATGAACTTGCTTCAACCCGTCCTGACTCAGATACATTCGTTGAACAACCCATGGCTCAGTTACGGATACTACCTCAACCTGTCGTTCATCCCCTGCATGCTGGCGTTGTTCATCTTGTTGGCCACGGCATTCAGCATCGGCACCGAGTTGAAGTATGGCACTTGCCGCGAGTGGATTGCCTCGGCTGGGCAATCGATGGAGTTTGCTTTGTTTGGCAAGTTGGCACCGCACACGTTCATCTTCACTTGCACGGGCTGGATGATTCAGTTCTTGATGTACCGTGTCTACGACTTGCCGCTCAACTGCAACCCCTGGCACATGTTGCTAGCCATGCCGTTGCTTGTGCTGGCCAATCAGGGTTTTGCCCTGCTCATGATGTGCATCGCGCCCAACTTCCGCTTTGGCACCACGTTGTGCACCTTGTTGGGTATGCTTTCGTTCTCGTTCTGTGGCTTCTCATTACCCGAGGAGGCAATGTATGGCTGGGTGCGTGCCTTGGGCTATGTGATGCCCATCAAGTACTATTTCCTGCTCTCAATTGACCAGGCGTTGAATGGCATACCATTCTATTATTCACGTTATTACTATGCAGCACTCATTGTATTCATCGCCTTGCCCTGGCCGTTGTTGTGGCGGCTCAAGCGTGAGTGTCTGCATCCCGTCTATGTGCCATGACCACTGACCGTCGACATAATCCCCTGCTGCGTTGGTTGCACGACATCTATCTGGTGTGGAAACGCGAGTTCTGGTTCTCGTTTCACGACGAGGGCGTTATCATCTTCTTCCTGGTCCTGTGCCTGGTCTATCCTGTGTTGTATGCCTTGATCTATAACACTGAGACTGCTCACGATGTGACTGTGGTGGTGGTCGATGATGACCGTTCGGCCGACTCGCGGCAATTTTCCCGCATGCTCGATGCTACGCCCGAGGCTTGCGTGGTACAGTATGTCCCTACCATTGCCGACGCTCAACGGTGCATGCACGAGAAGGAATGTTATGGCATTGTGCACTTTGACAAGGGGTTTGGCCAGCGCGTTCACCGTGGCGAGCAGGCCCATGTCACGCTCTACTGCGACATGGGTGTGATGATTCGTTACAAGCAGTTGATGATGGCCATGACGGCAGTTCAGCAGACCTTTAATAGCCAGTTGTTGCAACAGCGGCTCAGTGTTGTGCCAGTCAGCATGAACTCTGGCTCTATCGGCAACGAGCAGGTGGCGTTGGGCAACACCAGCATGGGGCTTGGTTCGGCAGTGCTGCCTGCCATCTTCATCCTCGTGTTGCAGCAGAGTATGTTGCTCGGCATCTGCATGTTGCATGGTGGTAGTCGTGAACGTCGCCTGCACAACCAGGGTGTCGACCCGCTTGAGATACCTGCAGGTGTGTCGGCTTCAATCTTGGGCAAGTCGCTTTGCTACTGGATGATTTATATCATCCCTACCATCTATACCTTAGTTATTGCACCCAAGTTCTTCGACTTCCCCCAGGTGGGTGACCTGCGTGGCATCTTGGTGCTGGTGTTGCCTTTCTTGTTGGCATCATCGTTCATGGGGCAAGCCTTGAAGATTTTTGCCAACGACCGCGAGTCCACCTTCATCGCATTGGTGTTCACCTCGTTGATTTTCGTGTTCCTGTCGGGCATCTCCTGGCCGCGTTGCAGCATGAGTCCGTTGTGGCTCATCGCAGGCAACTTCGTTCCATCGACATGGGCGGTCAACGCCTATGTGCAGATGCAGAGCAATGGAGCGACACTGGCGCAACAGTCCACTGCCTACTGGATGTTGTGGGTGCTGACGGGGGTGATGTTTGTTTTGGCTTATGCTGTCGAACGCTTTATTTGCCGTCGGCGTTATCGCCGCATGCAGCACTATGCCAAGCGTGATGCGATGGCACTCATCCGCGAGGAGTATCGCCGTCAAGCCATCGATGTCTTGCCCGAGAATATCAACCAAGCCGACTTCGGTATCCCTGGTGGCATGCTCGATGAGCAATAATCATCTGTTCTAGACTGAATGTAAATAAATAATTGAGGCTGTTGAGTATTTTCAATGGCCTTGATTGTTTTACGGCCTTGTGGAATTGGCAAAATGTTGTACGCCTACTAGTTTTGGGAGCATTTTGTAGAAAAAAGTTAATTATTTAGGAATAATGTTGGTGGATTGCTTTGTTTGTTGTAAATTTGCCACAAGCGATAAGGACGCATTTTGACAGTGATGGTGTAGTTGTATAATTATTGCTGACAAATTGTGTATTTGTGAATTTTACTA